>WBZR01000655.1_pt1 | contig 51749 bp, 49 predicted proteins | sample 5204231 | NCBI WGS metagenome assembly WBZR01 (sample SAMN12412403, study PRJNA552823) | activated sludge metagenome | isolation source: activated sludge from anammox sidestream of wastewater treatment plant... | place: USA: Virginia | collected 2017-08 | reverse complement strand
TTCGCCAGGCGACTCAAAACCTTACGAGGACTCACACCTTACGAATACATCATCAAATGCTGGCAAAACGAACCTGAACGTTTTATCATCAATCCATACCATCACAAAGTGGGACTAAACAGTTAGCAAGCAATATGAAGTGGGTGCGAAATACGATATCAACCCCAACCTGTTATTGAGTACTGCACTATTCAGAATCGAAAAAGCCAACCAGTATTCGGATCGTGCAACGCCAATTCCGAGTTATGTGCAAGACGGTCTGCAAGTACATAACGGAGTGGAATTAGTCCTGACCGGAAAAGTAACCGACAACTTAACTATCATAGGGGGCGGCACCCTGATGGACATCAGTGTAGAAAAATCCAACGATCCTGCTCTGGAAGGAAAGAAGCCGACTAATGCTGCTTCCCGGATGGGAAAAATTTATGCGGAGTATGCTCTTCCATGGATTACTGGACTGAGCCTAACTGGCGGTATTTACTACACCGGTGAAAAGTATGGTGATTCTGCCAATACCGATAAAATTCCCAGCTATACCTTGTACGATATTGGAGCGCGATATACCACCCGTGTACTGGATAAATCACTGGTAGTACGTCTGAATGTCATCAATTTAACTGGTAAAGATTATTGGCAAAACGAATATACTTTGGGTGTTCCAAGGACTATCGCATTCTCTGCCAGTATGATGTTTTAAAATTTCTCGTCCATAATTGATCATTCCCACGCAGAGCATGGGAATGATCAATTAATTTCACATATCCGTGCTTCCCGGATGTTACCGACAGTGTAAAAATAATTCCCTAACGGCGATTAAAAATTGATCTCTGAATTAAGCTGACCACTTTTTTTACGAAGTGACCTCTATTGTTAACACAGGAGATAGCAATGATGATCAGGGTGTTAACAAGCGGGGGAAGACAGCGTATCACGCAATACGGTCAAAAAATATCTCAGTGATCAGGAAATTTGCCTTGAACCTCAGGCGGCAGTAGAATTCCAACTAGGAATTCTTACTTTTTGGGAGGCTGGATATGCAAGTTACTGATAAAGGACAAGTTACGATCCCCAAACGCCTGCGCGATGCTGCCGGCTTTCTGCCCGGCAGCCAGGTCACCTTCTCGTTGGAAGGAGGAAAGATCATCATCAGCAAGGCCGGCATGGGAACTGACGACCGACGTAAGTCGCTGCGCGCTGCTGCCGCAAAGGTACGCAAAAGCCTGGATGAGCCATTCAAGCAGATGAACAGCGATGACATCATGGCGTTCCTGCGCCCCGATGGCGACGATTGTGCATGACTTGTCCAAATATGACGGCTCGGCAGGTTTCTTAGTCGATACCAATATTTGGATCGACTGCATGGACACCGATAGCCAGTGGCACGACTGGGCCGTAGATCAGCTTCAGATCTGTAGCGAGCAGGCACCACTGCACATCAATCTGATAATCTACACTGAGTTGCTTATCCCGGGACCAGACATAGATGCTCTGGACACGATGCTCGATATCTACGATACCCTGCGCAGTCCCTTACCATGGTCGTGTGCCGGGCTGGCGGCAAAAGCCTATCTGAACTATCGTCTTCGGGGTGGCACTCGACTCGTACCGTTGCCGGATTTCTACATTGGCGCCCATGCGGCTGTTGCCAATCTAAGTGTGCTCAGTCGGGACGTAAAACCTTATCGCAACTATTTTCGGCGCTTGCGCTGCGTCGGTCCAGATGAGACAACCGAGCAACATACAGACGGATAGAAATAACCAATCAACATACAAGCAGGTACGACATATATGCCCTATTTGCATCATATAAATGGCTACAGACAATAAGGGAAATCTGTCAGATAGTTATATTTACCGATAGCTGACGCGTGAAACACCTCGCGTGTTGACTGATCTTTGAGACGGATTGCAGTAAACCTTGAAATACACGGCACCAGCAAGTGAGCCTGCCACCGATTTTTTAGCGCATACAGCTATATTGCCCGCGCCTGCAGTATCAATTTCAACATTATCTACTGTGAAATCTCTTGCAGTTATATTACCCGCCCCGGATAGATTCAACTTAAGCATGCTTGCCTGACCTTCGATATTTATACTACCGGCACCCCTTTTTCTGGCAGATAAGCCATCTGGAAAATCACCATAAATGTTTGTGCTACCCGCCCCGGAGATTTTGAGTTTTTGAAGTGAGATACTTTCTACAATTACATTGAGGTTATCATTTCCTGGGCCTGGCCTGCGGATGATTAATTCTCCATTGGATGAATTGACCTCAACAGATTCCACATCATTGCTATCTCCGGAAATTGTGACTCTGTTTTCACCACCAGTTTTTATTTCAGTATTGAACGCACCCGATAAAACCAGTGATGTATACGGTTCAGGCGAATAGGATTTGCTGACAGCTGTGCCAGCTGGTGTCATTGCGTTTTGTTCATTGTTACTCGAACAATTTACACTTGAATATGAAACACTGTTTCCTGAACGGGAATAGGCGGACGCAGAGCCACCCTCAGCACAGCTAACGCTGGTTGAAGTACCAGCAACGCTTACGTTGATGCAGAGCAACAGCATTATTGAAACGGTTACTTTCTTCAAGATCTGATTCCGCATAAAAATTTTCCGTATGCTCTAAGGAACCTCTGCACGCATCCTCCATGAGCCGCATTGCAGGCAAAATCATGATGATCGCAAGGAGCGCAACGAAGATCGTAGTTATTCTACGATGCCGAGGCGCGTGACACGGCGAGCGCGTGATTTTGCCACAACCCTTCAGGGCACTGGTTTTGCAGACGGACTGCAGCGTTGAGTTCGTTGTGAAGGGAGTAGCCATTCACTGCCTCACTCGCCTTGCATTCCATCCGCAAAACACAGTGTGCGACCATGTGGGATGCGTGCAGAGGTTCCCTAACCCGATCAAGCTACGATTTTACCGCTACACAGTAGCGCAGTAGGATGTAGTGAGGTACAAACCGCATCCTACTAATTTATATATATTTTTTACCAACCCCAATATATTCCATATAAATATAAATTACAGCTGATTAGCCATAATAACAAAGAGGTTGAAAATAGATTTAAAAAATATCTATGATTAGCAGTTACAAAATTTTATGGAGAGAAAATGAAAAAACAGTCTTGTTCACACACAACCGAAGATGTTCCGTTTCCACAAGCCAATCGGAGGAAATTTCTTCAGCTCGCTGCGCTTGGTAGTAGCATAGGTTTATTTTCAGTGGTATCAGGGATATCGGAAGCCCGTGCAGAAAAAAAAGCAGGTACATTACTTTTAAGTTGTATGGATTACCGCCTGATGGATGAAATTGAACGCTACATGCTCCGTCGAGGGTTGTACCACAACTATGACCATATTGTATTGGCCGGTGCTTCACTGGGTGCTGTTACAGATAAATATCCTGCCTGGAGCAGGACTTTTTGGGATCATCTCGACCTGGCGGTCAATCTACACGAGATACACACCGTTATGGTGATGGATCATCGGGACTGTGGTGCATATAAGATATTACTTGGAGAAGATTACTCCAAGGATACAGATAGAGAAACGGCAGAACACACTATAAAACTCACGCAGCTCAAAGATATGATCAATAAAAAATATCCAAAAATAGAGGTTGAAACACTGTTGATGGGGCTGAATGGTGAAGTAGAAGCTATTCCAACTGCTGTAGCAAAACAGGGGTAAGGAGAATATCTGATATTCAATTTGGTTCAGGTTTTTATTGTTCCAAATCTCTTTTACCACTGAATCCAGCATAGTAGGATACGGTGAGGTACGAACCCGCATCCTACTGTGTTGATCACATTTTTCGAAACAACACACTATTTCCCAGAAGCTAATAGCAGCACACGCCAGCGCACCCTGCGCTTTTCCACTGTCCAGAGCTTGTTTGTTGGGCAGCCATCGTTAATCGCGTTTGATTACAGCAACCGGAATGCCAGTGCCGCAATGAAGGTAGGAATTGCTGCAGTCAGCAACAGCCTGAAGGGGTGCACCGCCTCATCATCGAAATGATTACGCAGGATAGCTATACCCGCTGGGTTGGGTGCATTCGCAATGAGAGTCAGGCCACCTCCTGTCACTGCACCACTGACGAGGGCATATTTGAGATCGTCGGATAATCCTTCGACCAGCGAACCCAGATAGGTCAGCGCTGCGTTGTCGGTCACTGCGGTCAGCAGGGTTGCACCGAGGAACATCTGGTCGCTGGTCATGCTCATCAGCAGCGGTTGCAACCACCACTGCTGCTGGCCGCCCAACACTACCAGCCCCGCCAGAAAAAAGGCAACCAGCAGACCTTCACGCAGAATCAGTCGATCCTGATATTGCTGATAGGCGTGGGTAATTCCCAGAAAAAACAGGAACAGCCCCATGAACATGGCCGGGTGATGAGAGAACATCACGATGCCCGCCAGAAACGCCAGATGCACCCCGGCCAGCACAGGCGGTACAGCCTCATGACGATTGTTCTCGGTTACCGGCAACAGCCGCAGTTCTTCACGGAACAGCAATGTGACACACAGCGCATTCACCACTACGGCGATGGCTGCCTTCCAGCCGAAAGTCGTCAGCATGAAAGCCGTATCCCAATTCCATTTACTTGCCACCATCAGAACGGGGGGTGCGGCAAAATGTGTCAATGTACCACCGATGGAAATATTGACGAACAGTACAGCCAGGATGGCGTACTTCATGTGTGCAGAGATCCCTTTCGCGAAAATATGTTCGGCCAGGATCAGTGCAGCCAGTGTCATGGCAGCAGGCTCGGTAATGAACGAACCGAGCAGAGGAATCAATGTCAGGATGGTAAAGCAGAATCCCATACCGCCCGGCAGGGGAATGAGGCGAGTGGCCAAATGAACCGCAACCATCGCTGTCTGCAGGATCGGGCGGGTACCTGCAATCACCATGATGGCAAAAACGAACATCGGTTCGGTGAAATTGCGGGAATCAACGTAATGTATCGCTGCGGCTTCACCTTCGATGGTGAACAGAGCTACCACCAGCACCAGTGCCCAGAAGCCAAACACCACCTCCACTTCACCCAGCAGATGCCACAGCCCGGCATGTGCAGGTTGGATATACGCCAGTCGCTTGAAGAATCCGGTGCTAAAAGTGTGCAGGATGGCAAGGGCAAACAACCCTGCACCCATCAGTTCGATGAGGGTCGGTGTCATGTTTTATCCTGGAATATCAGCCCGTACCCTCCGTGCTTTGCCAGCAGGTGAAAGGTCATACCCCTTGCTTGAGACTTGCTTCGATGAATGTATCCAGATCACCATCGAGTACAGCCTGGGTATTGCCGATCTCGATATTGGTGCGCAAATCCTTGATACGGGACTGATCCAGCACATAAGAGCGAATCTGGTGACCCCAGGCGATATCGGTTTTGGAATCTTCGATGGCCTGTTTGGTCTCGTTGCGTTTTCTCAGTTCTGCTTCATACAAACGGGATTTCAGTACTGTCATGGCATCAGCACGGTTGCGGTGTTGGGAGCGGCCACTCTGGCATTGAACAACGATACCGGTTGGAATATGCGTGATCCGGACAGCTGAATCTGTTTTATTGATATGCTGCCCACCCGCGCCTGAGGCACGAAAGGTATCTACCCGCAAATCGGCTGGATTGATGTCGATTTCGATACTGTCATCCACTTCCGGATAGACAAACACGCTGGCAAAGGAAGTATGCCGCCGGTTACCGGAATCAAATGGTGATTTACGCACCAGCCGGTGCACACCCGTTTCTGTGCGCAGATAGCCATAGGCATATTCGCCACTTATCTTGAGCGTGGCACTCTTGATACCGGCTACGTCGCCAGGAGATTCTTCCAGCAGTTCCACTCCTAATCCGCGCCGTTCACAGTAGCGCAGGTACATTCTTTCCAGCATCGATGCCCAGTCCTGTGCTTCAGTTCCACCCGAACCGGACTGGATATCGACAAAACAGTTATTAGGGTCCATCGGATCGGAAAACATCCGGCGAAACTCCATCCCGGCCAGTGTCTGATCGAGTTCCGTGACATCATCGGCAATGCTTTGCAGGGTTTCTTTGTCGTTTTCTTCCTGGGCAATCTGCAGCAGTTCATGCGTATCCCGCAATTGACGATCGACCGATTGCAGAGTATGTACGATATTTTCGAGAGATTTTTTCTCACGCCCCATTTCCTGGGCGCGATCCGGATCATTCCAGATGGCGGGATCTTCAGACTGGCGTTCCAGCTCCGTCAGCCGTATTTGCTTGGCATCGAAGTCAAAGATACCTCCGCAAATCAAGACTTCTTTGCTTCATGCCTTCCAGCTGTTCGGTCATTGCATTGATTTGTTCGGCTTCCATGACAGTATCCTACCCAAAGCGGTTGATTATACTGTAAGTCTAGTAATGATAGTGTGCGCCGATACCGAGATATTCCACCTTTTCCCTGAAGAACTGGCCGGTAGGGGAATATCCGTTGAAGTATTCAAGCAGAAATTGAAGTTTCCTGTTGAAGGCCTGAAAATTATCGAACTGAATACCGGCTCTGGCAGATATATCAGCATTCCAGTTATTCTGTTCGTAATTCTTGATATCCACGGCAAAAACCGGCCGTACCAATGCAAACTCCATTTGCCACGGACTTCTGAACTCTATACCGTATTGCGCTGACCAGGGCTTGATCGCCGACGGTTCTTTGCGAAAAATCCCACCACCCCCGCCATAAACACGTATTCCATACGGGAATTCATAGGAAAGTCTGAGATCGGCGGCCTCATAACTAAGATTGATACGCTCTATATCAGTGAGTTTTCTCAACAGGAATTCATCGCCAAGATGAGAACTCTGATGATAAATACGGGCAAAGGCGGAAGCATTACCTGCCCGTACGCTGGTATAGATTCCTCCGATAAAATCGGTATTGATGAGATCAGTTGAGGAAGCACCCAGGTTAAAATCACTGAATATACCGGCCTGGAGCCCGACCTCCCACTGCACGATCGATTGCCCGATATTGGCACGGTAAAATGGTATCGTTTCACCGAAGCTGACAGAGCCATTATGATTACCGTCTACATTTCTTCCCACATAATTACGGTAGGCAGCCGAGAAATGATTCCAGCGTGGGTCAGCCAGTAATGGCTTGAATAAATGACCTTCCGGCAGGGGGCCAGTTGCCAGCATCGTTGAGCGTGTTGCCAAAGCGCCTTTATCGACAATCGCCTCATCTGGCTCCGGAGAAGCAAGTGAAGGTTGCTGTGCGGTATATTCCACTATTTCCACTCTGGTAACACCGGGAATCTCCGAGAACAGCTGCGTAATCCTGGTACGGTCTTCTGCCGGCAATTTGTCAGCTGGCAGCGTAATATTGCCATTCCGCACGGTTAATGAAGGGAGATCGATCCCGAACTGAAATTTCAGAATGGCTGCAGCATAACCAGCGATATAGGAATCATCTGATGCTGGTGTCGCAGCACTTACAGGGAAAGTACAGAATATTGCGGCTATGATAATTGACAGAAATCGCACAATATCACCTTGGCAGGAAGAATTTTTGATCCTGATAACAGGCAGGCGTAACGGGATATTCAGGTATCCCCTGCTCTCTGTTAAAACCGGATAAAAAATAACACTCTTCTTTTCCAGCCAGGCGTTTGAAAGACTGCCTGGCTGAAAAGTACACAACTCAGCTTATTTCAGGAGCACCGGTCAGTTGATGCAGCCGGGCAACCGCCGCCGCATCCAGACCCAGCAGTTTTGCCAGCTCGCGCAGGTAGTTCTCTTCCTTTTCGGTATCGACATTGATCGCCAATAATGAGGCACTGTAAACCTCGGCTGCAACGACCTGATTCGGCACCTCGGCTACCAGCGCAGCCATATCCGCAGGACGACGTAATTCCTCGTCTACCAGTTGTCGTTCGGCCTCGGTAACACCATCCTCACCCACCTTGCCCAGAATACGCGCGTTCTCCTGTTCATCGATGATACCATCCGCCTTTGCGGCAGCAATCATCGCACGCACGATCAAACGCTGGGTATCCGGGTCATCAATTGCTTCCATGGCATATCGATCGATATCAGCTGCACTGGCTGAAGTATTGCCGGCAGCCAGGTGTCCTTTCAGCGCATTCAGTGCCAGAGAACCGAGGATTGCCATAGCACTGCCGCCAAGTGCTCCTTTGCTTGCTTTGACACCCCCACTCAACAATGCTCCTGCGAGCGCACCAATGCCGGTCAGTTGACTTCCAGTCAGCTTACCTGTTTGTTTGCTGCCAAAGAAACCGCGTATCAGATTGAGCAAACCACCGCTGGTCGATGCAGAGTCACGCCCGCTACCATTATCATTGTCATTCAGTAAATTTCCGAGAAACTGCTCCAGTTTGCCACCAGCCCCGTCCAGTTCCAGTGAACCGAGAGCCTGATCCAGGCGCGAACGACTTTGTCCTGAAATACCCTGTTGCAGAAACTGACCGATAATGTTTGCAAAACTCATAGTTATATACTCCTTGTGGTTGGCCCTACGTGTATGAAAACGATCAATTACACCGACGGCCACCATTTAGTTTTGCCTGTACCACGATGATGGTCAGTCGACCTTCAACTGCTGTTACGATGGATGATAAATGAGTAAAAATGACTTCTGTTTCTATTTTCTTTTACCGGACGATACTTCAAAGCCAGTCTGATTGGCAAGAATTTTCTCTCTAAGCCAAAGCATCCGAAATCACCTTATGATCAGGCATTCGACAGGGTGCAATTAATCAAATACTTCATTTCCTGTCGGTTCAAGGTGAGTCGTTTCATTCATCTCCTGGCGGAATCGGGATAATTCATAATACATTCTAAAACGTGCCCGGTTGATATTGCCCAACGGCCGGTGTTCAGGAAGGCAATGCCAGGGATTCATTTTCAGACGCTTGGCAAACTCGAACTGCGCATCCGAATCGAATTTCTGTCTGGGAATATGGATGGTAGCGGCTGGAATGAATGAAGAAAGCTTTTCCGGCCAGCGCACTGAGCTGTCCTCGATAGGCATCAAATGGGGATCAGTTTGTACCTGGATCATGAGATCAAACTCGACATCTTTTTCATTGAGCGTCTTGATCATGTTCTCCCGTAAATAGTTGAACGGTGGTGTGCCAAAAGGCAAGCCAGGAATATGCCTTTCAACCTCTTTCGTTTTTGGCACAAATGAATACATCATTGCCTGGCCTTCACCCAGCAGATAAGGTGTACAGCTCCAGTAGCGCTGTCCCAGCGGATTGTACTGAGTTGCTGTCCACAGGCTCTGCATGAAAAAATCGAGCAAGTGAGAATCTTTCGGATTGAGAAAGTAATAAAGTGTCATATCCACCAGACTCCAGTATTGCAACTTGGCATTTTCCCGCGTGTTGGGCGTAACGAATGTCGCCCCTCCGCTGGTTGCAATGAAGTCTTGCGTCAATTTTTCTTCACTCATCAGTTTCTCGCCCGGCACCCCCATGATTTTCATTGCCATACTCATAAACCCGACATCATTAATATCAGCAGGCACATTCGGGCCCGGTCCGGAATAGCGGATATATGCCGGATAACTGCGCGGATTGGCAAAAATACCTTTGCGGCAATGCTCCGGCAGATCATCCCGGATAGTAATGGTGGCACGCACGATACCGTGTGTTTTGGTATTACCCCCTCGTTCATAACCTCCCGGTTTGAAGCGCCCGCGCATCTGATCCATCATGAGATCGATAATTTTGTTCAGGCTTTCTTCTTCGTCGGGATCAAATCTTTCTTCCGCCAGTTCAAGATCAGAATCCTTGTTCTTGCGTCGCCGATTAATCAGAAACTGGATCAATCTTGAGCCAGGTTCGCGAAAAAGATAATCCCACTGCGGTCGAAACCAGGGTTCCAATCGACGCTCGATGCGCAGCAACAAAATCAGGAAATTATGAATCGCTTTGAGTACCCGGTTTTTGATTGTCATGTTCATGATGAACCGCCGTTTCCGTTAGCAGGTAAAGCTGAAATGTATTTGAGTGCACGCAACCCGGGCATGAAAAAATATCCGCCACCCAGTACAGTCGTAAACTGCGGTAAATGACAGGTTTTTTGCATCGGTCCGGATGAAGTGGGGCGATTGAAATGATCCGTGCTGTTACCGTTTATCATCGGTTCACGATTTCCCAGCAAGGGATCCGGCTCCTCCTGCAAGCCACCAAATTTGCCATTCACAATCCAGGCATTCTGGACAAATTCAAACTGTCGCCCTATGTTGGCTACCAGGCAGATGAACTGCAAACCACGTTCAGCAGCAGGTGCATCCGGTTTGACAGCATCTTCCGGTGCAAGGACAGGGCCATAGCTGCGACCACGCCGCAACAAACGGTGAAAACGAGAAGAAGCAATGAGATCTTCCTCCGGTTTTTGTCCAAACCCCAGGATTTTAACCAACCGGTTTATCAGTGCGATCGTACCGGTACCCGTTACAACCGCCGGCAAATCGCCTGTCCGGGGATTGGCCCTGCGCACATGAGCACTGACTGGGCAATGATTCCCTTTTGGATCGAGGTCATAGGTAAAATGATTACCATGATCTTTGGGCAAAATTCCCGGAATGTGCTCCGCAATCAAGGGCGTACCATTCCGTTCTCTGCCCACCATCGATGCGGCAAGCCGCTCCCGCTTCTCCGGGATGGAATCCGATACCTTGTTGAAAAATTGCCAGAAACCGGGAACATTCTGCTCCAGTTGCCGAAGTACCAGATACGTTCCATTGCGGCCAAAATCTTTCCGTGCAGGATCATCTTTGGCATCCGGCAGATTCACGGCAAACCGGTCTTTTTGAAGGTCGATCAACGGTCGTGCAGTGTATTGCCCATATTCATTGGGATAACCAAGCACCATCTCGCCGGCAGCCAGTAAATTGGTGTAGCGGTCATTTGCATGTGAATCCGTATCATGCCGATCTGCCCAGTCAATCGCGGGCTGACTGATCCCATCCTCAAACCCGAAAGGATCAGTTCGCCCCATGTCCGAGGTGGGCAGATACTGCAGCAGCTGAAATGCCTGTGAGAAATACTCGCCTTCTACCGTTGCTTTCCAGGCATCAAGCCCCCCCTTTCTGGCATAAAGCAATAACAAGATATGCGGTACGTCTGCACCCTCCCCCCATTTCCAGTACTTCGGCGCATTGTGTCCAATATCACCGAGCCGACGAGAGCAGTTTTCATTTCTGGTCATGCCATGAACGAATTCATCGGAAAAACCATCAATAATGGATTCATCAATGCCCAATGCACGCAAACCCTGCACGGAAAAAGCGATCTGCAGTGCCGTATCAGGCGGTGGATGAATTGCAATGGCACTGCTGACCGGCGCTGTGCTCAACCATTGTCTGGCGGCACTGGCATCCGCAATTTTCAGCAACATGAAGCAGGTATCAGCCAGCTTTCCGTATCCAAAACGCAGCAATCCCTGTACATCATCGAATTCAAAATTGCCGGATTCTTTCATGTATATACCCCCTCTCAGATCAGGCTGAGCCATTCACGGATTTCCGCATCATCCGACTGGCGAATTTCCACACCTTGCCGAATACGGCTGTTGCGCACCAGATCAACGGCGGTCAGTCCCGGATAAGCCTTGTACCAGACCTCGGTAGGTATCTGATGCCGCCTTTGCGTGTATTTGAATGCGTGCTCACGCTGCGCGCCTTCCTTAATCATCCACCTTGTCGTCGGGTAGCCGACAGCATTGCTAAAGGTCAGGTTCAGCCCCCAACCAACCTTGTTGATAAAATCATCCATATAGCTTTCGTGGCTGCCATCGTAATTACTGGCAAAGAAAACGCGATGGTTGTTATCCATGAATACCCAGCGGGCGAAATGGATCGTTTTGATGCGCGCAAGAAAGCCGTGATTGTAAACATGCCTGGCAAACCAGTCGGTCAGCAGGAGGATGAATTTAAAGGTCAACAGGCGGAACAACCCTGGTTTTACATCCCCAAACACGCTGTATTGATTACTGACATCCCAATCTTCCTGTTCGGAAAGCACTTCGATATGTGAGTAGGCAGGCCGGATGAAGAGTTCGGGATCAGAGCGCTCCCGCTTTCTCAACCATAATGCAAAGAAGGGAGCAATCACCAATAGCAATGGAGAGAAAAGTAACAGGACCAGCGGCACGCCGATTTTATGCAGCAGATTACGGGTTCTCCATTCACTCGGCGTTGGCTCCGGCGGGGAGAGCACGAGCCTGCCTTTATACTTTTCCATTTCGACATGTGACAAAAGCTTTTGCCGTAGAGTATGAATATTTTCCCGCCCGACCTCTGCAACAATTTTCTGTAAACAGTCAGACAGGCTGTGATGTAGCGCTGCTTCTTCATGGATCTGCCTGACGGTTCGACCCACCCAGTTAACGTAATTGGCGCCGGGGCTGACATTACGCATCTTCATCCACTCCAGCAAATTCTGATTTTCCGTAGAGAAATCATCACAGTGGGAGAAGATTTTTGTCAGCCCCGATTCTGCACGTTCCACGAGCTCTGCCAGGAAAGTGTGCATATCCCCGTCGATGTCACCCAGGAAAGCAAGCATGGGCCGCCATGGCCGTGGTTTTACACCGAACTCTTTAATCTCTTGTAGCGTTTTTGCTTCTATGATCACAAACCGTGCAAAATGCAAGCGATCCAGTTTCCCGAATGGAATCAGGTCATTATCAGGATCAGCATGCCCGGGGATTGTATTCATCGAAGCGAGCAAGGTACGCAAATCCTGCAGTTGCCCAACACGTACCGTCGCAGCAATCATGAAGGCAGATTGAGGTGTCATGGTCTTCTATCCCGAAAACAGTTGGACAGCGCGTTATTGGGTGTCGCTTTGCGTCAGGGCAAAATCCAGGACGCGCGTTTTGCCCCACCAGACTTTTCCAAGATAAACACCAGGCTCAACTTCGCGAATCTCATCGCGAATCACTTTGGCAACGAATGAAGTTTTAGAATAGTCAATGACGATGGTGTCTTGCCCGTCGAGCCAACTCTTATCGCGATACACCTTTGCAACGATAAACGTCAAACCAAACGGCGTAATCTTGTTGACAAGGACACCCGCCTGACCGCCTGGACAAAATAAATCAAATACCTTGCCCTGCCAGGCAAAAAGGCGTGCAAAAGCAGCCACTGTTTTTGAAAAGAATGATCCCGCCAGAATTGCCGTGCCGCGTGTATCGCCTGTCGGAATATTTCCCGGCGTGGCATGACGATAGATTTCATCCAGTTCTTCACGTGATTTCCCCAACCAAGCTCTGACCGTATTATTCATTTCAGTTACTCCTCATGGTTATACCAAAAACAAATAAACAGAATCGTCTGACAACACGTGATCCGAAACAGGATGATCCAGGACAAGCACCTTACCTATTCAACAAGCTGAACCCCCCCTCGCAGAAAAGAATCAATCTGTATCGAATTCAAAGACCACACTCACAATAACTTTATTCCTGGTTTACCCAATATGCAATTGTTTGATCGCCTCAAAACAGAAAAACAGGATTATGCTGAATAACTATTGGCTATCTAATTTTCTCTAAAATTAATTCAAACATAGTAATACCCTCAGTAGAAAAAGGGATATATTATGAAAGCATACTGCAGTAATGGCTTCAAACTTTAGCTTGCCCTGATCAACATTTAACTGGAGATCATCATGAAAACATGTAGAAATATCTTTTATTTCACCGGGATCAGCTTGGTTTTACTTCTTGCAGGATGTTCAGATGATTTATCTCTGAAAATTGCAGCCGAATGTATCAAAGGTAATCACATCCAGTCCGGATCGGTTCTGGATGAAGCACAGTGTGTAAACAGATCTGCAGAGAGCTTTCCGGGAGCGGATGAAGATTATTTCAAGGATATGGATTATGGAATCAGTCAGACTCCTGATAAGGTAGTCGCTGCCCTTGAGCCCTTCGTGCCCGGCGTTTCACAGAATCCGGACGAGGCCGTCAAATCGATAGTCAGAGGCCGAAACAACTGGATCGTCTGGACGGGTGGCAACGACAAGTTCTGGGATTATATGAGCGTGAAGAGCTTTGGCAGCTTCGATCTGCTGAAAGTGCTGTCGAATCATCCCAGGCTTGTGAAAAATCCGGGATACAGCCGCGATAACCGATGGCACTGGTTTGGTCTGGTCAATGAACCGTGTTTCATAAAAAATACCGACGCGCAAGGCAAACTGGTCGGGCGTGAAGATCGTTTCGGCCTATATCTGGATGTACGAGATCCGACCTGTCCTGCTGATCCGTTCGAAAATGAGGAAAAATATCCAGGCGTCAAAATTGGTGCGCGTGGCAAAACCGTGCCAGTGGGGTCTTATTATGGTTATGCGACTGGTATTGTAGGTCTGCGCCTGTTTCCCAATCCTGATTTCAATGAAGCCGCAAAAAAACGCTGGGATGCCGAAAAATATTATTCTGATCCGAATTACTACAATAATCCCAAACTGGTCAAACCGTACCGGGTGGGAATGGCTTGCAGTTTCTGTCACGTAGGACCCAACCCGACCAACCCGCCTGAAGATCCGGAAAATCCGCAGTGGGCCAATCTCAATTCCAATCCCGGGGCACAGTATTTCTGGTTCGACCGGGTATTCGCATACGAGGCCGATAAAACCAGTTTCGCCTACCAGCATCTCCATACCAACCGGCCGGGTGCTTTGGATACCTCGCTCATCTCCACCGACTATATCAACAATCCGCGTACCATGAACGCTGTTTACAGCCTTCCTGCACGGATGCTGAATACCTTACGCTGGGGTGAAGAAAAATTGAACGGTGGCGAGCGGGATAACAAGCAGTTCAATCATTTCGACGAAATCCCTGCCGACAGCCCGCTCAGAGCCTTTTTCAAAGATCCGGATACGGTACTGACGCCGCGTGTGCTCAAAGATGGTGCGGATTCGGTCGGTGCACTGGGCGCATTGAATCGTGTTTTCATCAATATCGGTTTGTTCAGTGAAGAATGGCTACAGCACATCAACCCCCTGGTAGGAGGAAAGCCATTTACACCTTTCCCGATCAAAATAGCCGAACAGAATTCCAGCTACTGGCGGGCAACCGAGCAGCAGACGCTGGATGGCGCCTTGTTTTTCCTGGTTGCCACCCCTCCGGATCATTTGAAGGATGCTCCCGGGGGTAAACATTACCTGACCGATGATGAAGAAACTCTGGAACATGGTAAGAAGGTATTTGCCGAGCATTGTGCTGCTTGCCATTCGAGTAAATTACCGGACGAGGCAAACAAGTTTTTCCCTGATAAAGGGTGTGTCGGCCCTGATTACTTGAAGTGCTGGAATCAGTATTGGCACTGGACCAACTCACCCGAATTCAAGGAGAAAATGACAAAGCTGGTCATGGAAGAAGATTTTCTCAAAGAGAACTTCCTGTCCACGGAGTTACGCATCCCGGTAACTCTGCTGGAAACCAATATTTGTGCGTCGATCGCGACCAATGCCATCCAGGGAGATACCTGGGACAATTTTTCCTCGACTTCCTACAAAAATTTGCCTTCGGTAGGAAAAGCACTGATCCATCATCCAGTTACACGCAAACCTGCAGATTACGTCATGCCAGACGGGGGGCGTGGTTATATTCGTCCACCTTCCCTTTCGAGCATTTGGTCTACAGCCCCATTTTTACTGAACAATACGGTCGGGAAATTTTATCCCTCGGGTTCCGTGGAAGATCGTATGAAATCTTTCGAGATCAGTATCGAGCAGCTGCTATGGCCCGAAAAACGCTACTGCGATCAGAAAGATCTGTACTACTACGGACAGGATAAAGAAGGAAAAGGCTCCTATGCCTATGATTCGGAAGCAGCAGGCAGTTGCGAAGGAAAAACCTATCTGACCCGATCCGGCAAAGAAGTACCAGGTATTATCGACCGGACGACAGAAAGGAGCGAGCTAAAAGTACCGAAAGGTTACCTGCCATGGTATGTCAGAATTTTCCCTATTGGTGATGGGTTGGAGCTTGGTCCATTCCCTGAAGGCATTCCTGTGAATCTGGTTTCCAATACCAATATGGAAATGAGCTGGGGGCAGCGGCTTTCTCTTTCGTGGGATCTTGCAAGGGCTATCGGGTGGGATATCTTTGATTTGTGGAAAGCTCAGGAACATCCTGAAAGCATGACTGATGAAGAACTGCGCAAAATATTGGGCGGGATAGTCGATCCTCTGCTGGAAGTTAACAAATGCCCGGATTTTGTCGTTAACCGCGGGCATTATTTCGGCACAGACTACCTCCCGGCAGAAGAAGGCAGAACAGCGCTCGATGATAACGATAAACGTGCTTTGATCGAGTTTCTCAAGACCATGTAATTCTGTAACGGCGGGTAATCCAACATACAGCCGGAATATCCGCCGTATTTCTCAGTTTACAGATCATGACGCTCTACCCGTTTTCTGCTCCAGGAGATATCTATGATTGAGCCTGCCTCCCCGGAAAATAATCAGATCGATAGTGATAGTGACGAAAAGTTTGACTATGTCGTCATCGGCTCCGGTGCAGGAGGTGGGCCAGTCGCCTGCAAACTGGCTCTGGCAGGATTTCGTGTGCTGTTGCTGGAAGCCGGAGGAGATGATGAGCCTTGTGATTACAGGGTTCCGGCATTTCATGCACGTGCTTCGGAAAATGAAGCGCTTCGCTGGGATTACTTTGTTCATCATTATGGCGACAAAGTCCGGCAGGAATATGATTGCAAGTTCAGCAAAGAAAAGAATGGTGTGCTTTACCCTCGCTCGGGCACATTAGGCGGATGTACCGCGCATAATGCCATGGTTCTGATGTATCCCCACAATAGTGACTGGGATTACATTGCCAAACTGATGAATGATCCCAGCTGGCATAGCAGAAATATGCACAAATACTTCCGCCGTCTGGAACGCTGCGAATATGTTCCAAGATGGAAAATCTGGAGTCGCCATGGATTTGACGGCTGGTTGCCAACCAATCCAGCTAACCGCTGGATGCTGTTGAAGGACAAAGTCCTGACAAAACTGACGATCGCCGCAGTGAAAGAATCCCGGCGCATGATGCATCCGCTCAAACGTTTTTTTCTGGGGATTCTGAAATTTATCATTCGCTTCGATCCCAATGACTGGCGTTTGATTCGCAGGATTCCTGAAGGACTGTGCAAAATTCCGATGACGACCCAACACGGCAAGCGGGCAGGTACCAGAGAGTACATCCTGCGGGTTCGGGAACAATGCCCTGACAAATTGATAGTAAGAACCCACTCATTGGTCCAGCGGATCCTGCTCGACGAACATAACAGAGCTTACGGCGTGGTGTATCGTGTGGGCGCTCATCAATATCGCGCTGACCCCCGGCACGAAGAATCAGTTGTCTCCGAAGCCAAAACAGTTTGTGCAAAACGTGAAATCATCATTGCTGCGGGTGCTTTCAATACACCTCAACTGCTCATGCTATCCGGGATTGGTCCGCGGGAAGAACTGGAAAAACATGAGATCGAGGTAAAAGTAGAACTGCCAGGTGTCGGAAAAAATTTACAGGATCGCTATGAAATCGGCGTGGTAACGAAACTCAAAGAAAACATTCCCCTGATCAAAGGAATGAAATTACGCCCGCCAGAACCTGGAGAAGAGCCAGATCCGCAATACGCGCTGTGGCTCCAGGAAAAAGGACCTTACACCACGAACGGTGCAACGATTGCGCTCATCAAGCGCTCTTCTGCCAGGCATCCAGATGACGATCCGGATCTGTTGATTTTTGGATTGCTCGGTAATTTCAGCGGCTACTATCCAGGCTATGCTCGTGACATTACCCGAGATAACAGTCGCTATCCTAATGCGCTATGTAATAAGAATGGCGACCACTCCGATACCTGCAAAGAAAATATCTTTACCTGGGCCATTCTCAAGGCACACGCAAGCAACACGGGATATGTCACCTTACGATCCAGCGATCCGCGCGATGTGCCTGACATCAACTTCAACTACTTTCCTGAAAATGAAGATGACGGCAGCAGCGAGAAGGATCTGGATTCAGTAGTAGAGGGCGTGGAAACCGTTCGCAATATTCTCGAAGATTGCGGGGATCTGGTTGATGAAGAAATTCTACCGGGTGCAAACGTCAGCAGCCGAGATGAAATCCGTCAGTTCATCAAGGATCAGGCCTGGGGGCACCATGCTTCCTGCACCTGCAAAATGGGACCGCGAAGCGATGAAATGGCCGTCGTCGACAGCCGGTTCCGTGTTTATGGAACCACTGGCCTGCGGATTGTCGATGCTTCAATCTTTCCCAGAATACCGGGTTTTTTTATTGTATCCGCCATCTACATGATCAGTGAAAAGGCCGGTGAAGTCATTATTGAAGATGTAAGGAGTAAACTTGGAAACCACAGCTGATCACTTATCAGCTTCTGTAAACCCTGAGCATTTCGAGTTCGATTTTAACGCCGCAATGCACCCTTCAGCGAGATATTGAACAGGTTCTTACCGAGTAAATGCTTCATCCCCCTCGGCACCGCGCCGGGGTTTCCATTGAGTGCTGTAGTATTCTCCGCGATCTCGCGCCCAGGGATCGAACAGGTTGACCACACCCTGAAGCTCATCCGCCAGCTCGGGCAACGTTCTCAACAGGACTCGCTTCAGCGGAGAAACCGGTTGCCGGTGACCATTGTACGTCCCCTCTTCCATTATTTCCGGGCCCGGCCCATTGCGCATTACCCACTCCACTCCCAGAATGCTATAGAACTCCGGGCGAAAACTCGAAGTAAAAAACCGGTCGCTGAAGAGCCTGCGTGAAGCATTGAGAACGAACACGACGAACTGGGTTTCTGAAATGGCAAAACCGTGCGGTCGTTTGAATTCCGCCAGCCAGCCGACGACCGTATCGACATCCTCGATATTGTCTACAAGACTGCCATCGGGATGCCCCAGACAATCGTTAATGGGTGATTTGTCGTCATTCAGCTGGGCGTTTGTGATCAGTCTGGATGCATCGCACCGGTGCTGTCCGTATACCTCACGTAATGTCCGCACGAGCTGCTCCTGTTGGCGACGAACAGACGAATCTACGGGCACGCGCAGATCGATGAAATCATCGAAGCTGGTCAATTGCTTCAACCCATACTGCCGACGAAACTCGTTATAGCGCGGAATGCCCCGCTCCCGGTCGCGAATGAGATCGAGTGCAGCAATGTCGATTTGCCGGGTGGATGATTGCAGATGAGGGATCTTCAGGTTTTGCAAAAACCGCGGATGATTCTGGAGCGTCAACGCACCTGCCCGCTGACGACCCATGCTGAGCGCCCAGTTTGCCAGGCCTTTCTGCCGCATCGCCCCGGTGGCTTTACCGCGAAAGGTATCGATGACAGGTATTTTTTGCCGAATGATATTCGGATTGTTATGCCATTCACGGTATTCGATCAAATCCGGCAACAAAGGATGCAGTCGATATACCGTGACGAACTCTTCAGGAAAACTGAAAGGAGAACCAAAATGGTTGACTCCGCCATTGATATCTTCGTTGCGGGTGAGTGTCCAGATATCCTTTCTGTTGCGATCGACCAGGGAATAGAGCGGCGCACCTTCATAGCGATGATTGCCTAACCCGAAAATACCTGCTCCACCAGCGAAAGCGGCATGAAGACTGTTGCTGATACCTTCGGTATCGTCCAGCTGGCGGATAATTTCTCTCAGTACCTCGGATACCGCCGCATGTTCGTGAAATAACCCATGCCAGTTGGCGTTCATCCCCCGATACAGCGGCTCGTTGTACAGCAGCTGCGTCGTCCACTCAAGGGTATGGATCTTGGCGATCTCGGCGGCAATCACCAGTCGGGCTACATTGAATAATTCACCTGCCGTGACATCGCGGTAACGAATGATCATCTCAGGGTGCGCCGGGTTCCTCAAGCCGCTGTCAGCATCAGGTGTTTTGGCTGCCTGCTTGCGGAATTCCTCAACAAAAGCATTGTGCTCTCTGGCAAAGACATTATGAAAAAAACTCAATCCAATGGACCAGTTGTCCGGAAAAGCAACTGCTTCCTGACCTGACCATGCCGGATCGATCGGATCATCCACTTCAAAGGTCGGCAAGTATCCGAACTCATCGCCTCTATCCACGCTTTCTCTTACATGAATCAGCGCTAATTTGGCAGCATCCTCGGGATCCCGTTTCACCCGCTGACTGGAGCGCTCGTCATAGCCATAAAGCTGTGAGGCATCCCACCAGGCCGTCACATGATTACGTGTCGTTTTCGGCGCGCGTGTGCGATAGAGGTGGCTGTCGTGCATGAACGATGCGGGCGGTGTGTCATCATCGATCGGTGCAACATGGATTCTGTCACCTGGCCGGCAGCCCAGCTGGCGGGCTTCCTTCGCTGCCAAAGGCTGTTCGATGTTGTCAATTCGCTGAGTCATACAACCCACCGTCATCCACGCTGACTGGTCAGATTCCTCTTCCACATGAGAAAACCAGTCATGGGTCATGAACTGAATCCAGAAAGCTGCCAGCACATTCAGGGCCGGTGCTTTTTTGTAATCACATGCGAATTTCTCAAGATCGCCGGATAACTCGTCGTCGTTCCGGCATTTATCAGGCTGTGACTGCGTGCGCGTAAACAATTTCCGGCTGATGACCTGCGGATCGGGTTTCAGCAAACCCAATCGATCTCCATGACGATTCCTGGCCATCTCATCGAGGCCCAGATCAGGAAAGGTCGTATCGAACTGGACATTGCGCGCAAAGATCTGATGAGTCGAGCCCATCAACGGATTGTAGATATCGTTACAGATACCGGTAACAGTACGAAAACGTATCAATTCGCCACTGCAAACCTGATGTTCCTGATTATGCTCAACGTCCTTGTAATGAGGATGAGTTGGCGGTAACTGCATTTTCGGCCAGACTTGTAAAACAGGGCCTGCCCTGCCATCACGGCCTGTCACATAAGCCTGGTAAGTACCGCTGTTGTCAAAGAGATTGAATTTGATCAGCTCGATCCGCTGCAACTCCAGTTCATAAAGCGCACTATTGATGCCACGTTCATTCGGACCAAAAAACGAGCTGGCCAATGGCGAAGAAGATAATGACAAGCTGTCACCTGTTCCCCAGAAATTTGGCCAATCCAGCCAGGGATTCCGGTTGAGCGCCACAGCATGATCTCCACCAAGACAATGCGCCCGTCTCTCGGTGACCTTACCGAGAAACCGCTGTTCTCTCGTCTTGGCAACGTGCTGAATGTCACCTTGCATGAGCACAGAGAGACAGGATATTTCAGGTTCCAAAGCATCACACCCGCTCAAAAGCAGTAATCCTGTCAGTACGATAACTATCGGAAAGTGGCTCATCTGAAATCCAGAAGCTCTACCAGGCTATTAGAAATTCATACGAATCCCGCGAGAATCAAACCGTTACTCCATTTGGGATGATTCTTGGATTCATCCGGTCATAGGGAACAGGTCGGCTGCTGTTTCTTTGATCGATTCGTCCTTCTATTTCCTGGAGCTGTTTTCTGAAGCGCTCTATGACATCACGTGCTGCCGGGTCAAATTGCCGCAACGGATACTGGCCGATCCGATTGACAGTAAAATTGGTCTGGAAATAAGTCCAGGTTTGCGAATATGCCGCCCGGAATGCGGGTTGAAGCTTCAACAGCCCGTCTGCATCCATTTCCGCACCTTTCCCCACCGGGGGAGGTGCATAGGCCGAATGGGGCATATTGGGAACAAAACCCGGATATTTGTACTGGTTGAAATGAATGCACGAATGGAATGCCGTACATAGAAAAATGACATGGCCAATAGTCTCGGCCAGTTCCTGTCTGGATGCAAACCTGGCGGGAAACCCGGGAATTCTGCCGCGATCCTGGGCGCCGATATCATGCGCCCAGGCCTGAATCTCGCAATCTTCAGCCACATCTCCATCCGATTGATAGCAGACATCGATATATTCTGTGGTGAAGTGCTGGATTGCATTCCATAACAACATGCCATCATCACGATATGGATAAAAAAGATCAGGGTTATCGACTTCCCGGCTGGCAATATCGTTGGGAAAGGCCGATGCCCCGAAGTCAAAACTTGTCATACCATTGGCCATGCACTGAGTCGTCGCATCATAATCTCCGGCAAACAGCTCACCATACCGACCGGGGCGCCCTTTTCGATCCCGCAGGAAGATATGCTGATGATTGACATTGAGTGTATGTCGAAGATGCGGATTCAACAGCACACAGAGCGGATGAGATTTATAAAGCTGCCGGCGTGAGGCCATGATGATGGCTTCCATGACATAATGAATGCGGGTGGCATGGGTGATCAGTATATGGTGATTGCCATCTGCGACCTGGGCAAACGTTTTCGCTGCCAACCACAGATTGCCATCGTTTGGCGTATAAATAGGGTTGTCAGGTCCGACATCCTGATACAGCTGGATGGCAATCGGCCGCAATATGCCATCTGCTTGCAGAAACAGCACCACAATCGGGGTCGTAACATATTGTTTGCGACCACCATCGATTTGTCCGGGATTGCGCTGCAATATCTCCAGATCTGCATAATCCAGGATATACACACGCTTTTGCGTAATTGCAGTCGCATAGTCAGTTTCATCAACATACTTTGCAAAAACACGCTGGATTTCAGATTCCGGTAATTTCTGTGGCAGCGGATGCTGAGAAGTCACGGCGCGCAATACGACAGGATTTACCCCGATGACACGTTGCAGGCCAAATATCAGATCCTGCTGAAAGTTATCGACCAGTGCCGGATTCGGAGGGCTAAACGGATAAAAAATATAGTCGCGGTAGCTTTCCATCGGTTTGCCAAGCAAATAACGCATATACGTCACCAGCAGACTCGGCAGACTTGGAATCAGCTGCAGCAAATTGATCCCGCCACGCAGCCAGTATCCAGGCCCTGGTATCTCCCGACATGGCAGTTTGCGTACCACAGCAATCGTATTGGCATACTCGTAGGCATATTGATACTGCGCCTGTCTTCGCAGCAGATAATTTTTCCGATTCTCTACCGTGCGTCTGTTTTCTTCCTGTTGTGGCAGCTTGTTCATCATGTGACGCTCCTTTAAAAGGATAAAATTCATCCAGTTCCCGGATTACTTCACTGCGACATCCTCATTCAAGCAACAGCAGAGGTTCTGAAACTTGCAATAACCGTATCGCTGTCCCTGACATTACGTTTAACGATATCTGCAAGCAGACTGGTTTCTTCGATGATCGATTGCCCGACGGACGAGAAGGTCTTTTCATTATGTACGTAGCCCGATACCAGTGGATTGGTCAGAGCATGGGTAAATGCATCGTAACCCACCATCCGCACCATCAGGCGCCCCAGACTAAACCCTTCATCGTGATCTTCCGCAAAGATACCGACCTGCCACTCCAGGTCATCGATGCGATCGTTATACAGTTCCTTCAACTCCCGTTGCAGCGCTGGATCTGCTGTCAATTCCTCAAAACTTCTCAAACGCGGCATGCTGAATGCCTGGCGGTAATCATTGAATGAGCGCAGTTTGGCCTGACGCCCCATCTCTACGCTGCGTTCCATGACACTCCGGTTATCCGCACCCACAGGCAATGGATCAAAAAAGAACTGAGGCGTGTTGTACAAACCGACACGGCCGGCTTTTTGCTGCGAGGCTGCTGATATCATGGTTCCAATACCATATTGGTGTGTGACCAGCGCGGTATTGTTGCGAAACTCATCGAGCGTGTATCGCTGATCACCGACAAAGTAGTATTCCGGCACCATAGAATGCCACCTGTAGAGCAGATTGAATTCCAGCGAAATCCAGTTGGTGCGATACCAGCGCTGCCTTTCCGCCATCCCCGGTGTAGGATCGAGCGTAAAACCAAATTGTGTAAAATGCGAAACATAATCCTGCAACACCACTTTAATCAGCAGCACGATCATGATGTTTCTGGCTGTCTGGAACAGACGTTCATCATCCCAGGCGGGATGCGCTTCTTTGAGCACGTCACAGATCCGATTGTGTTCACGCAACATGATGGTATTCATGAGGGTATAGCCAATCGATGAATTACCATGTTCCAGCCCGGTGGCAAACATGCGCTTCAACCGTTCTTCCGGGACATTGTCAAAAACAAATTCCAGAACAGCGCGGGGATGCAGATTCTCAAATTCCCTGTCAGCGAACACCCAATTATCTGCAGTCGTTTCTTCTACATTGAAAAGGTAAGGAGGAAAAATTTCTCCATCGATGATCTGGTATTTCAGCTTGCCATCCTTTTTCAACCGCAGCAAATGCGTGATGTCTTCACGCAAGCCATAGATCTGGCACAGATCGATTTCGTGATTTGATGTATTTTTCCGGCGGTCGAAAAAATCTGTCCGCAGAAAACTATCGGTGAACCATTGGGCGAAAAAAGAAAACAGGATGCTGGTATCAACTGACGGGATTTCCCTGTTTTCTTTTCTGCGCCACAGATTGACAACACTTTTCAGATCCGGAAGATTCTGTTCTCCTTCCGCTTCCGGCAGATGTCGTCCGGTGAATGTCCGGTCTGTCAATGCCTGCCATGTGGTATAGGGAGCGGCCATGGAGAATGGCCTGGGACGGGGGTTTGTGGCATAGGCCTGCCAATTGATAAAAGTATCGCTGATCCAGCGCCGCAACCACGTTATGCGCGAGGCGACTCGACCGATCCATGGGAATCGGTTTACAAGCCGAAAAATGATCTGAAAAAAGAATTCATCCATAGCGCATCCCCTTTTTGTCAGTGATAACTTACATTCCTTTCAGCTGCTGGAACTTTGGTTTTAGTGTGTATGTAGCTGCCTGGCGACTGTTTTTCTCCCTTTCTCAAAGTGCACTCAAAATGAAAAGTGCGATTTATCTAACCCTGTTCTCAAGACAAGACAATCAGCTCACCCCTGCGTCACCTGAACAGAATAAGCGCCTGTCCCGGAAGGCGAGTAGTGTCTTACACGAACAAAATATTCACCTGGCGAAAGTTGACGGCGGATCAGCGCGTTGAAGGAGACGCCCGAATCATCGTTGCTATCGATTTCCGGTATCTGGCTGTTCGGGCCATGCAAGCTCATGAAAGTATCCGTTGTCCCATTCGTCTGGATGGTATAAAAATCTCCCGTAGTGACATTAAACCGGTACACATCGCTTTCATTCGCTGCAGAAATCGATGCATCGATGCCCGCACCATTCACGATGAGCTCGGGGATCGGAACCGGGCCGGGACCAGGGCCTGGAGTGGCACTGACTGCGCGCACGCCAACCGCATAATTTCCCGTACTGTTCGGGCTGTACAGACGAACGCGCAGAAAATAAGTGCCTGCAGACAGATTGCGGTTGATTTGTGCATTGAAGCCCTCGCCTGCATCATCATCTGATGCCACTTCAAAATTCGGATCATTGGGGCCGAACAGAGTCATGAACGTATCGGATGATCCGAGGGTATACATCGTATGAGCACCGAAGGCCGGGACTTCGAAACGGAAAACATCGGTTTCTCCCGGCACGCCGATAGTAGCTGCTATCGGATCGGCTCCAACGACAATGAGCGGTATTTCCGGCTGAGGTTGCGGCTGAGGAGCAGCATCGTCATATACGATACCCAGCGCTGCACTGTCCAGCACATCGATAGGACGCGACCCGACCTGTCCTGAAGGGGTACTACCCATTGGATCAGTCAGATTCTGACCAAAAGGGCCCCCACTGGCTGGTAAATAACCTTGATTCGGGAAGCGCAGTTGCCATTCATGCCAGATTTTATCCACCATACAATGGTGCATGAAGAACACCGGATCATTCGGGGAAGTCATCGGCAGCATGGACCCCCCCACCCAGACATGACCACGGTTGTGCAGATTGGGGCCAATCCAGCCTTCCAGCTGATTACGGAAACTTGGATTGCTGTTCATGTTCCACGGCGATGTGTCATAGGGCGTAACGGCCATGACCTGATTGATTGCCGCTTGCGTGGGTAAGGTTGGCAAGCCGTTCTGACCGAAAGCGCGCATCAGCGGACCTGCTGGCAATCCGCTGGAATTGATGACAGTCCATTGCCCGGAGCGGAATGGACCGGTACGGACAACACCACCGGCATCTCCATTGCCACCCAGCAAATCATCATTCCACATGGAGGCATTGGCGCTACCTGATGGCCAGTTCCAGTAAGGTATCCCGAGATTCGGGTTACCCGAAACGCGCTGCAGTTCCAGTTCGAGATCATAAATAAAGCGGCGGTGCCACGGCAAAAAAGCAGAGCATCGGTGAATTGCACTCATATTGGCGTTCGCATGTCTGAGCACGAATCGATCATAGATGCCTTCGGCCTTCAACACGCGAATGGCAGCAACGAATTCTGCCCGTTCTGCAGCAGTCAGTGTATTTGCATCTTTTCTGATAGCCATGAGAATTTCCTCCATGTTTTTATCTGCAGGAATTACTCTTTCACACCGGAGAATTCAACGGTGTCCCGGATGATCGCCCGCGCCAGATCCAGTAATGAATCATATTGGGTATAAGGCAGATATCTCGAAGACCACTTGTTTTTTACTGCATCATGTACGTAACTGATTTCCTTTCCATTGATTGTGAGGCTGGTATCGTCTTCTATATCGATCGTACCGCCTTCAAAAACTTCTGTATGGTGTGTCATTTGTAAACTCCTTTCTGGATGAATGACAATCGATCTGCTTTTACTGCAGTCCTTGCTGCGTCATCGATCACCGTGCATTGCAGGTTTGCGGTAACGATGACATTTTCCATCTCGCGTCCACGTGCACGAATTACAGCAGATATATCAATAAAGTACCCGTCCAGCCCGTCATAATTCAGATGTGCAAACCCCAGCGTCCCGGGAAAATCTGATAGCGCATTCTTCATGCCCGTGGTCCTTGTGGTCAGCAATTCGAGGCTCATTGCTTTTTCGAAAAAGGATGCTGCAAAGTCTCCCGATTTTGTTACATTCTCGACCATGAAGCAGCCCTCGTAGCGTGCCTTTAATTTGAAAGTACCCTCTTTCGATAGAGTCAATATTCCGGAATGAAGCGTTGGGACCCCGGTACAGCCATTCATACTGGCTGACGTAATGGAACACGTCATATTTTCCAGATGGAAGGGCTCCCTCGATATTGCCGTGGTACTTTTTCCAGCCAGCAATACCAGGATTCCCGTCAGGATCACAGCAGCCTGTTTCATCGCATCTTTCCCTGATAGCCCACACGCAGAGACAACCCAACGCTTCATTTTTACGCTATTTCACACAGATACCCGCGCAGTCGGCACCTCCCTTGGCAGGATCACAGTCATCCGAGGGATCATCCACACACTTCATACCTTCGGGGCAGGGAAAACCGGCAATCCCTCCACACATTTGTTTAGGCTTCTGACCATCGTATGCAGCGCTTCCTTTGGGCGGATAATCAACACGTTTTCCCTCTCCACGCCCGGGCAGCTCGGTGGTACCCAGCTTCACGATATCGTGTATCCTTTTCGATTGAACAGTTTCGACATCGATCGATTGAACTTCTCCCTCCACGGGTCGTGCGGTATATACCCCTACCACATCCAGTGGAACAGGACTTTTCACTACCAGAAACCCCTCCAGAAATGCAAAATCTACGCATACCCCATTAATCGGGCAAAAGTAGCCGGCAATGTCAAAGCAATTTACTCCGACAGCACCATCCGGTTGCAGTGTAATTCCCTTGAACGGCGTAACATTGAAAGGGCCTGGTTCGGAGCCCATCTGAGTGGAAAGTGCCACCTTGGCGGCAACCGTGATTTTCTTGCTGGCAGGATTGTGAATATTGATGATAGTACGGTATATGCCTTTCGCCAGAGTACCGTCCTGGTGTGGCAGTAATAACGAACACGCCACTTTTGCAGCATACTGATATTCGGTTTTGATTGTCTCGTATTTTGCTGTTTCTGCCTGAGTACCGATTGGATTAAACAAAAGCCATAACCCGAGAACAATTGAAAAGAGTTTGATCACATTCGATTGTTTCATGATAGCCACCTCACCGAGTGTTGTGCCCTCTACAGATACCATGTTCCTGATGTGTATCGCATCCGCACCGGGCTAATAACAGGCCCACTTCATCTTGCCCAACCCGGGAGACAGAGTGGCCTCTCACGTTACCTGCAAAATATTTTTACCTCCATTTTTCTAAAAAACACATAAAAAGATGTCACTGACCCTGCCCGGCAATACATATCCCCGCACAATCTGCTCCCCCGTGTTCGGGATCGCAGGTATCACCCGGATCATCAACACATGCCAGGCCATCCGGACACCTGATTCCTGCAATTCCTCCGCAAGCCTGGGGTTCTGCTGTTTTACATTCACCCTCATGATCGATAGAAACACCTGCCGCAGCCGCTCCACAGGCATTACCATAAGTTTTTCCGTCACAACCGCAAACCGGATTGAACTCTCTCGTGCAGATTGTTGGCCTGGTTTTACAGACACCTTGCGCATCAGCAACTTTGCACTGGCCGATGCCCAAATCACAGTACTGCTCGGCAGGACAGGCCAATCCCTGGATCGTGCCGCAAACTTGTGGTTGTAATTGAGGTTGTGGGGGGTTGCCTTCCTCACAACCCGCTACGACCAGAGAAACAGAAAGCACGATCAACCAGGTGATCAATGCATTCAGATATCGTGGCAATTCCTTCCTGGTCTTGCGCGTGATCGATGGTGGCGACAGACCCCGGCCAGAACTGAACGCCCCATTGCCGGCACCGAAATCGGAAGAAAAGTAAAGTTGTGGATTAAAACCAGAACAGCCTGATCCGGGTAAACCCAGGGCAGAAGTAAATTGCGTGGGGGACCGCTTTCCTGCCAAAACACACGCATTTCGAGCTTGAGTTCCGGCCTGATTTTTCTGCTGTTTCATGTGTTCCTCCTTCTCCTGGAGAGCTTTGGAACGGATCCCTTGTTAGACAGGAAACTGTTTTCAGGTTTTCAGAATAGTGGTGTATTACTATCCCCCTCTGAAATAATCTACACCTTTTATTTTGAGATGGTAAGCAAATATTGCATTGTCATTGCCATGTGCGATTCTTTGTTGCCATGTTTTTGTCCAGGCATCTGAGCACAATCTACATTGATGTCGCAGATTGGAACACAAAAAATTACCTCGGTAAGATCAGCAATGAAGCAGTTGAAAAGATCGAGCTGATACTGAAATCTGGAATTGCAGGAATGGGCAAACCGGAGATGCATCCGATAACGATTGGAATCAAATGCAATCAGAAAACAACAAAACAAAACCGTCGAATAACTCTTCAAAATCAAATCATTTTATGTAACGTAGGTTATACAGTTTTCGCAATCAGGATTCATCCCGCTGAAAAAAAGCCCCTAGCCACTTCTATTACTATGAGCTTTCTCTCCTACCGGACAAATAGTCGGTTACACCCCCTGCATGGCGTTGTATTCATCAGTGAAGAAAAACTTTTCCTCACCAAAAGCCGGTTTGAGGTCATCAAACCAGGTGGCCTCGGGATCGTATTTGGCAAAGAAAATGCGCTGTACCCAGTCGGGGTTGCGGCCCTGGATAAAGCGCAAGATAAAGATTTTCTCGCCATTCAGCTCAACGATGCCCTGGATTTCCACCTTACCGGGACCGGCACTCATGGACGGGCCGCGTACCGTGCGTGCCAGTCCTGATACTTGCTGGATGGCTTCACGGTAAATCTGGTAGGTGCGTTCCAGCGGTACTTCAAAGTAGCGTTTGGCACCGGTATCGCGCTCGACAAACATATAGTAGGGAATGATGCCCATGCCCACCTGCGTGCGCCACATTTTTGCCCAGACGGCCGGATCGTCATTGATGTTGCGCACAATCGGAGCCTGGGCGCGGATCACCACGCCTGCCGCACGGATGCGCCTGACCGCCTCACGCACAATGGGTGTATCCATTTCACGCCAGTGATTGAAGTGCGCCATCAGGGTCACGTGCTTGCCTGCTTTTACCAGCCGCTCCAGCAGCGCCAGCAGCTCGTGCGCATCCTCGTCGGTGACATAGCGCTGCGGCCAGAAGGTCAGCGACTTGGTGCCAATGCGAATGTTCTGCACATGTTCCAGCGCCGGGCGCAGCATGGCTTCCAGATAAGCTTTCAGGTGGTGGGTTTTCATCACCATGGGATCACCACCGGTCATCAGCAGATCGGTAACATCCTTGTGGCCAGCCAGATACTTGTGCAGGTTGCCGGCTTCATTGCTGGCAAAGCGCAGCTCCTTGTCGCCGATAAACTGCGCCCAGCGGAAGCAGAAGGTGCAATAGCTATGACACACCTGCCCCTGGCTGGGGAAGAACAGCACGGTTTCGCGGTATTTGTGCTGTGTGCCCGGCAGAGGCCCGCCGTGAAAAACCGGCACATTCATTTCCTGCTGTCCGGCAGGATGGGGGTTCAGTTTGCTGCGAATATCGACAGCAATCGCCTGGATCTCGCTGCGTTGCGCATCGCGACGCAATGCTTCGGCCATACGCTCGAAATCCTCCGGTTCCAGCATGTTGCGCTGGGGGAAGGTGAGCTGGAAAACAGGATCTGCCGGTATGTTGTTCCAGTCAATCAGTTCGTCAATCACATATTGGTTGACACGAAACGGCAGAACATTGGCCACTACATGCATTTCGAAACGCTGCTCTTTCGTGAACCTCTCCAGCGGCCTGATTTTGTCCAGTTGCCGCTCGGTATATACCTGGAACCGAGTATTTTGAGTCAATGCTTCATGACCCGGAGCCATTATTTTTATAGCATGATTCATGGGTTTCTCCACTCTACGCAAGTGCCCCTGAAGCCTTGATGCGGCACTCGCTTGGATTGGGTCCCCGCAGGGAAGACAATTACCCGGGACGGCCGGGCAATAAAAAGCAACATCGACAACCCGGGTTGCCGCAATCGCCTGATACATGGAATCAATTCCACAAAGCTCGGAAAGTATCCGAAAAGGCATCTTTCCTGAGAAAGGACGGGAAGGGTAAATTATTTTTTGTCTTGACTCAAATTTTTCTGCACTATTTTTCCTGTCAGACCGATATCATACAGCCTGGTTTTTATCGAGTTGATATCCTCTCCTCCCTCTCACCTATGGCCCGCCTTATCGAGGACGATCATTCAAACCTCATCGGTTTGGCCGGAGTCTTGCCGCGGAGCTGGTTGATTTGCTCCGCTTCGGCGTCACAGTCAACCCTCCTGCTTCGCGGGCGATGGATGTTAGCAGAGAACCGAATTTCAGACGGCTCTCAGGTTTTACTGTCTGCTCCAGGATATAACGGATTTCAGCTTCGGCACTATGCGTGCATGGCAGCACGAATCCGAATCACGCGACGTACCACGTCCGGGACATTGCGAATGGTGATGGATGGCATCGTGTTCATCCTGCCGCAATACATGCAAATGCAGCGTTATATATCAATGAAAGCATCGCTGCTATTTTGATATATGAGCAGCAATTACTTACACGAGCCCATGAACAACTTCAGCAAGATCTATATCGCACCTGGCAAATCAGGTAAGACTATGGTTCAGCAAAACTGGCGAAAGGGGATAATCCGCCTGGGGCATTCTGCATTTAAGTACGTTCGTACCCTGAATTCAGGAAGTAATTTCTGCATTCATATGCTGAGAAGAGCGGCAGTATGCTGCCGATTGTTTTTCACAAAGCATCGAATGACCTTGCCATGGCCTTTCTCAAAAGGTCCTCGAATTTCGCAAAGACCTGTTCGATAGGATTGCGGTCTGGAGAATACGGTGACAGGTAAAGGATACGAGCGCCTCTGGCTTCAATGAGTTCTTTGATCGAATCCATATCACCCTTTGATCAGGCGTTCGATATGGTACAGCAACTCTTCCTCCTGATAAGGCTTGCCCATGAATTCATTCACACCCAGTTCTTCCGCCACCTTACGGTGCTTGTCCGCAGTGCGTGAAGAAATGATGATGATCGGGAGGGTATGCAGTTGCGGGTTGTCACGCACCGCCCGAATCAGCTCAAAACCATCCATGTGCGGCATTTCGATATCGACCAGCATGATCGCGGGTGTCGTTTCACGCAGCAGCTGCAGTGCTCCCACTCCATCCTTGGCAATCAGGATTTCATAGCCCTGCCGCTCCAGCAGGCGACTGGTGACTTTGCGTACCGTCAGTGAATCATCGACGATCATCACGACCGGTGCAGTAGCAGAAGGATGGATATCCGAGGCATTGACCGGTGCAACCGGCCCTGCAGACAGCAGCTCCTGCACCTGCTCGCGCTGCAGCAGCCTGATCGGGTCGATGATCAGCACAACGCTGCCATCCCCCGTGATGGTGGCACCTTCGATGCCTGGTGCACGAGACAGCTGCGGACCGACGTTCTTGACCACCACCTCGCACTGGCCGACCAGTGCATCGGCATGAACAGCCAGTCGTTCATGCCCTGCCTGTAACAACACGATACGGTTGTGACGCCGGATTTCAGGAAAAGTATGCGGCACACCCAGCAGATGCGGCAGATAGATCAGCGGGAAGCGATCATCATTCCATGTCAGATGATGTTCCCGGTAAGCCATACCCAGTGTTTCTGAATTCATTTCCAGCACATGTACCACGTTCGCAGCCGGAATGGCATAGGTGCTGTCGGCTGCTCTGACCATCAGCGCCTGCGTTACCGCCAGGGTCACCGGCAGACGCAGCGTAAAGGTGACACCCCGATTTTTTTCCGAGGTCACGGTAATATTGCCGCCAATCTCGCCCAGCTCGTTTCTGACGATATCGAGGCCGACTCCCCGCCCTGCCATATCCGTCACATTATCCAGCGTGGAAAATCCATGTGTGAAGATCAGCGGATACCACTGTTCATCATTCTGTTCATTTTCCGGATCATCCAGGCCAAGCTGGTGTGCTTTGTCACGGATACGCCCGGCATCCAGCCCGATACCATCATCCCGCAATACCATGACGATTTCGCTGCCTTCCTGATGCAGATCGAGTGTGATCTGTCCGGTTTCCACCTTACCGGCCTGCAGGCGTTCTTGCGGTGTCTCGATGCCATGCACCAGCGCGTTACGCAGTAAATGTTCCAGTGGAGAGCCTATTTTATCGATCACACTCCGGTCGAGTTCGATATCCTCTCCCTGAATCGTCAGGCTGGCCTGTTTGCCAGTATCTTTTGCCGCCTGTCTGACCACACGGTAGAGACGCTCAGAATAATGTCTGAATGGAACGGTACGAATATGGACCAGATCCTGCTGTAAACGGCGATTCAGATGTGCCTGCTGATCCACTGCCATATCAGCAGCCCGCCGCATTTCACGCAGGCTTTTATGGATGGTGACCACATCATCCATACTTTCTGCCATCAGCCGGGTCAATTCCTGGAAACGCGTGAAATGATCCAGCTCCAGCGGGTCGAAATCAGCCTCATCGGTTACCGAAGGCAGCGCGCCAGAGGGAATCCGGGTTTCAGCCAGCAACTCGATTTCACGCAACTGACCACGCATACGATCCACACTTTCACCCAGATCCTGCAGATACTGCTCCAGATCATACAGCTGCGCTTCGATGCGGGAACGGATGAGGCTCGACTCTCCCGATTCGTTGATCAGGCGATCTATCAGCTCCGCATCGACCCGCAGAACAGTTTTGCGCACAGGCTGATCGTCCTCTGCAATTACGGGGAAAACGGGAAGATCCGGTCGTATCCCGGTTTCCTCAATCGGCGAAACAGGCTGCGGCACGGGTTGTAGGGAGGATCTCAACTGTTCGATATCATCCAGGATGATATCGAATCGGCTTTCAAGCCGATCGAGCAGTGCTGCTGGCACAGCCTGGTCGTATATGGACTCGATATCGCTTTCCATCTGGTGCGCCTGATCACTTACCTGCAGTGCGCCAGCAATGCGAGCACTGCCTTTCAGTGTATGTAATGCACGCAATACCGCCTTGCGTGCAGCCACCTGCTCAGGCTGTCTGCGCCATGCCCGCAGATTTGTTCCAATTTCGGATTGCAGTTCCTGTGCTTCTTCGAGAAACACTTCCAGCAATTCCCGATCCACACCAGTGGATTCAGCCTCGGTTTCAATCGACTGAACTGGTGAAACCGGCAACGTAACAGCAGATTCCTGTAACAGGACAGGAGCGATTTCCGCCAGAATTTCACTCGCCTGCAGCTCGGCAGATTCAGGTTTGATACATTCAGATTCAGCCGACTCCGTTTCAGGCATTTGAACCGACACTTCTTCCAGAAGACGTGCCAGCTCGTTCGTCGTTTCTTCCCCTGCCTGTAATGTTTCAATCGAGGGATACTGATGATTGCGGATGGCCGTCACCATGTCATCCAGCAAATTTACGGCCGCCGTCATGTGAGGCAGTATCTGTGGTCCCGGCATACCTGAAGTCATCAGCAGGCGATTGAACCAGCGTTCCAGTACTTGTCCGGTCTGTGCGATGAAATCCAGCTCCAGTGCGCGTGCGGTGCTGGTCAGAGTATGCGCCGCCAGCATCGACTCATGGGAAATCGACAGAATGGTATTACCTTCGGATAACCCGAGCGCTTGCTTGAGAGTATCAACATGGGTGCTGGCTTCCTTGATGAAAATGCTGAACAGCTCGGCCGGTACTTCGATCTTCCCGATTTGCACCATCGTTTCGGTTACAGACTCAGCTTCTACAGCAGAGGGAGATACAACGGGTTCCACGGTCCATTCAAGACTCGTTTCCTGCTCAGGCACGGCAGACAGAGGGAGTACAGGAATCGTAGCGTCCATGGCCGTCTGTTCTTCCGTGCCGTACATCATTTCCCTGATTCGGTCGAGCAAGTGCTGCGCCCTGATTTCTGCGGTACCGTTCTTTTTCAGGCTGGCACACCAGTTGCAGAACTGTCTGTGGCTTTCCGCCAGCAAATCCAGAAGTTCACCGGTTGCCGGTTTCTGCTCACTCAACCAGCGGTTCATGAGTTGCTCGATACGCCATGCCACTTCGCTCAGCGCTTCCAGTTTCACCATGCGGCCACTACCCTTGAGGGTATGAAAGTCGCGGCGAATGGCGGTCAGTGCAGCCAGATCCAGATGATCGCCGTAACAGGCTTCCAGGTGTGCTGCGATACTTGCCAGCACATCAGTGGATTCATCGAGAAAAATCGCCAACAGTTCGGGGTCGTACAGCTGATCCGTGGCAGCTTCAGATGGCATTTCAGGAGCCGTGAGTGCCGGTTCGGCAGAGATTGCCGGAATATCTGTTGACAGAGATTGCCCGGCCAGCTTCTGATTGAACTGGCTGATCGTCGCAGTAAGAATTTCCTCGGAATCCGACTGGGCATTTCTGAGTGCTTCGATATAAAAACCGAGGCCACTCAGCGCATCGGCCAGCAGAATCTGTTCGGCCTGATCCAGTGGCCGATTCGGATCAGTCAGTTTTTCAACGAGATCGCGACATGAATCGAGCAGTGTACCGGCCCGATCCAGTCCGAGCATGAGCAATACCCCGCTGATCTGGTTGAACAGTTCCGGCAGAACCGGCAGATCGTTCCGTATTTCCGGCTCAAAAAAGAAGCGATCGAGGATATCTTCGACTTGGGCCAGGTTGGTGAGCACTTCCTGCGCCACCTGCTTGAGCAGCTTCTTCTCCTGGGCGAGGTGCCCTGCCTGATCCGGGCTGGGCAGATCAGGCAAATCGTCTTCATTTCCCTTTCCGGTGGTCACCGCACGGATGCGGGTAGCAAGCACCTCAACCTGGGCCGGAAATTCCGGTGACAACCGATGGAAATTGTCGATGGCATTCTCGGTCAGCAACAGGGATGAAGCAATGTCGAGCGCAATCCCCTCATTCATGCTCTGCGGGCGAATACGCAAATAGGACAAGGCGCCATGGATGACACCCGCCAGTTTCTCCAGCGGTGGACAATTCACCCGTGCAGCCTGGGTTCTGAACCGTTCGACGAGCGCCAGCAGCGAGGAAAGATTTTCCTGATCCTCGGCGTTGAATCTGCGCCACCGGTCGTTGATGTCCTCCAACAGAACACGCATATTCTGCAAATCCGAAGCAGTTGCCTCTTCGTCCAGGATGGATTCGTCGAGATGCTCCCGGTTGTCTATCGTGGACAGAGGAATCTGCCAGTCATAAACGCGCCCGATTTCCTGCAGACGCTCACTCACCGGCTGGCTGCGAGCTACCCGATAAAGCAGTTCTCTCGTCAGACGATCAGCAACGGTATGCGATTCCTTGTTCAGATGCCTGATTTCCTGCTCGATCTTACCGCATAATCTGCGGGCCGATTTATCGGCGGCCTGTACCTGATGAAGCAGACTGTCCAGAAACCCCGAAGAGATCCACCAGAATTTTCGCTGCTCGATGGGAGCGGGCAGTTTCTCAACCGAACGCACAGCTTCCACCATTTTCTGCAGACTGTGTCTGTCTTCCGCATTTTTCAGCCAGCTCAACAGACCTGACTGGAATTGTGCACGCGCCTGTTTGGCGGCCTCCTGCCGGGAGGAATCATCCAGATCCGGCTCCACCGGCTGTAACGGTAACGATTCGCGCACATCCGGGAAAAACAGATCACTTTCGGAAATTTCTTCCAGCCCCTGTATCTGCATGATTTTCCGGTAGACCGGGAACAGTCTGACCGGGTTATCCGTCTCACCATCGATCAGCGCATCCAGATAACGATAAATGGAACGGATTGCCTGCCGGGTGACGGTCAGCACTTCCGTATCCGGCTCGGTACGCCGTTCCTGCAAGGCAGTGAGCAACGCTTCCACATTATGACCGACGAACGCAACGCCATTCAGCTCCAGCATTTCCAGCATGCCATTCAGCTGATGCATGTAGTAGCGGCATTCTTCGATCTGTCTGGTATCGTCGGTATCCGTGGCATAGGAATCAAAATGACGATGGATCAGGGTAAAAATCTGCTCGATGGCTTCTCTGATCCCCATGACGGATGAGATGTTTATCCTGGTTGCAGTGTTCATGATGCGGCCTTATTGAGTCCTGAGGTTGATAACATTTCTGCTTTGTTGGAGCGTGAGTGTGTAGGTTACGCTGTCACACCTTGAAACTGGCGACGGATGATTTCAAGTCAGTGACATGTTCGGTGATCTGTTTGATGGAATCAGCATTCTGCTGGGTACCGCGGGAGGTTTGACGGGTAATGGACAAAATATCCTCCATACTTTTGGCTACCTTGTTGGAAACACGGGTTTGCTTGTGTGTCGCTTCGGTAATTCGAATCACCAGTTGCGCCAGGCGCTTCGACACCGTTTCGATTTCTTCCAGAGCACTTCCCGTGGTATTGGCGCGCCTTGCACCTTCAACCACCCCTGCCGTACTGCGCTCCATCGCAATGATGGTGTCCTGCGCATCCCCCCGGATGTTGCGAATCAGCGTACTGATCTGCCGGGTTGCTTCGGCCGAGTGTTCGGCCAGTCGCTGTATTTCCTGAGCAATGACAGAGAACCCTTTTCCGGCATCACCCGCTGCCGTTGCCTGGATAGAAGCATTCAGCGCCAGGATATTGGTCTGCTCGGTAATATCTGAAATCAAGGTGACGATCTCACCGATCTCCTGGGAGCTTTCTCCCAGCCGCTTGATCCGTTTGGAGGTTTCCTGGATGTAAACCCGGATTTCGTTCATACCGGCCATGGCATCCTGAACGGCATTGGCACCACTCTCTGCTGCATGCAGCGTTTGTCTGGCCACATCCGCGCATTCTTCCGCCGAGCCGGATACTGCCTCCAGCGATTCGGCGATTCCCAGTACGGCAACCGTGGCATCTTCGATTTTGCCTGCCTGTTCCCGGGTGGCATCCAGCAAATCGGATGAAATACTCTCTGCCTGATGGGAAGCGCTCATCACCTGAAAACTGGCGTGATTCACTTTCCTGACCAGTTCCTGCAATGCCTCGATGGTCAGGTTGATCGAATCGGCAATCGTGCCGGTAATATCTTCGGTGACGGACATCCGGGCAGTCAGATCGCCTCCTGCCGGTATCTCCATTTCATCGAGCAGACGCAGTATCGCCTTCTGGGTGGTTTCGACATTTTGTTCACCCTGGTGGATATGCTTGCGCAAACTGGTGGAAAACAGATGAATGAATACCAGACTGCTGATGATGGTCAGTACGGCCGTCAGATAAAACAGCACGGTTGTGAGCATGCCTGCATTATTGTTGTGCTCAGTGATTGCCTGTTCGATCTGGCTGACCAGTGTCGACAAGCTGTCGCTGGCTGAGAAAGTTTCATGTATTGCATGCCAGGCGCCGGTTACTTCCGGTGTCAGTCTCTGAGCAACACGCAAAAGATCTTCCAGTGCATTGAACTGGACACGAATCTGGACAGTGTCCCGGAAGAAAGCTGATTGCCCTGCACAGTCGAATACAGCCAATCCCGCCCTTTTATCAACGTTTGGATCATCCCGGTTATTTGTTCAGATTCAACTGACTGCTGATCCGCCGGGCTGGAAACCTGGAACCCGCCCTCTATCAGAGAACGGACACTGCCGGTAATGAACTGGACAAGAATTTTTACGGTTTCGACTGCTACTGCCTGGTTGAATGCGTGCCCTGTCTGTGTCAGTTCGACAGAGAATTCCTGCAACTTTTTTTGCAAACCATGATTGACCAGATCCACCCGTTTCAGAATTTCTGCCAGACTGACCAGAGCCTCCCGGCTTTCCAGAATCTGACGAGCCCGGTTCTCCTTGATGCGCAATGTGTTCCGGAATGTCTTGAACAAATCTGCTGGCAGCAGTTCAGCTATGGCCGGGAGAGTTTCCCGCTGATATTCCCCCCCGTATTGCAGCAAGGTTGCGTAATGATTCAACTGGTCGAGGTTATTGCGCAGTTGCACAAAAGCCTGCTCGTTACCGCGCAGCGCCTCCGGAGAAACGATGGTCAGGTGCTGGATATTGGCATGAATACGTCCGACTATTTCAAGCGAAGCAGTATGAGTGCGTGCCTGTTGAGTATCGATGCGCAGCATGATCAGAGCAATCGACAGAAACAGAACGGACAATACTCCGGAAAACCACGACTGGCGGAAGATCTGAAGATATCTGGTTACGGGGAGCAGTACAGTCATATTGTTGGCATTGTTATAACCTGTCATACGCTGGAAATAAACCTCATCTTTAATGGAACTTCTGTCAGAACCACTCCCCCGGCATTCCAGCGAATTCCTGAAAAGCCGATATTATGATGACATAATTCCAGTGCAATAGGATAGTCGCAGCCTTTCGGGTACAAAAATCGGAAGAAATTCGTAAAACTCTTCTTTATCGTGCTTTTGAAACGAAGTGTTTCTATTCTGAAAAGCTGGTTGTGTCATCATCTAACGAAAACAGACAGGACGATGGGTTGCTATTAGCCAGATGAATAAATGGAGAAGATGGCAACAGTCAACTTGCCTCACATGTTCCCTGAAAAAATAATCAGTTCTTCAACGGCAGCTCAAGGATTGAAGATCGAGTTGGCAATTCGCTCCCGCATCGATTCTTGTACGAACAGATAATGATTCCGCTCCAGTTTGTCCAACATAATCTGCCTCGGTCCAGCGTAATGTCACGAGTTCAGGATGTTGTTCAGGTTCAGCAGGTTGCGTATGAAGGCCGCGTGAAGTGAGATAAAGATACTGCAGCGAGGCGCTTTTCAGATCCTTGAAGAGAATAAGCCGGGATTTCGGAATAGTGAACGATGAGCCTGCTTCCGATTTCCACTGTTCAAATACGATCATAAATTTTCCACTATCCGATGGCTCAATGACAATTCTTGTATTCATGCTTCCCCATTGAGAGCGGCCATCGACTGGAACAGCGGCAAATTCGAATACCGATTCGGTCGCGACGATCCGATATCGTTTGTCCGAGGTGACGGGTGGAATGAGGTTCGACAGAGCCTCTCTCACGACTGCAATCGCACGTTGTTCAGTCATCACCTGATCGGCAGCCTGCCTGGATTGCTCCACCCCTCGCTGAATCAGTGAGAATACTTCAGATGTCAGATAGACGAGTCCGCTGCCAATGATCATTGCGATGAGCAGTTCCAGCAGGGTGAAACCTTTTTCTGCCTTACAGGTGCCATGCATCCTCAACGAATCGCTCCGACACGATAAGCCTCAAGCGATACCAATGGTTGACCTCCCTGGAAGAAAACATCGACATGTACACGGCGAAGTGAAAATGGCCCTGCCGTGCCGGCAGAGCGATCTTTCTTTTCTGATTGCTCGATAGTTGCCATCCACGAGAAGGGTCCATCCTGTCCTTCGAAATGGCCCTCCATTTCCGTGGCGATGACAGCGTGTGCCTCCATCTGATTCTGTGCAACCAGTAGTGCTTCTGCACGTAAGGTATCTGCCTTGATTCGATCGAGATTCGTCACGATCGAAGGTAATAGCACACCAAAGAACAATGCCGCCACAGCGAGCGTTATCAGGGTCTCGAGCAGACTGAAACCACGTTGTACCGCCATACAGCTACTCGAGCCTCGAAGTCCCGGTCAACGTATCAATATGAATTCGTATGCGTGCCACTCCAGATACAAGCTCAATTATTCCCCCGCTGGATGATCCGTCGGTAAAGAAAGTGATACCCTCTGTACGTCCGACTTCTCCCGAACAAGTTACCATCCAATCAGTACTTCGGCTTGAGGTAACAGGTGTCGTTCTGTCGGAGGGAGCTGCCAAGGATTCACATGGAATAAATACAGCAGTACCGCTTCGCATCGCACTCAGCCGCGCCTTTCTCAAACGGTGCTCGATACGCTCCGATACAGTCTGCAAATGTCGATCATCCCCGGGTAAGGCTTGAGCGCCGATGAGAGAAAGCAACCCAAGCAACACGATTACCACCAGAAGTTCGAGCAGTGTTACACCGCGCTCACTGTTTATCCCAATTGCCGATATCGGTATCCTCGCCACTGCCCCCTTCCTTATCATCCGCGCCCAGCGAAAAAACATCTACAGGTCCATGTTTACCGGGTAACCGATATCGGTACGAACGTCCCCATGGATCAACCAAATGCTGTTGCTTTCGCACATAAGGGCCACGCCATCTGTTTACTCCCGGTGGAGCCTCCCACAGCGCCCGGAGCCCGTGCTCCATGTCCGGATAGCTTCCGGTATCGATCCGGTAGTAGTTGAGTGCAGTCGTGATGGTTTCCACCTGAAGAGCAGCCGTATCGGATTTCGCGCCGGAAAACATATTCATGACCTGAGGCGTGACTACGGCTGTCAACAACCCCATGATGACAAGCACAACCAGAAGTTCAAGCAATGTGAAACCCTGATTCACCCTTGGATTTAATTGAACAGAACAATAGAAATATTTCATTATGATCTCAATGCAAGTTGGTTGATACTGAGTATTCCGAGCATGACGCCACCCACGACAAGGCCAACGACGATACCGAGAAATGCAATCGCTAACGGGTTGACGAGAGCAAGCATTCGTTCGAGCTGCTCGGATGTATCTCGCTCGAGAAGCTGAGCCGCGCGTAAGGTTGTCTTTCCGAGCTCCCCGGTGTGCTCTCCTACTTCTATCAGCGCACATGTTTCATCCGGGATAACGTAGATAGCCCCAAGCGTCGTACCGATCGTACCGCCTTCGCGCAGTTTTCGTGACGCCCCTTCCAGTGCAACACGAAGACGCCTTGAACCCGCAGCCTGGGCGGCCAGCAGCACAGCCTCCGAAGCTTCCACACCACTTTGGAAAAGCATCCCAAGCACGTTGAGTACGCGAGAGACGTTCAACTGGTCAATGATCCGGACAGGTGGAAGCCGCATAATCGAAGCAGCGACCCAATCCCCAAAGCGTACCGATCTGCGATACAGCAAGAACCCGATCGCCAGAATTGCACCCATCCAGAGCAAAGATGTGATTGCATGATTTACTGCGAGATCCGAAAGCCACAGCACAAAACGAGTCATCCCCGGCAAACGGTGCTCCTCGCCCGCAAAAATCGGCTCAAAACCCGGGATCACCACGGTAAGTACGATCAAAAGCGCAATCATCACGGTAACCAGTACGATTACCGGATAGGTTAGTGCATTTGCAATCTCAGCCCGGGTGCTGGCTTGCCGCTGCAAGTAACGCCCTGCTGTTTCCAAACCTTCGGCCAGTCTGCCACCACTTTCCGCAGCTCTGATCATCGATGGCAGATACCGGGGCATGCCCGCCTCGATATCCAGGGCATCTGAGAGCGGGCCGCCTGCCTGAATGCGTGGTAACAAGTGTCGAGCCATCCTGGCAGAGGGTCGGTTTCCTTTTTGCCGCGAAACGACTTGTAACGCTTGCTCGATATTGAGGCCCGACCTCACCATCGTGCCGATCTGCTCACAAAAGAGCGCCACATCACGTATAGGTATCCGTCGGTTCAAAGTCACGGGCCGGCTCAGCAGATCATTCAAGCTGCCATCCTGCTCAATGATCCGAATCGGCGTCAGATTTTCACCAATCAATTGAACAGTAAGTTGGCGTTCGTCATCTGCTTCCCGAGTAAAAATACGGGAACCCCCTTCCGGCGTAATGGCCCTCACCGTGAATCGTGTCACTGCCCGACCTCTTCGACGACACTCAACACTTCCTCCAGTGTCGTTTCCCCTTGTATTACCCTATCCAGGCCATGAGACCATAAGGTCGGCGTGTTCTTTCGCCTGGTGATCCCCAGCAGTACCTCCTCTGCGTGTGGTTGCCGGATTGCTGCCTGCTCCTCCAGGCCGATTGGAAGAGCTTCAAAGATCGGTAATCTGCCTGTATACCCGCGTCCGCGGCACGCTGGGCACCCCATAGCCACGGGTAACTGACATGTCTCAGCCTTATGACCAGACACCGATACCAATGCATGACGTTCATCCCCTGTCGGTTCGCGTGTCGTGCAACATTCTGGACAAATCCGGCGAACCAGCCGTTGTGCACCTGCAAAAACCAGTGTCGACGCCAAAAGATAATCCTCGACCCCGAGATCGAGCAATCGAGTTATGGCCCCGGCTGCCGTATTGGTGTGTAAGGTGGCGAGTACCAGATGCCCCGTCAGAGCCGAACGGATGGCAATATCCGCGGTCTCCTGATCGCGAATTTCGCCGATCATGATCACATCCGGATCGTTGCGGAGTACCGATCGCAGGGCGGCCCCGTATGTCAACCCGATCTCCGGTTTGACCTGCAACTGAGATACCCCGGGAAGCGTGTATTCAACCGGATCCTCAACCGTCACGATCTTTCGTTCCGGACTCCGGATCGCGTTCAAGGCGGCATAAAGAGTTGTCGTTTTGCCACTACCTGTCGGACCGGTGATCAGGACGATACCGTGAGGACGATCGAGGGCTGCGCGCAGTGCCTGCAGGCCAGATGGATCGAGGCCCAGGCTCTCCAGTTCAGGCGACACCGAATGCTGCCCGAGCAGGCGCAATACCATGGATTCGCCATGGAGTGTCGGAAAGGTGGCAACACGTAAATCAAGACTGACTCCTCGCGTCGTAAAGCGGATACGTCCATCCTGTGGCAAACGTCTTTCTGCAATGTCGAGCCGCGCCATGAGTTTCAGTCTCGAGACCACTGATCGCGACCAGCGGTTCGACAGCACATCGACTTCCTGCAGAACACCATCGATCCGGTATCGCACGACCAGCGAATCAGTCATCGGTTCGAGGTGAACATCCGATGCACCGGCATCCATGGCCTGAGTGAGTAGCTGGTGCGCCATACGTATAGCTGGCGCCTCCGAGTCATGATCCGAAAGCTTGTCGATATCATCCCCGGCACTGGAAGCGCCCGGCGTAACATTGTCGGTACCTGCAGAAATATCAGCTATTCCTGCCTGGAGATACTCGTCGATATCCGACTCCAACGCAGCAACCGGTTCCACATCCTTGCCCAGGGCAAAGCGTATACCCGCAATCGCTACGTTATCCTGCGGATTAGCCATGGCCAGCCTGACATACGTCTCGGATACCATAACCGGACATACCCGGTGTTTTCGCAAGAAAGCCAGATTGAGATCATTCGGAATATGGGGAGGTTGCGGATACTCGGCACGGGTCAATACAGCGACACCGAGTATCCCTGCAAAGGTCTGCGCCATATCGCGTTCGGATACGACACCCAGTCGCGTCGCTGCAGTAGAAAACGCAATGCCATGTGCCAGTGCTGCCGCCTGTACGCGTTCGATTCCCTCGTCTGTGATGAGTCCGCGTTGCTGAAGTATTTCGATCAGTGCAGAAGTTGTACTGGAAAGGTACTCGGGTAGGTTTGATAAAGCCTGATTGGCTCGCATGCTCATCGTGAATATCGCAGTGCTACCTTGTGCTGAACAAGTCTGGCCTGACCATTGATATGATATTTCTTGCTGAGACTTGCACTGCTACCCCTATGCCAATTATGTGATCGAATTATATCAAAAGAGTGTATTGATTCTGGTCACCAGTGTGATCTGTCCCGGACATCCAGCACCATCGTAAATCAGACTGTTGCTCAAGCGGATTGGCACGCTTAGCTTGTATCAGCGTACATATCGCCCGGGCGACGCTATTGTTGTCATAAGCAGAAATTTAAGAAACTTGTTCATGCACTAAATAAGCGCTATATTTACGCATAAATGACGCTTATTTATCAACAGGAAAAATATGGCAAACGATAAAGAAACAATCCGCCTCAGCTTGAGCGTATCACCCGAGCTAAACGAACGGTTGGAACAGCTGGCTTCTTCTGGGCATACAACTAAAACTGAGATTTTACGCAAAGCCATTGCGCTGTATGACGTGGTCGCTGAAGCCAAATCAGAGAAAAAAAGACTGGGTATTCTTGATCAAAACAAACAATTACTCACTGAAATCGTAGGCATTTAGTGAGTGAACAGAGCAATGAGAGGCACAACAACTCCCAGATCAATCTGGGACTAAACAAGCTGCAGATTCACTACGGTCCTGGCTATCGCATCTACTTCCAGCGATGGAGAAACCTTCTGATTGTGCTGCTGTGCGGCGGAGATAAAAGTACCCAGGCTCGCGACATTGCCACCGCAAAGAAACTGTCCAAAGAATGGAGTGATCAAGATGATTGAACAACTGACAACCTACGACCCTGTCGCCGCCCTGGTGGATGATGAGGAAATTGCATTCTTCATGGCAGATGCCTTTGAAACAGGTGATGCAACCTATATTGCCAAGGCTCTTGGTGTGGTTGCCCGGGCCAAAGGTATGACAGAAATAGCCAAAAAGACCGGGTAATTCTCCCATTTTTAACGGTTGTTAAAAGTAGAGGCTAAGCGGCCAATGCCATTTTTTGAATGGGTGTGATGCCGCCTAAGGCCATATTTGGCCGTTCGTGATTGTAAGTCCAGAGCCAGCGCGTGGCGAAGTCCTGGACATTCGCAACCGAATCGAACAAATGATGTGCGAGCCAGTCATAGCGCACTGTACGGTTATAGCGTTCGATATATGCGTTCTGCTGCGGCTTGCCGGGCTGAATAAACTGCAATTTAATGTGGCGCTTTTCAGCCCAGCTCATCAGCACCGAACTGGCGTATTCCGGGCCATTGTCACAGCGAATTATTTTGGGCTTTCCACGCCACTCCATAATTTGTTCAAGCGAGCGAATCACCCGTAATGCGGGCAGTGAGAAGTCGACGTCAATACAGAGGCCTTCGCGATTGTAGTCGTCGATGACATTGAACAATCGGATGCTGCGACCGTCGACCAACTGGTCATGCATAAAGTCCATAGACCAGATTTCATTGGGCGCGTACGGCACCGCCAAGGGCTCAGGCTGCTCACGTACCAAGCGTTTGCGAGGCTTAATGCGCATGTTCAGCTCCAGTTCTCGGTAAATACGATATATCCGCTTGTGGTTCCATTTAAAACCTTTGACGTTACGCAGGTACAAATAGCACAGGCCGAATCCCCAGTTCCGTTGGTCGTGTGTCAACCGAAGCAGCCAGTCGGCAATTTGCTGATTGGTACTGCTTAACTTGGCCTGATAGCGATAGCATTTCTCACTGATGCCAAACGCATCGCAGGCCAGGCGAATACTGGCTGCGTACTGCTTGACCGTCCGTTGTGCCATCTCACGGCGGTGAGATGGCTTCACCACTTTTTTTCAATGGCTTCCTTCAGGATTTCAGCCTTGAGTCGTTCCTCTGCGTACATCTTCTTCAAGCGAGCGTTCTCCGCTTCCAGCTCCTTCATCCGTGACATCAAGCCCGCATCCATCCCGCCGTATTTGGCACGCCATTTATAAAACGTAGCACTGCTCATGCCGTGCTCTCGGCACAGCTCCGGCACTGGCGTACCAGCTTCGGCCTGCTTGAGGATGGCAATAATTTCACTATCGGTAAAGCGCGAGATCTTCATGCAAAATTCCCTAAATACTGTTGTTAGAAAATTCTACCTTTAAGACCGTTCTTTTTTCGGGAGGATTACCGTCCATACGCCATCCCCGGTCAGGTTGCCCTTGGTGTCATGAGTAAGGGTGGACCCTGCTGCTGCCGTGTACTGGTTGAGGCCGTTGGCGGTGTAGCTCTTGGTGCCGTTGGCATAACCTGTCCACTGGTAGCTGTCGTTGGTCCAGCTCTGCCCTGCGATTTCCTGCACCTGGTTGCGCGTGTAGGTATACGTCTGATCCTGTGCAGTGCCGGTGAGGTTGTGTGTGAGGGTGGCCAGTGCACTTTGCGTGCTGTAGCCATAGCTGGTGGTGGTGCTGTTACCCAGGGTCACTGTGGTACGCCGGCTGAGGTCATCGTAGGCGTAGGTGGCCAGGTTGTTTTTGGCATCCTTGACGGGTGGTCGGCAGGCCGTTGTTGCTCCAGGTGTAGGTGGCATAGTTCTGGGCCACACTGCTGCCTACGGCTTGCTTGACGATCTGTACGCTGTCATCCGCGTTGTAGACCATCCGGTGACTGCCAGACCCAAGCCTTTCGAATTATTTACTGTACTTTACTCGTCCCTCCATATACTCAAAGCAAAACTGCTTGAGTTGATATCGCTGTTTGGACGATAACCATCTAATTACTCCAATTATCATTGCCCCACCACCTCCCACTATCACGATCATTCCAGCAAAGAAACTGGCAGCCATCAGCTTCTTCTCTATAACGTCTCCAGGAAAAATCCAATATCTCCATAGCAATAAAACGTATGCAAATACACTTACTATTAACGCAAGAGATATCAAAGCACTCCATACTAGTATGAACCAACGTGGAAAAAGTGCCATCCGGATACGTCCTCGTAGCACTCTTTCTTTGTCTTCTACTCGTAATGTCCCACAAAAGTAATACATTGGTGGAAATCCAGCCATGACAGCCAAACGATCGACTCGCTTAATCACAACTTTATCTTGATCGATATCGAGTCGATAACCTGCTCCATATCCAGTTTTCACAATCGTTGAATAGCTATCAGATAAGTCGGGAGAAATAGTAACGCACAATTCTTCTTCTCCTAGAAGCTTCTCTTGAATGTACACAGCAATAAGCTTTTTCAAGAAATTAATCTTCATCTCAGATCTCTGTGGTTAATCCATTCTCTTCTTATTTGAGTCCATCATATCCAGTTCCAGTATCAGAAAATAACTCTCTCATACCCAAGCTTCCGCCAATGGAACCCGCAACCCCGGCGTTATATCCCCACCCAATATCTGCAGATATGCCGCTAAAATTATTATTCTTGTCTAAGTTTACTGTTAGACCGTAGGTTCCATAATGAGCGCTAATATTAATTTCCTGCCCCGCTAAATCGGCAATAGTTCCAGGCCGTAAACCAAGGTTAGCTGCAACCCTACCAACCCCAATATCACCACCTCCTGCAGCACCACTCCAGTAAACGCCTAGATCAGGAGCAAATTGGCCAGAATCATCTGTAAATTGTATAGCAACACCAGCACTTACTCCTTGACCAATATATTCTGGAATTAACCAGCTTATCCACCCCGGAATTCTAAAGGTGATTCCCGCAGTCGCGGTAAGTAGGCCACTTGGATCATTGAAGTTAATCGGATTATTCCCCACATAGGCATACAGGTTGAGATCATCCGCGATGCCAATCGGATCGGTCTGCAGGAATCTGCCTAAAGCAGGTGAGTAGAACCGTGCCTTGTAGTAGTACAGATTGAGTGAACCGAGGAACTGCTGGCCGGTGTAGCGGAAGCGAATGCCGGTGGCAATGTTGGGTTCACCATACGGGCCGTAGCTGTGGATGGCGGTGCTGGTGCTGGCGCTGTTGGCGGTGCCGATGACACTGCCCAGCTGATCCTGGTACAGCCAGGTTTTGTTGGTCGTGGTGGTGCCTTCGTACCACACCAGCGGTTCATCTACGCCGGGGCCGTGCACGTAGCGGCGTAACAGTGTGCCGCCGCTGTTATATTCAGCCACTAGTTCAAGCGGCCTCATAGTACACAACGGACCGCTAAATCAAAAATTTCGATCCCTCGACTTCAACCAACGCTTCCCGTATACGGTTATCGGTACTGCCATGACCCCACCAACTATTGCTGCAATAAAATAATCTAACAGATAATCTGCCAAGGGAAGCAAGCCAAGTAACCACAGAGGGGCGACAATTATAGATGCAGCAGCAAATATCCCCGCGAGCAGCTCAAGAGCAATGTATCCGCGACCAAACAACCAACGCACAATCTCTTGAGCCGCCCAGATATAGAAATTTATAAATGCCCACTGCAAAAAAGCTACCCCCCAAACAAGCAACGTCAAGCCATTCATTTCTTTCCGTCAAATCACAACGATACTGGTTATTTATTTTAGAGGAAATGTCATTGTGCTTGTGGGTTGCTGGTTCTGAGGAAGAATGCTTGCCGCGGCACTACCAATGGGAAGCGCGCTTCCAACAGTTGCCGCTATGCTCCCGAAGACATTTCTCGAAATTGTTGCGGCCGTAACGTTAACCGATAGATCCCTTACTCCATTTGATACATCTACCATGTCGGGAAGAGCAGTACCAATTCGTCCGTAGCCTACTCCCCGCGTAAACGCACCACCCAGCGCACCACCAAGGCCTCCGGATAGAAAATCGACCCCCGCCTGTGATACAGAGTAGGCAGTATCATTCTTCCAAGATGAAATCCAACCTTGAGCCATGTTGGCGATCCCACCTGTGCCTATAGCCCCGGAAATGGTGGTTGCGGTGAATGGGATCGCAGCTCCAGCAGCCGCCCCGACACCTACTGAGACACCGAAGTCACTCCAACTGAAGTCGCTGCCAACAATAGCATTTCCAACTATATATCCAACCCCACCAGCGACCGCCCCCACCGTACCGGTTGCGATTGGAACGATCCAAGCGAAAGTTCCCGTTGGATCATTGAAGTTGATCGGGTTGTTGCCAACGTATGCATACAGATTCAGATCATCCGCGGTACCAATCGGATCGGTCTGCAGGAACCGGCCCAGTGCGGGGGAGTAGAAGCGTGCCTTATAGTAGTACAGATTGAGTGAACCGAGGAACTGCTGGCCAGTGTAGCGGAAACGAATGCCGGTGGCGATGTTGGGTTCACCGTACGGGCCGTAGCTGTGGATGGCGGTGCTGGTACCAGCACTGTTGGCGGTACCGATGACACTGCCCAGCTGGTCCTGGTACAGCCAGGTTTTGTTGGTCGTGGTGGTGCCTTCGTACCACACCAGCGGTTCATCCACGCCGGGGCCGTGCACGTAGCGGCGCAACAGTGTGCCGCCGCTGTTGTATTCAGCCACGAGATCGACAGTGTGAGTAGGTTGATGAGTTATCCTCCTCAACCTACTCGATTTTTTAAAATCAATCCAATCATAACAAGACAACATCAGCGATTGCTGCAGCCCCACCATGCCACCAACTCAAATCGAATGGTTTTGCCGGATCATAGCGATCATTGGGAATACATGTGATTCCACAGCCAACAGAGCCATTTGTGAGGGGTGTATCCAGATCATCACGCTCAAGACGCAGACGCGCTACGGTTAATGAATAAGTTTGCTCACTAATTTCTAGTGGCGATATAAACCAACAACATTGATTTTGAGTCTCGATCAATCAATCGAATTACAGCATTAACTGATACCCCGAAGAGATCATCGGCGAGCACACGAACTAAACGTCCGATAAGTTGATTAACTTCCATCATTAGTCAACTCCGAGAATTCGAACTGGTACACTGCCCGTTGCAGTACATTCCACTCCCCCCAACAATTATTCCTTGGCCAATCTTGACTGTAGGGTTGGCTATCTCTTCAATGCCGATAAACGGCTCACTGTACTCTGAACTTTCTCTCGAAGTCTTGCTTCATCAAGATAAAATCCAGGGTTCTCTGCCAGTAGCTTTTGATCTGTGGTGAATGAATCCACATCGCCAAAGAGTTCATCAAGCAGCTTAAACAATGGCTCATCCAAACGTCCCTCGTTTTTGAAACGCTCGCAGTAAGCTGCCTGGAATTCCTCAATCGATATTGCACCATCAAGAAACTGTTTGAGCAGTATCTCGTAGTTAATTAGTGCATTACTCATTAACCACCTCCCAGTTTTCCAGTAGTTAACACGTGCTCAAGTTGCTGCGGGCTTAACTTCCAACCTGACAAAAAATCGCTCGAAGAATCGCGAATGATATTCAGGCCGATACTTGGATCAACGTGGTGTGTCACCGGATTGCCACGGATAGGGCACCTTGCTGACCAAGCTTGGCCCAACTTCTTCCGAGCGCAAGGGCGCTGTGGCACGCCCGAATCCCATGTCACCCTCCATCGTTAGACATATGCACCATGAGCAAGCCGGACCAACAAAGTAGTGATGTTGGGGAATCTCGACAAGTTCAGGCAGTACTCGCCTAAATGCGTCAACAGTCCCTTCGAGCGCGAAATCTGTCGCACTATCACCAACGTATAGTATTACGCCGGCTAATTCAAACCTTGAACACATCTCATCAAAGAACTCCACAAACCGCTCAAGCTGTAAGGATTTATCTTCCTCAGTGCGCTCGATTGCTCCTGGGATATTCTTCCAATCAATCTTTGAACCGCTCGTAGGGTATACCTTCGAGAGTTGACTGAAAACTTTGGCAGCATCAACTACCTCGCGAATGCGACCTGTATCGAATTCGGCCTTCAACGAATGCCGGAGATCATCTTCATATGTGCTCATGATCGTTCCTTAACGAACTGCTTCACGATCTGATTAACCGTGGACTGGTCGCCTTCAAAAGTGAAGGTTTCTTTGTGCCTTCCAGACCAGACATTGATGTGAGCTCCGTGCCTCTCATCAAATTCGACGCGGAAACCAGATTTGCCATCTGCAGATTTCATTCCAATTGGCTTATTTGCGTTATCACCGAATTTTCCCAGAGTTGCCTGCTCAGCTTTAAATCCATGTCCTTCAAGCCACTGAACAGCTCCATTTCGCGCCTGGTTAAAATCTTTAAACGCTGTGCTTATTCCATCCGCTGCTGCCCCAATTCTTCTCGCATTTCTGATTTCGGAGACGCCTGGGATCAGTATCGCAACCCGTTCCCAACCGGAGAGAGAATCACCGGTTATGGGTGTTCTGCCTGCTACTGCACTGTAGAGATCGGTATAGAAGCCGGCAGGTGTAAATCCTATCCCGATTTCTGCGAGTGTACCGGCATTCTCCCTTCCCCAGGAGCCCAGTTTACCCAGCAGCATACTGGCAGCAGCTGCACTCAGCCCCGACGGATCATTGAAGTTGATGGGGTTGTTGCCAACGTATGCATACAGATTCAGATCATCCGCAATGCCAATCGGATCGGTCTGCAGGAACCGGCCCAGTGCGG
>WBZR01000654.1_pt1 | contig 51774 bp, 53 predicted proteins | sample 5204231 | NCBI WGS metagenome assembly WBZR01 (sample SAMN12412403, study PRJNA552823) | activated sludge metagenome | isolation source: activated sludge from anammox sidestream of wastewater treatment plant... | place: USA: Virginia | collected 2017-08 | reverse complement strand
GGGTATTTTGTTTGTTCTATTGGTGAGGCTTCACCAGATACCATCCGTCAGTACATCCTCACTCAGGGTTAGTCGCTTACATCCCATTGGCTGAAGACCAATGGGTTTTACGCTCCTTATTATAAAAGCAACTTATCTTATTAACTACATTTCTCCTTGATACATCAGAATAATACTCAACGGTATCATTCAGGAAAGCTAACCTACGCTGAGCCAGTGGCTGCGTTTCGTCTTTAAAAATTATTTTGTAGTTCATGATTTTAGTTGTTTTAAATCAGAAAGGTATTTATCAATGATTTTCATGGCTTGTTTTTTTGTTTTTGCAGCACCGATTAAAAACTCATTTCTATTCCAGTCATAACACTCAAACGGAAGCAATTCAGGGAGAGAATTTTCGGATATGCCCATTCCTCGATATATCCATTGCTTACCATCAGCATCAGGGTCATTTATCATTCTTCCTTTATAGTAAACATCATACTCTCTTATTCCCAAATGATTTACAAATGAAATAACTCTTGCAAAATGCCCTTGACTACCGCCATCAGATTCTCCCATGACCCCTCTTAATTTCATCCTCAAGCCAAAGCCTGTGGCGTTCCCTTGTTACCGGATGTTGAATAAAGTCAAGTCCTTCCTTTCTTTTTTTTAAAACTCCCTCCATCCAGGTATTGAAGTCCGGTCGTTCGGTCGGGGTAACGGTTGATTTGATTTTAAGCATGGTGATTTGTTTTAGATGTTTAAAACCGGCTTTCACATGGCTTCTGTGCCGGTTTTGCCTCGTAGCTCAGGCCATTTAATTAGTTTGATTCTTCGTATTCAAGTTCGGCATATTCCCGCGCAACTTCTTCCGCAGCGAACCATGCCATAACATTAGTGATTGGTCCCTGTTTTGGACGACCCCCGCCAATGTATTTATACAAGTCTTTTTTATCTTCCGAATCCATCGGAGAATTACGGAACACACCAAATTCAGACACCATACGAACAACATCTACATCTAATTGGTTAGCTGTTTCTTCAAGAAGTTCAACAATCAATTTTCTGTTACGCATGGCGAAAGTGTGTGTTTCATCAGTGTAAATAAACCCACTGTAACCTCCATCAATACCATGAGAGGCAATGTTTTGAGCAGAGTTTGTAAAGCTTTCCCAGCCACCTAATTGATTGATGACTGCCGTTTTGAGTTTTGCAGGCACGAAGCCAGATTGTAGGAATGTGGTTTTTTTCATTTTGTTTATGTTTTAGATTGTTTAACGGCACAAATATACAACCCCAAAATGAAGTTAAAATGAAATTAGATTAAATCAGAAAAATAATTTCATGTAATCAATCAAAGAAACGGACAAGAATCGTCCTGCGCCCTTACATATCCCGAAACTTTACAAACCCTGCCCGCCATCAGCAAACCACAAGATGAACAACTATAAACCACCTCCATACCGTTTTCATTGATGTGTTTTCCCCGCACCCGTATAATCTCCTTCATTAACTCAATATCCGCTTCCCCTTCACTATTAAAAATAATCCTCCCCGCAGCAACATACCGTTTAGCCGCAGGCCAGCTCAACCCTAATTCGTTCGCTATTTCACTAATCTTCATAAACAGCAAATGTATTACAAACCCCTTTTCGCGGCATCAGACAACCCACCATAAACTCCCCTTAAACCTCTAACCTTCATACACACTAATCATAACCTATCCATCCAATTAGCCCGTTTTAACTGTTTGAACACCCCTCAAAATAACCCCAAATTCATAAAATTACGCAAAAAAAAATTAAAAAAATTCTCATTTTGTTGTAAATCAACCCATTAACTTTTCCCATTTTGGGAATTTTTCCCATTTTGGGAAAAACAGATTTTGGACAACAACGCATTATTTTAATTAGAATCGCTCTAAATAGACCATAAAAACACGGTAAAACACCGGCACAAATGTAAAAAAAGTAGCCCATCTGCCCGACAGATGATATATTTTTGCACAAAAATGCCAAAACGGACATCAAAACGTGTAATTTACCTTGCAGAAATAGCCGGCGAACTGAGTTTGACGGCATACAAAAGCCTGCGACAGTGTTGCAAGGAGGAAGGAATCAGCTACTCGACAGCCAAAACCCGAAAAAAACAGTTTAAAAGTGGCGGAAAGATTGTAAAACTCTACCAAATAGAGATAGCAAAGGGAATCAAAAGAGGCAAGAGCATGTAATAAATAGCCCATCTACACGGGCAGATGATACATTTTTGCAATACTGTTTGCCGATTTGAACTGAAACAAACACTGCAAGTCATTCCATAGCTCAATCAGACTTCAACCGCTGACCAATCGGCAATGCATCAGACCGTATAACCCACCCAGAGCCGTTGTATCCGTTTGCAGATGGATTTTGTGGCTAATCTTGGCTGTTTGGATGAACCAAAGTTGTGATTTGTGGGATTAACCCTGCATGAAACACGACATGAATCCTGCACCATGAACCTGCCGCATCAGCCATTTTAAGCCTCTCCGCTGCACTATTTTATTTGACCTGACTAATCCCCCGCCCCGACCTTCAAAAACGCATTACAGCCAATTTAAAAACCCAAAAAGCGGGTTTGTTTTTCAATCTTCATTCCCAATAGTTCGTCCGTCTTGTCGGTTTTTCGGCCTGACCAAACCGCAGACCGGAGGGGGTATGTTAAACAGGGGGTCTGTTTTGATGGCGGTGGGGGGAAACCCCAATCACCTATCTATTACCTAAAAATACCCACCACAGCATATACAGATACATATCATTCACACATTGTTGATAACATTCTAAAATTGTTGATACAGTTAATAACAATCGGTGTACATTTGTGGCATGAAAAAGAAGAAAGTGCGGTCATTCAGTATCAGTGATGAAGTGTATGCGTGGTTATATATTGAGGCGGTGGGATTGGGTGTAAGTTTAAGCAATGTATTGGAGGGGATATTAGCGGAGAGGTATGGGGTGAAGAAAGGGAAGGGGGATAGAGGGTATAGGGTAAAGAGAGGATTGCAGAATAGTTAATTTGAATACATGAAGATACTTGCACCTATACCTGTATATGGTCGTTATCCGTTGGTACGTCATACGGTTGGGAGGTTGCAGGGGATGGGGGTTGAGGTGGTATGTATGGGGGATTCTGATGCCCGCGAGTATTGTCCATGTGAGTTTGTGGAGGTTGAGAATAGTCCATTGGGCAGGAAGTGGAATGCGGGATTTAAGTGGGGGTTAGAGAAGTATGATGCTTATTTATTTGTCGGCAGTTCGGATTGGGTAAGTGAGGGATGGGTAAAGGAGATGTTTGAGCATTTATGGGTTTATGATATAGTTGGGGTACGTGGTTTTCACATGGCTGATATACGGGAGGAGATACGGTGCTGTTATTGGGGCGGGTATGAAGGGGCAAGGAGTGGGGAGAGTATAGGCATAGGCAGGATGATAAGAGGGGAGTTGGTGGATTACATGAACGGGGACATATTTAATCCCACATGGAATAACTCGATGGATTATTCAATGATAGAGCGGGCGCAGGTGATAGGGGCGATGATAAAGACAGTGGAAACCAAAGAGGTGAATTTAAGCATATCAACGGGGAAGTGGGATAACAAGCACAAGTTTGAAGACCATTGGAGCGGGAAGTTAAAATCAGAGAGGACTGACAGTGCTGAAATGATATTGAGGTTTCCTGAATTGAAGATACTGCAAGAGGAATTGTATGGAAGAACAGATTGATGTCTTACAAACTTACGAAGGCAATGACTTTAGAAGCACAAAATTTTAACTTAAAACAAATGTGAACTACCCACCCACGGCAGAGCCGATGGGTTGGGCTTCTGACTTCACAGACTTATGCTTCTTTACAGAAGTCTTATTTGAGTCTCCATCAGTGTTATCGAGCGTCCCACCCGATATTATTTTTAAACCTTCTTTGAGAATATTTCTACTTGCATTTACATCTCTGTCGTGTATTGCGCCACAAGATTTACAAGTCCATTCTCTATCTGAAAGTTTTAATTCTTGATTTATCCAACCACATTCTCCACAAGTCTTTGATGATGGATAGAAACGATTGACTTTAACAAGTTCTTTTCCATACCAATCACACTTATATTGAAGTAATGTTACAAAATTACCCCAACTTGCATCTGCAATATGTTTGGATAGTTTGTGGTTTTTAATCATACCTTTCACGTTTAAGTCCTCAATACTTATTAAATCATAAGATTCAACAAGTTCTTTACTAACTTTATGTAAGGTATCTAATCTACAACTTGCAATTTTCTCGTGAATTTTAGCAACTTTGAGTTTTTGTTTTTCAAACCCATTACTACCTTTTTGTTTACGAGACAAATGCTGTTGTGCTTTCTTTAATTGTTTTGCATATTTCTTTGTATATCTATTGTTCTTGTATTTCTTATTGTCAGAAGTAATCACAAAGTCCTTCAAACCTAAATCTATTCCAACTTGCTTATTTGTTTTTGGTAATTCTTCAACCTCTTGTTCTGTGAAAATAGAAACATAATACTTACCTGTTGGTGTTTTGGTAATACTCATTTTACCAATTTTACCCTTAACCTCTCTATGTAATTTTACTTTGATACCATCTTTAAACTTAGGTATAATTATTTTTCCATCCTCAAGTTTACCAAATTGTGGTATTGTAAAAGTATTTTTATGTTTTCTTGACTTGAATTTTGGGAATTGAGCATTACCTCTGAAAAAGTTTAAAAATGCGGTATCTAAAGAACGTAAAGCAAATTGCAAGGTTTGACTGTTAACTTCTTTCAACCACTTAGTATCTTCTTCTTTTTTCAGTTTTGTCAGAGTGGCTGCTTGTTTGTAATAGTTGTCAGACTTTTTATCTGCTTGATATTGCTCTTTACGTTCATTTAGGAAATGATTATAGACATAGCGAGTGCATCCAAAGTGCTTTGCAAGAAGTATCTCCTGCTCTGCCGTTGGGAATAACCTAAAACGATATGTCTTATTAACCATTTTCATTACTTATTATACATCAAAATTTATGCCAAAGTGTTGTTTTATGTAAATTTGTCATACTGTACCATTCAACATATTGTAAAAGTTTCCGTCTTCGGGTAAAAAACTTTCACAATATGTCTCACTACATCAGTACAAATCGTTCAAAACATTATCTAAAATGTCATCTAATTCTCGTTACTAAGTATCGTAGAAACATCTTAGTAGGTCAATTAAATGATGATTTAAAAGATATTTTCACATCTATTGCAAACAATTCAGATTTTGAAATAGAAGTCTTCGAAAGTGATATTAATCACATTCACTTTCTAATTCGTTACATACCTCGTTTATCCATTTCTCAAATTGTCCGTAGGTTAAAACAAGAATCTACACGTCAAATTTGGTTATTACATCATTCTACACTTCGTCAATATTATTGGTATCAGCATCTCCTATGGAGTGACGGTTATTTCGTTTGCTCAATAGGTGAAGCATCACCAGAAACAATACGTCAGTACATCCTCAATCAGGGTTAGTCGCTTACATCCCACCGAGCCTACGGCATCAGTGGGTTTTACGCTCCATCTATAAAAATGAAATACAAATGTTTAATTAACCGATTACCCCTTGCTTTTGCAAGTTTGTTGTTATGTGTTGTTTTTTATTCATGTAACAATGATACAAAGTTACCAGAAGCAGGTTTAAGAAGCTATAATTTTAACCACAAAGTGGAAGTAGGTCAAACTTGGGTAAGAGTTGATACTATTAACCCTTTTGAACCTACTTCTTATGATACTATTATTGTGTTGGCAATAAAAGGTGCTTATTCAAAAGTTATTTGGAATGGCGATACCACAAGCATGGAAACAGAACTTGTAAATTGCTGTCGGAAGCACCTTTTAAAATAACGCATAATATGGAGTTTGAATTACTCAGGGAGTTCATGTATATTTACATACAGCTTTTGCCATATTGCTATGAGTTTGGCGGCATGAAATTCAGCAAGCATCAGCTTCCTTCATTTGAGTATTTCAAAAGAACATACAACGACACAGCATATTCTTTAATTATTCCGCACTACAAGGAATCAATAGATTTGAAAGAGGGGAGGGTGTTTCCATTGTATGCTCATGGGATTTGTTCGTACGAAGGGATTGCATACCGCAGTTACAACATTTGGCATGGGGCGAAGTATTATCCTGTTACGGAGGAGTTCACTTTAAAAACAGACAGGATTCAAAAAGAATTACAAATGTTCAAAAACAAATAAAAATGGGAAAAACAAACAAAACAATAGGAGTAGAAATGGTTACTCCTAAAGGCAAAAAAGCCACAAGAACCTACCAATATGAAATTGAAAAATTTACACGATTGGGAAAAGAAATCAGGATTAGCCCAAAGGCAAATATCACAGTAAACAAAGCTGGATTTAAAACAGAGTTCTTTGTTGAAAGTGTAAATGTTTTAATTAAAATTGGGAAAGACCACACAGCAGATTTGATTATGAGTAAAGATAGTTGGGAAGCATTAAACAAAGGGGCAAAAGTAAACATTGAAACCACAGAGGCTTTTAAAAAGAAATATGTTTACAAAAGGAAATAGTGTTACCGCAAAACATTTTAACACAAGCAGTGATTTGAACACTGAGAAGAATTTGCAAGAATTATTCGTAAAGCAAATGGAATCTATGAAGTCAGAAAATAGTTACATAGTAGCAAAGACAAAAAGATTTGTTCATTGCTTTATCAAACTTCTAAAGCTGGAAATTGGGCATCGTGAAGAGGATGAATACTTAATCAGAATATTTCAGGCAAATATTTTTGGTTTAAAATTCACTTGGAGATGGTCAACGAATTATTATGTCGGATGCGAATGTGGTAAATGCTTTTATGGTCAATCTCAAATTAAAAAGCGTGGGTAAGAAAAAATTTAATTATTACTAAACTTACATAAACTTATCTATGAACAAAATGGAAATAATTATTAAAATCTGGTTGAAGTTCGGTTATGCAGTTTTTTGGATTGGTTGGTTAGGAAGTAAGACCATATTGAATGTATCAAATTTGACTGGAATAGGAATTGGCTTAATGGCTGTATTTGTATGGTTCGTTATACTAAACATTTTCAGTAAGATAAATGGTGAAGGATGAGTTTGGAATTGGTAAGGAATTAACGGAAGAAGCATACAAAGAAACAGGATGCAGAGTTACAATTAAGAATTGACAAAATGTAAATTTTTAAGCAATTAAAAATGTAAATTTTTCAGTAATGATACAAGGATATGTAAGCGAATCATTGGAGGGGCTTGATTTTAAAAGCAAGTATGGATTTACAGACTACACAGACATAGAAAAGCCTGTGATACTGTTTGGGTTTTACAGGACAAGGGAATATGAAATACTGCTAAAGCATGAAGGGGAAATTTTCATTTGCTGGCAGGGGATGGATAGTATAACTATTCCCGAATACATGATTAAAGAACTTAAAAAAGCAAAGCATATAGCAATCAGCAGATGGGTACAGGAGGCATTACAAAAGCAGGGAATAAAATCAGAACTGATAACCGCCACAGCGACTACGGACAAATATGAAACGGTTGAACAAGGAGATTCCGTTTACTTTTACACAAACATAAGCTCGGAAGAAAACAATGTGTATTATGGCGGGAATTTGATTGAAGAAGTTAAAAAGATTTCAGGGTATAATATCATCACAGGATGGTATGGTAAGTTTTTAAAAACAGACATGGTTGACATTTACAAGCAGTGCTTTCTGAATTTAAGGCTTACTAAAATAGACGGGTTTCCAAATACCAACATGGAAATGGGGTTGATGGGAAGAAGGAGTGTATTCAATGGAGGCGGGGCTTGCTCGCTTGAATACAAAACAGTGGATGATATTTGCTTTCTGATTGATAAGGAATACAAGGAACGAAGCATAGAGAAAGCCGAAAAGACAAGACAAACCATGTTATATTTTAAAAACGAAAATGAAAAACGATTCAAAGAATTTATCGGAATGCCCTCGATGCTTATTCACTGATGATATAGCAAAGATAGGCGAAAAGCAGTGTAACTACTGCGACCTTCATGACAAACTTGAAAGGCTGAGTATATCTGACTTTGCAAAAGACATTACGAAAATCAGAAATGCAAAAGGAAAATATAACTGCCTTATTGGAATTTCAGGAGGACTGGACAGTTCTACGCTTTTGTATTGGGCGGTAAAAAACGGACTGAAACCATTGGTTATTCATTTTGATAATCATTGGAATACTGATGCCGCCAAACAAAATATGCAGAACCTTATTCAGAAATTAAGTGTGGATTCCATTACTTATACGGTGAATAAAAATGAATATGACAGGCTTAATGACTGCTTTTTAAGAGCCGGTACTCCCGACTGCGATATTCCCAATGATATTGCCATGACAAAACTCATGTATGACACAGCAGTGAAGTATAAAATAAAGTACATTTTAAACGGGCATGATTTCAGAACCGAAGGAAGTACTCCCGTTAAATGGACATACATGGATGCAAAATATATTAAAGACGTGTATTTGGCATTTTCAGGTATGAAACTTGAAAACTTTCCGCTGCTGACTTTTAAAGACCAACTGTATTACGGATTGAAAGGAATAAAAAATATACGTCCGTTTTACTTTTTGAAAGACATAGAAAAGATTCAGAAAGAAATGAAGGATTTTATCGGATGGGCTGACTATGGAAAAAAGCATCAAGAGAATATCTACACCGATTTCATAGGCTCGTATGTGCTTCCCATAAAATTCGGAATCAATAAACAAAGGGTTTACCTTTCAGCGCAGATACGAAGCGGAAATCTGACAAAAGAAAAAGCTGTCAAAATGCTAAACCGCAAAAATGACTACATAATCCCTGATGAACTCAAATCAAAAATAAGATTACTGAAATCAAAAATAAAGGACAGGAATGAATATGACCACTATGATTTTAAAAAGTATAAATGGATTATATGGATTCTTGCCAAGATGAAAGTGATTCCCATTACCATGTATGTTAAGTATTGCAAATCTTCTGAATAGAAGTAATCAGGCTTCTGAATAGAAGTAATCAAAAATTAACTTTGATATTTCTAACCCCCAAATCACTTTCGGGCAGACTGCTGAAAAAGGAGTATGGCCATATATTGCTGAATTTAAGGTCTGTTATCAATCCTTCGGTATGAACAGGGAATGGCTTATAGCCTTTTTTAACAAGGCGGTTATGAAAAGTAAGGTCAATGCTTTTGTTCATTCCGTAATTCCACATTGGAAATTCAACAAGTGAACGGTGAATAAGTGTTCCCGCAGCAACAACACGCCCGCAATCCCCGTATCTTAATATCTTGCACTTTCGTGTAAAATAGTCTAAGAAACAAATGGAAGAAGCCCCTATCCACAAATTCGACTTCATGGCTTCACGGTATTCGGTAAACAGGTAATCATTAAAAAAATCATCATCCCCCGTGATTAAAAACCATTGATGATTCAAAGGATTGTCATACGCAAGTTTTAAAGCATAATTAAACTTATCAGAAAGAGGAACATCGGAATGAACCGTATAGGTTATGTTGAAATCAAGAGGGATGGATGAAGCTGCATATACATGGGCGAACTGTGTTTTTATCTGCTCATACCACATTTTAGTAATATGAAAGCGGTTTGCACCTACACAGGTAACAACGGCAATATCAGTATTTAATCTCAAAAAATTCGTCTTTAAGTGTGTAACTCTGAAAATCTTTTATATCACCTATGTGTGAAAAAAACCTGTTTCCTATGGGAAGAAAATCATGCCTTGCTTTGGAGTAAAAAAAGAACCCGTCCGTAATGTAATTGGGCTGAATGATAAAATGAAACCCCTTTACATCTTTGGCGATAACTTTTTTGATAATCAGGTCTTCAAGGTCTGCAAACAAGATAACCCCTGTTGGAAGTCCTAAAAGTTTACCTGTTTGAATAATGTTGTGAATGGTGATTTTGCTTTTTCTCCTGACAATATAATCATGTACATTAGCAAAGAATTGATACGATACTCCTGCTGATGCCAAAGACCTTTTAAAAAAAACGACATTCGGGTAGTACCGCTCAACATAATGAGTTATGTTTTTGCAAAGCTGCAAATGAAAAGCATCAAATTCGTTATCATTGCATTCAAATCTTGTTATGGACATAACTTATCTTTTAAAACATTCAGACCCAAAAGTGGTAGCTATTGCAGAGATTCTTGAAATGGATGCTTCTGTGGAACTGTATTCCGAATTTACGGAAATGACACGAAAGTTTATTAAAGACATGAAAGAAATCAGGTCGGGGACGGTGGATGAAAACAACATCTTTATGAGAGATGATAAAGTTTTTGAACGGGTTATGAAAGTCCTTACTGAGGGAGAGAAGATTCTTGCTGTTCTGAAAAAGGATTCGGGTCAGAAGAAGTCGAAGGCAAAGGAGGAGAATCGTCAGGTGGCTGTGTAATAGGTTCTCCTGTTTCTGGTAAAACAGTTTCCACTGTTTCGGGTAAAACAGTCCCCGCTGTCTGACTTGATTTTTTCATCATTAGTTCCGCATTCTTTCTTACTTCCGCCATCACATCATCTACGACTTTTAAAGAATGGACAAGCGAAATAAAAGATTTATTGTCTGGCTTGTGCGGATTTCTTGCCCTCAAACCATCAGGATGAACTTCAATGATAAATTCATTTTCCTTTAAGAGAACTGTTTTTGTCATGTTGAATAGTTTATTTTTGCAAAAATATGTATTATTACAGCACTATTACCTGTTTTAGTGAATTTACTCCTTACGTTCATGCTGTTGATGTAGTTTATTATTTCCACACATACTCGTAGAATGCCGAAAAAAAAGCCCCCGATATTTATTCCCGAACCTGTTCCTCTGTTCAGAACACAATATGAAAGAGAAAAGTATTGGGCGGAAGAAAAAAGAAGGGCAATAGAAGGATATTCAGGAATGCCCGGCACATTTTATCATTCCATCACACAACAGCATATTAAACACAGGATTGTAACTTATGGACATAAAGACATTGAACCACCCAAAATAACCAAAGGTGATTTGTGGCTTCATGAAGCTATAAAAAATTCCATGAAAAAAAACCACATGCTTGGGGTAGTGAAATCAAGGGGATTCGGATTCAGTTCGCAAGGAGGGTTTTTAGCCAACTACTTTATGCTTTACTATCCGGGAAGCCGGTGCATTATTACCGCAAGGGATAAAGATGGAATCTCGGCTATCTTTAAAGACAAAATACTGCCTACTTATGAAAATTATCACCTCGACATCAAGCCAGCCGAAGTAAGGAAAAACGAAACCGCAGACCGAAGCCACCTTACCGTAGAGGTTGTGTATAAGCATGATGACAAAATAGAAAGAGGGTATTCTTCGATAGAATGCAGGGAAACAGTATCAAAACCCAAAAGCGTGAATAACTTTTCAGGGCTTGGGGCTAACTTCGGATTTTATGATGAGTACCCGCTGCATCCAAGAAGAAATGAACTATTGAAATCAAGCATTGAATGTTTTAAAGACCCGCTGACAAAAAAAAATACAGGCTTTCTTTTATGGGGAGGGACGTGTGAGGAAAGCATGACGGATGATGATATAAAAAGCCTGAAACAAACCATTGAAGATGCCGATGTATGGAAAACAGATATTTTGTTTATTCCTTATTGGTGGAAAATGTTTCTTGATGAGAACGGTCATCCTAATAAAGAAAAGGCAGAAAGATGGTGGGAGGAAGAAGCGGAAAGGCTTCAAAAGGCGGAAGACAAATCATTGCTTAAAGCGTTCATCAGAAATAATCCAAGAACCATAGATGACATTTTCGCCACTGCATCTGGCAATTTGTGGGAAGAAGATGTACAGGAAAAAATAGTATTGCAAAAAAAAGAAATCCTCAATGCCGATGTTAAAATTCAGGTCGGTTCATTGGTAAGCAATGGAAGTTTTTATCAGTTAGGCAGCGGCAACACTCACCACATTCTTGAACACCCTGTTCAGGGGGCAGAATATATTGTTACCATTGACGGTGTTCAGACCGATGACCTGATGACATCAACACATGAAAGCAAAAGGTCATCCATTGCTGCGGTAGTAACAAAACTCCATGACCCAAGAACATTGCCTTATATGCCCGTGTGTATCTACAAGGAAGTACCTAAAAGCATTGACGGCTCACTGTATAAAATCATAGAACTTATACGATACTATAACAAATTCAACGGGCTATCAAAAGTAAATGCGGAACGGAATGTTGGATTCGGGTCAAGACTGCTTGAAATGATGGTTAAAAACGGAATGGGGCATCTTGCCTGTAAGAAAAAAGATTTTTCATTAAAAGGATTCAAGGATAAAAAAGAGTTTTTCTATTACAGGGATGAAACGGTTTTGGAAAATCAGCTTTTAAGAGCTAATGGGTTTTTACGAAGGCATATACAATCTATCAAAATGTTACTTTTGCTCGATGATATGCTGAAAAACAGGGAAGACAATACGGATATTCTTGATGCATGGCTTGGCATCTTTGAAACCATCCCTGATATTGGAAATGAACAAAAAGCAAAGCCCGTATTCAGACCGATTCAAAAAAAAATAGTCAGTACATTCCACAATGGAAGGCTTGAATATATCCTTAAATGACAGAATTAAAAGAACCCTATAAAATTGTACCGCCACCTGTTGAAATAACAGAATCAGAAAAGTTCGCTGATGGCGGTCAATACTTTGCGCAGACAGCACGGTATTATGCTTTTAATTTCTACAACACGCTTCAAATACCTCAATCCTATCAGGGGTTTCCGTACAGGGCTTTTGTAGATGAAGTGCTTGATAATTACAGGTTTTATTTCGGCTATCAGAATAATGATGTGTTTTTTTCACAGACACGGACATACACGGGCGGTGAAGTTCCTGCCATTTGGATTTCAGGACAGAAAATAAGGCAGCTTGTTGACCATATCAAAGGAAATGTTATTGAAATGGTTGACCCTATGGGGAATAACATATCCGCTACAAGCATCAGCAAAAACGCAGTAAGGAAACAAAAGGACATACTTGACAAAATTCAGTTTGCAGCAGACCTGAATGAAATGCTGAAAGACCTTCCTGCACAGGATATAAAATTTGCTCCCGCAGGGGATATAGATTATTCTAATCCTAAAGAAGTTGAAAATTCAAAAGAAAAAGCAAGGGAGCAACTTGAAAAAACAGGCATCCTTCTTTCAAAAAGTTTGTACTTTAAAAATAATCTTAAACAGCAGTTCATTGAAGATTCCGTTGAACAGGCAATCTCCAACCTGAATATGGTTGAAATCAAGTATAAAAACGGATGCGTTGAATTTAACCCCATTCCGCCCTACTATGGAATTTATGATTTTACATCACAAGGTCAGTTTGGAGAGAATCAAATGTTCGGTGGCTATGTTAAGCCAATGACCTATGAACAGGTGGCGGCAGAATATCCTGACAACGAGGAACTCATCAATGACCTCAAAAAAATTCAGAACTACACTTCCAATGACTTTCAGAAATGGATAAGCCAATACAATGCGCCATACAACAATATGTTATGGTGGTATCCCGATGGAAGGTATGTAAGCAAATGCGTAGTGTATTGGCTTGCTGAATCCGACATACGGTTGCAGGTTAAAAAAAATGCCTATGGCAACAGAAGGATATTAAATATAGACTACACAAAAACATACAACGAAGGCGGGGAACAAAAAAAGGGATATGAATTAAAAGGAGGAAAAAAGACATGGATGGTTCATTATGCCGTACTGATAGGGAATAAATACCTTGTGGACTACGGATATGAACCCTATCAGGTAAGAAACAGCATATCCCCTGATAAGCCGCAACTTCCAATTCATACATTTTGCCATGAGAAAAAAGCAGGGTATATCAGGAGTATCGTTTCACGGCTGAAAGCAAATCAGGTGGAACTTGACCGTCTTGCTTTTAAGATTCAGGAACTTACAGCCAATGACTTGGGAAAAGTATTTTTTATCAGGGGCGACAAAATCAATGAAAACCTTACGCCATATAATATAATCAGCGACTTAAAGCAGTTTAAAATAACGGTTATTGCGCCAACAGGAGATGAGGCAAGTGATTCAGTAAAAGACATAATTGATGGACAGGATTTGTCAAACAATCAGTACATCATGAGTTACATCGCATTGCGTAAAGAACAGCAAGCGGAAATGGAAAGCATAGTATCCATACCCCCTGCGGCACTTGGAATGCAGAAAACCATCATAGGAAAGGGGGTTCAGGAAACAACCATAGCACAAAGCACAAGGGCAATGATGGGTTTTTATGACGGGCTTATGGAATACTGGAGAAAACAGATTCAGTATGCAGCCAATAAATACAAATTGATTCTTGCCTCTAATCCCGGAGAATACATACTTCCATTGTCGTACAAAGACATGGAAATAGTAAAAATCACAAAAGAATACAGGTATGAAGATTTATACGTGTATATCACGCTTAATGATTCGATTGACCAGACCAACAGAATGATTTTAAATCAGATGTTGCAGGCATACAGTCAAAACACACAAAATCCATTAGGAGCGGCACAAGGATTGCTTAACGGAATCAAACTATTAAGATACAATTCATTCAATGAGGGCATTGAGCAGCTTGAAGAATTTGTTGAAAAACTTGCACGGGAAGCGAAAGAACAGTTTGAACAGCAGCAAATCATACAGGCAAATCAATCGCAGTTTGAGCAGCAAAGCATGTTAATACAAAGGCAGCAGGAACAAATAGCGGAACTCACCAAACTGATAACTAAAATCAATCTTGAAGGGGCATGGGCGGTCAAGAAGGAAGAAGTAAAGTCAGGATTGCAGGAGCAAAGAGATGATGCTATAATAGACCAGAGTATGCAACAGGTAAGATGAAAACTGTTGAAAAAAGGCAATAATATACCTCTTTAACCATTGCAATTCAAAAAAAAGGAGGGAAGGCAATATGATATGGAATTCAAGTTGCCTGTTTTTTAACAGCAAACAATCCGAAACCATTTATAGACAATGGTTTAACAGAGAATTCAACTGCAATAATATATCTAAAAAAATAACCCGCCATTGCGAGTGGCGGGCTTAGTTGCCGCTGGAAAGGTTCATTTAGACCCTCGTCAAGTTTTAAATCTCGGTTCGATTCCGATACGCAGGACTTGTCATTCTTTGTAATCGGGGTTCGATTCCCCTCAGTGGCTCAATAATTTGTACGCAAATGTATATCCATTGTTTTAATATGCAAATGAAGATAGAAGATTTTTATCAAATCAAAAGCGCACCCTTCAGTGCGCTCAAGATATTCATTTTAATGTGCTGTCAAGATATGCAGCAACCTTGCCGGGTGCGGACTAACTGAAGGCTACATTAACCGTTGCAGTTGAACCGCCATTAAGTGAGAGCCTCGCCATGTGCGGGGTTTTTCGTTTGCAAAAGTAATCAATAGGCTCACATTCGCATCCATGTACTAACACCTAATCGTAAAAAAAACGGCAATAATATACCTGTTCTGTACATTGTTGATGCCTAAAGTCGCTATCCCTTTAGGGTAGCGGTAGTTTACGTAGGGGGTTTTTTTTAAGAAAAATTTGTTAGTTTAATTTTGATGATTATATTTGCCCCCATGTCAAAGGATATTAACGTTTCTGATTTCAAACAAATTACCGATGAGGAAGCTGCTGCTATATTGAACAATAATGCAGACAAGGCAAAAGCGGTAAATACAGAAGCGGCAACAGGGGTGGCAACAGAAAAAGAAACACCTGAAACACCGGCCACACCCGAAACACCTGCGACAACGGAAACCCCTGAAACAAAAGAAACCGTTCAGGGAAAAGAAACTGTTCAGGGAAAAGAAACTGTTCAGGGAAAAGAAAAAAGACCAAGAAAGCTAAAAGACAGGTTTGCACTTGCTCAAAGCCCTGAAAATGGCGAATCAAAAGAAAGTGCTGTTAATCCCGAAGTAGAGGAGTTAAGAAAGAAACTTGAAGTCCTTGAAACCGACCCTGCCGTTAAACTGATTCTTGAAGCAAAAAAATCAGGTAAAAATCTGATTCAAGCCTTAAATGAATTAAGGGGTACATCTGTTTCATCAATGAATGATAACGATGTTTTCAGGCAGTATTGCAGGGATAATGGGATAACGGAAGAAGAAGAAATTGAGGATGAACTTGAAAAATTCAACTCACAAAGCAGGCTCGTTAAAAAAGAACAGCTTGAAAAAATAAAAGCAAACTATCTTGCACAGGAGGAAAACAGATTCGGGCAGTTTTTCAAAACCGAACCTGACCCCAAAGAGGTTAAGTTAATTGAAAACTTTCAAAATGAAGTTGTATCACAGTTAAAGAACCTTAATGAATATGGTGGCATCAAAATAGATGACTCCATACGAAATTCAATCATCAAAGACCTTAGCGAAAACGGTTTTGTTCCAAGAAGGAAAGACGGAACAATAGATTCCGAGCGGGTTATTAAGATGATTCTGTGGTCAAGATATGAAGATATGATAATTGAAACTCTTGAAAAGGAGTTTGAATCAATAGGAGTGGAAAAAGTATTTAATGAAGTTGAGGCAACACCCGCTGCATTGATACATAACAAGCCACCCGGCTTTGCCAAGAAAGCTGTTACGGCAGAAGAAAAGGCAGAGCAGGCAAGCAAAAGCCTGAAATTTATGCCTGCATAGTTTAAAAGCACTTAGCAGACAGGGATTTTAAATTTTGTGTTTTATTGATGGGACTGTCATTGGGACAGAAATACCATCATTATTCGGCTTGTTATGTATTAAAAAATTTCATTAAAAAACAATGAGTAACGTATCAACACAAAATCCACTTGTAGCAAACAGCTACTTCTCAAATTTACTATTTTACAAATCATTTAACCCGAAGGAAATAAACTTTCACAGTGCATGGATTCGTGCATGGAAAGACCTTCAAAATGGCGACCTTTTTGGCGCATCCATTCCAACCGCTTCTCCTGATGGTACATTCAACACCATCATAAAGAACCGTACAGCAATACAGGCATCGGTAGCCACTGCTGTTGCGGGCGCAGGCGGTACGCTTGTTTTAACATTCACGGATACTTCTTACAGTGCTTTTCGTGTAAAAAGCAAGGTAACGGATTTGAACATGAATGAAGCCTATGTTGTGGCATCTGCACCCGGCTCAATTACAATAGCACCTCTCAACAACCCCACTACGCTTTTAGCGGGAACTCATTTTGCAGCAGGAACGCTTGTAACAGACAGGGGTATTTTATCAGGATGGACAAACTCAACAGGAACGACTACCGTTTATGAGGACAAAGACAATCAGATTGATTACCTTGAAATTACACGAAACAGTTATCAGGTTGCAGCCACAGACAAAACAGCCCGTTTTGCAGCATTTGTAAATGGAGAGCAGCAGGTTTACTCCTTCAAAGAGGGGGAAATGGACTTTGTGAACTCCCAAATACGCAGTGTAATGTTCAAAAAGATGTTTGGACGCGGTGGTTCAGGGCTTCCGGGACTTGAAGGAAATATGGTTAAAACCTATGGAATCAGAAACCGGCTTATTGATTCAGGCTATTACCTGAACACAACATCTGTACCCACCAAAGCACAATTTAAAGATGCGCTTTTCACTTGTGTGGACGCTAATCCGGGATTCGACCAAGACATTACCATCTTACCCGGTCGCAGATTTCTTGACCAGTTATCCACATGGTTTCCGACAGAATTAGGATTTGCAGGCGGTATGCGTGATGGAGACAACATGAGTGTAAGCAATGACTTGCGCTCTGTAAATCTTGCAGGCATCCGTGTTAAAGTAGCAACAAACTTCTCCATTTTGAATGATTCAAGTTATCTTCCTGAATGGATGAAATGGTCTTGTTACTTTATCAATAAAGCGCAAACCGTTCTTGACGGACAGCAAAGAAGTTTGATTTCACCAATTCACTTTTCAACCAACCCATCGGCTACCTATAAAATGCTTTACAGGGCAGTACCGGGCATGGTTGGAGTAGGCGATTCAGATGATACCGGCCTTGCCATGCAGGAGGGATTTCAATTAACGGCATCAAGTGTTCATGGGGCATCCTGCGAATTGCTTGACTGTTCAGGAATTTCAATGATTCCTTATGGACATTTTGCAATGGAATATATTCACTAATCAATTAACATTTTAAAAATTAACACAAATGAATAATACACCAAGAAACATAGTTTTAAACAGCTACTCAGCAACTCCGTTAACCGTTGTTGATGGCAAGCTCTTAGCTGATGGCCAATATGTATGTCAGTGGAAAAACATCATGTTGGGGTCTGTAAAGAAGTACATTGCTGCTGCGGAGGTCTTAGCCGTATGGACATTAACGCCCACCACTATAATCAGCGGTGCGCCTATTGGCATTGAGATTACGCAATGGTATCCTGAAAATCAAAACAACTTTGAGCAGCCCAAAGTAAGAACCCTTATTGTTGATGTACCGGCAGCGGGATATACGGCAACACAACTTTGTGATGCTTTCCGTGCGCAGTATTTCGCATCAGGAACAAATCAGTTTCAGATTACGGCATCAGGAACATCAACGCTTATTCTTACTGCCAATGCCGGTTATCCCATTGTATTTGTGCGTTTTGTGGCTATTACAGCCGGAAACGTAGCCACATTAGCCAATGGAACAGCCGGAGTGAACGCACGGGGTAATGCCGCACAACTTCTTGCCAATGGAGTACCATCCTCACAGGTAACAGGAACGGCATATACTCTTTATGCGATGAGTTACACCGAAGATACGGGGTACAACAACACCGACAAAGTAAGCCAACCAGACCGTGTATGGATATGGCTGAATGAAGCGGATTCAGATTATTCAACAGCCATCACTAATACCGATGCACTGTTGCAAGGTCTTGCAGGCGGTGTTGCAAATCCTGAAATCCTTTCAGTTTATCCAAGCTGATTCTTTTCATTCGGGGGCGGTTTGATGATGGCCGCCCCTTAATTCAATGACATTATTTAAAACACATATTCAACATGATAAAACAATTCCGACTTCAATTAGCCCAAGACAAAAAGGGCGGATGGTTTGACTTTGAGTTCAACCAAAACGGCACTGTATGGGTGCTTACAAAAGACACCAAACTTGTAAAAAAGGAAGATATGACACCATCAGACCAGATGCTGTCAATCAACCTTCGGATGGGGGCAAAACCAACATTTGAAATGCACTATGACGACAAAGCCACAAAAGGTGATGATGTTATATGGCAAAAGGTAATAGAACTCATTTCCACCTGTCATCCCAACACAAGGTATGTAATGGACATAGATGGTGCAGGCAGATTCATCTATTCAAATCGTCAGTTTGCGGTTCACATATTTGATTTGGTAAACAACACACAAATCAGGATGCAGAACTACAAAACCCTGAAAAATTGGGGAAGGGCATGGATTATCCTTAACGGGATGAGTTTTGATGAAAAACGGGATGTGGCATTTCATTTCGGGCATAATCCTGAAGGTATGACGCATACCGAACTTACCATGTTTTTAGGAGAGCCGCGTTCAGGAATCATCATGCAAAGGCATCAGTATGACAGTATCATAAAAACAACATCGGTTGCAGGCAGGCCGGGCAAACAGGTTGAAATACCCCGAAGCTATCTTGAATACTTTGTGGATAAATACGGTAAAAACATGGATACCGAAACCAGATGCCTGTCACTTGTCAGAAAGGCAATGATGATAAAACTGCCTGATGAGGGTCGTACAATCATTGAGAAAAGGGACAATGGACTGCTTTACTTCTATGAAATAGCCATTGGGTCTAATGAGAAAGAAGGGGCGGCATATTTCTTTACCGATAAGAAAAACTTTGATTTGTTGCAGGATAAAGTAATGAAATATGACAATGTTAAGGACGTAGATGATGAGCAATCCATCATGAACCTGCTTGGCATAACAGAAACCAAAATAACAATCGAAGAAACTCCGTATATGAACATGATGAATGCTATGCGGACAAAATACAAATACCCTGATATTGACCCCGAAATCGAGCAGAATAAACTTACAAACCTGATAACGGAAGCAAGGAAAATGGAAGCGCAGTTTTCAGATTATGGATTAAGCAACCTGTTTGAAAACGAAAAATACGAAGGTCTTCATTATACCCAAATCAAGGAGCTATTCAAAAAGAAAAAGGATGAATTGAAGGCTATGAAGGTAGCTGAAAAAGCCTGATAATCAATGACAGGTTTTGAATTAGGAAAGCTGTTTAAACAACGGATTGATGAACCTTATACAGGGTATTATGATAGTGCCAAGCTCAACTCTCTTTTAAAATCAGCTTATACACAGGCCGTACAGGACATATACAATCAAAGGCTTAACAATCAAAATGCTTTTGATGAAATCAGTTTTCTTGTTGCTGTAAACAAATCATTCATTCCTAAAAATGACTTCCTGTTTCACTCTCCTGTTCCGATTATTTCAGCAATAGGAACAGGGGCGCAGGTAACTATTACCACTGCTGTACCTCACGGGCTTTCAGCGACCAATCAGGTTTCAATATCAGGACTTGTGGCATTGTCGGCACTCAATGGAGTTCAAACCGTTCAAACGGCATCAACCCTTAGTTTTACAATCAATTCAATAGTAACAGGAAATGACAATAATTTAGGCATTGTTACTCCTTCATACTGCATAACAGACTACCTTCATTATTTATGTGGAGAGGCGAGTTTTTTCCATTCTGCCGAAAAAATCAAAAAGACAACCATCAGTCCTGTATTTGTTACACTGTATGATGAAACAGAACTAAGAACAGGGGATTATGTTAAATTAAGCGGTGGTCTGACAGGGAATGCCTATGTACAGCAAAAAAATGACTTTAAAGTTCTTTTGTATTCCAACCCCGAATTAACACAGTATTTTCAAAGTTCAGTGGTTTACACATCAGGATATATCAAAAGACTTGTAACATCAACACTGAAATTCAAAAGAAGTGATGAAAAAGGTCAGGCATACGGAGTACCAAGTATAAATCATCCGTTTTTTCAGCAGGGTAATTTAGGGTTTAATATCATTCCATCGGGAGCGGAGGAAGTAAAACTTGACTACATAAAAAAGCAGCCTTTTGCTATTGATGTAAACGATACGGACAACGACCTTGAACGGTACTACCCTTATTATTTTCTTGTAAAAATAGCTGATTATGCAGCACGGATAGCGGGATTTGAAATGCGGGACGGAAATCTTGTGGCCGGTGCAACAGAGCAGATTGTAAATAATCCATAAACGATGACTTTAAATCAATCTTATGAAAAGATAATCCGAAGGCTTTCCTTTGGAATATCAACCGATGAAAACCGTTGGGACAGGGATTATATTATTTCAAAACTTAATGATGCAAGGGCTGTTGTTGCACGGGCTGATTTCATACAGACAAGGCGGTGGCATCCGCAGTTAATTCAAAGGATGCGCCCGAAATATGAAAACCTGTTTCAAACCAATGTTTGTGTAACCCGATTTCAAATACCTACTTCATTTATACAGGGCGACCAGTTAGGGGATGGGTTTATATCCTGCGGGTCTGATACTTTAAATGAAGAATCAAATCCTTATGCTTTCAAGCAACTGCGGAGAATAAAGACCCGCATGGAACTGCATGAAATGATGACGCATCCCGTAATGTCAAAAGTGATGTTCCCTGCTATTTTAATTGAAAACACAAATGTGGAAATCTATTCAAAAAATGTAATCTACAATCCTGTTTTATACGGAGTGTTTTACGAACCTGAAAAAATAAGGGGTTTCCGTCCCGATAAAGACGAGTATCTCATAACAGGAGAAATGGCGCAGGCAGCAGAAGATTTTCTTTACAAGCAATTCTTTTCGTTAATAGTTCCACCCGATACAATAAGCAATACAAAAGAAGATGTACCGCAGCGCAAATGAGATATTGCCAATGGTAAAACAGCGGCTAAGGATTCAAAATACTGACCATGATGCCTATTTGCTTGCGCTGATATACGAAGGCGCAAGGAGGCTTCGCACTACTGAAACGTTTGTATTAAAAGAAATAGAACATACGGTAGAAAACAATTCATTCACAATGCCTGAATATGCAAAGGCATTAGTAGCAGCACGGGTTAATTGTTGGGATGTTATTGCCATTGACTATCCTTTTTTTCAGGGATGCGGATGCAATTTAACGCCTATTCAAACCGCACAATATCCTACATGGTACAACATGATAAAGCAAAACGGAAGAACATTTTACTTTATCAACACCGTAGCGGACGGCATGAAGGTAAATGCCGTATATTCCATGATGAATACAGGAGAGGATGGACTGTTGTTAATCAATGAAGAACAGGAAATAGCTTTAATATCGTATGCAAGCTATCAGTTTGCCGTCAGTTACCCCGAAAGATACACCAATCAGCAGATTCAGATGTGGTATAAAGACTATCAATTTCAGGCAGGGTATTCAAGAGGGGCGGCAGCACGGAGGACATTTATGAATCAGCGGGAGCAAATAAGTGCTAAAATGAACTCCATTGTTACTTTACAGGGATATGTATTAAATACGCTGTTTAATTCTTTTTGGTACAAACAATCGCAGTGAATACACCAAAGATACTCAATAAATTCCTTGCTGTCCTTTTAAAGCCGTTTGGAAGGATGAATAAAGATATTGATGTAAGGTACATCAAAGAGGGGGATTGTATTGAAGCCCTGAACTGCCGTTCCATGACAGACAAAGGAGGTTCAACAATGGACAGGGAATCTATACTTGGAAATCTGTTGGTCTATAATGCGGGGGCTGTTACTACGCAAAACAAATGGATAAGGATATATGCCGATGCTTCCGTTGCGGGAGATTACTCATTTGATGCTTTTACCCCGAACAGCTTAAAGCTAAACACCTTGCCGATGACTGCAAGTGTAACGGTAAATGACATTATGAATACGCTTGGCGACATAGCCAACATCATAGACCAGCAGTTGTTTTCAGACAATCAATCTGTTTCCTGTTTTAACTTAACTGATACGGGAAATGACACAGGTTATCTTGATGTGATGATAGCCACAATTCCATATTGGGACTACTATCTTGATAATGGCAGTTCAGCTACTATCAATGCACGATTTGAAACCGTAAGAGAAAGCATAGATGAAAGTTTAACGGGGAATCTGCAAAAAATAGGAAGCTACGACCTTAATGGAGAAAATATAGAGTGGTACACCTCACAAACAAAATTTCCCGAAAACATAAACATAGTATCCATAGCAGATGACGGCACGGGGCAGCCATTGTTGACGCTTGCATCAGAACATGGAATAGTAACCAACTCACTTGTCATTGTAAAAAACACCACAAACTACAATGGTCAGTGGATAGTAACCTGTCCTAATGATGATGAACTTATTTTAACTTCCGCAATCTACGTAACCAATGAAACGGGAATAGTAACTGTAAACCCGACAGGAATAGGAGAGATAGGAAGGGCGGTTAAAGATGCGACAACAGGAAACTGGAGTTATACACGGCTGATACGAAGCAAAAAGTTCAACTTTGTTACAAAAAAACAAATAGATAGTTACTGTGAAAAAGATGAACTTCAAAAAGCATATTATTTCACGGATGACTATAACAATCCATTTGCGGTATATGACAGAACAGAGAACTATCAGGATGACTGCCTTCTCAACTTCATAGACCCCAAAAACATTTATTCCTATGATACCATTGCTTCGGAAACCAAACTCATAGTTTCCCTGTCAGGGATAAACTTTGAATTTACAACACAAGACCAGACAGGGGGGAATATACAGGCGGGAAATTCAAGATATGCAGTCCGTCTGTCAACCGAGAGTATGTCATTTACTGAATGGTCATTGCTCACCAATCCTATTGCTGCGGGCTTCGGTGATGAAACAAATCAGACAAACTATGATTTGAATATATGGGGGCGCGCAGCGGGGGAAACCACTACAAAAGCGAATAACTTTCTACTTACCGGCAGTGTGCTTTCTATTTTTAAGTATGTAGAACTTGGCGTTGTTACCTATATCGGTGATGCTATTCAATCCTATATTGTAAGAAGGGAAGTGATTTCTGGCAATGAAATGACTTTAAGGCATAGCGGATATGAAATAGCATTGCAGGATTTGGATGCAGGCACATTGCAGCAGGTCATCAATCCTGTAACAAAAGCATTAAACATTGCAAGCCTTGAAAACAGATTATTTCTATCCAATGTAGAAACATCAACAAACATCAACTTAGCGGAGTGGGTGCAGACATTTGAGTGTACATTAAAAGCCGAGCCTGTGGATATAGAACCGCAAGCGGGACTTGGAATGGGAAACTGGTACAATATGTACTGGACATCAAAAAATGTAAACACCAAAACAGGGTTTATGCTTTATGAGCGGTATCGCTTCTGGTCAATCATAGAATTTATAGATGGAAGTAAATCTCCTGCTTACTGGACAAATGATGTGATATTTAACACGCAGGCGCAATCAAGAGTTACACCGCTTACCAATTACAATCTTACCAATAATGGAGAAACACGTCCGCTTAGTTATGGAATAGATTTTCATTCTATGGATTTTGATGCTATTGTTGAAGGGGTAAGGGTGGGAGATGTGGTTAAAAGAATACACATCATGAGGTCGGAAGTAATAAATAAACAGGTTCTGGCAAGCGGAGTGATTATTCCGAGCGTGTATGGGGAATTAGACAATGATACAGGGGTGCAGGAATCTATTTTTCATTATGTAAATCCATCTGCGCCCGTAACAGGATTGCGTGGTGAGTTTCCGTTTGTATCAGGAATAACGGCATCAGCAACACCATCCAACTATTTCTATGGCGATACAGCAGCCAATGTATCTAATTTCAGCACTGACAGGCGGTATGTTTCATTCTATACTTCTGATTTCAATGCGCAGATAGATTTCAGGATTGGGGACAAGATTTTAAACTATGGACAGCCTCAATACGACAATTCAAACTTTCCGGCTTTTTTCCCATCCACTTCTGTAAGAATAAAAAACTTTTGGATGCCCTACAATGGATTTACGGATGAAGCCCCTGATGAGATAGGTATTGAAGAAGCGGTGAATGTAGGATTTGGACAAATGGCATCCATAGGAGGAAATGATTTCTCAAAAGCATTAGTATTTACAACCTCTACTCCGCCACCGTATTCATACAGGGTTGCAGGCGGGTATGTATTCAAACTTGATGCGGATGCATTAAGAAAGACAGCATTTTCGGGTCAGGACGACAGGGCTATGTATATGGCGCAGTATTACCGTCCCTTGTCAGCAAATGACCAATATGGCAACATTGAAAATTCAGCATGTGTATGGACAGGGACAACGTATGAAGATGATTTCATAAACGCAGGCGTAATAGCCCCTGCTACCTTTCCTACTGTTTTCGGGGGTGATGTATTCACACAGCCGTGTTATCTTAAAACAAGGTATCCCGTAGATGCTTCCTATTCGGGCGGACAGGGTCTTACCTTCTACTCTCAAAACCGTGCTAATTTCTGTTACCGTGAAAGAGAAACATCAAATGGACTTATAGCCTTTCCTCAAACAACAGGAAACTTTCAGGGGTGGCTTGAAAATGTAAACCCTGAAATGCTTCAATACCAAAATGGATATACAATCAAAAATCAAGTTCAGAGTTATCGGGCGTACGACCCTAATGCACTGACGGCAAATGACCACCCTGTAATGATAGTGTATTCTCAAAAGAAAGTACCCGGTCAGGCAACCGATAATTACAGGATTTTCCTTCCTCTTGACTTCACAAACCTTGAATACAGTTATGGAGAGATACTTGGAATGCTTGTAGGCAATGGTGAGTTATACACTGTTCAGCCTGATAAGTTTGACAGGCATTACATCAATTCAACAACATTGATAAGCACAGGAGGCGGGGCTGAAATAATACTTGGAGATGGGGGTATTTTTGCACGAAGGCCGCTTGAATTATCTTCTTATGGATGCTCTCATAAATGGAGTTTTGTCAAAGGAATATCCGATGGAGGCAATGATGTTCTTTATTGGTACTGCGACAGGTATAAAACATTTATGAGATTTGGATATGACGGGACTACGCAGCAAAGCCTTATTAAAGGAATGGATTCATGGTTTAAAAACCACACCAAATTCGTTTCACGTGAAACAACCCCTGCCGATGGAAAAGGAATACATGGGGTGTGGAATGACAGGTTTAAGGAAATGATTTTAACTGCAAGAGGATGGAAAGGCGGGATTGAAGAATGGAAAGCGGGGAACTATGTAATCGGGGATATAGTATGGTACGAAACAGAACTTGACATACCTCTGTTTTATGTTTGCAAAGTCAATACATCCAATCCGCCAACAGACAACCTTTCATGGGAGAGAATACCATTTACCAATAACGATTTTTACAATGTATGGACATTAGTATTATCCGAATATAAAAACGGGTTTGACTATTTCGCCTCTTTCCTTCCAAAGATTTACACACGTAATGGACTTGACATAACAAGTTCGCATCAGGGATTTACATTTGAACACAACAGGGGAGAGTACCTGATATGGTACACAAATCCCGGCCTGTTTAAAAACGTAGTTGCAAATGGCTATTGGAAAGGGGTGTTTAATTATGAAAGCGAGGAAAACAAACGGTGGAGGGCGGTGCGGATTTATTCTGATTTAGCCCCCTATCAAATGGGTTTTGAAACATTAAAACATGAATCCTATTTAGTAAGAGCCGATTTTGAGGAAAGGGATTCCAAATGGGAGGCGGCCATCAGAAATGACAGTACCATCACCATTGACAACCCAACAGGATTAAATTCAGAAGATACCGATGTTTTATGGGGGCAATACATGATAGTAAGTTTTTACTTCGCCCCGCAGGAATACCAAAGACTATATTCACTCACTGCACGATGTTCACTTATGCCAAGACTTAGAAATACTTGAGGAGCAAACAATTTCTGATAATCAGTTATCCTTATTCAGTAGAGGGTAAGGTTGAGTTCAGGCATTTGCAATTAGTAGTTCAGGATGTTGCCGAGTTATTTTCAATTATTAGTTCACTACAAAATCAACCTGTTTCGGTTTCAATCCTGACAACAAAGGGTGACTTATTAACAAATGATGGTTCAGAAGATATTCGCTTTCCTGTTGGAACAGATGGGCGTATTTTAATGGCTGATAGCGGTGAGCCGTCAGGGTTATTATGGCAAGACCCTTCTTCAATTATTCCTTCTGCTGTATGGGGGGCAATCACGGGCGTACTTTCAGCACAGACTGACTTACAATTAGCTTTAAGCTCAAAAGAAGATTCGCTTGGGTTCACTCCTGAAGACATTGCAAATAAAAATCAGTTATCAGGATATGCGGGATTGGATTCATCGGGAAAATTAAGCGGAAGTCAGCAGAAATACGGAAGCACAGCCGATACTGCTTGTGAGGGAAATGATTCAAGACTAAGCAATGCACGAACCCCGACATCACACGCTTCAACACATACTAACGGCACTGATGATATTCAGACTGCAAGTTCAATCCAAAAGGGGTTATTAAGCTCGGCAGATTGGAGTACGTTTAACAGTAAGCAAAGCGCACTTGGATTCACCCCATTAAACCCATCAAATAATTTATCTGACGTTTCAAACAGCGTAACAGCAAGAGAGAATCTCGGCATTCAGTTAAACACAACCACCTCTGATTACACCAATAACACAAGTTCGTTATCCAATGTAACAGGTGCATCATTCAGCGTGGTATCAGGAGGGGTTTATTACTTTGAGTTTTCGGGTAACATGGAATCAGGCAGTTCATCGGGCTTACGGCTTGGCATATCAGTTCCATCAAGTTCAACAGTAGTTTATGAATTGTGGGGCAATAACTCGGCATCAAACAACTTTCAAAGCCGGTCAGAAAGTTATTCAGGCGGTGAGATAGTGCAGACGATTTGTGCGGTAGCCACCACCCGATTGGGATTCAGGATTTTTGGAACAATTACAGCGGGAGCAAACGGAACGGTAAGTTTACAAGGCAAGATAGCCGGTTCAAGTTATACAATTACACTCTATTCAGGACTACGGACATTCGCAATAAAAAAGTAAATTTGCAAAAACTAAAAAACACAAAGACGTATGCTATGGGGTTCATTAGGATTAGGGCTTATTAACACGTATGTTGGATTAAAGGGTCTTAACAAATTAAAAAAAGAGCCTGCACCGCAGTTTGCTGAAACACCTGAAATGGCTGCTTCACGAAGGCGGGCGGATGAAATGGCAAAAAGCGGATTTACTCCACAGGAGAAAGCCGCCTATGAGCAACGGCTTGCAAGAAGTCAGAATACGGCTTTTCAAAAGAGTGTTGACCGTGCGCCAAACTTATCACAGCAGATATTATCAGGGATAAACTACACCAACATAGCGGCACAAAATGATATGGCCATGCGGGATGCTGAACTTATGCGCAACAATATCAGGTATGCCGATACCTTTTCAAAATACTTGCAGGAGTTAAATAATAAAAACGTAGCCAATCAGATACAGCAAAGGGATAATGCAATGAAGGCTTATGGACAGGCGGCACAAAGCGGAATGAGCCAGCTTGGAAGTTTTTTAAATTACAATGCGCTGAAAGATTTATATGGGAATGGGAATCCTGATGCAAAGGTAACGGGGGTTGGAGAAACAACGCAAACACCATTTTTCACAGGTAAAAATGCAAACATGATGCAGCCGTCAATGGAAACGGATTATGATTTCACTAAAGACATAGAATCTATTTTTCAAAACAAACCACCTTACGAACCCAAATAATGGCGGACTATCAATTTTCAACAGGTGAAGGGATTGCCTTTTCAGGAAAGGCGCAGACTTTTGAGGGATTGCACTCACGAATGCTCGGAATGGAGCAGGAAAAGAGAAAGGCGCAGGATAAAGGAATAGCTACCCTGAATGATTTCAGTGTAGGTACAGGAAAGTATCTGCCTTTTTATGCACAGAAGATAGCACAGGAGAAAATGAATTTCATCAATGACCTTCAAAAAGACATTAAACAATACGGGAAAGCACAGGCAATAAACAGGAATTGGATGCGCAAACAGGAGGTTGTCAATGCAATAAAGCGTCATGAAATGAGTAATGACAATGCAGTCAAGACGCTTGCGGTGGATGGGAAAAGCTACAATCCGAGAGCCGAAAAGATGCTGTCCGTCTTATCAAACCCCAATGCAACGGATGAAGAATTTATGGCTTTGAATGACCCTGATGCAGGGGTGATGGTGGATAGCGGATATAATCTTACAGGGCGCAGATTTCCAAAAGCGGATGAAAACGCACTATTAAAAGATTTTAAAGATGATTTCAAGCCTTTTGTAGAAGATGTAAAAGACATTAACGGAAACATAACAGCCGTAAAAATAGGTTCACGGATAAGCGAAGAACAGAAGCCTATCATCAAAGAATATATTGCAGGTAATCAGGATTTGATAACACAGCGGTTTTTTCAGAACGAGGAAAACTATCGTAAAAAAGGAATCAACCCATTTTCACAGGATGATGCACAGCGTATAAAAGCGAAAGAGCAGATAGCCGAAGATATATTCAATGCAAAACTTGGAGAGAGAAGCCAGATGCAGTTGCGTTCTATACCCCAAGAACAGGCATGGCGGGCAAAGGAGAGGAAGGAATCAACTCCGATAGTGGAAGGGAATACAGTTACCTATAAAGGATACAGGTGGAATAAGTCAAAATCAAAATCAGGCGAAGATGTGTATTCATTCAGCCCTGTCAACAAAGATATGCCTAAGTTTGATTTGATGTATGAAAACGAATACATTATTGATGACGGAATAAAAAGAGATGTTATCAAAAGGGGCAATGAGAGGTATTACAAAAAGGGAACAAAAGAATATCCTGTTAATGACAAGCAGGAAATAAAAGCGGAAACCAAGCAGCTTGTAAATGTAACATCTGCACAGATAACTAAAAAGGGCAATGAATATGAAATGGTCATCAACATCATTGATGATAAGAAAAAAGGCACAACACGCCCGTTAGTAATAAAAGGCAAATATGGCGATGCCAACAATATAAGCACCATATCGGCTATAACGGGATTAACACCCGAAGAAGTGGATAATTTGCTGAAAGGCGGAACAGGCAGAGTAACAAAAACAGAACCACAGGGGAAATCTTCTGCTAAAAAGTGGACATACAATGGAAAAACACTTACACAAGAGGAGTGGATAAATAAACATGGATGGACATTGGATGATTTGAATGAATTTGCAAAACCTGAATGATGCAACAGGAAGAAGAACAAATAATACCGCCACCAAAAAGAAACAGTGGTTATACTCCAATGTCGGATAATGGAATAATACCGCCACCAAGAAAGATAGCGGAGGACATAGAAATTCTTTCCGAAAAACAATCACGTCAAAAGGGATTATATCCCGAAGAAGGGTATGAGGGGATGGTTGCTTTTAAACCCAAGCCAAAGCAGCAGCATGAAGATATAAGGGAATACATACCAAGATTAAAAGAAGTTTTTCATAAAGTAAAAGATAAGAATAAGTTTTTAGAACAGTTGTATGCGGGGCATGAATTTAAAAAAGGAACACCGGAAGAACTCAAATCCGCCCTTGATGAAACCATAGACTTTACAGCCCCAAGAGAATTTAACTCCTATGAAAGCAAGAGGGCAAAGGAAAAAGTATTTCAGAGTTTATCAGAAAAAATAGACAAACTCAATTACAAAGGGGACGAGTATTCAAAAGACGCTGTTAAGGTGATGATAGAGGGGATGATAAACAAAAATGAGTTTAACTTAACCGAAAAAGAAAAAAGAGATGTAAGAAGTTCGTTGCTTGACCATATCAAACAAAAGCCGATTGAAAACCAAGCCAAACGAAATGCAGACAGGGCATTTACAGATAAATACGGTCAGTCGCCTGATGAAGTATTTGATATTGAAAAGACCGTCATCAGGGAGAGGGACAATGTTATACAGGAAGCAAAAGAGTGGGGTAAGTCTGAGCAAACAAAAAACAACAGCATAGCCTATTCTGAAATCGGGAGAATAAGAGTACAGGCGGAGGCGCAGACGGCACAATACAAAAATCAGTTACAGGAGAAAATAGCCAATGGATTGATAAATGAAGATGAAGCAAGCCGTGAACTTCACAACTTCAATTTACAAAAGCAGACCGAATATAATGATGCTTTAAAACAAATTCAAACACGTTACATTCAGAGGTTCAATGAAATCAACAAGGGTATTCAGCAAAAAGCTGAAAGCAATTTTGAAGAAAGACTGAAAGGCGTGGATGAATCAGTGCGGGAAAAGGCAAAAGAGTATTCAAAAATATACGGCAAGGAATATGAAGATTTTGCAAGGAAGATGGGTGAAGTTGATGAGGCGGTATTCAGAAAACTTCCGATGCAAACTATTATAGGGTCTAAAATTCATTCAGGGGTGTTTAACACGCTATCTACCATTGGCGGGGCATTGACCCGTGCGGGGGCTGATAATGCGGGGGACAACATAACACAGGTGGCTAATGACCAACTGCGTGAACTCAATCTTCCGCAGCTTACCCGTGAATCAGTATTAGACCCTAAATTCTGGGCTGCCACTATATCTGAAAGTATGCCATTTACAGTGGCTACAATGATACCGGCCATAGCCACAGGCGGGACATCAGCACTACTCACGGGATTAGGAGCAAGGGCAATAGGAGCGGGGGCTGTTACAGCAGCAACGGCAGGGCAATTAACAGGTGCGGTTGTCGGTGGTTTAACAGGATGGTATCTTGAAAGCAAATTAGAAGCAGGCGGGGCATACCTTGATGCTTTAAAAAGAGGGGAAACAGAATCAGAAGCCTTAGAAAAGGCTAAGTATGTTGATGATTGGAATAACGCAAACATAGCATTATCCATTGCCGAGATGATGCCTGTATTCAGGGTTGGGAAACTAACTAAATTCAAGCCACTGAAAGCCATTACGAAAATTACAGAAACAGTTCCATTTGGAATGGCGGCAGAAGGCGCACAAGAATTTTATCAGGGGTATGGACAAGGCAAAGCGGTTGACAGAGAATTAACACTTGGAGAATATGCTTCCACAGAAGATGCTTTTGTAAGCACGGTATCAGGTGCATTGATGGGGGTTGGTTTTGGAATAGCAGGCAAGTTCATGGAAAAAAGCCCCAATGCAGCCCCAAAAATAATAGCCAAAATGGTACAGGAAGGAAGCCCTGTAAGTGCCGCTATTGAGGCAGCAACCCTTAATGAGGCTATTTCCGATGAAATGAAGCAGGCACTTGACCAGATAACACAATCGGCAGAAACAGCAAATGAGCGTTTTAATGACATAGCCGACCCTGTCTTAAAATCCGCAGCAGTATCACTATCGGCAGAAATAAAACAACTTGAAGGAAGATTAAGGGGAGATGCTGTTGACGAATCCGTCAATGCACAGATAAAAGAAAAGCAAAAACAATTATCTGAAATACAAAACGGCACAGCGCAGGTAATCGGTGTTTATATTGACAGTGAAATACCCATGATAACCACAGAAAAAGAGGTGATGGAAATGGCTAAAGACCCTGAATTTGCAGATGCTTTTTTTAATGGAAAGGTTAAGGTGGATTTCAGGAATGTGGACAACAAACAATTTTTAGAAACCATACAACAAACTTATGATACGCAAAACCAAAAAGGGGTACAAGGTGGTGAGCGAACAGGGCAAGAACCTGTCGAAGGGCAACCTGACCAAAGCACAGGCACAAAAACGTCTGAAACAAATAGAATATTTTCGGAACAGGAAAAAGAAATAGAGGCAAAATTCAGCAATGTTGTTTCAGAAATAGCAGCAAGTGTAAGCGGAAAAATTGATGCAGTTGAACAAAAAGCAGGTCGGGGAGAAATCATTGATTCAAAAGAAATAGAATCGGCTATCAATGGGCTGTATGATATGCTTGATAAAATTGACAACTCTGATTTACGCCCATCAGAGAAACAACAGGCTTCTGTTATTATTGAATCTAAAATAAACAAACTTGAAAATTATGAACGCACATCAGTTAGTAAAAGTTATGGCATTACCCAAGAGAGTGCAGGCAAAACTTCTCGGCAGGTTAAGCCAATACTCAAAGAAATCGAAGGAAAGCCAATCACCTTCAATAGGGAAGAAGCAGTCATTGAAGAAAGAAACGGAGAATATATCATCGCCTCAAAATCAGGAGAAACAAACATAGGTGAGGTTCAGATTAACAACAGGGATATACGTCTTGATGAAACAAAAGGGGATTATGGAATAACATTTGACAATACCGGCAATGTAGAATCTGTCAATCTTATTGACAGAAATGGAAATGAGATACAGTTAAAGGGAGATGCAGCTCTTGACGTAGCCATAAAACTAAGAATGCAGGAAGTGGGATTTATTCCCGACAATGTTTTTGAAAGGGAATATGATGCAATAATGGCAGAGGAAAGATTAGCAAATCAGAGAGAGAAATCAAAAACAGATAAATCAGCAGCAACAAAAGAACGCTCCGCATCACTTGTCGAAGAACAAAAACCTGTTACAGAAGATAAGACGGCAGAACAACCCGAAGAAACTCCTAATGTAGAAGATTGGAGTAAAGATGTAGAAAGTACGGCTAAGGCGTTGGAGGGGATTAATGATGAACAAATATCAAATATCATAGATGATGAGAATATATTTTTACCAGTTAAATTGTTTCATTGGGGTGCTAAAGGAATAAAAAAATTTAACCCTACATCTGAAATGACAATGGTAACAGGTAAAAAAGAAAAAGCAAATGGGATATATTTTACAGCAGATGAAAATTTAGCGAAATCATACAAAAAATTTAAGCCAGAGGGTGAGTTACATGAAGCATTTGTAATAATGAAAAATCCTAAATATGTAGATACAAATTTAGATGCAGCATATATCTCTGATAAAAAACTAAAAGATTTAAAAAATCAAGGCTATGATGGCGTTATATATAAAGGCAAGACAGGGCATGACGAAGTGGTTGTATTTAAGCCAGAAAATATCGTAAGAAATACAGATGATTTGTCCGAAGCTTACCACAAAGCAAAATCAGACGGTTCAAATCCCGAATTAGTAAAAGCAGTAGAAGATTTACTTGGTAAGCCAACAGAACAACCCGAAGCAGCTAAAGAACCAGCAAAGAATGAACCCATATCAAAACAGTCTAAGCCTTCAAGACCTGATGCGGTATCAGAAGGAACTGACAAAGGAACTCGTGAAAGTGCAGAGGAGAATAGAGGAGGAGATGAAGATGTCGGAGAAAAAAAATCAAGCAAATATGTTGAAAAGCCAATCAAAGAAATAAATACCGATGAATCAAGGTTTCAAAACAGAACAGAACTTGACGAAAAGCATATAGAACAAATTGTCAATAATTGGGATGATAATGAACTTGACCCCGTTGTTATATGGAAAGATAAAGAAGGAAAAGTGTGGTTGTTAGCGGGGCATCATAGGCTTGAAGCTGCAAAAAGACTTGGAAAGACACACATTGATGCGCGCTACTTTAATGGAACAGAAAGCAAAGCAATTCAGTATGCGAAAGATAAATCCAATGCCAACAGAACGATGGAGGCGGATTTTGAAAGAGCATCAAGATTAAGACAAATGAGGGGTAAGGGAGCATCAAAAAAAGAAATTGATAATTATCTCGAAAGGGAAGGAAGAAATAAAAATTACATTGAAAACATATCTTACCTTAACCCTAAAGGAAAGGCGTTTGAGCTTTTACAAACATTCGGTAAGGCTTCCGAAAAAGATACCCGAAGAATAATAGAAGCGGTTTCTGATAAAATAGGGGTGGTGCGCAAAATGTTTCCTCAACTAACTGATGAACATGAAAACGAAATGTTTGAATATCTATACAATGGAAAGGGCAGAGGCATTGCAAGCAGGGCTGAATTTGTACAGATATTAACTACAAGGCTTAATTGGGACTTTAATCCGAATGAACCTTTGAATTTTGAGCATCGTGTAGGAAAGGGCAATAATGAAATAATGATTGATAATGAAATAAAATCATTAAAATCAAGGCGCGCAGAACTGACAGATGAAATAAAGAAAACACAAAAAACAATAACAGACAAACCGCAAAGGGACAAAATTGTATCAGACCTTACAAAACAGGTTATTGACATCAATCAAAAAATAGGCGACCTTGAAAAGAAAATTTCATCTGCACAGGAAGCGGATAGGAAGCAGTATGATATATTTTCACAAATAAACGAATCGGTATCTAAAAACGAAATAACACATGAACAAGTCAGAAACTTTGAAGAACGAACAGCAGAACAGGCTAAACAATCTGAATCAATTATCAAGGATATTGAAAGCACAGCAAAAAATACGCAAAGAGCTTCAACAAAGGAACTTCAGGCAGCCGAAAAACAATCAGAAGAACTCATCAATGAAATAACGGAAGCCCCTCCCATTGGGTACTCCAAACCTATTGAGGAATCGGAAGGCGCAAAACCTGATGGATTAAAGAAATTTGTTTCTGATGAAAAATCCAAAGCCATTGCAGAGGGATTTGAAAGCCTGACGCACAAAATAAACACCATCCGAAAGGTCAACAACATAACGGATGAAAGAAAGAACATTCAGGATTTTACGGAAGAAGAAATAAACAAAGCCATTGCATCCAAAAAAGCAGCTTCCAAGCCGATACAGGAACGGTTAAAGCCGATACAGGAACGGTCAAAGCCGATACAGGAACAGTTGGAAGATGCTAAAAAAGAGTTAAAAGAGGCATGGAACAATTTAAAGAATCCAGGCTTCATGTATAATCCGAAAGCCGAAGCGGAAAAGCATCTTGATTTTGATAAGAAACTTTTAAAATTCGCCATACTTGCAATTAAGAAATATGGCGGGGATTTAGCCAAAGCAACAACATTTACATTTAATCAGCTTAAAAACCTTGCGGGCATCATCGGACTAAAGGATGAGGGGCAGTTATCAGAACTGATGAATGATGCAATAAGCGAATACTCGTCCCTTCCATCCGATAAAAAAGATTTGGCAACAACAAAAGAAAAGAATGAACTTAAAGCATTTATCAGTGGAATAGCCACAGGGTTAAAGCAGGCTAAAAAAACCCATAAGCAAGCGCAGGAAGAAATACGGGAGTACATCAAAACCAATCTTGACGGAAAGTTTTCAAATGCAGCTATAAGGCAAATGTTATCATCTGTCGGTAAAATAGTAAATGAAGAAACCTACAATCAGCAACTTCCTGTTATTCAAAAGTTAATTGATTCTGCACGGTACGCCCGATTGGTTGAAGATGTTGCTAACCTTAAATCAAAAAGCAAACGGCATGAAAAGCCAATCCTCATGCAACGGATGAGGGCTATCAACCCTCTTGCCCTTGATGAAGCCGACCTTATTCAGTATAAGGCAGCATTGGAAGCGGCTAATCAGAAAGTGCCTTCATACCGTCTTGCAGAAAACATCATTGCCAATCTTGAAACTAAGAATGAAGCATATCAGGCGCAATTTGCCAATAAAGAAAAAACGATAGATGACCTCAATAAATCACTTGATGAATTAGACAAGGATATTGATTCGGTGGATGCATACCGTAACTTCCTGAATCATTTACGGTCATTTACCAGAACAGCAAATATCCTTTTAAAAGAAGGCAAGATAACACAGGCGGAGTATGATGGGTTTATGTCCTCTGTTTATGATGCGGATGGAGTTTTACTGACAAAACTGCATGACAAAATAAATAAATTCAGAAGTGAGTTGGCGGATGAAATCTTGTCCACAGACATTTCGGGATATGCACCCACAGAAGCGGAAGCCCCGTTTTTTAAGGAGTTAAATTCATTAAGAAAGGATTTGCTGATGAAGGTAAGCCCCATTACATTAAGCGAAATCCTTGAAGTAAAACAAAGGATAGCCACAGAGGGGTTTGCACCTATGGAGCAAATGATAGATGGGGTTACAAGGGCATTGAGCGATATAAACAGCAAGAAACTGACCAAGCAATTTGAAAGCACCACTTTAAAAGAAAGAAGTGTTGAGTACATCAGAATGCTTTTAGGAATGAAGGAAAAGGCGTTTTGGACACGGCTTCTTGGCGTTACAGGAACGGCACTGTACGATACATTCATCAATCCGATGGCACGGGCAGTAGAACAGCAGAAAAGGATTATGGATGAGATGTACTCTGAAATGTTCAAAAAACTTGATACCGCAGGGTTTTTATCGGGGAACACCCGTGATAAATTAAAAATGAAGTACAAGGTTGCTATGTTCTTTCACTACATGGGCGAGCGTGGATTAAGGGGAAGCACAGACCCGAAAACCAAAGTAGGAAAAGACAGGATTGGTTTCAGGGATATTTTTGGTGGGCTTATGGGAAATGAAAAAGAGCGGGAAGATTATACCGATGCGCAAAAGAAAAGGGCAGACGAACAGTGGGACTTGTATTCTGTTTATGACCGTGAAATCATCAAGGAAATTTATGATGAACTGCTTTCAAAATACAAAACCCCTGATGGCAGAATGGACTTGGATAAAATGGAATCGGATTTTTATTCAACCCTTAATGAAAAAGAAAAGGCACTGTATGATATACACAAATCCATAACCGACAAATTATCCGATTATCAAAGGGTGGCGAATGCTTCAACAAAAACAGAGTTCATTCCAGTTGAAGGATATATCATGCGCCAAAACAAAGATACCTCTTACAAGGGTAAGGATGTTTTTGATTTTGTGTTGGGCGGGTTGTCTAAACCTTCGGTGGAATCAGGAAGCGGAAAAGAAAGGGCAACAAATGACCCGATGGCTGTAAATCTTGATTTAAAAGAACTTCTTATCAGGGGTATTCAAATGACGGCAACACATTATGCGCTTGGATTTGCAAACAACCTGACAGCCGAAACCATCAATAAATCAAATGTAAGAGCCGATATAAAACAGGCACTGCGGGATGCTAAAAATAATATGCTTCAATTTGAGTACAAATACTCTATTTCCAATAAGATTCTAAATAACATAGTTAATTCAGCAGCATATATTTCCCTTGTAAGTTTACCACGAACAGTTGCAGAGGCATTTGTAACACCCATCAGCACATTCTTAACACTGATTGATTCAGCAGGAGGAGTTGACAGTATTGCAAGTAATTATGATAGGAAAAAGACAAAAGAGATTATGGAGCAAACCAACTCCACCCTCTTGGATAAACTGAAACTTAAAGGAGAAAAACATTTTGAAATAGAAAGTGCAAGGGAGTTGAAAAGGGTTGGTAAATTAAAGCAGCTTGGCCATGCATCTGTTTCCATATCAGAAGCCATAGCCATGCCTCTTTGGTATGCAATGTTCAGAACCGAATTTACAAGGCTTACAGGAGTTGACTACAATACAATCACTGATAATACAAAGTATTGGCAGGAAGTTAAAGAAGCCGCCTCTTATGCTGATTTAGAAATGAAACAGATTACAGGGGGGGGTATTAAAAGTGAGGGCAGGGAATATGTTCAGATAAGCCCTGTACCAATAATCCCTGCATTTAAATTGAAAATACTTAACAAAAAATATGGTTTAACAAAAGATGTTTCGTTATCGGTAAGAAGGGAAACACCATTGGGAAAGATGTTCGGGTTTTTACAGGAATACCCATTCAGGGATACAGAAAGGCTGTTTAATTCCATCCGTAATTTTGGTAATGCACCGACACGGGAATCCATGCGTATAACAGGTTCATTGATAAACATGGTCGGATACGGAATAGCCTCTGCATTTACACGTGTTTTATGGCAATGGTTATTTGCCAATGCAAGCGGGGATGATGAAAGGAAAGACGAACTTGAAACAGCGATGTTGGAAATGCTCCTTCCGAAATACTACATAGAAAACGCCATAGGGAATATGCTGCAAACAGGGGGGACAAGGATGAGCGGATTCGGGCGCATAGCCAGTATTACTCTTGCATCCATGCTTTACAACATGACAGAAGATGAAGAACAGAAAAAAACAATAGCTGACTTTGTAGAAAAAGAATACTATTCTCCTGTTATTGGCGGAGGGAATACACGCTATGTTAAAAACGAAATTGATGAAAGCAGTACCAAGATACAAAGCACATCTGATTTTATTCTCAATATCCATCCTATTACCAAATACCTTGCAGAAACATTCAAGGAGTTAACAGACAGGCATGTCGGTATGGAAAATGTGGATGATGCGGTTTCGGAGATAGCCTATAAAATACAGCATGGATATGATGTTGACCCCCGTGATGCTGAATTTGTAATTCTGTACAACAACCTGTTAAATGTCATTAACACTGCACTTGTAACAAAAGGAGTTCAAGTACCTGAAATAAGAACAATGAGAAGGGAAATGAAAAAAATAGTAAAGAACTCTGAACTTATAGAACATTTTGACTCACTAAAAGAATAAAAAACTAATTTTGCGATATGGCATTCAGCCCTACATACACAGTACAGATACAAAACGGCTCATTGGCTGCTTTGTTTACAGATACAACAGGTGATTATTCTTCTTCCAATACAGGAGGATGGGGAACACCAAACCCTTCTAAAACATCGGTAATGAGCGCATTTCTGACTATTTACCCGCCCGACCCCGATACATTGATTCCAAACGGGCAGGCGTATGTAAGTCCGTCTTTTAACCTGTTGGCAAGCGGGTATCCTATTACAAATCCAATAGGTCTGCTTCCTATGGATTTCGGGATGGGTAATAATGAAACAAAAATACCTGATGGGGTATGGGGATTCAGGTTAAATCTATCGGTATTGGTAAGTGGAAATGAAGTGGCCTTAGACCCTGTTGATTACTTTACCGTATTTACCAAGCAGACAGCGTGCTGTATAAACGGAATGTTTAAAAACGGCTGTAAATGCGGGGAAATAAAAAAGACTTTATTAGAAGCCAAGTATGCTATTTTAGCAGCGGGATATGCTATGGAATGTAATAATGTGCAAGATGCTGCCGACAATCTTAAATTCGCTATGAACGTATGTAATAAAAAGAAATGCGGTAGCTGCGGATGTTAGGATACAATAGGGTAACAGAGGCAATAGCTAAAGCTAAATGCTGCCTTCCCAAACTTGGGGCTAAAAAGTTTCGTGCTTTATCACGCTCTGAATGCACGGATAATTCCTTTTTGAAAGTTTCTTTGGCATTAGATACCCTGCAAGGATATATTCCCGATGGGGCAACCTTGTTTACCATCCCTGTTTATGCCGAAACAATAGACAACAATCCTGTTTATACAGGAAACGACCCCGCCCTTAAAGAAATAAGCATGAATTTCATTACTTTTAATGGAAGGTATAATATCAACAACGCCATTACCCGATTTTTTTCAACCGTTGATATGACTGTTCACATCAATGGGGTTCTTATAGGTTCACAGAATGGCGTGAGTGCATTAACCATAGACGACTATGTTGTCGCTGCATCAGACATTATCAACAATTCGGGGCATGATTATACGGCTATTGCGGGCGGAACAAAATTGACCATTTCGCAACCTGTTAAAAACAACACCCTGCGTTCAGGGCAGAATAATTCAGGTGCATTTAAAAATACGTATGAAGTGGATATTCAGGCTTCGGGAGTATATCCTATGGGAATGTGTGATTATGGCATGTCCTTCCCTGTTGGCGATTATCTTTCACAGATAACGTTTATTAAATTTAAAGGGATAAGTGTTGACCGTATTTATTCTAATTTTCAGTCCGAAATATCATGGCTTGCAAACTATCCTTATGGCGACCCGTTGTATGATTTCGGATTGCAGAAACAGATTGACTTGGTTTTGAATCCCGGCAATGTGATTTACACCCCTGTTATTACATTAGACCCGTCAGGGCAGATTTTACAGGGATTGGATTTAACTATACAAGCTGTTTACAATACGGTTGACTTCATACGTATAGAAATAGATTCTCCAAACTACGGAGGTTCTCCAGTAGAAATTGATTATGGGCTTACCCCTGAAAACTGCGGGACGGGATTCTTTACAATCTTATTTCAGAACGGGAATAATGTAAACCCTATTTTAGAAAACGGTAATTACCTTCTTGGTGAGCCGCCACGCAAATGCACCTATGGAATGGCGGTAGTTTCTGATAACATTTCTGATGCTATCAATGCCATTGATATAAACGGAGTGCGATATTATTTTTCATCTAAACTCCCGTTAAACAATCCATCCGCTATTCAATCTGAGCTTGAAAGTTTGACATCTTCACTTGGAATAACATGGGAGGTGATGTATGACGATACCAACAACCCGTCTGTTTTCACCATAAGGCAAACCAATTACAGCTTCAATGTTCCTGATGCTGTTTCTTATATTATTAACGGCATTGAAAATGTGCGTCCGTTTGAAAAGTTAAGCTGCATAGTATTCAATGAAACCAATTATTCCGTTACACAGTCTGATGATACACAGTGTATGCAGGAATCATCCGTTGAAAAAGCAATAGCGGAAATAGAAAGTCATTGCTGCGGATGCGATGAAGAACAAACAACACCTATTTATCCCAACCTTATCAATGTTCTTGAAGGGGACAATTCAAATTCGATGATAACAGATGATAACAACAATCCAATAGAAACCTGAAATGCCTATCAATCAATTAGTACCACAGAAATTAAATGAACTGATACCCGGAACACCTGTATCTAATTCTCTTTTGTTTATAGAGCAGCCTGATGGGTCGGTTCGGTCAATTATGTTTTCGCAGATTGTAGGTTCTGCGCCCTCAACAACTGATTTCATGTTAAAATCGGTTTATGACCCTACGGGTTCAGGGGTGGTAACTAACAGTACGAACCTGAACGGCAACCCATCTTCCTATTACCTTGACCTTACCAATGCCACAAACCTGTTGGCAATGGCTAAGGTAGCGGGATTGGTGGCGGCATTGAATGATAAAATTGATATAAGTTTCATAGGTGCTGCTGATGGGGTTTGTCCTTTAAATGGTTCGGGAACAATAGACCCTGCCTATCTTCCGTTTTCGGGGCTTACCTATCTTGGAACATGGGATGCAGATACAAATACTCCCACCATCTCAGATGCAACAGGGAATTTAGGGGATTGGGTTATACACAATGGCACGGTATGGGAAAAGAATGCCGATGCTTCTTCTGTTTCTTCGGTTAATGGACAGACAGGGGCGGTGGTTCTTGATACTTCTGATGTTGACCCCTCAACAGATAGAAATTATGTTACAGACAATGTAAAAGATGCTATTAATGCAGCAGTGGCAGCGGGGCTAAATTCTACAAACAGAAGGTTTGCCCTTTTAAATGAAGTACAGGCATCTATCAGTGTAATACCCGGCATCCTTTCACCCGAAGCCTTCGGGGCAACACATTCAACCGATACATTTGCAGACAGGGGATTTAATCAAGCATACATTGATGCCAACTATCAGGGAATCGGGGCAACCACGTCAGACATAATAGATTGGGCTGCCATACAAAAATGCTACTATTTGGCAGGCTCACAAAATGCAGTAGTGATGTTCAGTCCCTATCAATACAGGACAAACAAGCCAATCACACTTCCGAAATATCCGTCAAAAATTAAAACCATAGGCAACCTTGCACGGATAGTTACAGCCAATAACAACCCATTTAATATAATGGGAATGCAAGTGCCTGCCGACCAGACAGAAGCCGATATTATGGCTGCCAATGCCATGATATTTATTGATGATTTGATACTTGAAGGAGGGTCAAATCAAACTGCTTTATATCTTAACTGCGCCACCAATGTACAATTAGAAAACACATACGTTTACAATACAGGAAATGGCATACAGGGCAAATTCCTTTTAAATGCGGTTTTAAACAACTGTTTTGCATGGAACAACATTAACGGAATAGGATTCCTTGCGCCTACATGGTCGGGGTCAACATCATCCCTTGCCCCCAATCACATGGCGGTATTAAACAGTTGTCAGATAAAAACAGGGTTGGGATTCAATACAGCACAGACGGCTTTGGAATGCGCCTACTCGCAGTCCTTCACCGTTAATCATATCATCATCGAAGGAACAACCTTTGTAAACGGAATCAAAATAAACAATCAGTTTAACAATGGATTCAATATAGTTCTTAATGACATTTATCAGGAATGCACATCAGGAATTTCAGATTCATTGATTAAAGTTGACAATTTCGGGGCAATGGTGGAGGTCAACAGAATCTTTTCATTATCATCCGCTATTCTCATGGATGCCAACTCAACAGGAACAGGGCAGGTGGTTATCAGGGGAATCCGCAGTGCTGTTCCAAATGCAGGGAAGTATTTCAGAAACAACAACTGCTGGTGGTTATTTGATAATTGTTGGCAGTTCTTCAACCCCGCTACTCCTGTAACAACAATACGGGCAATGTTTAACGGCACACAACCTGCGTTTACAGAACTTATTATGAATGAAACAACACGAACCATCGCCCCTAACTATGCTTCGGGCGCTAACACATTTCAAATAAAATGATAACACTTTCACCAATACCAACAGCACAAGAAGTTCAAAAGGTAATAGATTACCTTAAAAGCTATATTGACAGCCGTCCTTCGGGTGGCGGAATAGCCTCTGTAACAGGGAATATCGTAGATAACACCGACCCTGACAACCCTGTCGTAACCCAAGTTCAGGCGAACATGGCTATATTGGACGATACCTCACCTGCTTATGTAGATAATGTACAGGCTATTCTCGATGTAGATTCGTCCATACCAGATGAAAACTATGATGAATCAGAAGGTTTCAGAGTAGGTTCAAGAATCTTTGTTGAAGCCCATGTCAACTCGGAGTATGTGTGTATTGATAACACAACAGGGGCAGCGATTTGGATTCCTTCAATAGGGTTTAAACGGTTTGTGGGGACGTTAAATCAAGATGGAACTAATGAACCAACAATTTCAACATCTATTGTAAATGATTGGGGAATTGAGAATACTGATTTTAGTTATGTTGATGCCGGAGAATACACTTTATCCAAAACGGGAATTGGAGTTAATTTTCCAACTCAGTTTTTTGCAATTGGTTCTATTGATAGATTGGTTGGATATTTATTTGTAACAAGGGTTGATGATGGCACTATAAGATTATTAACAACACACACCGATAATACACTGTCAGACGATATATTGTTATTAGAAAACCTCATCGAAATCAAATTCCCAATATGAACCATTTGATAGACTTCATAACAGAATACCAAAGCGTGATTATGATTATTTTCCTTAACGCTTTCTTTTTTTACATTCAAAAGTCTATCAGGTATGTAAAGCGGAATCTTGACTTAATGCGCATAAAACAGGAGGCAATGATTTATGCTTCCATGAAAGTGAACGGCAAGTACAGGGATTATTCAGAGGAGTGGCATCAGCATTACAACAGCAAGTTAAATTCTTTGAAGGAAGAGTATAAATTTTTGTTCACATGACCCCCGAAACTCAAAAGAAACTTGAAGATATGGCAGTGGCTATCATTTTGACGGCAATTATTTTTTTACTTTTTTACATAACAACATAAAACTATGCAGGACGTAATCAATTACTTGGTAGGCGATACAACAGAGTTTGTCGCTTTTCTTATTATGGCTCTTTTCGGGGCTTTGTTTTCATGGCTGCTGCAAGGCTACAAGAATAGAAGGGTAGTAAAAGCACAGGGCGGGTTCAGTCTTTTTGAGTGGCTGTATGATAACCGCTTCCGACTGCCGTTGACAATCTGCGCCATTATCGCGGGTATTCTGTTCAGCGAACAACTGCTTGGAATGAAGATTAATTTATGGGTGGCTTTCCTTTCGGGGTTTTCAACCGACCGTGTTATTGATTCACTTGTAAATGTGAGGGAAGCCAGATGACCGCACAAATTGAACGCCTGTCCATGAGCGATAAGCAGTCGCTTGGAATACTCACTGCTGTTAATATGGACAACCAAATCTTCGTTTGCAAGACTTTAGAACTTGCTTGGAAGTGGAACAAGCCGAATATAAGCTGCATCCCTGCGGGAGTCTATGAATGTAAGTACACCCGTTCAAACAGATTATCTCAACTGAAAGGAACTGACTTTTACACTTACGAAGTCTTGGGAGTAAAAGACCGTGCGGGCATCAGAATACACTCGGCTAACTACTTCTTTCAACTGCTCGGCTGTATTGCTTTAGGTGCAGCGCATAAAGACCTGAACGCTGACGGGCAGCTTGATGTAATTCATTCGGGCAAGACAATCAAAGACTTTGAGGACTTTATGGATAGGAAAAACTTTATTTTACGAATTAAATGATATACACTATAAAAAAAGGTCAGCATAGTTGCAAGCATCCTATCTCGGCTCATTCAGGAACGGTAAGAGAGGCAAGGATTGTTACGGTGGATAGCTCATGGCGGCATGAGGGCATCAAATCAATTCATAAACTATGGGGGTTCGGATATAGCTATCAGCATCATATCAACTCGGCACGGTTGGGATTAAAATTATTTCCTGATTATTTCCGATTGGTAACTTATGTTTATGATGCAGGAATAAGACTGAAAGAAAAGAAGATTAAAGACCTTCCGTACGATACTACCTTCGCTTCCTCTATTGACTATGTTTCAGGGTCATTCGTTTTTAATGTTGATGGAGATGAGGCGAAGGTTTCTGTTACTCAAACCCCAAAGGCAGGGTTCTATCTGTTTCCTTATTTCGGAGGAAATGAAGTTCCTGAAAGAGATGTAATCACTCAAATCATAAGAATATGAACAAACAAGCTATCTGCACTATCCTTATTTTGCTGTTTTCATGGCAAATAAGCTCATCACAAACATCTTATCGTTATCACACGGTAATTGACAACACAAAACCAAACTACTCTCCATCATCACGGACATGGAAGCAGGGTCATTTGAGTATTGTTCAGGATACTATCGGGAAGAAGATTGATTTCTATACGAACAATCAAAGCGGTTCATCATGGACATATAGATTCAGCATTCCATTTGAGGGGAGCGGTAATGGACTAACGCCTGAGTTCAGAGCTACCTCAATGGCCATTGAGTGGAAGTACACAACAGAAACCTCATGGCGTTTTCTTGTGGCGCTTTCTGATTTGAAAGGAGATAAAGGTGATAAGGGAGATAAGGGAGATAAGGGAGATAAGGGGGATAAAGGCGAAACAGGGGCTACGGGCATACAAGGACAGCAAGGCATCAAGGGTGATAAGGGTGATAAGGGAGATGCAGCAACGGTAAGCGTAGGAACGGTAACCACGCTGCCTTCTGGAAGTAATGCAACGGTTACCAACACCGGAACATCATCCAATGCCGTGCTGAACTTCGGTATTCCTCGTGGTGCTGACGGGGCTTCGGGTGGTGGCTCGGTAACTGCATTCGCAACACCTTCATCTTACTCAGGAACAGACGCTGATAAACTTGAGGCGTGTATTGCAAGCGGCAAGCCTATATTCATTGATATGAACTTAAATATCAACAGACCCGTTAATCTTCCGGCTACAAGAACAAACGGACTTGTTATTTATGGAAACTTCTATAAAATAAAATCAACGACTAATTTCAGCGGGTATCTGATAGGAAGACCAACCCCCGCCAATCTTGATGCGGCAGTAAACATGATGAATTACCCAATATCCATTTACAATTTACAGGTCGAAGGATTTTCTAATCAAGCGGGTATTGATTTAGGGGCTACTTACGGAGCATGGTATGAGAATATCTATTGCTACAATCTTAATGTCGGATTGCATTTAAAATTTGCTCTTCAAACAACCGTTAACAATCTTCGTACATGGCACTGCAATTTCGGCTCAATAGCCGATTGGTATCAGGGGCAGTCATGGGCTACGGTTCACAATTCTCAATCCAACCTTACAGTGTACCGCTCTCCACGACTTTACTCCACCAATGCCAATGCCATAGGAATAGCCATGTACTCATGTGATGGCGGGACTGTTTACGACATGGTAATCGAAGGAACAACCGCCAAACATGCCGTTGTGTGGGACGCAATGGGGGCTAATACAGTAAAGAAATTCCGCCTGATAGGGCTGCATGTTGAGTGTGTCAACGGATTGACAGGTGAAGCCATTAAACTCGCTTCGCCAGGCGGATTTGCAGAGATTTCTGACATTATAGGACATTATGCCGATATACTCTGTTCCGCAAGTTCAAGCGGTGTGCTTGTTGTATCAGTATCTAACATTGGTTGGTGGGTAATGAAAAACGGAAAAGCATTCGTGAATAATAACTGCGGATGGGTACTTTCCAATCTTTCCCAGAACATCATATCTCCATCCAACCTTAATTCATCCGTTCAATCGGCCTTCTCAGGAACAGTTCCTCAGCCTACAACGGGAGCAGTTACAGGATATAACCAATTCAAATACTTATACTAATAGATATGAAAATCCAATTTTACAAATCGAAGAAAAACGGCCAATGGTATTGGAGAGCCGTTGCCCGTAATGGCAAAAAGGTAGCAGGTGGGGCTGAGGGCTACACCTCGAAAGCTATGTGTATTAAAGGGTTTAAAGCCCTGCTGAAAGTGATTCAAAGCGGTAAGGTTGAAATGGTGAAATGATAAGGGTTAAGCTCGCACGAACTATCCATGATATTTACTTTTCAATAGGCGATATTGTTTATCTTAAAACAGACCAACAGCAGGAAGAGAGGATTGTTGTAGGTATTTGCCTTCGTCCAACAGGCGTGTCATATTGCCTGATGTGCGGGCTGACTGAGTCATGGCATTATGGAATGGAGTTAACGACTGAAAAAGATGTTCTAAAAGCTATTGATGCAGCACCACAGTGAACTACCCACCCACAGCAAAGCTGATGAATGGGCTTTCGCTCCCATTATGTAAATTGATTGACTATATTAGCATTAAAACAGTTCAATAATCCCTCTGTTGTTTTTTCTATTCTGCTTTCTAAAAGCAACATCATGCCGATTATGGCATCGCTGACAAAGAGCTTTCAGGTTTGAATAGTCATTGTTATTTACATCGTGGTCTAAATGTGCAATGGTTAAAACCACTTTGATTAGTTTATTTGTTGGATGAACCTCTCCGACATAATCTGAGCCAATCACTTCGCTTGTATTGGCATCATAGATTATTCCATTGTCATCCTGATAACACTCAACATCGTTCCACTTACCACGTAGTATCAGCTTATGGTTTTCAACATTACATTTTTCGCATTTGTTTTCCGCCCGTTTAAGAATTGCAGGACGGATTTCTGTTTTCCAGTTAGACGGATATTTCTTGTAATCGCAAGGCATAGTATTACTTTTGTGTCGTGTTTAAATTCATTGACCCGATGACCGAGTTCGGAAAGATAGCAGTTTCATTCCTTATTGGTGCATTGCTTTGCGCTTTGCTTATTGACCGATGCGGACGGAAGCCGGAATCCGGCGAAATAATAGCCCCACAGGACACTTCAAGTCATTCGGCAACCATTCCCGCCCCTGAGCCTGTTATCGTGCAATCTGCGCCACCTAAAGAGGTAATTCGGGTGGTTTATCGGGACAGGTGGAAAGAGTGGGCTGATACCGCTGACAGTAATACAATCAATGAAGCGGGTATCTGCGATTCGCTAATGACTTTCAGAACATACGAGCTTAAAGCAGGCAGCGAAAAAGTGGACATCACAGCAACGGTCAAAGTTCTCGGCTATCTTGATTCAAGCCGTATAGACTGGAAGATGAACATACCCGAAGTGAGAGTGCCGGAACTCAAACGAATCTTCATTGGCGGGTTTGTGGGGCAGTCCTATGGCGGGCATGTGGCATACCTGAACAACCGAACCCTGTACTTCATTCAGTACGATAATAGGAAGGAAGCACGAGCGGGAATAGCTGTTGGGTTTTGATTCAGACTACTTTCGTCCCCTGTAGATAGTTTCAATTTGTTTCAACATTTTTTTGTATGCTGCATCAAATTCTTTTTTTGTAATCGCAACCTGACAATCTCTCTCTGAAAGTGTTCCTTTCCGTTCAACAAAAATTTTACCATACATATCGGTTTGAAAAGTGAAGCCATGCATCCAACGCAATTCCGTAATCTTTTCAACTTTTACATACATCCACCATCTTTCACTTTCATCCTTTGGGCAACTATAACAGTTTCTATATTTAAAATATCTTCCCTCAAACTTTTTCTTGTATTTAGGCAGAAGTTCTTCGCTTTCAACCTTGCTTATTTGGTTGCGAATTGAATTTAATTTTGATTCAGCTTTTTTTTCTTGCTGTTTCAACTCTTGAAGTTTTCTATTCATTGTTTATGTTTTTAATTAAGTTTCTGTTTTAAAGTTCGGCACTGACAACAATCCCCCCTCGTTGTATGACATTAATAGACATCAAAACTTGCACGAAGCTCATCTATCAATTCTACTATATCGGATGGCAACTTGCCTTTATACTTCATAGCAAAGCCATTCTCCAAAACATCAATTATTTCACGTTCCGTAAGTTTTGTTACTTCTACCAACTTTTCAACCGCTTCATCAGCAGCGTTTAATTCTTTATTTGAATAGGCCATAATTTTAAAATTAACTGCTGCCAACAATATGTTGCCAATAGCGGGGCAGACGTTCCGCCATTGAGCAATGCATTACTATTTAACTGTGAGCCTGTGATGATAGACTCAACTTTTAGGCTTAAATACCACCTCTTTCAATTGGTCTATCGTTGGTTTTTCGCAAAACCATGCGCTATCACTTTTTTCAACTCTAAATTGCACCCTGCCGTCTTTATGCCTACGAGCCTGCAATAAGTATTTTATTTCATTGATTGCTCCTGTTGAAATGTCTGTCCATTGACCCCATTTTGTTTTAAATAATTTCATTTTGTGTTTGTTTTTAAGGGTGGTGAAAAGATGAGGGGTTATGTGCCTTTGTAAAGCAACTTTATTGCCTGTAATATCTTTTCTTGGTTTTGATAAAGTATTGCTAATTTTTTTTCAATTACACTATATTGGCAGTAAGTGCTACCATATACAGGCTCTAATTTAATTTTATCCAATTCGTGAAGGCAAACCTGACCACTAACATCAGATAAAACGAATTTATTTTTTACTCGCTGTCGTGCTAATTTTTCAGCAAGCAAGTAACAATCTTCTGCTCTATCTGCAAGTTTCTTGTTATCATTACTTAGTAGTAATATGTAAAAGTCAAGTGATGTAATTTTTTCTTCTTCCATTTTGTGTTTGTTTTTAAGTTAAATTTTCGTTTCTAAGTCGGCACTGACAATAAGCCCGAACCGTTAGCGGCAAATTGTTTTAAAAATTAAGAGGTTAAAACATTTATTCCAAACTTTTCTGCAACTTCAATACACTTATCAAACCGCTGTTTTCCCAATCCTCCATCCAATTTGCTTAATGGCTTACAACCGACTATTTTTGCTTTGGTTTTAGATTTAATTATACATCGTAACATCAGTTCCCACCAATCTGCTTCGGTATGCGATGAATAGAAAACTATTGCAGGGGCATTTTTAAACGCTTCTATTATTTCATCCTCTGTTCTATTTTTGAAGTTGAACATAAAGTGAAATGAGTTTGCCCCACCTGTTTTTGCCAATCTTAAAAAAACATGGTTAAGTCCTCCATGCCATTTATCAAATGGGTCATTTTCACAAACAATAGCCGAGCCGTTTTCAATAGGATAGTATTCCGAAAAAACTTCTTCAATAATTTCCATTTGTGGAAGTAATGTCATAAAGTTGCCTCCTTCATAAACTAAAAACACTGTTCCTTTTGTTGGCGTTAAATAAGCAGCTTTCTGTTCCATCACTTTGGGCAATTCATCCATTGGTATCAAAGGTGTTCCGTGGTCAAGAAAAGCCATTTTTGCAATCTCAACAGATTTAGCATTTGCTGATTTTATTTGCTTGTTGTTCCATTGATAGTTTTCATCAACATAATGCAAGTATGCAGGGTAAATTTTACCATTGAACTTTATCTTTACATATTTATTCATCAGAAAGTATTTTTAAAAACAATTTTTAAACTTTTTTTCCTTCCTACTAATGTTTAAATGATTAGTCGCCAAGTTCTTTAAATGAATCTACCACCCAATAAGGTTGTTCAGGTAAATCAAAAACCGTTTTTTCTACCAAATTATACTTTGCCTTGTCATCCATTTCATTCCGTTTCTCTTTTGTTTTCTTTTTTTCCTACCCGCCCACTTTTTCATAATTCCGTTCAAACACATGAACAACAGCATCTCGCTCCCATTTAGATAATAGGCTTTTCTTTTGTTGTATCAACTCATATTCGTCAACGATACTTATTTCAGGATTTAGTTTTCTCATGTATTTGCTACCTCCGTAAAAATTGTAGGCATACATTCCAGATAGGCAACTTGCAATTATCATTAACCCACTCACTCGTGAACCATGCTTTGGAACTTTCTTTGCCTCTTTTGTTATTGGCTTGTATTCTATTCCGTTTACAGTTATTGTTTCATTTTCCATAATCATTTTTTGTTGTTAAAGTTAATCATTTGGTTTCAAGTGCAGCATGAACAAACTGCGACAAAGCCGATAGCTGACATGCGAATCAAAATGGTAAATCATCAATTGGTTTAAGTTGTT
>WBZR01000651.1_pt1 | contig 51869 bp, 43 predicted proteins | sample 5204231 | NCBI WGS metagenome assembly WBZR01 (sample SAMN12412403, study PRJNA552823) | activated sludge metagenome | isolation source: activated sludge from anammox sidestream of wastewater treatment plant... | place: USA: Virginia | collected 2017-08 | reverse complement strand
GGTTAAAAATACCAATGGAGTGGAAACAAAGCTCGGCGCACCTGCCATCTACAGCAGCATCAATATTTCTCCCGATAAAAAATATATGATTATCCGGAAGCTGAAAAAACCTTTCTCTTATGCAGTGCCTGCTCAGGGCTTTGCTTCTGTGGTCACCATCAATGATATGTCCGGGAAAATGATAAAGCTGCTGGCAGATCTTCCTTCTTCCGAAACAGCGCCCAGCGGGAATGATAATGTTGCCAATGTATCCCGCAGTTTTGATTGGAGAGATGATGAGCCTGCTACGGTCACCTGGTGCCAGCCTCTGGACAGCGGGCTGATCAGAAAAGATGTGGCATACCATGATGCCGTATATGAATGGAAAGCTCCTTTCACTGGCGAACCTGCAGAACTGTTTAAAACAAAAATGAGATTCCGCAACATCACCTGGGGAAATTCAACACTGGCTTTGGTGAATGAAGGACTCACCGGAAAGCAAACCACACAACTGGACCGTTTCGATCCTTCCACAGGAAAACTGGATATCCTGATCACAAGGAACACAACCGATGCTTATTCCAATCCCGGATTTCCCGTCACTGAAAAAAATAAATGGGGAAGAGATGTGGTCAGGACCATTGATAACGGGAACATGATCTTATTCAATAACCCGACCGGCGCTTCACCCAAAGGCGATCTTCCTTTCCTGGCATCATTCGACCTGAATAAAAAAGAACAGTCTATACAATGGAGATCGGATGAAGGATATTTTGAAAGCGTGGTGCGAGTGGTGGATTTTGATAAAGGCATCCTGCTCACCCGCAGGGAAAGTGAAAAAGAAATGCCCAACTATTTTTTGCGTGACCTGAAAAATAAGAATGCAACACAACTCACTTCTTTCAAAAACCCCTATCCGCAACTGGATGGAGTGGTCAAAGAAAAGATCCACTATCAGAGAGCGGATGGCGTGAACATGACAGGGGAATTGTATTTGCCTAAAGGATTCACTCCCGGAAAAGACAAACCGCTTCCCGTTCTTATCTGGGCTTATCCCGCTGAATACAGTTCTGCCAAAGATGCGGCACAGGTCCGCGGAAGTGAACATCGTTTCACGTTGATCAACTGGGGATCTCCCATCTTTTATGTCACACAGGGGTTTGCTGTGCTGAACAATGCGGAGATGCCGATCGTCTCTCCGGACAAGAATAAAAAACCCAATGATGATTTCGTGAACCAGTTAACGATGAATGCGGAAGCCGCGATCAATAAATTAGTGGAAATGGGTGTGGGTGACAGAGACCGTATGTCCGTGGGCGGCCATAGTTATGGCGCATTCATGACGGCCAACCTGCTGGCGCATACCAACCTGTTCCGGGCTGGCATTGCAAGAAGCGGCGCCTACAACCGCACCCTTACTCCATTCGGCTTTCAGAATGAAGACCGCAACTACTGGGATGACCCTAAACTTTATTATGACATGAGCCCGTTCAGCTTTGCCAACAAGATCAAAACGCCGATACTGCTGATCCATGGTGATGCAGATGACAATACCGGCACCTTCCCCATCCAGAGTGAAAGAATGTTCAATGCCATCAAGGGATACGGAGGCACGGTACGGTATGTGAGCCTTCCTTACGAAGCACATGGCTACCGGGGAAAAGAAAATATCCTGCAAATGCTGTATGAGCAGGATCAGTGGCTGGAGAAATATGTAAAGAATGCGGATAAGAATGAGCCGAAGAAAGACCCGAAAGCGTTTTGAAATTCAATTCATGACGATGCTGCTATAAAATAGTTTTCAAATCTACTGTTGAATAAAAAGTTTATTCTGCTTTAAGGTTGTTTGCGAAATAACGTTGCTTCAATCATCATAGTTCCCATTAGTTTCCGGCTTTATAATTTTTTATAGGTGAGAAAAGATTATAAAGCTTTTATTATGAAGCGGTAATAATAAGTTGCATAACCTTCCAAAGCATTTTTTTTAATATTTATTAAATATTTATTGTTTATCAATAAATATTTATTATGTTTGCAGCATCATTCTAAAATTTATCAATGATGTCAAAAACAAACAGCTTCGTATTTTGGGGCTTATACATTGTAGCTTGGCTCATCTTTGTCGGATTGTGCATTGAAGCGGGAGGCTTGATAGTAAATTTCTTTTTTAGCCTGTATAAACCTGAGTTTGTTCCAAATCTTTATCAAAAGTTAGATTTAACCGGAATGTATAAAGACAGCAGGCCGGCATTTTTCGGCGTCTATAGTTTTATTTTGATCATTTCAATTTTAAAGGCTTGCCTGTTTTACATAGTTATCAGGCTGATGCATAAAATGAATTTATCAAAACCGTTCAGCACTTTTGTTGCAAGGAAAATTGCACAGATCAGTTATTACACTCTTTCCATCGGGCTGTTAAGCTATATTGCCAGGCAGGTAACTAAAAATTTAACGCATTACGGTTTTGTTACTGACAACGTAAACCAATTTTGGGCAGACAGCCAGGCATTTATTTTAATGGGAGCTGTAATCTATATTATTGCGACTATTTTCAAAAAAGGAATGGAACTCCAAACCGAAAACGATTTAACGGTATAATGCAAAATCATTATGAGAAAAAATTCAATACTATTTCTACAGGCAGTCATTGTGCTTATCAGCATTGCGACGCTTGCGATCTTAATTCGGTTTCCTTTGAGCGAAGGGCGAGCCGCAAACTTAGATTTGTTTCACATTTATGCGGACCCGTTCATATTGTATGGATATGCTGCATCAACTTCTTTTTTTGTTGCGCTGTACAAGACCTTTAAATTGCTTGGATACATCGGGCAAAATAAGTTGTTTTCACCAAACACGCTAAAGGCCTTAAGAAGTATAAAACATTGCGCAATTATTTTAAGCATTTCAATTGTGGCAGCAGGGCTATATATAATGATGTGTCACAGCAAAGAAGATGATCCTGCCGGTTTTCTTGCCATGTGTATCATAACAACTATTATTTGTATTGTAGTGGCAACCGCCGTAGATATGAAATCTGAAAACGACTTAATCATTTAAGACATGCCGATTATTGTAAACTTAGACGTTATGATGGCAAAACGGAAGATGTCCTTAAATGAACTATCCGAAAAAGTAGGGTTGACTCTTTCCAACCTTTCCATACTGAAAACGGGTAAAGCAAAAGCTGTACGGTTCAGTACGTTGGAAGCTATCTGTAAAGTATTGAACTGCCAGCCGGGGGATATCCTTGAATTTGTGGATCACCCGGACAAATAGATGAATCCTGAAAAGAGATCATTAAATAAATTGTAAGTCGGAAAGATCTGTTCACTTTACGTAACTGGCAGGCCATTTTATAATATTCTGCATTTCTGATCTGGCAGAAATATTTATTTCAGAACAACCCGATAATATAAATTTTAACCACTAAAAAATAAAACGAATTCGTTTGGAAGCAGTATTCTTAAAAATTATCAGTACAACAATGAGCATTCTAAGATTTTGCATCTGGATAGCCGGAAAAATTTTCTCAAATATCTAAACGAGGACACAAAATGAAATCAGCAAACAAAACTTGTTACGTAAAACGCCAACATATTTACACTATCAAATAAAGCGAATAAAGTTAAGACGATGATGCAGGGCTATGCTAATAGCTTCTCCAATTTCATTTTCCATTTTTCCCAGTCTTTCATTTCTTTGGTTTGTAAATCTAAAAATTTCTGTGTGTGATCGTGATGTATTAAATGACAAAGTTCGTGTATAATAACATATTCAATACAGCCTTTTGGTGCTTTAATTAATTCCGGATTTAGAATAATTTTCCTTTTTGATGTGCAACTTCCCCAACGTGTTGACATGCTTCTGAATGAAAAGTGAAAAGAGTAAAGTGATAAATTGTTTTTTGCGGTGAAATTATTGAAAAGATTTTCTGCTAATGGCCTTATTTTTTCATTTGCTTTTTGCAAATACCATTTATCTAATATTTCCTTTGTTTTTGAAATTTCAGATGTGAGAACTTCCAAGAATTGACCCTTAAGAACTACTCCTTCGCTTTTCACTTTTAATTTTTCAATTTTAACTTTCAAACGGTATTGTCTGCCCAGATACAAATGTGTTTCTCCGTTGATGAATTTTCGCTGTGGTGTCTTTGGTTGAAAGGAAAGAAAAAAGCTTTGTTGCTTAATTATCCAAGGTACTTTTTTTCTTATTTTCTCTTTCACTTTCTCCATGGTAGTGTCTGTCGGTGCTTTTACCAAAACTTCCATTTCTGGTGTTACAGTTATGCCAAGCGATTTTCTATCGGAATACTCCAAACTAAAATCTATTGTTCTACTGCCAAATTGAATACTATCAAAAAATCTCTCATAACTCATAATTCTTCATTTTTCACTTTTTACTTTTCACTTTTCACTCATCATTTATATCTCAACTTTGCCACTTCAATACAGTCTTCTGCAATTTTATCCATGTCCTTGAATGCCAAGTCCACATTGTATTTGTCACGGACCTCATCAATTAGATAGTCGCCAATTTCGATAAGCAATTTACCTGTGATGTTTGTTTTGTATTGCCAGTCGATAATGGGTTTTCCATTGTCCAAAACAGAAAGCTGAATCAAATTGTCAATTTGTAAAGCTGTTTGGGTTGCTACTTCTTTAAGAACAATGTTGTCTTGAATTTTTTCAGAAAGTGCTTCAACGGTTAAACCGTAAAAGGCTTTGGCAACATCTCTGTCTTTTAACTGCTCTGGAATATCATTGTCGGTACGAGCCAGCACATTGTTCATGATGTCTTGAACTCTACTCAGATATTGTGCTTCACTGATTCGTTTGGCTTCATAGTCTGCAATGGTTTCTCTCAGCATTTGAGAAAACTTTTTGTAGAAAGCAGGATCTTCATCCATTTTTTCTGTGATGTGCTTCGCTGTTCTGCTGGCAATCTTGTCAGCTTTAGCTGTTTTTCCTGTGGTGTTTTCTACTTCCTCCTGAAATTTATCTTTATCGAAAATGTTTACCAATTCTGTGATGGTTTCAATTTTCTCTGTGGTAATGTGGGTGTCAATCAGTTTTTGAATTTGCCCTTCATATTGTTTGTAATCGATTTCATCGCTGTATCGTTCCACAACTGCCAAGCGTAATTTCAGGAACATGGCTAAATCTTCTTTGTAGCGATTGATTACCTTTTCTTCTACTTCTTTATGGAACTGAATTGAAGATAAAGCCAGTTTCAATCCCTTGGCAAATGCGGCTAGTTTATCATAAAACAAAACTCGTATCGCTTCATCTTTCAATAATTGCTGGTAAGCCTCTGCATCACGTTTGTTGGCTATTGTTTTGAAAATATCCCAAAGTTCTGAATGCTTTTGTGGTAGTTTTTTGATTTCATCTGAAATGTTGGTGAGTGTTCCCGCCAAATCTTCTTCATCAAAATCTTCAAATGAAGAGTACATCTGCAAAGCATCATCCAGATTTTCAATTACACCATAGTAGTCAATGATGTAACCGAATTCCTTGTCAGGATAAATTCGGTTTACCCGTGCAATAGCTTGCAAAAGTTTGTGTCCTTGAAGGTTTCTGGTAAGATATAAAACAGTATTTTTAGGTTCGTCAAAACCGGTAAGCAATTTATCCACCACAATAATGATTTCAGGGTCTTTCTGATTTTTGAAACGGCTAATGATGTTCTTTTCATAGCTTTTTGAATTACCATGTTCGTCCATCATCTTTTTCCAAAACTGATTCGCCTTTTCAGGTGACTTCTCATAAGCACTTTCTTCACCCTCTCTTTCGTCAATAGATGAAATCAAAACCTCACTGCTTACAATGCCAATTTCATCCAGATACTCTTTGTATTTGATGGCATTCACCTTTTTATCGCAAACCAACTGACCTTTAAAAGGTGTCCTGCCTTGCCAGTTGTCTCGAAAATGATAACTGATGTCCCAGGCTATCATGCGCATTTTCTGTTCTGCTGAATTTAAATGATCGTATCGGGCAAATTTTTTCTTGATATCTGCTTTTTGGTATTCGGTTAAGGGTTCAGAAACCATTCCGAAAAAAGTATCAACCGGGCTTGCATTCACCTCTTGTAAAGCCAATCTTCCTTCGTATAGCAATGGGACAACTGCTTTATCTTTTACAGCTTGATCAACGGCATAGGTATCAATAATACCACCAAATTTAGCTGCCGTACTTTTATCTTTTTTGAATAGTGGCGTTCCTGTCATGGCAATGAAACAAGCATTCGGCAAAGTCTTTTGCATCTCTATATTAAATATTCCATGCTGTGTGCGGTGGCCTTCATCCACCAGTACAAAAATATCATGGCTTTCAAGCGGTTTCTTTATCTTCTTAACTGCTGCATTGAATTTATTAATAATGGTAGTAACAACAGCATCACTATTACTTTCCAGTAATTCCACCAATCTTTGCCCTGTAGTGGCATTCTCTACAAATTTTCCGCATTTGCGAAATGTTTTCGTTATCTGATCATCCAAATCGGTACGATCTGTAACCAATACGATTTTCGGATTGCGAATACTTGGTTCCATGGCAATGGCTTGTGCCAGCATCACCATCGTTAATGATTTCCCACTTCCTTGAGTGTGCCAGATAACACCGCCTTTGCGTTTTCCATTCTCTACATGCTTAATACGTTGCATAGATTTCTTAATAGCGAAAAACTGTTGATACCGGGCAACTTTCTTTTCTCCATTATCAAACAACACATAATTGAAAACAATATCCATCAATCGTTCCGGGCGACACAAGCCATACAAATAATTATCCTGCTCAGTTGGCAAAATTTCTTCTTGTTCCAATGCATCAAAGTATTGACGAACATATTTAAAACGGTCAGCAAATAACTGATCTTTCACCTTTATATTAATCGGTTTATTTTTGAGCTCATAAATCTTTTCACTATTCATTTTAAACTCTTCACTTTCGTTCCACTTTGCCCAAAACTTTTCCGGAGTTCCATTGGTGGCATAGGCTGCTTCCTGGGTAGCAATGCTTAAAATGAGTTGCGAATACACATACAAGCTTCTGATACCATCCTCCTGTTGATTGCGTAAATGCTGACTGATAGCCTGTTTCAACGGCTCTTTCATGTCAGGACGTTTGCATTCGATGATGCAAAGAGGAATTCCATTTACAAACAAGACCAAATCGGGGCGGTAATGCTCTTTACTGGTACTTCGCATTACGCTGTATTCTTCTATGACGTGAAACACATTGTTGCTGATGTTTTTCCAGTCAATGTATTGCAGGGTAAAACTCTTTTTGTCACCATCTACACTTTGCTCCAAAGCCTGGCCCAAGGTGAGCAGGTTGTAAGCCTTTTCACAGGCTGCAATGTAGCCTTCGTTCATGGGCAGGTTTTTCAATGCCAAAATGCCCCTCTCGATATTTTCGTCTGTGAAAATGCTGGTCTTTGTGGCACTTACCCGAATGCTGTTGATTTCCTTCAACTGCTTCCGCAAAATATCTTCCAGCAAAACATTGGTGGTTTTGCCGCCTCTTTGCCTATCGGCTTCTGCCGGACTTAAATAGGTATATCCCAAATTCACCAGCATTTGCAATGCCGGAATCTGGCTGATATGGTCTTCTTTAAAACTTGGTGTGTCCATTTTATTAAGTGTAAAGTGAAGAGCGAAAAGTGAAAAATGATATGTATATGAAATCGTTGTTTCCTATACACATAGCCCTATTCATGTGTAGTTTTTGCCGGTCTTCTTTACTTGAACCTGTTATTTCGTTGATATTTTGTTTTCTTTTCATTTTGTAGAACTTCTACTTAAATGATTTATCCTATACATATTCTCAAAACATGTATAGAAAATATCGTATCTTTATACATGTTTCATTTGGTTCACGTTCGACAACAGGTTGTACAAGTCGGTATTGATATAATAATTGTCCCTGCCCAACTTCACCTTTTGCACAATGCCAATCCGGTCGAGTTCGTCTAAATACTTAGTGGCGGTCAGGCGGCTTACCTCCAAATCGGTCATGATAAAATCAATCTTCGTGTAAGGGTGCTTAAATAGGTTATTGATTAAATCCTGACTGTAAAACTTGGTGTTCTCCCTGATTTTTTTCTTGTGTTTCAGCATCAGGTTCTTGATGCCTTCAATGATTTTGATGGTTTGCAAAGAAGTCTGTTCCACACCATCTAAGATATACAGCACCCATTCTTCCCAGCCGTTTTCGGTGCGTACTTTTTGCAACAAACGGTAATAGTCGCCTTTGTTTTGATTGATGTAGCGGCTTAAATACAGAATGGGTAAATTCAATAAACTTTCTTTTACCAGATACAGAATATTGATAATCCTACCTGTTCTTCCGTTACCGTCATAAAAAGGGTGAATGCTTTCAAACTGATGGTGAATGATAGCCATTTTTACCAGCGGATCCCAATCACTGAGTGAGTTGTCGTTGATGAACTGTTCCAGGTTGTTCATTAAAGCTACTACTTCATCATGGGTTTGCGGTGGGGTATAAACAATTTCTCCTGTTTGTTCGTTCTTTAATCCTGTGCCGGGTACTTTTCTAAAACCTGCATCATTTTCTTCCAATGTTGCCTGCATTTGAATGATATGGTTGTTTGTCAATATGCCTTTCTGTCGCACAGTCTCAAATCCCCAACGCAATGCCTCTGCATAATTATGAACCTCTTTAGACGCGATGGATTTGAATTCCTTTTTCAGATAATTGCCCTGATACAGTTCATCATGCGTTGTGATGATATTTTCAATGGCCGAACTGTCTTTGGCTTCCTGTAATGAAAGTGTGCTGATGAGAATACTTTCATTCGGAATGCTCAATGCAGCCCCTTTCATCTCTGCCAAAGCACTGCGGGCAGCAGCCGTTTTTTTTAATATTGCTTTGGTTTCTAAATCCAAAGGCAAGGGGAGTTGTGGTATTTTATATGCCATGATTATATTGTTGTTTTTGCATAATAAAGCCAATTGCTTTATTATGCAGATTTTACTTTATTATTTCTTTTTATCCTGTGGAGGGCAAGGATCATTTCCATAACTGTTCGGGTTTTGAATTTTTCCATCCTTGCCATGTGGAATTAATTCAGATTTTTCCTGTTTTGATTTTTCACGACTCCAGTCCATTGCTTCTTTTTTGGTTTCAAAATGCTTGGATGCCCTTTCTGCATTTTCCCTTTTTGAATCCCAACCACCTTTCGGGTTAGGAACTATGTGTCTTTCTTTGCGTGCCATAATTCTGCATTTATTTATTATAAAATTTATCGGTATTCCAATTTATCGGATTGTTGTTAATGTATTCAGAAATCCGTTGCAGGGATTTTTCATCACGGATGATATGTTCCCAATAATTGCGTTGCCAGATATTTTCCATGTTCCCGTTTGAACGAAACCATTTGGTTACCCCGATTTTAAATCCCCGAACAATAGAACCAACGGTTTTTGATGGTGACCGTAGGGGCGAAAAATCTTTCGCCCCATATCCATCCGAATCATATTTCGCCCCAAACGAATCCGAATCATTTTCCGCCCCGATTTTCATTTCATCAAATGATCCGGTCATGGTTAATTCGGGTGGACTATTCATTGACAAATGTTGTCCGGGCGAATCATCGTGGGGTGATTCATTGTGGGGCGTATCATCGTGCGATGAATCATCGTGGGGTGTATCATTGTGGGGTGTATCATTCTCGGACGAATCATCGTGGGGTGTATCATTGTGGGGCGAAAGATTTTTCGCCCCTACCAATTCAATAATGCCGTGTACATGATTGGGCATAATGATGTATTCATGTAATATTACATTCGGGAAATGTACGGGGATATTCAACCAACATTCATCGGCAATGCGTCCCGCATCATTCAATACCATTTCCCCATTTACCACATCACCAAACAAACACGCCCTGTTCTGAACACAAATGGTAATAAAATACATCCCTGCCTGTGAATAATCGTATCCTTTCAGGCGGATGGATTTGCGATGATGGATATTTGGGTTGTATTTGTTCATTTTGTCTCTTTATCTGCAACCACAAGGGTTGCCTTTACAATAATCGTTTTTTCCCCGTCAACAACACCTGCATCAACCCCTTCTTCTGTTCCCTTAATTTCTCTGCTTTGGCTTTGAGCAGGCTGATTTCTTTATCTGCCGCTTGTAGCACTTGGGCAATGGCGGTTTGTTCTTCTTTCGTTGGTGGCAAAACCACCTTCACAATACTGAAATCTTTGAATTTGCAATTCAATGTATCATCAACTAGCCCTTGTGAATTACGCCAAAAAAGATTGGTCATTTTTGGCATCTTAAACAAGTATGAAAAGAAAATTGAGTCTGCATTTTTCCTGGGAGTAACTACTGTGTATGCAGGACTTACGATTCCTTCTAATTCAGATAAGGCACTTCTTCCTTGCCACATTCTCATTGTGTTGTAGCCAATGTCTCCAGGGCAAATCCTTTTGTATTTGGACTTATCTTCATTTGATGTGTCTTTCTTTACAGATTCATCTTGCGGATAAACCCCATTCTGACCGATAGAAAGTAAAGGTAAATCGCAGTATTTGGTTTCGTTTCTTTCGGTAAACATATCACCCAAGTGCATCTCTTTCAACTCCCCATCAAACCCTTTCAACCGTTTCTTCCCCGTAAGCAATTGCTGCATGAGCCATTTTTTGCGGAGTTCTTTTTGGGCTATGAGTTTTTCGGTGGTGTGGATGGCGGCATCTGCTGTGCTGAGTACACGGGCTATGGCTTTTTGCTCGGGGAGTGGGGGGAGCGGGATTTTTAATTTCTTAACATCGGAAGAATTAATCGCAGGATAATTTGAGCCAACTAACAATTGGTAAAATTGTCTTTCAATTCCTGAACTGAATAGATATTGGAACAGATACTCATTACTGCATTTTTTTGCGGTTATTACTGCAAAACCTGTTGAAGCAATTAAATCTTTTACCTCATTTCTAATCAATGAAAATCCTTGAAGATTCGGACGAACTGTTGACATCAAAATATCATCCTGCTTTACTATTCTTCTTGCCCGTGATGGAGCAGTAGCATATACCTGCCTAGTCGTTTCAATTTTAAAATCATCTGAATCCACATCGGACAAGGATATGTAATCAAATTCATAATCCTCTGGAGTGCTTCCATTCAAACTATCTTTATCAATGTCTGCCACATCCTCAAAATGCTTCACCTCCCAATCGCTTGGGATTTCAGTATTGTAAAACGCTTTGGTATTTTTTGTTGCTGCCATTATTTCACCAATTGGGTTAAGTATTGATTGATTTCTGCCTGCATGTTGTCTGAATCACCGATTGCCACTGATGACTCGGATGACACAGATTTTTTTGTTTTATAAGATTCAAAATCAGTGAAATCCTTTAATCCTATAAATCCGTGATTCAGACAATTAAATCCGTGTTTCAGACAATTTAATCTGTGATGCTGACATTGTATATTTCTCATAACACCAGTCTCTTAAAGGTTAAACTTTTGCTTCCAAAATTGATAAGCAATCCAACTTCCAGTTTGTAAGCTTTCAAATAATTGAGCGCCTGGGCCAAATGCACATCTTCTAATTGTACAATGGCTTTTAATTCTACCACTACTTTCCCTTCTACAACAAAGTCAGCTCTCCTGGTTCCTATGGGCTCATCAAGATCTTTGTAAAAAATATCTTGCTCTATTTCACGGGCAAACTCCAGTCCGGCTTTTCGCATTTCATAGGCTAATGCTCTTTGGTAAATCACCTCTTGAAAACCATTCCCCAGGAATTTATGAACTTCAAAAGAAGCTCCAATAATCTTCTCGGTTATATCTTTATATTTTAATTCTCCATTCATAATCCGCGTAATCTTTAAATCCGTTCAATCGGTGATTCAGACAGTGAGTTGCTTTAAGTATTGATTGATCTCTGCCTGTACTTTTGCCAGTTCATCTTCCAGCTTATCAATCTCCATTTGCACCGCAGCAATATCCACTTCGGCTTCTTCTTCAAAGGTGTCCACATAGCGGGGGATGTTCAGGTTAAAATCATTTTCCTGTATTTCTTCGGCAGTAGCCACATAGCTGTATTTATCTATTTTAAATGAAGAGTGAGAAGTGAAAAGTGAAAAATCCCCATTCTGGTCATTTATCCATTTACCATCAATACAAGCAATTTTACCAGTTCCCAACTCTCTGCCCTCTTCACCTGCTTTCAATTTTTCATTTTTCACTATTAACTTTTCACTAAACAACTTGTAAGTAGCAACAATCCGTTTAATATCGCTATCTCGCAGCTTGTTTTGGTTTTTGGCACTTTCGTAGTGCTTGCTGGCATCTATAAACAAAAAGTTGTTGCTTGTTTTTTGCTTGTTGAAAACGAGAATGGCAGCCGGAATACCTGTACCAAAAAAGAGGTTAGCAGGTAAACCGATTACTGCTTCCAATAAGTTTTCTTCAATGGTGCGTTGGCGTATGCGGCCTTCGCTGCTACCACGAAACAACACACCGTGTGGCACCACCACACCTGCTTTGCCGTGTTCGTTCAGCGTTTCTATCATGTGCGAAATGAATGCCCAGTCGCCTTTACTCTTGGGTGGTACGCCACGCCAAAAACGGTTGTATTTATCTGTTTCAGGGTCGTAGCTGATGGTGGTTTTATCACCGTCTTTATCTTCTACTTTTCCCCATTTATCCAAAGAAAAAGGTGGATTGGCCACAACGGTATCAAACTTCATCAGTTGGTCGCCTTCTTTCAGTTTCGGATTACGTATGGTATCGCCCCAGCGGATAGTGGCATTGTCAAAGCCATGCAAAAACATGTTCATCACGGCCAAAGCCCAGGTGCTGCCATTGGCTTCTTGTCCGTAGAGAGAGAAATTATCAGAACCCACTTCGTTACCGGCTTTAATTAATAATGAACCAGAGCCGCAAGTAGGGTCACAAATTCTTGAACCGGGTTTGCTTTTGGTAAGTTTGGCAAGTAGGGTAGAGACCTCAGCAGGCGTAAAAAATTCCCCGGCTTTTTTACCGGCATCGCTGGCAAAGTTGGCTATCAGAAATTCATAAGCACCACCAATAATATCTGCACCGCCCAAATGAGAAGGGCGTAAGTCTAATTTTTCGGAGTTAAAATCAATAAGTAAAGTTTTCAACCGTTGATTTTTGTCTTTGGGTTCACCCAATTTGCTGCTGTTAAAGTCAATGTTCTGAAATATACCAGCACCGTCTTCACTATACAATTTCTCACGATTGGCTTCTTCCAAATCGGTCAAGGCAATGTTGATGAGTTCTCCAATATTTGCTTCGTTACGATGGTCGTATAAATATTTAAAGTGGCTATGTTCCGGCACAATAAATCGTTCGTGTTGCATGGCACGTTTAGCACGTTCCATATCACCGTTGTATTTAGCTAAGTAGCCTTCCATTTTATCGTCATGCACATCGCTGAGATATTTCAGGAACAGCATAGTAAGCACATAGTCTTTGTAAACGCTTGGATCAATGCTACCTCTAAAGGTGTCGCAAGCTTTCCAAACCGCATCGTTGATGTCTTTTTGAGTTATTTTATTCATAAGTGATAAATTTAAAGTGGAAAATGAAAAGTTAGGATTTTGAGGTTTTGATGGATGATACGAGCATTGCGATTAGTTCTCGACATTCGAATTGCATTTGAAGGAATTCTTCTTTGATTAGATATTCGGTATCATACAAAAGCATCAACCAGTATTCAGTTTCGTTAGCTTCTTTGAGTGAAACTGTGAGCTTGTTGATGAAGTCTGCTTTACTTGCAGCGAATTCAGATTCTCGGATTAATGCCCCGATTGCAGTTCCTGAGCGAAGAACTTGTTTACTTAACACAAATTCTTTTTTATCAGAAACCAAACTTTGGCTCAGTTTCACAATCTTGATAGCAAAAGCATAGCTTTTATCTCTTAGTGGGCTTTTTGATTTTTCACTATTCATTTTTCTCTTTTCATTTAATAGCGTTGATTATTTGTTGCTGAATTTGTCTATCTCTCAAGGTTTCAATTTCCTGTTTCAAATATTTTTCTCTATTGAGTAGTTTTGTTATCTCCAGGATATTTTTTTGTATTTCAATATCGGGCACTGATATGATCAGGTTTTCCAAAACGTGCTTTGAGATAGAAGGAATTGAAGTGCCTAAAGCTTGTTCTTTTAAAAATGCTTGTGTAGAATAATGATTAAGAAACCATGCCAGGTAATGGGGTAATATTTTTCCCCTTACCGGCCTGATTACAAAAAAGGAAGTTGAAGCAACGGATGGTTCATTGTGATTTTCAAAAACAGCTGCAAAGTTTTTAGTTCCCTTCGCCGCAAAGAGTACATCTCCATCTTTTAAAATATGTTTTTCAGATATCCCATCCGGTTTCAAGTCAGGGTATAAAACAGCATTCAACTGACCATTTTCGTCAAAATGTTTTACTTGCAGATATACTAATTCTCCAAAGCCTGAAGGCTTGGTAAACAGTCCGGTATGGATTTGCGTAATGTTTTTTAATAATGTCTTCAAAATTTATTTCCTCGTAATTGTTCTACAAATGTAGATAAAATTATTGAAGGTTCCAAATATTTTTCATTTTATTTTTAAGTATGATTTCTACAAATCACAATAATATATGCGCCATGCTTATATTATATTGATAATTATCTGACTATCAATACAGTGATGATTATTATAAAATTTTGCATTTTGGTATTCGGGGAAATAAACCACCACTCATCATTTGTTCAGCATTTATCCGGGAATTAAACATCAGCAAATCCGTTCCTGAAGTTTCAACGTATCAGGGTGATCGTTCCTTTCAGCATCCTGCTATTATTCTTAAACGTGATGAAGTAAACATAAGTTCCTGCCGGTTGTGGAATGCCGTTTACCGTACCATCCCATGACACCTTTGATGATGATACATGGTACACCATCCGCCCCCAACGGTCGAAAACACTTACCGTTCCCCCGAACGAAGGATCGAGGAACGGAATTTCCCAGCGGTCGTTCTTACCGTCTCCGTTCGGAGTGAATGCCGTGGGAACAAAAATATCCGCAACAACTTTTATCCGCATACTGTCTGCATTGCTACAACCCCAGGAAGAAGTTGCGGAAAGTGTGTAGGTGATATCGGCTGGCGGGGAAACGGCAGGATTTAATTGATGCACATCATTGATAAACCGGTCAGGAGACCATGAATAAGTTATTTGTTCTCCATCGGCGCTGCCCGACAAAGTAATAGGATTGTTGACCAGCATGATCCTGTCTGGCCCTGCATTGACCACAGGTTTCGGATGTACATTTATGGTCAACACATCTGATGCAATCCGGCAGGAGCTCACGTTGGCAACACTGGCTTCCACAACAGTAAGCCGGTAGCAATACCTGCCTGCAGCATGAACGAACGGGGTCTGGTAACTCAGCGTGGTGGCGCCGGCTATATCTCTCCATGATTTTCCGCTATCCGCACTCATCTGCCATTGATAAAGCGGAGTAATATAACCCAAAGGAGTTGCTGCATTGAGCGAATACTGAAAACCATTGCCGCCGGTTTCGCAAACATTTACCGTGTCGCTGTTAACCACTCCTGCAATATGAGCAGAAATATTTGCTCCGCAGGGCCGGAACGTAATATCATCCAGGCCAAGGTCATTGCCATTGCCACCGGGAGCATGGTTGGTGATGCGCAATACGATCACCGGGTTGTTGGGAGGAGTTGTAAAAATGAATCCATATTGTTTCCACTCCGGCGAGGAGGTCACCGGTATATTGCCCGTATCGAAAGAATTTAATACAGTTCCGCCCGGTGTTTCTACACTGAATGTGAGATTGGGAAGAATACTGTTGGGCATTTTCATGACATTAATGATCCATGCAGCAAATTCATAAGTGGTATTCGGGCAGAGATCTGAAACGGTGGTTACAAAAAAATCTCCCGGCACAAAGGATGCATTCACCAGCAGGAAGGCGCCACCGCCCGTATGATCATTCTGAATATCAAACCAGGTGTTTCCAAAACAACCGGAGGTTGAATTTGTGATCGTATAATAGCCGTCATTCGGACAGGTGGATGATGTATAAGAATAACTCCCGGTCGGTACATAGGAACTGCTGCCACTGCCGGAGCCGAAAGTTATATTCACTATCGGGTCTCCAAAACTGCCGTTACAAAGCTGAGCATAAAGCGGGGAAGAAATTACTGCAGCAAGCAGGATCAGTACATGCGGAAAAAATAAAACCCGTTTTAAATCATAAGGGTATCGCACCTGCAAATCATTTAAAAATATCCGGACAATATATAAAATAACTGTGATCGAATGAAGTCTTAAAGCATCAATCACATGTAATTAATATTTTCGAACCTGGTTATTTCTTACAACACTTTCGGGTATCAATGAGAAAAATCAATAAATTTTAATGACCCGGCAACAGTCATCGTCTCATAATCATCCCTGTATCCAGCTCCCAGGCCTCTTCCCACCCCACCAGGGCATTGAACAACCTGATCTTTGAATATTTTTCAAGATCCATGATCCGGATATCTTTTTCACAAATAATATTTTCTTCCATCAAAGATCTTCGCCGGATGCCCGGTAACAAGGGAACCGAAGGCGTTACCCAATTTGTGCCATCAAACAGGGCAATATTGGTAAAGGAAGTATCGGTCAGTAAGCCATTCTTTACGATCAGCACTTCTTCATTATGTTGTAAATCCTTTGTCAAACCGGTAAAACACCGGCGGTCTTCATATTTAAAAGGATAACTGATTTCGTTATCTTCTTTTATAATGAGAAATTCAATCTGCTTTCTTTTATATTCGGAAAACTCAACCCGGATATTTTCGCTGTCATAAACTACCCTGCATTTGTAACGGATATTCTTTTTATGAGGCATAACCGTACGGGTTATTTCCGATTCCAAAGAAGGAAAAACTATTTTTCCGAAATTAAGCTCCTGGGTGTTTGTAAACCGCTGTTCATGCCAGCTGATCACCGGCATGTGACCGTTCTCAATCAATATGGATTCAAGAAACCGGAGCATAAACTTTATCAATCATTTCCCTGTATTCGGCAGAAACCTCACTCAAGGCAGTAATTCCCCCGCCGCTTTTAAAAATAAAATGATCATCCTGTTTTTCAAGATACCTGATGATAACACAGCTGTCAGTGTCTTTACCGTCAAAAATTCCCCAGACTCCGGTGTACCATCCCCTTTTATGTGTTTCCGTCTGTATAATAATTTCCAACGTTTTTTTCCTGGGGGCACCACATACGGATCCGGCAGGCAGCAATGCGGAAAAAACATCACCAATCCTGTTGGTGTATTCATCTTTCAACCGGCCGCTTATTTTTGAACTGACCGCTAACAATTTTTTTTCATTCGTGATAATCTCTTCGATATAACGGAAATCATCCAGCTTCACATCCCGGGCAACTATGCTCAGGTCATTCCGTATCAGGTCCACAATGATATGCTGTTCCGCCAGTTCTTTTTTATTTTCCAGTATTTTTTTACCTGCATCTTCCACTCCGGCTTCTATGGTTCCTTTCATGGGATAAGATGAAATTACATTATCCCTGATCTTTACAAAAGGCTCCGGGGAGAAATGCACAAACTGATCTTTATAAAGCAGTTTATATTTTGCATTTCCTTTTTTAAATAATTCCTGCAAAGTGAAATTGGTCTCCACTTTTGTAGCGCAGGTAAGATTGAGCAAATAAGTATTTCCTTTACTGATCTCATTCTTTACTTTCTCAAATTGCAGTGCATACTCCCCGAAAGACAATGGATATTTCTTCCATTGCAGGGAGTCCTCTTTCCAAACAGATCTTTCCGGCGTATTACTGAATAAAGGGTGGGAACAGAAAATCTTGTTTTCACTCATTTCATGTAACGGGATCACTTCAATCCGTTCACCAGTAAAATCACAAATAAAGAAAAAAGGAATCCTGCTCCTGCATAATTCATTCATTTTACCGAATTGGCTTTTTTCCTGGTGCATATATCTGAAAAACAGCACAAAAATATCAAGAAGCAGCGATTGCAATGCTACCGGGTATGGAACAACTTTTCACAGCTCTGCTACCTGCGCATCCAATGAAGTTATATTCTTACCTGCATGATCCGGCATAGCTGCAATTACAGATATGTTTTCCAATAAATGAAATGTTATTTACCTGCCAAAACGGGAAATTATTTCCAATTCAAGTATAATTTTAAACATGCCTGTTTGTAAAGAAATTTGTATGAAAAAAATCATTGCCCCGGTATCAGTTTTCTTTATTGCCCTTTCATTGTGTTTTTCAACAAAGGAAGAAAAACTTCCCAGGCCAGATCATATCATTATAGTCATTGAAGAAAACCATGGATTTGACCAGGTAATAGGCTCTCCCGATGCCCCTTTCATAAATATGCTGGCAAAAGATGGCGCACTTTTTACTGACGCACATGGCATTGCTCATCCGAGCCAGCCGAACTACATTGCAATTTTTTCAGGAAGCACACAGGGAATTTCAGACGATAAATGTTTGAAGGATACTCTTTTTAATTCACCCAACCTGGGTTCTTCACTTATTAAGTCCGGCCACAGTTTTGGCGGATATGCCCAGACAATGCCCTCAGCCGGTTTTACAGGGTGCTATTACCAAAAAAGCAATATCACTAAATCTTACCTCTACGGACGTAAACACTGTCCCTGGGTTAATTGGCTGGGCAACGGCGAAAATCAATTTTCACCATCCCTGAGTGTGCCTATGACAGATTTCCCTTCTGATTTTTCAAAATTACCAACAGTGTCTTTTGTTATTCCGGATATGGATAATGACATGCATAATATTTTACCCAAAGGAGATACAGCCACCATCCGGCAAGGAGACAAATGGCTCCGGAAAAATTTAGCACGGTATGTGAAATGGGCCAGGACACATAACAGCCTCCTGATCCTGACTTTTGATGAAGATGATTTTAAGGTACAGAATCATATTCCTACCATCTTTGCCGGCCAAATGGTGCGCCCCGGGAAATACAGCAACAGGATCGATCACTACAATGTGCTGCGTACCATAGAGGCAATGTATCAACTTCCTAAAACAGGCACTGCAGAAGAAAATCCTATAACCGGTATCTGGAAAACAAAATAATCCCCGGGCGGATGATGATGTACCACATGCTTTTCATTTCCTGCTTTGATACGTATCATCCGGTTCACTTACAATACCCGTGCATTATCCTCCGGGGTAAAATCCACGAAAACCCCGTTATCTATTTTTATGGATTTGACTTTTCCCGATGCAGGTATTTTCAGCGTTTGTACTTTTTCATTTTTCTGCCATATTGCAGGAGTAAAATGTGTTGCCTTGGTCTTCCCGTCCGGATATTCTACGACCACATCAAAAGGAATGGCAAAGCCCCCGGCATTTGCAACCGTCACATTATATCCCCCGGAAGTTTTTTTAACTTCTGAAATTTTCAGATCCACATAATTATTGGTGAAAAACCAGTTGTTGAAAAACCAATTCAGGTTTTTTCCTGAACCGGCATTCATGGCGCCGAAATAATCCCAGGGAATGGGATGTTTTCCGTGCCACTGATCCATATAATAATGCAATGCTTTTTTGAAAAGCTCATCACCAAGATAATCTTTCAGCGCCAGGTAACTCAGGGATGCTTTTCCGTAAGAGTTGCTGCTATACCCCATTCCTGCCTGTTGGGATGACTGCGTGATGATCGGTTGATCATTCTCTGAGGAAATATTCCTGATATACCCCCCGCTGCGGAAACTTTTGTAAAAATTATCTGCAGTTTCTTTTCCTGATTCAGCTATGCCCGCCAGGTATTCAAACGTTGTGGCCCATCCTTCATCCATGAATGCATAACGGGTTTCATTGATGCCCATGTAAAAAGGAAAATAGGTATGTGCCATCTCATGATCCTGCAGCAAACGGGCAAATGCAAAGTTGGAAGTGGATGCATCATTCACCATCATCGGGTATTCCATATCTGCATGTCCCTGGAAAGCGGTCATCTTAGGATAAGGATAAGCAACTCCCGGCCATTGATTGGAGAAAAAATCCATGGAGAACTGGGCCCATTTCACCGACTCTTTAAAATCCTTTGCATTATCGTTGTACGCTGCCTGCAGGCTGGCACGGCGCCCGGTCTTCTTATCTACCACCACACTGCCTCCATCCCACACATAGGTCTTGCTGAAAGCAAAACAGACGTCGGTAATGTGGTCAGCAGAAAATTTCCAGGTATTCCAGTCATTTTGCAAAGTCACTTTTCCTTCATCCACTTCCTGCTTGTTGGCAATATGAATGACATCATCTGACGTATAGGACTGCTTCAACCTTTTTGCGATCTCGGGTTGCAGCACCTCATCCGGATTCAACAGATCACCGGTGCCATACACTATATAATTTTTCGGTGCAGTCACTGAATATTTATAGTCATTGAAATCGTTGTAGAATTCCTGCCTCCCGGTGTGATCCAGCATATCCCAGCCATTGTAATCATCATACACAGAAACACGGGGATAAGAATAAGCAGCATAAAAAGTGGTAGGGTTGATCTGCCCTTCACGTCCATCCACCTTTGAAAGCGGGTAATGCCAGTCTATCTCAAGAGTTGCCGTGCTGTGCGGAAGAAGAGGCTGCTTCAGCCTGACCGTTCCCACCGTTCCCCAGTTCCGGGCATTCTGATTATACACTTCGCCATTTATTTTAAAAGAAGTGATCGTCAATCCCGAATCCAGTGCAGCATCAGGCGCATAGCCTCCTTTGGGCGAATTAGGTTTCTGAAGGTTATTGACAAACCTTATTGCAATTGTTTTCAAAGTATCCGGGCTGTTATTGCTGTAAACGATTGTTTCACTGCCTGAAACTATACGGGTTTCCGGTGTCACTTTTATTTTCATATCATACACTCCTTCGTTTTGCCAGTAGTTTTTTCCCGGCTTTCCATTCAGTGTCCGGGTGCCGTTATCAATAGCTTTTTGAATATTCCGTGGTACATACAATTGCTGTGCATTCAAAGATGCCGAAAGAAAAATTATTGGCAGAAGGAGAAAGATATTTCTGGTCATAACGAGGTTTTAGCCTAAATGTAAAATTATATTCCAGTTTATCCTGAAATAATCCACAAACGAAAAAAAGATTACAGGAATGGTAAGTTTTATACCCTCCTGGGCTTCCGGAGGGTTTTATCCAAATCTTAAAACGGCAAGAGTTTTAAGGATGGTGAAGAATAAAAGGATGAATAACCGGCCTTTATATGATGAGCATACAGCATTATACCAGCAAAGGTAACAGCTCTTATCGCTCAGCTGAATAATTTCACTTCCTCATTGCAGCATCCAGATCTTGCTGCTAAATATGAAGCCAGGTTTTAATCTGAAGTTAATTGATCATATTTTAAGGCTCCCGCTATATAAGGCGGCAACTTTGCAAATAACTTTGCAAAAAATTTAGAATATGAAAAAAGTAATTTTATTTTCTGCGCTCTTCGCATCCGGCGTTCTTCTCAGCTGTAATAACGGAAGTAAAAATTCTGCCAATAATAATGGCGTTGGCGACACCTCCATTAACCAGCATCCGACAACAGTGCAGAAAGATTCTGCGATACTTAGTGATGATTCTGCAACAGTAAAAACGGCAAAAGGCGTAACTGATGAGGAACAAAACGCCATTCAACAGGAAAAAAAGGAAGCTCAGAAGCTTAAAGCAGATGAAGCAAAACAGAAGAAACAATAAAAGTTGTTTGTAAGATTTATTGACTTCACTTAGCTCTGTACCTGAAATTCACACCGGCACTTCAGGTTCCCGGAAGGGGCTGATGAATTTAAGCATCCCAGGCTGTCACTTGCCTGAGTTATAGTATCTTTGCAGCTTTAATTTGTTGACTTTGATTTTTTGATCATGGGTAAACTAATCGTAAACAAACTGGATTATAACAGGATCAAATCCTGTATCAGCGATGCAAAGCAGCTTAAATCCATCAGCCATTCTGATGCGGAAAAACTTTTGAAAGAACTGAACAATGCTGAAATAGTGGAACCCGGGGCCGTGCCCTCCAATGTGGTTACCATGAACTCGATCGTAAAGCTAAGTTTCCTGAATAATAACAAGCAGATCCAGTTCCAGATCGTGTATCCCAACCAGGCCAATGTGAAAGAAAACAAGATATCGATCTTTTCTCCTATTGCTACTGCATTGATCGGTTATAAAGTGAAAGATGAAATTGAATGGATCGTTCCCGCCGGCCTCACCAAAATCAGGATAGATGAGATTATTTATCAGCCTGAAGCCGCAGGAGATTATAACTTATAACCCTGAAAAGGATTTATTTAATCTTTACCATAATTGTCATAAAAAATCAGCCCGCCTGAGTGCATATTTTTTCAGATGCCTCATGGTTGAAATTTTTCCGGACAAATATCCCAGTGCCAGCGCTAACGGGTAATCCCCTGCCCAATGCACTTCGGTATTCATCATTGCCCATGCAGTCAGGCCCATTATGGAATACCCAACGGGTTTGATCCATTTTTTTTCCGGGTAATTTTCACTTAATACAGTTACTGTTGCCATCATGGTAGCCAGGTGTCCTGAAGGAAAAGCATCATACTTAGAAGTATTCTGCTGGTATTCTTTAAATGATGGCAGCGGCCTCCACACGCCTCCTTTTGCTGTAGCCATGAACGGGCTTTCTCTTCCTGCTATTCTTTTCAGGATCTGGGTGGTGACGCCCATAATGATAAATGTTTCAGCAAGATCACCTGCAGTCTGCACCGCCCTGTAATCTTTTTTTATTTTCCCATAGATCCATAATCCGCCGGCTAATAACATACTCGTACCTCCCTCTCCCATCTGGTACAATGCCGTGTTTATATTTTTGGGAATCTTGATGATCTTGGTGGTTCCGATTTTTAATGCAACTCCATATTCGGTTGAATCCGTCAAGTGTATTTTCGCTGAAATATCCCTTACATTATCAACCAGCATCTGATCAAGCGGCAGCAAAATTGCAGTAGATGCTGCCACGATACCCAGCCCTTTTAAATTCGATTTCTGAAAAGGCGACCGTGCTATTTGCCACATGTCATCAGGCAGGTAGCGGGCAAAATGAAGCAAACCTCTCGAATCAAATATCATCTCCCGCTCTTTGTAACGTATAAAAAGCTGCTTATTCGCCGGGTCAAAATGTTTTTCAAAATTCGTGGTTTGTTTCACCGGGATCGTATCCGTCTCCTGAGCACTTAAACTGAATGAGAATATTAAAAAAATCAATAAACAAATCCCCCGGCATAAATACTTTACCCTGTTTGCTGATTTCAAATCAACGCAATGGCTGATCCCGGTACCTCCAGTTATTTTTTCTGAAAAGATTCTTTCCTGCATAAAGTTTTATTTAAACTTATATCCCCCTGTATTATAGATTTTCTCAGCTAACTGGTAATAGGCAATGGCCTGTTGCAGCAAAGAATCCGTAACGGGAGTTTGTACAGCTGCTCCCGTTGAAAAATCAGGAACATACTGTTCATAATGCCTGGGTGGCTGTAGCACCACCAAATCGCCGTCTTTCAAATAACCCAATCCCTGGTAGGTGCTTATAAACACTCTTTCATTGCCGGGAGGTTGCCTGAAAATATCCTGACCGAAAAATTTACTGTCATAACTTATATTCAGCAAACCAAGAAGTGTAGGCGGCAGGTCTATTTGAGTGGACAACGTACTAATGATTTTCGGTTCAATCTTAGAAGGGCAATAAATGAAAAGCGGAATATGATAGCCCGTCACAGGCAAAGAAGATTTTCCCGCAGCATAAGCGCAATGGTCCGCCACAACAATGAATATCGTGTTATTGAACCAGGGTTTTGCCTTTGCGTCATTTAAAAATTTCCCTATGGAGTAATCCGTATATTTCACTGCTCCTTCCCGGATCTGTTTTGATGGCGGGATATCTATTCTCCCTTCGGGATAAGTGAAAGGACGGTGATTGCTCACGGTCATGATCTGGGCAAAGAAAGGCTTGTTGAGCTTGCTGTCTTCATCAAGTTTTTTCAAAGTGTAATTGAACATGTCTTCATCCGCCACGCCCCAGATATTTGCATAATGGATCTCATCCGATTTTAGTTCACTTCGGTCATAGACTTCGTAACCATTGTCTTTGAAGAATGGTCCCATATTATCGAAACTGCTGTATCCGCCGTAAAAAAACTGAGCGGTATAACCCTGGCCTTTCAAAACATTTCCCAATGAAAACAGGTCATCATTTCCCGGGCGGCGTACCAGGCTTTGACCGGGCACGGGAGGAATGGCCAATGATAAAGACTCAAGCCCACGCACCGTTCTCGTACCGCTTGCATAAAACCGGGTGAAGAATAAACTTTTGTAGGCAAGGCTGTCCAGGAACGGAGTGATGTTTTGAGTGTTGCCAAAATAATTCATGAACGAAGCGCTGAAACTTTCCACCGATATCAGCACTACATTCATCTTATCAGGCGGTTTCGGGTAAGTCACCCTTCTCTCAATGGAAAAGCTGTCGGGATATAAAAAAGAATCGGTGGGAGAACGTTCCATGATCTGCTTCTTCACAATCTTTAATGCTTCTTCATCACTGATGGTAGGATAGAATCTGGTAAAGTCCAGCGCATTGTTGTTGTATGCCACACCAAACTCATAAGCCCCATCACCTGCCAGTTCATTCACAAAACTGTTATTGCTGAAATTTCTCAAATTGTTGCTTATAAAAAGAAAAACAAGAACAGGAAAAACAAGAATGCCTGAAGCGATCAATGATCTTTTGCCAAAACTTATTGACACATACACTGCAGCTTTCAGATATTTACGGATCAACAGCCAGATCAGAAAAGAAGCGAAGGCAACGATGATAACGATCCATGCTACAGGATATGACTGGCGGATATTGCCCGCCACCTCTCTGGTATAGATCAGGTAATCCACCGCTATGAAATTATAACGGGTACCAAACTCCTGCCAGAAAAAAAATTCGCTTACCGCATTGAAGAGCAATAAAAAGATCAGCACATAAAAGAACAACTGGAGGCCGTTGCTTCGCCAGGCCAACCTGTATTTTGTATTTTTCAAAACCAGCCACAGGTACTGCAGGAACAAAATTGAAAAGAATCCTCCGGCAATCACCGGCAGCCATTGATTCAGTTCTTTGGGTACGAGGTTGAAAAAGAAAATAGCGCCAAGCAGGGCAACGAATAAAGTAATGACTATATAGTTAAGCGGTTTACGGTAAACCCTGTCATTACTCAGCCAGCACCACAATGCCAGCGGTATGATGAGGTAAGCAGCAAAACACAGGTCATAAAACAATCCAATGCTGTAAATACCCAAAATATTGACGAAAGAAAAATCTATGTCATTAAAAGAATAAAACAGCAGGACGGTACGGGTCACAAAACTGGTTGCCGCCACCAATACCACCGTTACCCAAACAGGATTAAACTTTTTAATACCCGGTATCTGAAAAAATCTCATTCGCAGGCAAAATTATCATTAAAGTGCTTACAGGACTAATTCAAATTTTGGAGCGCAGTCCCACGTTGACCGGCGGTCTCAACAGCAGTTGCCTTTAAGTAAATTCCATTACCCGAAATTTCCGGAAATTTGCGATTGTATTCCATCCGATTTTCAACGGGAGAAATATTTAAACCTCATCTTTTAAAAAAACAATTCTTCGTTATGTCAAATATTTTCAGTCCGTATAAAATCTTTGAATATATACCGGGGAACAGTGTTGAACTGGAGCTGCCCGCCTGGCGAAAGAGTTTTTATTTTATATTCTTCCGTATCTTCCCGGTCATCCTTATCTTATTGGTGACCAGCGTTTTTTTACTGGAACAAAAGGGTATGCCTTTTTTGCTTGTTGTGGCATCGCTGGTAAGTGTATTGTCCATAATCCTTTTTCTAAAAAAATACCCGGTCAAAATAATTATTTCCCGTATGGGTGTTGAACTTCACCGTAAAACAGTAAGCGGTGAAGAAATGGTCAGCATCAGCACTTCAGAAATCGGGGAAATACAGTGCAGAGTGCGTCATGGAAAAGGTGGCGGCGCTTTCTTTTATATAAAGACCGTAAATAAAACCAAAGTTAACTTCCTAACCATCCCCATCCTGAATATGAAAAATGACAACATCAATGCCATCAAAGAGGAGCTGAAGAATATTCTGGGATTCGATTGCCGGATGATCTGAGTGATCTGATGTTTCTGACCATAATTTTTTTGCCATACCCGTCTTTTGAAACCTGGGGTTTCGAAAGATTATTTCAGAAACCCAGGCGATCAAATAAGAAATAATAAATAACACTTATCCTAACTTTATCGGTAGTTGTGAAATTAATTTTGAATAAAAGTCAATAACCGGCAAAGACAACCACTGCATCAAAATCATTTTTTTATGACAAAAAGTTCAGATCTGGCAAACCGGCTACGGGAAGTTTTACTAAATGGTCATTGGATTGCCAATACCAATTTCAAAGAGCTGATAACAGGCGTAAATTGGAAACAGGCATCACAAAAAGTTGGCAATTTAAATTCTATCGCTGCACTGACTTTTCATATAAATTATTATTTAGCCGGTATTTTAAGTTTCTTCAGTAATGGAAAATTTGAAATCAGTGATAAATACAGTTTTGATTTACCGCCGGTTCAATCAGAAGAAGACTGGAATAGCCTGGTCAGTGAATTTTTATACAATGCAGAAAAATTTGCAAGGCAGGTTGAAATGATGGATGATAAAATGTTGGACAAAGTATTTGTTGAGGAAAAATATGGAACCTACTGGCGCAATATTGAGGGAGTCATTGAGCACAGCTATTATCACCTGGGTCAAATTTCCCTGGTAAAGAAACTGATCATGCAAAGTGGCTTATAAACCTATATAGGAATAGGAAAAAAAATACGGAACAGGATATAAGTTTTCAATGCCTGCCTGCATTGCGGTTTTTTACTTTCAGGTTAAACACTTCAATGGTTAGAAAACACATCGGCAATTACATCTTACCTTTGCCTCATGGCAGAAGACCTAACCATCATCACCGGAAATAAGACAGAACAATACAAATCGCTTATTCCTCAGATAAAAGGTTTGCTGGAAGGAGAAACAGACCTTATCGCCAACCTTGCCAACATTACCGCTGCACTGAAAGAACAATTCAACTGGCTGTGGGTGGGTTTTTATCTTGTAAAAAAAGATGAACTGGTGCTCGGTCCTTTCCAGGGGCCGGTAGCCTGCACCCGCATCAAAAAAGGAAGAGGAGTTTGCGGCACCAGCTGGGAAAAAGAGGAAACACTGATCATTCCGGACGTTGACAAATTCCCTGGTCATATCGCCTGCAACAGCACTTCGAAGTCCGAGATAGTTGTGCCGGTGATCCGGAACAATGTAGTGGTTGCCGTGCTGGATGCAGACAGTTCTGAAACAGATCAATTCGATCCTACAGATCAGCGATACCTTGAAGAAATAGTGAACCTCATTCCTTCCTGAAAAAATGTTACAGACCATTTCTATCACAGTCAGCGGGAAAGTGCAGGGTGTTTTTTTCCGGCAAAGCACGAAAGAAACAGCGTTGCGTTTAAACATAACAGGTGAAGTGAAAAACATGAATGATGGTTCTGTTTACATCTTAGCCACCGGAGAAAAAGAACAACTTGAGCAACTGATGGAATGGTGCAGGCAGGGCCCGCCCAAAGCAATGGTGGCGGAAGTACAGTTTAAGAACTTACCTTTACAAAAATTTACTCATTTCAATATTCTTAGATTTTAAAATCACTTGCATGAAAAAAATCTTTTTCCTGTCCGTACTGTTATCTTCCCAACAGATCTTTGCACAGGGTGACCCGAAAGCAACAGAAGTGTGGAGCCCGGTTCCGAAAGTCGTGACTCCCGGAAAGTATTTTGCCGATGCTCCGTCTGATGCCATTGTTTTATTTGACGGGAAAAACCTGGACCAGTGGGAATCTGTCAAAGACAGCACCAAGGAAGCCGGATGGAAAGTTGCCGGTGGCATCATGACGGTTGACAAAACAAAAGGAAACATCCGCACCAAAAGGAATTTCATGGATTACCAGTTGCATCTTGAATACCGGATACCAAAAAACATTACAGGTACCGGCCAGGCAAGAGGGAACAGCGGCGTATTCCTTGCTTCCACAGGCCAGGGCGATGCAGGTTATGAAATTCAGATACTCGACAGCTATAACAATGAAACATACGTGAACGGCCAGGCAGCCAGTGTATATAAACAATATCCGCCGCTGGTGAATGCATGTAAAAAGCCGGGCGAGTGGCAGACTTACGATATCGTATGGACCGCACCACGTTTCAATGAGGATAAAAGCCTGAAGAGCCCGGCAAGGGTCACCGTCTTTCAAAACGGAGTGCTGGTGCAAAACAATGTGGAGCTTAAGGGCCCTACCCTGTACATCGGAACACCGAAGTACACGGCACATGGGGCATCGCCGATAAAGCTGCAGGCACATGGCGATGACAGCGCACCGATCAGCTTCAGGAATATATGGGTGAGGGAGCTTTAACTCATTTCAAATTCACAAATGACACTGACGAGGCTCATCCTGATCAACAGATACAATGCATACATTTATTGTTGATTTGAAAACCCATGAAGATAAAGAAGCCGATGTTGATCATTCTCATCATTATTGGATCAGTCATTGTGTTGTTCTTTGCAGGAAGAACATACAATGCCGTTCAATTCAGCCATGAGGTGAAAACCCTGTTTTCACAATCAGGACAGGTTTCCGGCAAAAAATTCAGCTACACACAGATTCAAAACTTACCGGACCCGGTTCAACGGTATTTCCGTTTTGCCCTGAAAGAAGGCAGCCCCTACATCAGCTATACAAGATTGAGACATGGAGGTCAATTCAAAACCGGCCCTTCGAAAGACTGGGTGGATATAAAAGGAGAACAATATTTCACCACACAGACTCCAGGCTTTATCTGGAAAGGTTCAACGGCTATGTTCACTGCAAAGGATATGTATCTTTCCAACAGGGGCAAGCTGACCGTTTCTTTATTCTCACTTTTCAGGATAGCCGGCGGCCAGGGAGAAAAATATGATCAGGGAGAATTGCTCCGCTGGCTGGCAGAAAGCGTATGGTTCCCTACCAACCTGCTGCCCGGAGATAACCTGCATTGGATGCCGGTTGACAGTACAAGTGCTCAACTCAATTTCACCTATAATAATATTTCTCTCTCTTATCTGGTTTCCTTCGATAACTCCGGAGCAATCACAGAATTCAAAACAGAGCGGTACATGAATGAAAATGAATTGGAGACCTGGGTGGGAAAGGTTTCCGATTACAAAGAAAAAGAGGGAATGATGATCCCTTATGCCATTGAGGCATTATACCAACTAAAGGAAGGTGATTACAGTTACGCAAAATTTCATGTCAATGAAATAGAGTATAATGTTCCTGAAAAGTATTGAACAAGTCAAAGATATGAGAGGAGATTTTTTTTATATTTTCCCCGGTAAAATATTCTTACCGGATAAACACATCATCCTTGCTTACCTTTACCACTTTCATTTGATCATTAAAATCTCCTTCTGAATGAAAGTTTTCAAATTCGGCGGAGCCTCCGTTAACAGTATTGAACGAATTCAAAATCTTGCCTCCATTTTAAAAGAGTTTCCCGGGGAAAAGATCATGGTGGTGATTTCTGCAATGGGCAAAACCACCAATGCATTGGAGAAAGTTGTAGAAGCATTTTACAACAGGGACCGGGAAAAAGCATCTCAGTTATTACAAAAGATAAAGTATCAGCATGCCGGTACCGCAAAAGATCTGCTGTCTGTGCATTATATTTCCTGTGAAGCAAAACTCATAGAATTTTTTGCAAAAGCCGAATCATTAATCAATGAAAAGCCTGTTCGCCATCATGATTATTATTACGACCAGGTTGTTTGTATCGGCGAACTGCTTTCCACTTCCATCATCAGCGCCTACCTGGAAGAAACGGGTATCCATAACCACTGGATAGACGTGAGAGAAATTTTTTGCACAGATAATAATTTTCGTGATGCCCGGATTGATTGGCACACAACCCAGATGATGATCGGTAAAAAAGTCACTCCCCTGTTTCGAAACACCGATATTGTCCTGACTCAGGGATTCATCGGTGCAACAAAAGAAAATGAAAGCACCACATTGGGAAGAGAAGGAAGTGATTATACGGCTGCTGTTTTTGCCAACATGCTGGATGCAAAACAGGTCTTTATCTGGAAAGATGTGGAAGCGGTGATGAATGCCGATCCCAAACAATTTCCGGATGCGGAACCGATCGCTGAACTAAACTACAACGAAGTGATCGAAATGGCCTACTATGGTGCGCAGGTCATTCACCCAAAAACCATCAAACCCTTACAAAATAAAAATATCCCTTTATCCGTAAAATGTTTTTTGCAGCCCTCATTAGCCGGTACGGTCATTCAGGATCATATCCCGGAAAATTTACCCCCCATCATCGTGCTGAAAGAAAACCAGGTGATGCTCTGCCTGGAAACAAAAGATTTTTCTTTCATTGGCGAACATCACCTGATCGGGCTATACAAGATCTTTGAAAAACTGAAAATAAAGCCCAACCTTACACAAAACGCAGCAATAAGTTTTACTGCAGTCCTGGATGATCATCCCGGGAAAATCGAATTGCTGGTCAAAGAAACATCAGCTCATTTCGGGGTCAGCATCACAAAGGGGTTATCATTACTGACACTGAGGCATTATAAAAAGGAATTGTTTGAAAAACTGACTGAACGAAAAAATATTTTACTCAGGCAACAAACGCCTGTGACATTGCAGGTATTAATGGAGGATCAATGAACTGTGGCTTCAACGGTCACCGTCTGCATCATTTTTTTTGCCACCGGTTTTTTATCCAGGATCGCAGGCTCCCAATTGGGCATTTTTTCCATGCGGGTGATCAGTTCTTCATTAAAATCTTCATCTTTCATTCCACGGATCACTTTAAAATTTACAGGCACTCCATCCTTATCCACAATAAATTCTACCAGCACATAAGCCTTGTTGATTCCCCTGGGCAAATATTCAATCATTTCTTTTCCCAGCGTATCGAGATATCTCGCAAAAGCGGCTTCGCCACCGGGGAATTGCGGCCATTGCAATACCGCATCTGCCAGATCAGTGACCGTCCTGGTACGGTGATGAACGGGAGCTTTTATTTTTACCGGAGCATCTTTGACCAATACTGATTTTATTGCAGGAGCATTGTTCACCACATAATCGCCGTCATCATCTATCATCACTACCGGCAACTGCTTGTATTTTTCAAAATAATCAAATGCACCTTCCAGTTGCCTTGCAAATTTTTTCAAAGACGGGTCATCTTTTGCCAGGTTATTCAGGTAATCCACGCTCTTAGGAACATCATACTTTACCGGGAATATATGCACCGGGATAAAATCCTGGCCGAGGTCTTTGGCATGTGCCGCCAGGATATAGAGCTCATCAATTTGTTTATCGGTTATCGGGATGCAGCCTACCGTCACACAACTTCCATGTATATAAATATCGCTTCCGGGCATTATAGAATCGCTGAGAATCTTATCAGAAGCATTGGGATAATTGAGCCCCAAAGACAAATAGTAAGTGCTTTTAGGGTTAAATTCATTGATATAATAAAAACCTTCAGGCACCTGGTAATCGCCTTCCATTCTTTTGGGGCCAAGTGTACCGGCCAGGGCACAGATCTTATATGTCTTGAATAAACGGAATGGCTCATTGATCTCATTTTTCACCCACACTTCCAGCTGGCTGTCATATTTGAATGAACGTATATAAATATATTTTGCAGGCCACTTTAAATCCTTTGCTGCAAATTGCTTTTGCAACGTGTCGTCTTTCCTTTGCCAAGCTTCATTAACCCGGGGAAACGTTTTCTGAAAATCAAAAAATGAAGTATATGAAGGCCCGCCTTTTTGCAATATGGGTTGTGCCGGTACGGTCACATTCAATCCCAGACAGATCACCAGAGCCAAAAAAAGGTTTTTCATCACAGCTGTTTATCTCTCAATTAACGAATAGTATTGCAGATTTATTCTGCCAAATAGTGAATGAATTGTAAAGATACTAAACGAAACCGGATGAAGGTAACCCTGATGGCCGGATGTTGAATACCGGATGCATAAGTCTTATGGCTCAATGGTTATTAATAATTGATTATTCCTGCTCTTTGCTCACTCCAACTTTAAACCTGTATCATGAACATGATGAATTAAGCTTATAACGTACGCCTCATAAATTCCCCCTTGCCTCCTGCTCTCTTTCCAGCGCTTCAAATAAAGCTTTGAAATTTCCCTTGCCAAAACTTTTTGCTCCTTTACGCTGGATGATCTCGAAAAACAAAGTTGGTCTGTCCTGTATCGGTTTACTGAATACCTGCAATAAATATCCTTCATCATCCCGGTCCACAAGAATTCCCAATTCTTTTAATGGAGCCAGGTCTTCATCTATCTTACCGATGCGACCAGGCAAAGTGTCGTAATAATTGGAAGGAACTTTCAGAAATTCAACTCCACGGTTCCTTAGTTCTGTAACGGTCTGAACGATATTATGTGTGGCAAGAGCCACATGCTGCACCCCTTCTCCGTTGTAAAATTCAAGGTACTCTTCCACCTGCGATTTCTTCTTTCCTTCTGCCGGTTCATTGATCGGGAATTTTACATATCCATTTCCATTGCTCATCACTTTGCTCATCAGTGCAGAATATTCGGTAGAGATATCTTTATCATCAAATGAAATGATATTTCTGAATCCCATCACTTCTTCATAAAATTTCACCCGGGGGTTCATTTGATTCCATCCTACATTTCCCACGCAATGATCCACATAAAGAAGCCCGGTATCTGAAGGTTGAAAATAAGGATTGCTCCATGCCCGGTAGCCCGGCATGAACGGGCCATTATAATTTTTTCGTTCAATGAACAGGTGTACGGTTTCCCCATAAGTGTGAATGCCGCTCATCACCACTTCCCCGTGTTCATCTTTCAGGTGTTTTGGCTCCATAAAACTTTTACCTCCTCTCTTTGTGGTTTCGTACCAGGCGCTTTCTGCATCATCTACCCGCAGGGCCAGCACTTTCACTCCATCGCCATGATCGTACACATGGTCTGCAATGGCATTATCAGTACGTAGAGCAGTGGTCAAAACAAATGTGAGTTTATTTTGCCGCAGCACATAACTTACTTTATCTCTTGTTCCGGTTTCCGGGCCGGCATAAGCTAAAGCCTGGAATCCAAATGCACTCATGTAAAAATGTGCAGCCTGCTTGGCATTGCCTGTATAAAATTCTACGTAATCTGTTCCCTGTAAAGGAAGAAAATCTTTTTGTGCAGTTTCTTTTGTACCGGTAATCGTTTCTGTTTTCATGATGATGTAGCCCGGTTTCCACCGGGTGGTTTTATGTTATTATCAAAAAAACGTTTCAGAGAAAATTATAAAGTCAGTGGCCCATGGCCAGCGTCTCCATCAGCATTTCAAAGCCGGAGCGATGGTCCGGAAAAAGTTTATGAGGATAATCAGGACGCATATAACAAAATTAAAGAAAGTATTCAACATGGATGACAGTACCGCTCAGGGGCGCTTCCCTATCTTTGCGCCATGCAAAAGATCGGTATTCTTGGCGGAGGTCAATTAGGGAAAATGTTGTTGCAGGCTGCTGCTAATTACCCTGTGGAAACATGGATAATGGAAAATGACATTGAATGCCCTGCAGCACACCTATGCCATCACTTCATCAGGGGGGATATCAAGAAATATGAAGACGTTTACAATTTCGGGATAAAACTGGATGCCCTGACTATCGAAATTGAAAATGTAAACGTGGAAGCTTTAGAACAACTGGAAAAAGAAGGAGTAAAAATTTTTCCCGGCCCATCTGTCCTCAGAATTATCAAGAATAAGATTTTACAAAAACAATACTATCAACAATACCAGATACCCACAGCTTCATTTGTGATCACGCAAAACAGGGAAGAACTGAAAAAGCAGGAACAACTTTTACCGGCTGTTCACAAGCTTGGCACCGGCGGGTATGACGGACGGGGTGTACAGTTCATCCAGACCAAAGAAGACCTTGTAAAAGGATTTGACCAGCCTGCGGTACTTGAGAAATTAATTCCGATACACAAAGAGATCGCACAACTGGTGGTCATCAACGGAAAGAAAGAAACAGCATTGTACCCACCCGTGGAAATGATCTTTGATCCCGTGCTCAATTTACTGGACTATCAGCTCTGTCCTGCCGAACTCACCACGCAAACACTTTATAAAGTGGAAGCCATCGCCCTGGCTGTAGCAAAAAACTTTAACTCACCGGGATTGTTTACCGTTGAAATGTTCATTGACAGGGATAAAAATGTTTTTGTAAATGAAACAGCGCCCAGGGTACACAACAGCGGCCATCATACCATAGAAGCGCATTATTGTTCGCAGTTTGACATGATGTGGAGAGTACTCCTGGGTTATCCTTTAGGAAATACAGATCCCATCCTGCCTTCTGCCATGATCAATCTTATCGGGAGCAATAACTACCGTGGCCATGCCGTATATGAAGGGATGGAGGAGGCATTAAAGATGGAAAATGCTTTTGTCCATATTTATGGGAAAAAAGAAACTAAGCCCGGAAGAAAAATGGGCCATGTTACCATCATCAGCAGGGAAAAACAGGACCTGTTGCACAAAGCCAATCTCATTAAGCATACGGTGAAAGTAATTTCCTGATTTAAAATCTGATCTGGTTTGCCAGTCTTTTCAATTCAATTTCGGATGCCTTGGTGGCAAACCGAAGGTTGGTAAGAGTGTAAGAAGCATTTTCAAAACTTTGCTGCGCCTGTTCCACTTCAAGAATGGTTGCCTGTCTCAGCTGGAACCGCATCAATACAAGATCCAACAGTTTACCGGCCAGCTCAACATTTTTCTGCTGCGCATCAATTTGTTGCAGTCCATTACTATATGCCTGGTATGTTTTAACGGCATTGGCGGTATAATCCCTGATCAGCATTTCTTTGGACAAAGCTGCATTCTTCGTATTGATGTCGGCAATTTTTTTCTGTCGTTTATAAATACTTCCGTTGTAAATAGGGATGCTAAGATTCAATCCTCCATAAAGCCCATTGGTCTGGTTTAACAACAGGTTTCCCGCAGAGATCTGTGACCGGTTATATGAATAAGATGTAGTGGCCCGCAAGGTAGGGTATCTTAATGCGGATGTTTCTTTTGAAATGAATTCATTAATCCTGACCTGCTGATCAGCAGCGATAATATCTGCATTATTTCTCAGGTTATTCAATATATCTCCTAACACTACTGTCTGGTCCACAATGATTGTATCCGTAATTTCTACAAGGGAGTCAGGCCGGATAGTAAGCAACTGAAGTAATGTTGTCTTTGACTGGTCAATGGAAAGTTGTTGAGATTGTTTTGCCTGGATCAATGCATTCAGATCAATTTGTGACTGAAACAGATCAGCATTGTTTGCCATACCCACATTCTGTTGAGCCTTTACAATTTCCAGTCTCTTCTGGGAAGCTTCAATAGAACGGTTGATTGTGACCATATAACTCTCCTGCCGGATGACATCAAAGTAGGCTGTTGTTACTGCCGCTACCAGGTCCTGTATTTCTGAATTAAGATATTCCTGGCTTTGTTGCTGCAATTCTTCCAGTCTTTTTCTTGTAGTGGTCACCCGGGTACCGTTATACAACAAGATGCCAGCACTGACTCCACTGTTCAAAGTATTTCCTACAGCTCCTGAACGCTTTATGACAGTGCCGGTATTCAGTTTCTGATTCACCCCGGTCACCTGTTCATTGTCACTCACTGTTCCGGTAATCACCGGTAAACCTCCCGCCATCCCGATATGATTATTGATCTGACTTACCTGTACATTATTTTTCAATACCTGGATATCAAGATTGTTTTTTAATGCAATGCTGATTGCATCGGGCAAGCTGAGTTTCTGTGCTGGTCCCTGCAGGTAAATCAGGATACAAAGAATTATCCATACAGAAAATTTTATTCTTTTGCTTGTCGCCATAATAATTTTCTTATTGAAAATAATGATTACTCCGTTTCGCCCCGCATCAGTTTATCTACTTCGTCCGTTGTCCTGTGTTTTCCGGAAACATATATATAAACCGCAGGTATCACAAACAAAGTCAATACCAGTGAAAACAGGATACCGCAGACCACCACAATTCCGAGCGGAACACGGCTTGCTGATGATGCGCCAAGTCCTAAAGCGATTGGTAATGCGCCCAGTGATGTAGCCAGGCTCGTCATCAGGATCGGCCTCAGCCTTTGCGAGGCAGCTTCGAATACTGCATCTGATTTTGACATTCCTAATACCCGCTTCTGATTGGCGAACTCAACAATCAGGATTCCATTCTTCGTAACCAATCCGATCAGCATGATCATCCCGATCTCTGAAAAGATATTCAATGTCTGGCCGAATATCCAAAGACTCAATAAAGCGCCGCTCAATGCAAGCGGTACTGTGACCATAATGGTAAACGGATCCCTGAAACTTTCAAACTGTGCAGAGAGTATCAGGTAGATCAGCACCAATGCCAATATAAAAGCAAAAACAATATTGGAAGAACTTTCTGCATAGTCCCGTGATGGCCCGGTAAGAGCTGTCTGGTAAGTTTCATCCAGCAGCTTATTAGCAATATTCTGCATTGCTTTGATTCCATCTCCTATCGTATATCCTTCCGACAGGGAGGCAGAGATCGTTGCTGCTTTATAACGGTTAAAGTGATACAAGGTAGCGGGGCTGGTACTTTCATGCATTTGCACCACTGCATTCAGGGGGATAAGCTGACCGGAATTATTTCTCACAAACAGATCACTTATATCCTGTGGTTTGTTGCGATCCGTTCTTTCTACCTGGGCAATCACTGAATATTGATAACCTCCCTGTATATAATATGCCAGCCTGCCGCCGCTGAATGCGGATTGCAATGCAGCAATCACATCCTGTGTAGATAATCCAAGATCTTTCACTTTCATCCTGTCCACAGTAAGCTGAAGTTCGGGAGTATTGAATTTCAGGTTCACATCCACATTGGCAAACGTCTTGTCCTCTCTTGCTGCATCCAGAAATTTTGGGATCATATCCTGCAACTTTGCAAGGTCCTGGTTCTCCAAAATAAATTGTACGGGGAGCCCGGCCCTTGATCCTAACCCCACAGCAATTGTTTGCTCCTGTATGGCAAATATTCTTGCCTGGTTGAACCGTGACAGCTTCCTCTGAATATCATTTGCAATCTCATTTTGAGAACGCTTCCTGTTTTGCGGTGGCACTAACCCGATACGGGGCTGAGAAGTGTTATTACCTCCGAACGACGGGGTCCGGGCAAAAACAAAATCTCTTTCGGGAATGGAATCATAAAGAAAATCCAGGAACGGATCAACAATCTTCACCATCGAGCTATAACTTGTACCCTGCGCCGCAGTCATATTAAAACGAACGCTGCTTTTATCTTCCAACGGAGCCAGTTCACTTTTCAGGTTGCCAAATGAAAACCAGATCAGTGCTCCGCATATAGCGATGACCACCCAGCTGAGCCAGCGTACATTAAGAAACTTTTTCAAAAGCTGCTGGTATCCATTCTCAATACTTCTGAAGAAAGGTTCTGTTTTATGATAAAGTTTTCCATGCAAACTTTTCTTTCTCGTGAGTATTACATTCAGTACCGGAGTGATAGTAAGAGATACAAATGCCGATATCAGTACCGCTGCAGCCAGCACCACGCCGAATTCGCGGAATAAATGGCCAACAAAACCCTGGAGGAAGATCACGGGCAGAAATACAATGGCGAGCGTAAGCGAGGTGGAGATCACTGCAAAAAATATTTCCTTACTTCCCTCCACTGCTGCTTTATGGATGGGCATTCCCTTCTCAACCATCCTGAATATATTTTCTGTCACCACTATTCCATCATCCACCACCAGGCCGGTAGCCAGGACAATGGCAAGCAGGGTGAGAATATTAATAGTGAAACCTGAAAGGTACATGATAAAGAAAGTGGCAATAAGCGAAATGGGGATGTCGATCAGCGGGCGGATGGCAATAAGCCAGTCGCGGAAGAAAAAGAAAATTACAAAGATCACCAACCCAAATGCGATGGCTAACGTTTCTTCCACTTCATGCAAGGACTGGCGTATGTTTTCCGTGTTATCAATTAAAACCTTAAACTGGATATCAGACCGATTATCTTTTTCGATCTGGTCCATCTTTTTATAAAACTCATCTGCAATAGCGATATTATTGGCGCCGGGTTGCGGAATAATGGCAAGGCCAACCGCATTGACACCATTATACTTCCAGTTGTTCTCAAGGCTTTCCGGCCCCACTTCCACCCTTGCAATGTCACCCAAACGAACAATACCCGAGCTGCCTTCTTTGATGATCAGGTCACGGAATTGTTTTTCAGTCGTCAATCTTCCTAATACACGAATGGTAAGGTCTGTATTATTCCCATAAATTTTTCCCGGGGGCAGCTCAATATTTTCCTTACTTAATGCAGCGCTGAGATCATTAAATGCCACACCGTATGAGTTCATTTTATCGGGGTTGAGCCAGATACGCATGGCGTATCTTTTTTGGCCGAAGATGTTGATGGAGCTTACCTGGCTAATGGTCTGCAATTGCTGTTGCAATACATTCTCAGCATAATCACTCAACTCAAGCAAACTTTTTGTTTTACTCTGAACGGCAAGGATCAGGATAAAATCACTGTTTGCATCCGATTTGGTTACAACCGGTAATGCGTCAATATCCTGCGGTAATCCACGGGCAGCCTGGCTTACTTTATCACGAACATCGCTTGCAGCTGCCTCAAGGTCGGTACCCAAATTAAATTCCACGCTGATCTGGCTGAAACCCTGGCTGCTTGAAGAAGTGATCGTCCGGATACCGGGAATGCCGTTGATCTGTTTTTCCAGCACCTCGGTTATCCGGCTCTCAATAATATCCGGGTTGGCACCGGTATATGATGTGCTGACCGAAATGATCGGGGGATCTATAGCCGGGTAATCCCTGACAGCAAGAAAATAAAAACCTACTACACCAAATAAAATCAGCATCAGGTTCATCACCGTAGCAAGTATCGGCCGTCGTAATGATAATTCAGAAATATTCATGCACTCATGCGTGTTATAGGTTCTATTATCGTCATTGTTTATGTTCCGGTAAAAAAGTAATCATTTTGAAAAATTATTGAGCGTCGCTGAGTTGATCCAAAGTTTTTACAGATCTTACTTTCACATCAGACTTTGGCCTCGCAAAAAGAACACCGGTTACCACTACTGTGTCACCGGGGCTTAGTCCCTTTGTAATCTCAACATTATCGGCCTGCCTGTATCCTGTCTGCACATCTACAAAACTTGCCTTGCCGTTTTTCACCAGTATCAATTGATTATTCTTGTCTTCAGGGATGATGGAATTGGTAGGCACCATAATCGCTTTGTCATTATTGCCTGCATCTACATACACTTTCACAAACGCTCCGGGATTTGCATTTCCATTTTCCAGTATAGCTCTTATCAGCAGGTTGCGTGTATCCTGGTTTACCTGCGGTTCCACGGCAACGATCACTGCTTTTTTTCTGGCATTTTTCACTGCATCCATTTCTATCTCCACCTGTTTGCCAATTGTAATGATATTGCTGTATTGTTCCGGAATAGTGAAATCCACTTTTACTTTGTCCAATTGCTGTATACTTGCAATCACATCACTGGTGGTAATGTATTGTCCCGGGCTTACCCTGCGCAAACCAATCACACCATTGAACGGTGCTTTGATCACTGTTTTATCAATCAGTGTTTGCGTGTAATCCATATCTGCCTTCAGGCTGTTCACCTGGCTCAATGCCACATCATAATCACTCTGGTTAATTCCATTGACCTCCAATAATTTTTTCAAACGCTGTTCTGTCTGCTGTGCAAGCTGCAGCTGCACTTTACTTTTTTCCATTTGTGCCACAAGATCTGCATCATTGATTCGGGCAAGCACCGTGCCCTGTGCAATGTATTTTCCTTCCTGCACATTGAGGTATGTTAGCCGCCCGTTCACTTCCGGCCGGAGTTCAGCATATTCGTTGGCAACCACAGTTCCGTTTGCCACCACATTCCTGACAAGCGTACGGGGTGTAGCAATGATCACATCAACAATTGTGGGAGCGTTATCTCTTTGTTTTACTTCTTCTTTTTTCTCTTTGCAACCCGGGAAAATAAGAACCGGAAGTAATATAAATGAAAAAAATTTTACAGATGAGACCCTGGACATGCTTATTCTTTTAAGTAGCGTCAAATTTAAACAGTTTTATACCTAAAAATTTTATGAAATGATGACCGGTCACCCGGAATAATATCAAAAACTATATGAAATGGTAATAAAAACCAGGTACCGGAATGATACCTGGGATCTAAACATTTATTTGACGCTTTTCGGGAATAAATCTTTTCTTTGTTATACAAAAAAAATTGGGAATGAATCCTTTGGTTGGAATCATTATGGGCAGCGACAGCGATCTCAGTGTAATGCAGGATGCTGCCACGATCCTGAGACAATTTAATATTCCCTTTGAATTGACTGTCGTCTCAGCACACCGCACACCCGACAGAATGATGGAATATGGAAGAAAGGCAAAAGAGAGAGGGCTGAAAGTCGTCATTGCAGGAGCCGGTGGTGCTGCACATTTACCGGGAATGATTGCCTCACTAACAACATTGCCGGTGATCGGTGTGCCAATCAAATCTTCCAATTCTATTGACGGATGGGATTCGGTACTTTCCATTTTGCAAATGCCTAATGGTATTCCCGTAGCAACCGTGGCATTGAATGCTGCAAAAAATGCCGGGATACTTGCTGCAGAAATTCTCAGCACTCATGATGAAGCAATTTCAAAAACTTTATCAGAGTATAAAAAATCCCTGAATGATTCGGTCCTTGAAAAAGCGGGAAAGATCAGGAAAGAAGGCTGGGAGAACAGGTTTGATTAAATAATTTGTAACCTTCAGGATTTGCTTCCGCCACAGGTATAATTCATATCTATTAGGTACCTACCCGCCAAACACAGAAAAGCCAATCCCTTTTGAATAAAAAAGAAAAATCCGGTTATACTTTCGGTTTCCAACCTGCCTGGTATGACCGCTGCCAAAGTTTTTTTGCATTATCATCGTGCAAAATGTGGCCGTTTTGAGGATCGCAATGTAAGGTATTGCCTGTACGTTGTGCAATATTACCAAGGTGACAGAGCAAAACACTCTTATGACCTTCGGTCACCGGTGAATTAAGTGTGGCATTCCCCCGGATACTGTCCACAAAATTCTGGAAATGATAAAAATCAAGATTCCCGGTAGCGCTGATGACATTATTCGCCTCGACTTTTATATCACTTTTTACTTCTTTCACTAATTTATTGTCATTATCAAAAATTTTATAGCCGCCACCTCCGTCATTGACCAGTGTTCCTTTATCACCATAAATAATGTATCCTCTTCCGGCATCTCCGATCGGGAACTTATTGCAGCTTCTGCCTTCCCAACTGATAGCTTTTCCTTCGGGAAATTCAAAACCGGCCACTTGCGTATCCGGAGTTTGCCAATCGTCTTTGTAAGCAAAGCGGCCGCCGGATGAAGTAACTTTCACCGGGTAATTCACATCAAGAAACCAGCGGCAACAATCAATTTCATGTGTTCCGTTATTGCAAATTTCACCCGTTCCCCAATTCCAGAACCAATGCCAGTTATAATGAATCAGGTTGTCCCGGTAATCAGTATGCGGCGCCGGCCCCTGCCATAATTCAAAATCAAGTGATGACGGCACCGGGATTTTTTTCCCCGTACCAATCGGGCTGCGGTTATTCGTGTACCAGGCTTTTGCAAAATAAGCATGCCCGATAATTCCTTCTTTCACTTCCTTTGCTCCTTTTATATGATCCGGAAAAGAACGGCGCTGGTTACCCATTTGTATCAGCCTGCCATATTTATGAAATGCCTGTACCAGTAATTCACCTTCATAGGGATTATGGCTGCACGGTTTTTCAACATATACATGCTTGCCATGTGCTGCCCCGAGAATGGCGGCAGGCGCATGCCAATGATCCGGCGCGGCAATAATAAGCGCATCAAAATCATTTTTCTTTACCAGTTCGCGAATGTCTTTGATAACCGAAGGCTGACGTTTTGCATCTTTAACAGCCTCCAGCCCGTTTTTAATAGCACCATCTTCCACATCGCAGATATAAGCTACTTCTACATTTTCGAGTTGTGAATAGCATTTGGCAAGATAAGCTCCCCGGGCATTGACACCCATTACAGCAACCCGCACTTTATTACTTGGTGCGTTTTTACCAAAAACCGGGAAATCCAGAATCATTATTCCGGCAGCAGCTGCCGAAGCATTGCGTATAAAATCTCTGCGTCGCATGTGTGTATGGTTAAGGTTTTAAAGATACTTAAGAAGTGAATACACCGAACAAATGCCCCTGCTATTAAATCTTAATTCATTTCACTCAATTTTTTTTGCCTCACCTGCAGGCTGATAAAGTGATGATGGCCGGGATACCGTGTTTTAAACTTTCATTTCTGAAGTTGCTGCATAGCCAATATAGTTTGCTATTGCTTCAGATATTGCCTGACCGGTTAAGTGTCTAAGTTAGAAAGCAATCAATAATTTTGAAATCAAACTTATGTGAATTGTAAACGTAAAAATTCTTCCGGAATCCGGACGCCCGGTAAGCAACCGGTATTGTTTGAATTAATTGGAAATTTTTCCGGTTACAACAATCAAATCACTTCTCTGAAATGACCACAAACTCCTGTTCTAATCCGGGTGAGTATTCATGAATTTTTTTTAGAAAATCTTTTCCCCATTTAGCATAATAACTCATAAAATTATCATGGCGTTCCTGCAAGCCACCGCCGGGAAATAGTTTCTCCTTTATGGCATGAACCTGCTGCTGCTGTTCGGAGAATTTTCTTTTTTCTGCACGAAGCATTTTCTTTTCCAGCTCCTTAAGCTTTTTCAATGACCTTGCCTTTAAAGCATCCACATGTTGCGACAGGGTGCTGTCAATGGCTGCAGCATCTTTTTTTATTGATTCATACAATTGCCCTGCATCATTCAAAGCACTTTCCAGTTTTGTATTGTGGCTGCTTTCTTTTCTGACCAGCCGGTTCATCAATTCTTCTTCGGATAAAAAGAGGCCTTCCGGTTTTAATCCTGATTTATGAATCTTATCCTGCCATTTCTTTTCTACAAGTAAAAAAGAATTTCTCAGCAGCAACATGGGATACGGAACTTTGTAGAATTCGAACATCTCTTTCAGTTGAAGCCAGTATGCCAGTTCGCCGCCGCCGCCGATAAAAGCAAGGTTGGGAAGTATCGCTTCCTGGTACAGCCCACGCAGAATGACATTCGGGCTGAAAACCTCCGGGTGTTCCCGTAATTCTTTTTTCATCTCATCCGCAGAAAAGCGGATTCCGGTGCCATGAACCTGAAATCCATCTTCCTGTTTCATTATCCTTTCACGGATATTATCTTTCAGGTAAAACAGATTGATCTCTCTCGGGTTAGCCTGCACTTTATAACCGGCTTCCTGTAATTGCTTCTCTGTTTTAAAAACGATTTGTGATGCGTTTTGATGAAAAAGGTCGTCTTCAAACACCGGGATCATCAGGCGTTTCAGTTCTGAAGCATCTGCGATCAGAACGATCAATCCATAATGAGCCAGTAAATCATGTACAAATGCAAATGTTGCATCCTGTATGGTGCTGTTTTCTTTGTAAGATTTTTTTACGAGTGAAATAATTTCTTCGCCAAAAGGAAGCACGGACAACTGCCCTTCTGCCCTTGTAATCAGTTTGAGAAATTCCTTATCAATCCTCATTCTTCCCACAGCTCCTGTTTGTTTTGTGTTCCAATCCAGTCTCTGTTCTTCCAAATGAAAATGCCCCAACTCATCCAGATCGGCGTCTTCCGAACCCATGTAAAAGACAGGAACAAAATTGTATTCAGGAACCGATCCTTTCAACTGCTCCGATAATTTAATTGCATGAAGTATCTTATAAATAAAATACAAAGGCCCTGTGAAAATATTCGGCTGATGAGCTGTGGTTACGGTAAACGTGTTGGGAGAAAGTAATGCTTCAATATTCTTATTAACCTTTTCATTGGGCGATACTGCTTCATATTGCTTTTTCAGGTACTGAACCAGTGTGCTCCTGTCTGTATTGTGTTTCTTCCTTTCCCCGATCGCTTTTTGAATTCCTTCTATTGAAACCGGGTGTGTGAAGAATGGTCTCAGTGCAGCAGATTGATCTACATAATCCAAAGCCGTTTTGGTGAAAAAGCCTGTTTGCCTGTAAGGGATCTTTATAGCAGTACAATCCATAAGATGTTATAAAATTTCTCTTCTAATTTATTTTCTTCAACTGCGCCTGAAATAAAAAATCCTTTTGCAGCCGGAGTAAAATAAAATCTTCACCGAAAATACTCGAATAAAAACAATTAACGGCTCAGTAAAATCTTAAATCCGGATTACTAACATAAACCGGGGCAAAATGTTGAAGCCTTGTCAGGAAAATCTTTGCGGATCGAAAGCTGAAATATCAATGGTCGTAGGTTTTCCTGCAATGATCTGCCCGATGAGATGGCCGGTAGCGGCTGCGGCTGATACTCCCAGCATGGCATGGCCGCCTGCGTATGAGAGATTGCTGAATTTATTATTCCTTCCGATATAAGGCAATCCATCCGGAGTGACAGGCCTGTATCCATACCAGGCTTTCTGCGGGTCAGGAACGGGAAGATCCATGGAAGGATAAAATCTTTTAAAGGCATTGTAAATAGCCATCACCCTTTTGGGCAAAATATTTTCACTGTGTCCGCTCAACTCCATGGTTCCGCCAATACGCAGCCACCTGTCAATAGGCGTTGTTGCCGTACGGTCTTCGACAAGAATGGAAGGATAAAGCAGGTTCTTTTCCCTGTCCGGATAAGAAAGGCTGTATCCTTTTCCCGGCTGCATCGGAATGTATATTCCCAGCTGTTTTGAAATTTTTCCCAGCCAGGAGCCATTGGCAATGATCAGTTCTTGACAATCGAATTTCATTTTATCGGTTATCACAGCAGTGACTTTGCCGTTGTTCTTTTCAAAACCCGTCACTTCCGTATTCAGCCAGAACTTTACACCTGCATTCTGCAAATGCTCCAGCATCGTCTTCATGAATGCTTTTGTATTGATATGGCTGTCGTCAAGGTATAAAACGCCGCCCAGTACATCCACTTCCACTTCCTTTTCATATTCCTGTACCCCCTTTGCATCGCAGATCACGGTCTTCAACCCGAACTCATGTGCCTGCTCTGCCAGGTGTTTTTCATGATCCCCTGTCTTTTGTGTTTTATATAACATCCAGATCCCTTTTTCTATCAGGGGAAAAGAATCATTCAGATCAGTATTAATATCATTCATTAACCTGCGGCTCAACTGCAACAGGTTATTCAGGTGAGGAATGTTCTGCTCCATTTTTTTTGCATTCGCATTTTTCCAGAATGTCATTCCCCAGTGGATGAGGTTCCAGTTCAGCCTTGGCTTTATATAGAACGGCGAAGATGAGTTCATCATCCATCTTAATCCCTGGGCAACAATACCCGGTGTGGCAATGGGAATAAAATGGCTGGGTGAAACATAACCCATATTTCCGAAAGAACATCCGTCCGTTATATCGTTCTTTTCAATTACTGTTACTTCATGTCCTGCCTTTTGCAAATAATAAGCGCAGCAGAGCCCGACTATTCCTCCGCCGATGATCGTTATTTTCATTGTTAAAACTTTTCCATTCTTTTAATCAATACTCAATAATTACCTCCATCCTCATATTTTGACTGGTAATTTATTTTCACTTCTTTTACTTTTTCCGGCAGCCACACCTGCATGGCATTGGCGCCCCGGTTGGCCCAGCAATAATAAGGTATCGCTGTCACGCTCCTTTTCACCATTTTTATTTCTTTCCCGTCATTGCCCGGAGCAGCCGAACTGAATTCACCCTGCAATGCGACCACCTTTTCATTCAGAACTTTATACTCAACAGACCTGAGTGTAACATTCTCAGGGAAAATCAGGTTCCAAACACCATCCTTGTTATCGGCGCCTTCCACGCAATAAACGATCGGGCCACGTTGCAATGCGATCCTTCCCTCATCATACTTCACAGCGCTTCCTGCACGGATCTTTTCCGGCTCCATTGCAAAGTTGAAGTCCAGCACATCACCTTTATTCCAGTTGTTTTCGATAACGGCATATCCGTTTTCAATGGTGTAAAAGACCTGTTTGCCATTCAGTTTGAATTCCGGTTTCTTTTCTGTGACATTGTTTACAACACTATAAAGATTTCCCGGCACCGTGTTCCCGCTGTACCATCCCGGAATACGTACATACACTTTGAACCTTGATTTTTTGGATGGATCAATATTTAGTTTCACTTGCCCATCCCAGGGATAATTGGTTTGCGTTTGTACTAAAACATCTGTTCCCTTAATGTTCAGTTTTGTGTTGCTGCCTGCAAATAAATTAATCCAGATACCGTCATAACTTTTTCCGTAAATATAATTTCCAACAGACGTAACAAGGCGTGCAATATTGGAAGGGCAGCAGGCAGTGCCAAACCATTCTCTCCGCTGATGCTGTCCGTTTGACGCCAGTACATTGTCATAGAAAAAACGGTCACCGCTCAGGCTTAATCCATCCAGTGCGCCGTTGTATAAACTTCTTTCCAGCACATCCACATACTTGCTGTCTCCGGTCAGTTGACACATTCTTTGATTCCAGAGTACCATCCCTACCGAAGCGCAGGTCTCGCAATAGGCATCTTCATTGGGCAGGTCATAGTCTTTGCTGAAGCCTTCATTATCTCCCGCCGAACCTATGCCGCCGGTGATATACATATTCCGGTACACCACATCTTCCCAGACTTTTTGCATGGCATTCATGTATCCTGCATCACCGGTCTGTGCTGCCACATCTGCCGCTCCGGTGTAGAGATACATAGCACGGACAGCATGGCCGGTGATCTCGGTCTGGTCCTTCACCGGTTTCAGGTCCTGCCAGTATGCGGGAGTGAACCATGTTTTTCCATAAGTGTAAATTCCTCCCTGTCCCCGTTGCTGCAAATACCAATCGGCCAGTTTCAGGTAACGGTCGTTCTTTGTGACTTTATACAATTTCACCAGCGCCAGTTCAATCTCTTCATGCCCGCTGAACCATTTCCTGTTGGACAAACGGAAAGTGGAATCAATATGATTGGCAAACCGGATGGCCACATCAAGCAGTTTTCTCTTTCCCGTCACATTATAATAAGCCACTGCCGCTTCAATCAGGTGGCCGGCATTATAATCTTCATGCGCCTCAATATTGGTCCAGCGTTTTTTGAGATCGGTCAACGTGAAATAAGTATCGAGGTAACCATCGGGAAGTTGCGCTGCGGCAATTTTATCTATCCAATCATCTGCTTTTTTCTCCAATGAGCTGTCCGGATGAGTTTTTAAAGCATAAGACATTGCTTCCAGCGCTTTATAAACATCGCTATCATCATAAAATAAACCTTCAAACTTTTCACCGGTATTTCTTGCCACTTTTTCAAAATTGCGGATACGGGGTGTTTTCACTTCGGTCTGGTAAATACAGGCAGCCATGGTCACTGTTGCCACTTTATCAATCTTCGGTTTCCAGAAATCATCGGTGATGTTCACTTTTGAGAAATTGACGAATTCGAATTTCTCCAATGGCGTTTGAGAAAATGTTTTGAAACAAATTCCCGGAATAATCAATAACGAAATCATTCTTTTCATATGCAAAATCTTTTTCAACCCTGTAATATATCCGGCAGCAAGGTATTTATTTACCGTTTCATTCATACTGTTTTGAATACAATTTTTGTGATCACCATTTCTTTCTGCCTATGCAACCGTTTTACTTAGCTTTATATACCATTTTTTCAGCGATACCTTATTTCCCAATTGATAACACCTCCTTGGGAAGCAAGCAAGGTTATTTTCCGGATCTGTCCCGATTTTTCATTGCTCATTACTTCCGAATTTTCGCTGACTAACTTTTCAAAAGTGAAATTTTCCGGTTCAAAGATGTACAGAATGTACGGGTCGCCGGAAACTGTCTCGCTCATTCCACTCAAAATCCTGCTCTGCCATGATACATTAAGCAGATCAGGTCCGCCACAACTGATATGCCTGTTGGTTGCCAGTAATTGAGGATGATCTTTCTTTTCACGGAAACAAAACACCTGGCAACCATACAGCGTGTCAATTGTTCCCGGTTCAAAATAATCTTTATAAGAGCCTGAAAATTTTTTTGTCCAGAATTCAAATACAAGGTATTCTCTTTCGGGATCCAGTCCCAGGTATTTGAAAGAGATTATTTTGTCTCTTTCATCCAGCCTGCCTAATACCAGCCAATTTTCAAACGGTTTACTTATTTCCAGCGAAAATAAACCCGTAGTAGTAGTTGTGCCGGCATCAAAAGGCCTTGGACCGCTACCACTCATTTCCACATCTGCCATTTGTATCAACGAAGACCTTGAAGGATCTACATCATACACCTGGCCCGGTTGCGTGAATAAAACAGGAAGGCTTCTTCTTGCTGCTTCGATCAATGGAGAGTTTTCATATTTTTCAGGTTTATCTGTAAGCATAAAAAGAGAACCGGTCAATGATGTTGCCACACAACTCCGGTACGCTTCTTTATCGCTCAGCACAATATGGTCGGGGTCGTTTTTCCAGATAATATTATTGTAAGAATTATATTGTGCAAGGCCTGCATAGCTGTACCCGTCATTGCCGATGCGGCACCCATCCACAATACCGGTCAACTCGGGGCGAATTCCCCAGCATGCCAATAAAAAATTATCTTTCCCGATCTGTTTCCGTACTTCTTTTACCACATTCCGAAATGCTTCATTGCGGTCATAATGTTTCGAATCAAAAAAATTCCTGTAAGAATTATATCCTTCATATTTTAAATGGCGTAAGGCATCTAATTTAAAATACCGCCATCCGTCTTTTGCCAGGCCATCATATACCGGTGAAATCAACTCTTTTATTGTGGCCGGCTTGCTGCCATCCATAATATATCCAACCCAGTTACCCAGGGCCGGATATCTTGCATTATTTTGAACAAACAGGTTTTTATTTTTAAACGCAGCAGCAGAATCGGCAAAAGAAACATTGGTCCAAATGCCCGGTATCAATCCTTTTCCTTCAATGTAATGCGCCAGACTTTGTAATCCTGAAGGGAATTTTTTATTGGGCGTCAGCCAGGTGTCCGGCAATCCGATCGGCGTTTGCTGATAGCCGTCGTCTATTTGTAAGTAATCCAGGCCGAACGGTTTTAATTTTTGGGAAAGCACATCTGCCGTTTTACGGATATCCTCTTCAGTGATCTTATCGTAATATGCAAACCAACTGCACCATCCGGCAACAGGTTTTTTCCAAACGGAATATGAAGCAGGATTAAAATATTTCAATCCCCGGTGCTTTTGGAAATATTGGGGAAGAAACCGGATGACGATCTCCCACCCGGTCACCGACAATTGATAGGTATTATTTTCCGCCGGGGTAATTATAACTTTCGAAGAATTCCTGTCACAGGATAAAAGCCAATCTTCCCTTCGATTATAAACAGCATTGTTTAACAGGCTAAAACTTTTTCCCGCCACTTGTCTCACCACTTTTATTTTTTCATCTGCCGGTTCACTTTCGCAGGTGATGGATTCTTCATCACCGGTAACAATGCCCTTCATATCAAACGATGTAAAGTTTCCGGTTGTAATGGTAATGACCTGGTAAGTTGCTCCGCTAATTTTTTGAGATTGCTGCAGAAACGAGTAAGCACCCGTATGACCGGTTAGCGTTGCTTTAAAAATATTTCGCCCCTGATAACTGATCCGGATATTATTGTTATCATATACAATCTCTGCCTGCTGGGAGAAAGTTGTTTTCAAAAAAACAAGAAAAACAAATGTTGTGAAAAGTCTCATATAGTAAGTTCACTCAATAAATCAGATCACCTGGAATCCATAAGCATACGGGTCATCTTCCTTATCTATCCAGATGGTATTGTATCCATAAATTTTAGCCCAGCCTTCAATGGATGGGCGAATAGCAGGCTTGCCATCCAATGAAGTTTCTTCTTCTATCCTGCCAATGAATTTGCTGCCAATAATACTTTCATGAATAAATTCATCTCCTTTTTTCAACTTTCCTTTTGCATACCATTGTGCCATTCGTGAAGAGGTGCCGGTGCCGCAGGGAGAACGGTCAATGGCTTTGTCGCCATAAAAAACAGCGTTACGGGCTGTGGAAGTTTTATCCAGCACAGCGCCTGTCCACAAAATATGAGAGCACCGGCGGATGGTGGGATCTTCCGGATGAACAAATTCATATTTTGCATTGATGTTCTTTCTTAACTCTCTTGCCCAGGCGATCAGTTTGTCCACAGGATAATTTTCCAGCCCTTTAAAATTTTTCTGCACATCCACAATGGCATAAAAATTACCGCCGTAAGCCACATCAACAACCAGTTCACCTAATTCCGGGCAACCGGCAGTGAGTTCAGAGGAATGAAGAAATGATCTTACATTGGTCAGCTTTACACTTTTACATTTCCTGTTCTCCATTTTATATTCCACATGGACCAGTCCCGCAGGCGCTTCCATCTTCACAACACCCGGAACTTTGGGTTTCAGTAATCCTTCTTCGATCGCAATAGTGATGGTTCCGATAGTACCGTGTCCGCACATCGGAAGGCAACCGCTGGTTTCGATAAATAAAACAGCGACATCATTATCCGGATCATGCGGAGGATAGAGAATGCTCCCGCTCATCATATCATGGCCTCTCGGTTCAAACATCAGTCCGGTGCGTATCCAATCATATTCTTTGATGAAATGCTGGCGTTTTTCACTCATATTCTTTCCCTGAAGTGCAGGGCCGCCTTCTTTTACTAATCTGACCGGGTTACCGCAAGTGTGAGCGTCAATGCAATGAAAAATGTGTTTCATGCTTCTGCAAAATCTCCGTGCTTTGAATCAGAAGGCAAGGTAAAAAGAAAACCGTTACCCGGATTGGATAACGGTTAAAATAAATTACACAACTACTACTTGTCAGTGAGTCAACGCTCCTGATATGGATGCCTTAGCTAAACTTTTTTTTTCGTCATATTCTTTTGCCGCTGCAATAAAACGCACAAATAATGGGGCAGGTCTTTCCACGGTGCTTTTCAGCTCCGGATGATATTGTACCCCGATAAAAAACGGGTGATCCCGTAATTCAATTATTTCAACAAGTCCCGATTCAGGATTCTTTCCACTGGCGATCATTCCTGCATTTTCAAACCGGTCGAGGTATTCGTTATTGAATTCCCAGCGATGACGATGTCGTTCCTGAATATTACCGGTGCCATATATACTGTATGCAAGAGTGCCGGGGTTTATTTCACACGCATAAGATCCGAGACGCATGGTTCCACCTTTTGCCGTGATCTTTTTTTGTTCATCCATCAGGTCAATAACCGGATCGGGAGTATCCGGATTCATTTCAGTAGAGTGCGCATTTTTTAAGCCCAGCACATTTCTTGCAAATTCAATGGCTGCCATCTGCATACCGAGGCAGATGCCGAAGAACGGCAAACCTTTTTCCCGTGCATACTTCACGGCAATGATCTTTCCTTCCACACCACGATGACCAAATCCCGGTGCTACCAGCAACCCATCCAGGCTGCCCAATTTTTCAGCAACATTATCATCC
>WBZR01000650.1_pt1 | contig 51943 bp, 66 predicted proteins | sample 5204231 | NCBI WGS metagenome assembly WBZR01 (sample SAMN12412403, study PRJNA552823) | activated sludge metagenome | isolation source: activated sludge from anammox sidestream of wastewater treatment plant... | place: USA: Virginia | collected 2017-08 | reverse complement strand
CAGCATGACGTCTTCATCATCGAAGTCCTTCAGGCGCTCCAGCATCATGTCGCGCGCCGCGTCGAGCGAGGCGCTGCCGGCTTCCTCGAAGGTGCAGATTTCGACAATGTCGCCGTACTCGCGCGCCGGGCTCAAGTCCACGCGGAGTCGCTGGCCCTTGTCGTCCTGTTTCATCGGCCACTGCGGAACAAAGACACGATTGGCCATAACTTAGATCCACTCCGTGATAGGGTCGCGCATGATGGCGCGCGCTACGTCTTTCTTGGCGCGCAGACGTTCAATGATGTAGGTGTCCACCGTCTTGAGGGCGCACAGGTCGGTATAGAGGACGCTATGCTGCAGGCCGATTCGGTGCGCCCGATCCTCGGCTTGCGTGCGGGTGCGCGCGGCGAAATAGTTGGAGTAAAAGATGACGTGCTGCGTGTTCACGAGCGTCAAGCCCCGGCCCCCGGTGCGCGGATTCCCGATCAGGAGCCGCGCGCGCTTCTCATTGGCGAGGTAGCGGGCCTTGGCCTCTAGCCGTTCCTCCACCGTCGCCTTGCCGTCGAAGCGCACGGCGCAATGGGCAAACCGATTCATCAGTGCATCCACATCCGGCGTAAACCGACACCACACAATCGTCGGCCCCGGGTTTCGCTCCACCAGCCACTCCATGTTTTCGAGGCGGTAGTTGCGCCCCGGGATTGGCTCCGGCACTAGCTCGCTCGACGCGGAGAGGATTTGATCCACCGCATCCGCGTCCGTCCAATCGTCCGGGACTTCGAGCAACGGTGTGTCAGGCGGCACGTAACCGCAGACGATCTGCTGGAGTCGTAGGAGCCATGTGAGCTTGATGCTGGTCGTCACGGCGCGGCCATCCGCAAAGAAGGTCTGCATTTGCGACCGCAGCTCATTGTACATGCGCCATTGTTCGGCGTTCATCTCCACGAAGGATTTTTGAAACCGCTTCGGCGGCAGCCCCAGATCATCCTTCCGATACCGGAACGCCGCGCTGTACATCCGGTCGCTGAGCCAGTCGAGGTTTTTCCACCCGGTAATGACGGGGAACTGCCGGCCCTCACTGTCCTCGCGCGTCTCGGTGATGGCGATGTGATCCTTGAAGCTCTTGAAGGTCGGGAGCGACGGCGCACCCTCGACCCAGAACCGCTCATTCACCCCTTTCATAATCCCGTAGGCGTGCAACGGCGACTCATCCACCGGTGTCCCCGTCATTGGTCGCCGCACCGCCGCCGCGCGCGCGAAGGCCATGAGCCGTTTGAACCGCTTCGATCCCGGACTGGCAAGGTATTCATCCGCCTCATCCATGGCCAACACGCACCGATGTGCCTTCAAGAAGGCCCGCGCAAATCGTTCCCCGTCCTGCGACAACACGGCCTCGAAGTTCATAGCCAACACCACGAGGCGGCGCGGCTCGCGGTCGAGGAAGCGCGCCACCTCTGGCTTCCATTCCTTCTGTCCATTGCGTTGCCGCGTCATTCGGCCCGTCTCCCAGATCAGGCCCTCCCACGGCGTCCGCTCCGGCACGTGCTTCGGTAGCTCGTCACTGATCCAATTGACGTGGACGGTATTCGGCGCAATAATCAAGAGGCCATCCACCACACCCTTCTCGAAGAGATAGACGGTATTGTTGATGACCACGTAAGTCTTGCCCGTCCCGGGATCCATGAAGAGCGCGTAGCCGGTGAGATGGTGCGACCGGCGTAGCGCCTCGCGCTGATGCGGGTAGGGGTCGTGTTTGTACTGGTAGGGAGCCATCGGCGAATCGGGAGAAGTGCGGAGTGCTAGCGGAACCGTAACGCGCGAGACTTGAAAGGGGAAGCATTCGAGCACTTCGACTCCCCGGGTTCGTCTCCGGCGAAGGCTATTGGATCGGATGGGATCCAATACTGGTCGAAGCTCCATCCAATAAAGTTGTTGAGAATCCGCGCATTAGCCGATTTGTTCACCTAATAGATCGCCCCACGCTTCCCTCAGTATTGGATGCGTGCTATTGGATGGGGTCGAAAAATCGGCGTGTGTGTCCTCGAAAGCGTCCTAATAGGGGCGGCTCCCGATAGGCCCACGAAAACGGCCCCGGGAGAGCTTCCCCGGGGCCGTCGCCGCACACACCCGCCACACGCTCCGGCTGGATCGGTGGGCCGGTGGGCTCGGAGGGTGGGCCTATCGGCCCCGGGCCAGCGCGCCCAGTCCGAAGCCGACGCCGACGCTAACGGCGTGATCCTCGACCCAACCCCACGCCCGGCGCCACCACGGCGGACGGAGCAGCGTGACGATGTCCCGGCGCGTCGAGTCCGAGGCGGCGCGGGTCGTGTCGGTCTGGGCGCGGGTGGTGTCCTGATTTTTGATCTGCGCGAGAAGGTTGGCAATGCGATCATCCTTCCCGACGTTCAGCGCCTTGCAGTCGGCCAGCGCCGTGTCGGCCTTCGCTTCGAGCGCACGCACTTGCGGCATCGGCACCATCTCCAGCCCGGCCATCTCCAGCGCCGCCTTCGCCGCATCCCATCCGCGCGCCGTCGAATCCGCGCGCGCCGTCAGCACCCGCTCCCGCGCCCGGAGCTTCAGCGAATCGGCCCGGCGCAGCGAGTCCAGCCGCCGATCCCGCGCGCGAATCTCGGCGTCACGTCGGGCAATCGAACGATCGCGCGCGGCGATTTGCTCGGTGAGCACTCCGGCCTCGCGGCTCCAGCGGTCATGAATCCATGCGCTCAGGATCAGTGCCACCAGCAGGAACGCGCCCGCGCCGAGGATGAGCTTGAGTCGAGGGGTCAGCATGCGCTACTTTCCCCGGATCAGCCGCCATCCCCAAATCAGGACGGCCGCCAAGCTGATCATCTCGAAGGGAATGCCGAGCCACGCCGGCACCTTCGGCGCAATCCACACCGAGAAGCCGAGCATCAGCACCGAGGTGAGCATGTTCTTTTGCGTGATCGTCATGCGAACCGAATCCCATACCGCGCACAGATGGCCTCGCGGGTGCCGGCGCGGATGTCAGCTTTGTCGGCGAGGCGCGGCCCAACAGGCAGGGCCGCATGCTGGTAGTGCGGACGATCCGGGAAGTGCTCCCAATCGCCACCCCACACGAAGCCTACGGGCTTGATGATAGCGGCCACGCTGGTCCAATAGGACGGGGGCGCGTCCCAGCGGAGCTTCGGATGGATCCAATCCACGGCGAGGAACGCGCCATGCCACGTCTGAACATTCGAGGTCGCATTGGTCACGATTCCGTCCGGGCACTCCGGCCACGCATACGGCTCCGGGACTCCGGCCGCGCGGCACAACGCGACGGCGCGCCCCTTCCCATACAGAAACTGACACCGCTCCAGCGTGCGCTTCGTCTCGAAGCGGAGCACTGGTGTCCCGGCCGCCCAGCATCTCCGCTCCGCTTCCTCCACCATCTCTCGAAACTCGACCGGGACACCATCCAGTGCCGACTGGGCCGGCACTTCGATCCGGCGCGGCTTCGCGGCAGCCGACGCCACGGCCCGCAAGGCGAGCGCCGGGGCCGTCACTTGGTCGGCTCCGGCTCGCTGCGATCAATCATCGTCTCATGATCGCCCGGCGTATCGCCCCGCACCGCTCCGATCCCGAAGCGCGCCACGAGCGCCTTGCCAAACTCCAGCGCCTCGTGCGGCGATACCTTCGACAGCGCTGCCAAGAGCGCCGGGCTGATGACGACGAAGGCGCCAAAGATCGCATCCGGCCAGCCCAGATTGGTCGCGCGCCAGATCAGCCGGAACGCCGCTACTGCCATGCCGAAGAGGATGATGCGCCCCATCGAGAACACCAGCGACAGATCCATGGCCGAGGACTTGACGGGGTTTTTCTCCGCGAACATCGACAACAGCCCCATGATGAGCTTCAGGAAGGCGGCGCGCTGATGGAGCCGGAAGCTCACAATCAGCTGAAGGGCGACGATCCCGACCAGCCCCCACATCAGTATGGTGGTCATCATTAGCTCCGATCCTCGGTGCGAAAGCGTTGGGCCCGGACTTCGATGGTCTGTTTGAGGTCGCCAATACGGGCATCCACAGCCATCCGATGTTCCTTCAAATCCTCGCGCATCTCCCGGCGCATCTCGCTCGTCATCTCCCGGTGCTCGCGCAACGACTCATCCAGCCGTGTCAGGATGCTCTCGAAGGCCGTGGCATCTTCCTTGGCGTGATCCTTGAGCTCAGTCTTGAGCCCCTTGATGTCGCTGGTGTTCTGGTCGGTCTTGTTCTTGGTGGTGACGAAGGTTGCCACCGCCACCACGATGGCGCCGAGGGAGAGGGTGCCGGAGAACACTACCGGCGCGCCATCGGCCTCGGCAATCAGCCCGCCCGCGCCCATGAGCGCCGAGAGCGACCACAGCAACTTGAACTTGAAAGGAATCATGGTCATGGAGGAAGAGGACATGGATGATTAGGAGTCTGCGAAGGCGGACGTGGGCGGTGTGAAGTCGGTCGTGTAGGCGGCCACCCCCTTGAGGATACGAAGCTCATCCATGTAGCCGTTATACTCGCGCGTCGAGAACACCGACTTGCCGATGAGCAGATTGCCGGTGTGCTTTCCGAAGCCGGCATTGCTGCTGGCCTGATCTTCGAGCACGCCATCAACGAAGATCATGTAGTTGTTTCCGATAGCCACGACGGCGATATGGTGCCAGTTACCGTCATTGATTGCGGTCGTCGAAGACACCACAAACGATCCGTCGCTGTGCACTTCCTTCTGTGCGAAGTACACCAGCCCGTCGTTCGCGGTGACGCGATTGAAGAGCAGCGACCACGATCCGGTGCCGAAACTCCCGTCATCCTTCTCCACCAGCGTCGCAAACTGCCGTCCGATCTGCGACGTTTTGACCCACAGCTCAATGGTGAAATGGGCGACCAGATTGAGCGACTTGTGATGGGTGACGGTGACGTAGTCGCCCGTTCCGTCGAAGAGGGCCGAGGCTCCGCCAAACTTGGATTGGGCGGTGCTGATCTGCGCGTTGCCGGACGGGGTGCAGGTGCGGCCCTTCTGGTCGGTGAAGGTGGTCGAGCCGTTGGTGCCGTCCATGTGCATCTGCAGCACCGTGTTGGCCCATACGCTTGATGATCCTCCGCCCCCACCGCTCGGCGCCATCCACGACGGCAAGCCGCTGTCGAGCGTCAACACGTATCCATCCGGGGCCGCGCCCACACCAAGCACCGCCGGGGCCGCGCCGTCGCTGTACACGAGGTCGCCCGCCGTCCCGCCATACAGCAGGATCAACGTCGCCCGAAGCGCCCAGAATGCCGCCTCGCGGATGTCCTCGAAGTGCGTGATGGCGCCGGAGAGCGTCGTCACCTTGGCCATCGGAATCTTGTTGGCCAAGTCGAGGGACGCATCCGCCGACACTGTCCCGTCATACGTCCGCTGAACGTACTTGGTCGAGTTGTCTGGGATGACGATGGTGCCGTCGGCCGACACCGATCCATCCGCATTGAAGCCACCGTGGTAGGCGAATGTCCGCGTGCTAGCGACGATGCCGGCAATGCGTGGCGACCAGCCACCGAAGATGATGGTGTCGAGGCGCGTGAGCGCCCCGTCCAAATCCCCGTAGGGCAAGCGATAGCGTGGTGTGCTGGGCATTAGCTATAGAACCCCTGACCCCAGAGCACGCCCTCAGCATCCGGGGGCGTCGAGCTAGAGCCGCTGTCGTCAGTGCTGGTGCTCCCCGGTTCCGTCCATCCGCTCGTGGGCGCGGCATAGGTCGGCCGCGTCACACTGAAGACATCTTGGACGCCTTCCACGGTGATCTGTCCATCTTCGAGGGATCCATAGTTGATGTTAGTGACGCGCAGCACGAGGTCTTGGACGCCAAAGGCAAGCTCTTCCGCCACGACGGCATCCCCTTGCATCAGCGCAAAGCCCTCGCGGTTCATGTTCCACGAGTAGCGCGCGAGCGGGACGCTGTAGGCCCGGCGAATCCGCGCCGCCGCGAGCGCCGCCACATCGGGATCGGTGATGTAGGGCAGGTCCACGGCGAGCGAGCGGATGCGCCCGGTGGCTTGGTAGTTGGCCAAGTCCTGATCCGTGATGACGTCATCCACGAATCCCCGCTTGTCGTCGCTGTTGATGAAGCGCCGATAGGTGACCCGTACCTCGTTGATCGTTTCCTTCCATGTGTTAGGGGAATACTTGACGCCGCTCGTGTTCGAGGCATTCAGGTGGATTAGGTCATCCACATCGTAGTCCGGCCGGATGAGCTTGAGGCGGAGCTTCCCCGTCACCGGGTTCGTGCACAGCGTCGCATCAATCGTCCGGAGAATGTCCCGGATCACTTGCCCCGCGTCGGTCGGGCGCGTGAGCGTGACGCTGATGCCGAAGCCTGTCTTGCTGTCGGTGATCTCTTCCTCTCGCAGCGTCTCGGCGCACGCCGTAAAGCTATCCAGATCCAGCTGCGCCGGATCGCGGCCAATCCCGTAGCCCTTGTGCGTCAGGATATCATACAACACTTCAGCCGGGTTCGCGTCCACGCCAAGGGTGGCCTCGGTCGGCGTCTGACCGAGCGGAGAGTTGGCCCCGGTATTCATCCGATCCCACCACGCCGTCCGGCGCAGCAAGAGCTTCATCGGCTTCGGCGCGCCGTCCTGTGCTGCGACGTAGAACGGCGTCCCAGTGCTCGACCCCATGCGCAGATAGGCAATGTTCGGCCACCGCGAGCAATCCTCATCGTACACATCCGCGCTCGACAGATAGTCATCCAGCGGCTGCGCCGTCTCGTCATCGAATCCCCAGTACATGGCCACATGGCCCTTGTCGCTCTCGCTGTTTGTTGGATCCGCGCCGACGCCCCCGCCCTGTTCGTCGCCGCCAAACATCGCATTCGAGCCGTCGCCCCCGCGCCCGTTGTAGTTGCCGTTGATGCTGAACTCTTCCGGCGTCCCGGCATTGGTGATGGCGCCATCGATGACCGGGTCACCGCCCCCGGTCAGGTGCCAATTGCGGCAAGACTTATCGGCAAAGGAAATGTCGATGATTTCATTGACCACGCCCCAGCCCAGCATGAGCTGCTGCGAGATCAGATAGAACCACTGCTTGTGCTTGACCTTCTTGAGATTCCCCCACCACACGCTGTTCGGCGCGACTTCGGCCACTCCCCACCAAACGGGGATCGGATTGCCGGCCGTGGCGGTGGGGCCTTGAAACTCTTGCTCGCGCGGGCCTTTGACGCGCGGCGCGAGGGCCTTCTGGATGAAGTAGCTAGCGACGGTCGAGACAATCGCAATGACGAGGGTAATGAGGAAGCCCATGGCTCAGCTGACCCCGCTCCATGGCGACCGTTCCGGCATCTTCGCAAAGCCGCCGTAACGCGCGATGTTGTTGTGAACGTCCTTACAGTCGGTCGTTTGCCGGTTACATCCGGCCGTCAGCTTCAGTGTATCATCCACCGCCGCATCCTCCGGAAGCGGAGTCTGCAGCGTGAGCACGTCCTCGGCTTGCTGCGAGATGAAGAAGCGACGGCCGAACCGTTCCACGACGCCCCCGATGAAGTAGGTGGCGCCCATGCCGAGGTGATCGTCAGGATCGTCCACGCTCTCGACGGTGATAGTGATCCGGGCCGCATCAATGTCGGTGATCTTGTACTGGAAGGTCACGGCGTCCGGATCGGCTCCGCAGAACTCATCGAAGAGCATATGCGGGCAAAGACGCTGGCAATAGAGCCGCCCTAACGAGTCCGACCATGCCGCCTCTTCGCTCGTGCCGGTGACCTTACAGATGGATCCCTCGAAGACACACCCGGCAATCTCCCCGTTGAACAGGCTCGCATACTCCGAGTCGGCGAGGCCCCGCTGGACGCGGAAGATTTGCATGTGGATCGGCGTAGGGGTCGTGGTGCCCTTGAGCTGATCGGTGATGCAGCAAAGGCGCGGAATATCCACCTCAACTTGCATGCTGATGTCTTCGCCGTTCTGCTGAATGTCGCCGCGCCGAAGGCCGGGCGTGCCGGTGTACACTTCGTCGTTGAAGGTGACGTTGGACTCGCTATTAGCATAGAGCCACTGCTCCACTAGCTCGCCCGTCGTGCGCGTAAACTTGTAGAGCTCAATGGGCTCCGAGTCGGCGACACTCTGCTCACGTTCGGCGTAGGTCGTCATGGTGTCTGTACCGGGAGATCAATGAAAGGCACTTCCAGAATCCCGCTGCTGAAGCTCTCCCACTGGAGGATCGGACTGTCCGTGTCGAGCCGGCACAGCAAGAGGAAGCACACCAAGTCCTTCAGCGTGACGTCGTAGCCTACGGCGCTCGACAGCGTCAACGTTTCCGTCGTGTCGCCTTCCGAGGCATCGGTGATCTTGCGCGCCACGAGGGTTTGGGCCTCGCCCGGGACGCGCGGAAAGAAGGCCAAGTGCTCGCGGCCCCGGCCCTCGCCCGCGTAGAGCCGGGTGTAGCCGGAGCGAGTGATGACGAGGCTAGTGCTATCGTCGGCGAGCGGATCAGAGAGGTGTAGCGCCTGTGACCAGAGCGGAAGCCAAAAGCTCTTCCGGCGTCCTTGCGTCGTGTCGCGCAGGAAGTCGCGCGCCGCCAACATGTCATCCCGGCTTTCGAGGATGTAACGGAGACGGCCACTGGTGCGCGGCCGGAGTTGGTGCGGCGCATCGTCGCGGAGCGGCCCCGGGCCACCGGCGCTGAGGCGATTCTTGACTTGGGTGAACTTGAGGACGCGGCTGGGATCAGACCAATCCGGCTGCCAGTCGAGGATCGGCATGCTGAGGTATGTCGGGAGACTCATACGACCACCGCCGCGTCCACGTACATGGGCCGGAAATGATCCATCCACACGAGCCGATCCACCATATCATCCTTGTACAGATACACCGTCACCCGGGCCATCTCGTCATCAAAGGCCGTCGAGTAGCCCTGAAAGCCGTCCACCGGCCCATGTGCGCCGCCAATCAGATCGGAGCCGCCCGCGAGGCACTTGACGAAGGCTCCCGGCCCGCCCGTCAATGCATCAGTGTAGTCGCCGCTATCGAAGTCATGGGTGGTGACTTCTGGCGTCCCATACGTCCAATCCTCGCGCGGATCATCCGGATTGATCACATCCTCGACCACGATCTTGATGCCCTTGTACGCGGCAATGCCTTTGAGCCGGAAGCAATAGCCGTGCTTGATCTCGACCACGATGCTGCTGAAGGCACTCGCCGGGTTCAGTTCATAATAGGCAATCCCGCCCGGCGCACCAGCATCATAGAGTCCATAGGAGCAGACTTGATCGCCGTTGCTGAGTGCGACGCCGAGGCCGATGCCACCCATGAAGTTTGCCATGACGATGGCGCAATGGCGCGTAGTCGGCGCGTCCGGCGAGCTTTTGCACCCGCTCCCGGTAAAGGCGCTCCCCACCACCTTGTCGCCCCCGGGCGCCAAGGATGTGCCGTCCGGCAACGTGCCCTCCATCCCCGGCGACGCATCCACGCCCGGCGTATTGCCAATGCCCTTGCCGGACATGATCGCCTTGAACTCATCCGGACACTTCCGCGTGCACTTTGAGAATCCGGTGTCCAGCCCCTTGCCGCCCTCCCACATCTGCCCGTTGTCCCAGAAGTACACGCCCCCGTAGGTTGCCGAGCGCGAGTAGCCGAAGAGATCATTGGGTGGCCCCGGGCATGGCCGTCCGATGGCCGCGACATTCGCGGAGTCAAAGCCATAATCCGCGAAGGTCGTATAGGGCACCGATCCCACGCCCGTCCCGCGCACCATCTCGACGCGCGCGCCAATGCTGTCTTCCTCTTCCTCTTCGGCCGCGCACGGCGGATTGAGGGATACCGGAACCTGACCGCTGATGAACTCCAGTGTGACTTGTGCGGTGGCGCGCGCCGCCCGGGTGATCTCGACTTCCTCCGGGAGCAGCATGAGCTGGAGCGGCACGATGAGCGTCTGTTGCTTCGTCCAATCGCCGGCAATCGGATCGCGCGCCGTCAGCGTCGTGGCGTCGAGGGATGCCAGTAGGAATGGCTCCCAATCATCGTGGGCGCGCCAGATCAAGCACGGCACATCCTCCTCATCCACGAGCCGTTGCGCCAAGTCCCGGCCCGCCGTATCCGTCACCGTCAACTCCGTATCCCCGGCCTCGGCATTCACCGAGAGCACCATCGCATCTTGCCACATCGGCACGCCGTAGGTGAACCGATTCCACCCGAACAGCAGCGCCTCCAAGTGCTGTGCCTCATCCCGGTCGAAGGCCACCACCGTCGCCTTGATCCGATGCCGGGGGCGCTCCGGATTGCGCACCGCCACCCGTTGCTCGCTCCCGTCATCAGCTGTGATCACATCCGTCAGAAAATCGAAGCCTTCCTGAATCGGGAAGTTGAAGGAGAACGGGAACGGCCGCAGCCGCGTCCCGCTGAACGGAAGGTCGAGATCATCAGCCGGGAAACTCACTTGGGCCGTCCCAGCGCGTCATTCGCGGCATGCCGATTGTTCTTCATAGCCTTCACCACGGCGCGACTTCCCGCGCCACTCTCAATCTGACGCACCACGAGATCAGGGTGCGCCTCAATGATGACGCGCGTAACGTCCTGCCCTTGGTCGCTCGGATTGAGCGCCCCGGCTCCGGCCACGCCCGGGACGATCCCGCCCCCGGCAAAGAAGCTCACGCCCCCGCGCGTCAACGGCCCGTGCCCGGCGAGCGAGAGCCGCAGCCGCTCTAGGTTCGTCAAGCCGCCCATGTAGGCGACCATCCGGCGATTCAGCACAAACTCGCCCGGCGTCAACATGGCCCGCACCGTGTCGCCGCTCCCCTGCCCCGGGACGGCGCCACCGGACGCAAACTGGAAACCTCCAGACGGCACCGGGACGCCGAGAGCCTTGGCGACAATGGTGATGGCTTCCAGCGCGAGAATCTGTTGGATCATCTGCGCAATCGCTGTGATGAAGCTCCGGGCCATGTCCCCGAAGGCTTCCCCTATCGTGTGTGCGCCGTCCGACAGATCGCCAAAGAAGGTCAGGAGGGAGCGCCCGCCCGCTTGGAGTGCGCCTTGGCCGAAGAGTTGGATTTGCGACTGGGCTTGCTTCGCGCCTTCGCCGAGCTCATTGAGCTTCGCAATCTGCTCATCAATGGCACTGATGAGGTTCGGATCACTGGTGGCGGTCTTGAGCGTCTCGAAGCTCTGCCGGATCGCCTCAATGCTTCCGGTCTGTGCGGAGACAAAGCGGTTCTGCCGCACCGTAGCTTCGTTTTGCGAGATCAGCCCGGCATCTACCTGCTGCTTGAGGCGGCTCTCATTCTCGCTGATAGCTTGCGAGATACGCGAGGCTTGTGTGCTCAGCTCATCCAGCTGCGCCTTCGAGCTTGCCGCGTCCCGGAATGCCTTCAGCTGCCGCGCCGCCTCTTCCCCGGTGACGCCGATCTGGGCCAGCTGGATGCGGAAGGCTTCCACCTGCTGATCAATGCCGATGAGGGCAGCTTGGAAGGTGCGGCCCTGCGCTTCGGCAAGGGCCTTCTGGAAGTCAAGGGCCGCATTGTTGAGGTCTTTCCGCTTGGCGGCTTCCTCGACGGTGAGGGCGTTGCGGCGTCCCTGAATCTGGACGCCGAGCAAGTCCACTTGATTCCGTGCATTCGCCAGATCAGTTTCTAGCTGGATTGCTTCCGGCCCATTCGCGCGGATGCCGCGTTGCCGGGCCAGCGCCGTCTCTAGCTCGGTGACCTTGGCCTTGGCGGCCGCAATCTCTGCGTTGCCCTCGGTTTCGAGCGCCTGACGGCGCGCGGCGAAAAACTGCGCAAGGGAAGAGTTACCCTGATCGAAGCTCGCCGAGGCGGCTGCGACAAACTGGCTGGTACGCTCCTTGGTCGCGGCTAGCTCGCGGTCGAGCGCCGCGAGCCGCGCGTCAGACTGGGCCTTGAAGATTTGCTGCTGGTCGGCGGCCGCAATCTGGATCTGTTGCTTGATCTGCCCGTTGAGCTCCTTGGTCTTGGCGATGATCTGGGCGGTGGTGAGCTTTGTGACGTCGATGCCTTCGACAGTCTTGCCGAGGCGCTTGAGCTGATTGACGGTCGTATTGAGCTCGTTGATCGCGGCCGTGCGCGCTTCGTCGGCCGCACCCTTGACGTCCTCCGGCTTGCCAAACAGCCGCTTCCATAGCTCGGCGGAATCCTGCTCCCCTTGCGCACGGAAGGCCCGGATTTCCGTGTCAGCCGTCTTGAGCTCATTCAGCGCGCCCGTCAGGTTTCCGCTCGTGATCTCGGCCAGCGCCCCGGCTACCCCCTCGACGTTCCGGGTAATGATGAAGGTGATGTTGGAGACGGTCTTGGCGGCTTCATTGAAGACGAAGGCAATGAACTTGACGACGGCTCCGACTGCGCCGCCCAGCGACTCGAAGCCGGAGCGCGCCCCGGCCGTGGATCCCGTCATGTCGTCGAGCGCACTGATGGTCGTGGTGACGCCCGGGATCAAGCCCTCAAAGAAGCTGCGCGAGAGCGCCGTGGCTTGCTGCTGGAGCGAGACGATGCTGGCCTCGAACTCTTCCGCCGCGCGCACGTCACTCTCGCGCAGGATCGCGCCCAGCCGCTCCGCTTCGGTCGAGGCGCGCGCGAAGCCATCCCCGGCGAGCGACTGCATGAGCGGGATGAGCTTGGTGGCCCGGCCGCCAAGGAGGTCTTGCACAACGGCATTCTTGTTGGCGCCGTCGCTGAACTTCACAAGGGCATTGGCGACGTCAAAGAACACTGCCTCCAATCCGCCCGGGCCAGAGGCAATCTTGACGAGCTTCTGCCCGTCGAGGCCGAGGGAGCGGAATGCTTCGATGGTCTGAACGTTGCCCTGCTGGACTTGCTTGAGGGAGTTGGAGAGGCCCCGGAGCGACACGGAAAGATTCTGCGTGTCAAGGTTCATCTTCCGGGCTTCCAGCTGCAGCACGCTCAACGTCTCGATGCTGATGCCGACTTCCTGCGACAGCTCATTCAGCGCCTTCGCATTCTCCAGCGAGGCATGCCCCAACTCCAGAAACTCCTTCACGCCGAGTGCGAGGCCGAGCGCCCCGGCTAGCTCCTTGATGGCTTCCTTGGCGGTGTTGGTGAGCTCCTTGAAGCCCTCGCCCCCTTTGCCCACTTCCTTGCCGGCCTGTTGGGCCTGAACGCCGAGCTTGCGTAGGCCCTCGACCACCTGCTGAATGGCGGCCGAGCCGTCCTTGCCGTCGCCGGTAATGCGCAGGTTGAGGGTTACGTCGTTGCCACCGGCCATGGGCGCGCTCCGCTAATCGTCATCCTTCAGGATCGGCGGCAGCATTGGAGCCTTCTTTTCCTTTGTCCCGCCGAGGACGTACACCAATTGTTCATGCCGGTAACTCACCAGCGCCCGCTCCCGCACCAGCGCCTCGTAAGCCAACAGCACTTCCCGCAACTCCCGGTTCACCACTTCCTCGTACCGCGCCGGATCGTAGCCCGCTACCTCGCGCAACACCCGGCTCCACGGTTCCCACGCATCCCCATCCCACCGCGACTTCCTCTGATTGCCTCGAAGCGAACGGCGCGGTGCCGTCAGCCCCCGCACGAAGAGGTGTTTGAACTCTTCTAGGAGCTTCGCCCGCTCGACAAGAAATGCTGCAGAATCTCCGCCAGCAGACTCAGCAGCCCCTTCTTTTCCTCATCGTCAACCAGATCCAGCACCAGCATCTTCGTTTCCTCGGCATGCGCCGTGGTCCATCGGGGCACCCCCACCGGCACCAGCACTCCGGCGAGTAGATCGCCCACCACGTCGGCCGCAAACACCCGCTCCACGAGCGACGTCAGAAACTGCTGGAACACGGCGTCATCCTTCGCCGCATTGGTGGGGACGTTCACCTGATCCAGCCCGGCCTTCCGGACAGTCCGGGTGAGCCAGATGTCTTGTGCCATCGTCCGCACCGTCACTACGCGAAACGTCCGCTGGGCCGGAAGTCCCCGGCCCAGCGTGATCGTCCGCGCCTCTCCCGAAGCGTCGGCCACGGCTTACGCGCCCGCGACCGGCGACTCAAACACCTCGTACAACGGCGAGGCGTCGCTGCCCCCGTAGAGGCCCGCGCTGTCGTCCAGCAGCTTGCACTTCAGCGTCCACGTGCCGAACTCATTGGAGATGAACCCCTGCTCGCCGTCGCTCGTGAGGCTCGCGCGATAGGCCATCAGGTCACGGTTCTCGCCGCTCGCGTTGTCGGCCGCGAAGTAGATGGAGGCTTCCACGGCGTTCTGCGTGCCGCCCCGGATGCGCTTGTAGGCGACGGCATTGTCCCACGTGTAGTCAGCCGTGATGGCGGTGTCCGGGTCGATGTCGCCATCCGCGAGCAGCTTCACGAAGCCGCGCTGCGCATCCACGACTTCGTAGTCATCCCCGGCCGTGAAGGTCGTCATGCCCTGCTTCAGCACGACGCTCGACACGAGCGGATGGGCCAGCTTCAGGATCACGTCGAGCTCACCGGGCGTGCCCAGCGCCTCGGCCGTGATCGTGCCGCCCGCCGTGGCGGCCACTTCCTCGATGTCACCCGCGAGGACGGCCGCGAGGACATCCAGGTTGAACTCGTCACCCTGGATCGTCAGCGTGACGACGCGCTCGCTGGTGATCTCCTTGTACACCACCGTCGCGGCGACCCGGCTGCTGTTCTTGGTGAGCTTGGTGTCGGCCGTGCCGACGGTGAGGGACTCGCAATTGCCCATGTCCAGCCACGGCTTGCGCACGCCGCTGACGATGGGGGCCCAGCGGATGACTCCGCGCCCCAGCTGCAGCAGGTCGGGAGAGGGAGAACGGGTGCTCATAATCGGGGTGCTCCGGTAGAGAGAAGGTTATTGCGGATAGCGCGCCGGGACTGTCCGACGCACCTTGAACGTCCCGATCACCGAGCCGATGAGGGTGGACTTCCCCACACCACCGGTGACGCGGGATTCCTTGAGGTCGGCCACCTCAAGCACTTCTACGTCGCCCAACGTCCGCCACGATGCACTCGCATCCCGGAAGGCCGGAGCCGGGTCTATGTCGTCCGGGATCGGCACCTTGCTGAGCTTGGGTTCATTGAAGGCATTCAACGAGTCCATCAATGCCGTCAAGAGATAGCCGCCCCGTCGCCGCGCAAAGCTGACCGGCTGATCCCGCTCCATGTAGGCAAAGGACACCTTGACTTGGTCGAAGTCGAGTTGTCCCCGGCCGCGCAGTAGCGGCGCGTCCGTCGAGAGTTGGGCCACGATGACGAGCGCCGGCACCACATCCGGATCGTATCGGGTTGCCACGCACTCATCATCCACGTCATTGTAGATCGTCACCGGGAGCGCATCCCCGTTGATCTCCAGTGCCGTCGCTTCCTCGGTGCTATCGAAGGTCACGCTGGCCGCGAGCGCCCGCAGCCCATACGTCGGGTGCGCATCGAGCCATCGGGAGAGGATGCGCGTGACGCGATTGATCATGAGATGCGGCCCTCGATGAGCCAATTGCGAAGGTTGTCCCGCAGCTCATCCAGCACCTCAGCCGGCAACGGGTCGGGAATGACTTGGCGCTCCGGGATGATCCCTGCGCCCGGGCCGTCCGGCTGCTGATGAAAGACGGCATAATCAATGCTGGTGCCGAAGAGCAGCGCGAACCGGGTGGCCCGCACGATGCTCTCGCCGCGCGAGGACGTCAGGCTACTCCGCAACGCGCCCGTCCGCACGAGGATGGGCCGATTGCCGAAGCCGAGCCGTTCCTTGGCTTCGAGGGTCGAGGGGGCGAGCGGCGGCCACGGATCGCCAAAGATGTCGCCCTCGGTGCTGAAGTGCAAATCCTCAGCCCGGCGCAACGTCTTCAGCACCGATCCCTTCAGCACTGGCCGGTAGTCCTCGAAGCGCCCAGCCAAGATGGCAAACTTGACTTGGGCCTCGCTCGCGTCGAGGACGACACCCAGTGCGCCAAGGAGGTTCGGCCCGGCCATGCGCCGTTACCAGCTACGCGCATCCGTCCGGAGCGACCGCACCGGGCGAATGTTGGCGAAGTCGCGCACCATCTTTCCACCATCGGTTCCGGTGAGCTGGATGCCGGCGATGATGGCTTGCGACTGCGGGTTGACGGCATCATCCCGATACGTCCGGGACTCGCCTTGCTGGGTGCTGGACTCGCTCTGGACCACGAAGGGATCCAGCCCCTGCTCGACTTGGAAGTTCATCTGCAGCGCCACCGCCATCGTGACGCGGTCAAGTTGATCCGCGTCGCACCGATCCACGAAGCTCTGCGTCAGGCCGAGCAGCGCCTCAGCGAGCTTCTGTTGCGCGGCGAAGGGATCGGTGCCCAATGCGTTGACCTTGCCGGTCAAGAGCGGGTGGGCAGTGACGGTGACGAGCGTCATGGCAGGTTACTCCGTCTTGGGAGCGGGCTTCCGCTGCGGCTGTTGGATCTGGATGTTGCCGAGCGCCGCGAGGCTGTGGATCATTCGCAAATCCAGCGCCTCCAGTGCTTCGTCCTCGGCCCCCGGCTTGTACGTCACGCCCCGATGCTCGAAGGGCGTGACGATGGTGAACCCGACTTTCTTGGCTTTGCTATTCGCCATCTCCGGAACCTCCATCCGTGTTGCGGACGATCACGCCATCAGCGCGAATCGTCCCGTTGGTGATCTTGTACTTCTTGCCGAGCAGCCGGGCATTCCGGTCGCGCAAGGCCGTGGCGAGTTGGGCCTTGGCCTGAGCAATCTTGAGCTCTTCCATGGCCTCGGCGGCTTCGTCCCGCAGCCGGTTCGTTTCCACCCGCTCTTCATCGGTGACCCGCTCCGGAATGCCCGTCTGTTCGGTCTTCATGCGTTGTTGCTCCTGAGGTGAGGAGGGTTAGGATGCCGCGAGGAACCCGAATGCTTCCAGCGCGTCGAGGATTGACGCGATGGCGGTGGCACAGCTGGCCGCATCGGCCGAGGGATCGGCGATGTGGCTCTGCTGGTCGAAGAGGAACTCAACGCCCTCGGCGCTGCCCTTCATGGCGGGCTTGCCGCTCTTCGAGTAGAACACCGACGCGGCCGTGGGCGTGGCCGGAGCGTCGAGGTAATCGCTGATCTTCATCGACCCGTCCGCCTGAAAGCGGGTGTGCAGCCGCTTCGACGCGGCCCCGATCCGGGTGAGCTCGATGTCCATCTGCGTGCCCGCAGCCGTCTTGGTCTGATTCTCGGCCGCGAGCAGCTTGACGGCCGCGATGTTCGCCGACCATCCGCCGTTCAGCGTATCGTCGCCATGATACGCCATGCCCTGCAGGCACCCCAGTACGTCGTTCGCCTGTACGGCTGCCGGCGTCCCGATGGAGCCGCGCGCCTTCTTGCAGAGCACGCCCCCAGAGAACGTCGCCGAGTCGCGGTACATGTACGAGCGAATCCCGGCGCTGTCTTCGTTCGGGCCGTCCGAGACGATGACGAGAGCGCGCATGTTGATGTCGTTCGGGAACCGCGCGCCGCGCGGATTGCCGATGACGACGGTGCCCGGCCCGCCCAGTTCAGCCGTGTTGGTCACCCCGCTGGCCGAGTAGTCCGGCACCCATGAGAAGGCGCTCGTGCCGGATGCGGGTGGGGTGGTCTTGGAGAAGGCAATCTTGCTGCCCACTCGCGTGGTCCATGCCGGCGCGTCACTGACGACGCCCAGCAGCTTCCCTTCGTCATCGGTGGGCGTGATGTCGGGCGTGCCGGCCAGATCGCCCCACGCGCCGCCACCCTCGCCGTCCGCGATGAACACCTGTCCTTCATCCGGATCACCGTCCATGATGCTGACGATGACGCGGCCCGGATGATCCTCATCCTCCGTCGCCTCGACGCCGACGCCGACGAAGTTGAGCGCGCCCGCCTCGGCGCGAATCGTCGTGCCTTCGTCCAGCACATCCGTCCGGCTCTCGCTCGTAGCCGGCACACTCACCGGATCCACGTCACAGTAGCCGAGCGACTGGAGCATGTAGATGTCGTTGTCCGAGGCAGCCGAGCCTAGCGCCGTCTCGTCACCCGGCTCATAGGTCACGCCGCGCAACGTGACCTTCCGGGTGATGGTGAAGTCGAGCGTGGTCACGTTGCAAGTCCTCTCAGTCGTAGGAGCCAGAAGGCCGGGACGCCCGCCCTAGTGCGAACGTCCCGGCACTACTGGACAACGCGCCGGATCGTTAGATGCCGGCGTTGACCACGTACAGCGCCTGCTCATTCGGCACGGCCAGCGCGTTCACCTGGCACCGCACCGACAACTCCTTGCCCTCGTTGGCGACCGTCCGCACGACGGACATGCCGCGCACGTCGATGGCCATGTCGGGCGAAGCGTTGGCCATCTGGAAGCCGTTCACGGTCGGCGCGTAGTACGTCGAGCCGATGATGCCGCTGTCCGGGATCCACGCCACGCGGTTCGCGGGCCAGATCTTCGTGCGGGTGTAGGCCTGACCGCCATCATCGAAGACATCCACCGAGTCCTCGAACACGATGATGGTGAAGGGGTGGCCAAGCTCTTCGCCCAGCCGACGCTCCAGCTCAGCGCGTGAGAGCGGGTAGGCCTGGTTGGTGCCGAGGGGCGCGGTGTACTGTATGGCCACGAACGTCGAGCGCCGCATCACGGCCCCGCGCGTTGCGCCCATCAGCGTCTCGGCGTTGTACGTCTCCGTCAGGAACTGCGTCCACGCCGTGCCGGTCGTGGGCGTGCCGGTCCACGCGGTGGGCGTGGTGTAGCGGCTCGAAGAGAACTGGAAATCCACCGTCTTGTCCGCACCCGATCCCTGCGGGTTGCGAACGGTGATCACGCCGAGCGCCCACGCGCGGAAGGCGTCGAGGTCGATGCGGCGGATGTTGGCGCTGACGAGCCGATCCACGCGGGTCGGGATGTCGGGGCCGACGATCTGGCGGAACACGGCCTCGTTGCCGAGCGCGCCCTCCATGATCTTCTGCATCTCCTGCTCTTCGAGCTTGAAATAGCTCTCCACCGGGATCATCTCCACATCCCGGAAGGACGGCACCGCCAGCGGAATCTGGCGGCCCGGAGCGTTCCACTCCCGACGATCCGCAACGGGGCGGGCGTCGAGGGTGGTGATGTCGGACAGCTTCACCCCGCGCGCATCCACACGCGGGAAGAAGGCCGGACTGTTGACCAGTCCGAGGTCGATGGCCGAGCGCGCCTGAGCGCGCACGGTGAGCGCCGCGTTGGTGAGCAGCTGCTCGGTATTGATCCAGTTGAACATGATGATGAGTACCGAGTTGAAGGAACCTGCGAAACGATCTGAGGCTGCTGAGTCCTACGCGGAGCGTGTTACGTGGGCGTGAGCTGGAGGCCGGACGAATCGGCGAAGGCAGCCTGTTCGGCGGCCGTGTAGGTGCGGCCGAGGATGTCCTCAGCCACGTCCCGGTTCACGAGCCCCGCCGTGGCCACCGTCACCGAGAACGTGCCGGTGCGGTACGTGTCGGAGTTGTCGGTGACGAGCTTCGTGGGCTCGACCGTGACGCCGAACAGCTTGTCATCCGCTCCGGCCGTGACGGCGAAGGTGATGTAGTTGCCGGCTTCCCAGTCCGTCGAGCCGTCGCTGATCGTGACGCTGAACCGCTCGGAGACGAAGGCCGTGCCCACTGCACCGGTGCCGATGAGGCCGGACTTGGTGCCCTCGACGGTGAATGCGGCCGTGGCGCCGGTGCCCGTCATGGTGATGGTGATCGTCTCGGCCGGAGCGCCGTAGCCGCCGGTGGCCGAGCCGATGGTGCCGTTGCCGGTGGCTGCGCCGGTGCCCTGATGGGCCACGCCCGCTGCCACGGTGGACTTGGTACGGGGCGACGTGACGAGCGCGCCCTGCGACGTCAGCGGCACCCCGGCCTTCAGGTATCCGTTGGCATCGACTTCCTTGTTGGTGAGGCCGGACAGGTCCACGTCAATGGCGACCGTGGCACCAATGGCGCCCACGAACGGATTGGCATAGCCGTCGCCGCCATCCGTCTTGGTGACTCGCATCGGGGTCATGATTGGGTGCTCCGAAAAGTTGAAGGATTGCTGGAGTTACTGCGCGGGACTCGACAGGCCGGCAAAGGCCCCGTGATGCTTCGGGCCTTCCGGCTTGGCGGCTTTGCTCACGGAGTCACGGATGGATGCCGCGAGGGCTGCGGCCCCGGCCGGAGCCGGAGTGCCCTTGCTGCCGCCGATCCCGCCACCGGTGTCCGTCCCCACCAGCACGAACGATGCTGGGGCCTCGCCGATCAACTCGCCCGCCATCAGCTGCAGGGCGGCTTCCGGCGTCTGCGCCGCGATGGGGATGTCCTTGCCCTTCTGGAGAACCTGCCACGTGCCGTCGTCATTGATCTTGATCCGGCCCGCGTTGTCGGCCTTCTGCAGCAGCACATCGGCGTAGTCGGCGGCAAGGTGCTTACCGTCCGCGCCGGGCGTGACGAGATGTCCACGCAGCGCTGCGAGGCGCTGGTTGTGCCGCTCCGTCCGAAGCGTCGTCAGCAGCTCAGCCTCGCGCGCCTTGGCCTTGGTCTGCAGATCACCGATCTGCGCGCCGTACTGATCGTGCAGGGCCTTGGTGTCGGGGCTGTTCTTGAGCTTGGTGAGCTCGGCATTGGCCGTCGTGAGCTCGCCTTCGAGCGTCGTGACGCGCGCGGTGGCCTTCTCCAGCTCACCGTGCTTCTTGCCGTAGCCGATGTCATGCCCCTTCTGGAACACCGCCTGATAGACGGCCGGGGCTTCCTTCTCCATGGCCGTGACGACTTCGTCACGGTTCGCATGACCAAGAAGGGCTTTCAACGCTTCAATCAGTTTCTCCATGTTCGACCTCACATTGACGTTGTGGGGATACGCGACACCGCGCTAACGGGGCGGTGGCCCGCGACATCCGAAGGGCAATCACATCCGGCCCGGAGGGGATGAGGCTCCAGCCGATCTGGGAAACAAGTATAACTACGGATGCTCACGAGGCGCTAGCCCTCCTCAGTGACCACACGGATTTCGCCTTGGCCGCACTGACAGTTGGGGTGTGGGGCATCCGGCCACTCCTCAGGCGGATACCACCCCGGGCCAAAGCCCACATCCTCCTTTGCCACATCGTCGCATTCGTCCGGCACCTCGTGCCGTTCCGATAGCTCCCACTTGGCCACGAGCTTCACCGGCGCGGCCCGAAGCGCCGCCGCATTCCCCTGCCGGTACGTCTCGAAGCCCTCAGTGGCCAAGAGCCGTTCCACCTTCCAGCCAATGCTCGCGGCCAACTTGGCCTCGACCTTCGGCGTTCCCGCCAGATCAATTGGCAACTCTCCCCGCAACAGCCGCCGCATCCCCGCCAGCGCCTCGGCGCTCGACTTCACCCCAGTGGCGTTTTCGAGGTACGCGCCGAACCCATCCCCAATCTCCCCCATGTGGCCTCGGATCAAGCGCCCCACCGTCTTGTTGCCGCGCAACGCTGACGCCACGGCCTTCCGCGCACGCCCGGGCACTGTGCTGAGGCGAAGTGCTACGCCCCCGGTCGGTACTTCGAGGACACGCGCCACTTGAAACGCGACGGTTTTGTGTTCGCGGATGACGGTGGACAAAATGTCATTCTGGAGCTTGGCAGAGGATGCGAGCCATTGCGCCTCAATCCGGTCGAGGCCGGTGCGAAGGCGGTTCAGCATGGCCTCGGCTTTCGCGGCGCTCAATGGCTCGCTGCTGGTGCCGATCTTCGAGAGCGAGGCCGAGACTTCCGCCACCACGCTATCAACCTCGCGGATCGCGCCCCGGGACAGGCGCGCCGAGAGCGCCCGCACCCGCTTCATGAGGGCCTTGTAGCTTGCCTCGGCGGCTTTCCGTTCGGCGCGGGTCATGTGGTTGGCGTAGCCTCGCCGTTTCGCACCCATCCATGCCAGTTACATCCGCCCTTCAGCACCACCGACGCCGGCATGGCAGGGGTGCCAGGTACAAACGTCAGATCGTCTAGCCCGGTGCCGCTCGGCGTCCATCGGCCCGGCCCCGGCTCCAAGTGCTCCGGGACGCCACGGCCCCGGAACCAGCAGAGGACATAATGCGCGCCGCGCACGAACCGCTCGCCATTCTCTTCGACAACGGGCAATCCCTCGGCGCACTTAGGGCATTGGAACCAGAGGCCATGCGCTTCCGCGAGCGTTGCCACCGAGCCAAAGGTGCGCCGATCTGTCGCCGAGGTCAGCGCCACAAACCGCGCATGCAGATCGCGCAGCCTCATCCGAGTACCCGCCGACGATAGCGCCGCATCAAGGCGCGCCGATCCGGGTGGCGCATGAAGCGGAGCACCAGCGCATTGACCGCCACATCACATTCGGCGCAGATCGCGCGCCAGTGATTCCCGTCTGCGCAGACGTTCCACTGATACCGGGCACGGCGCTCCCCGCAACGGAAGCACCACACCCGGCCAATCCCGCGCGCCGAGTAGGGTTCACGTCTCGGCCGTGGCTTCGCATGCCGCGATGAAGGCAGCATTCCACGCCGTCGTTCGCCAGTGGGCCCGGGCGACTGGCACGGCATCAGGATGACGGAAGTGTTCGGGACTCCGCGCCATCTGGCCGTACAGGCGATTGAATACCCGTTGACCCAGCTTGCCCCACTTCCGCCACTGACGCTTCGGCACCTTGTGTACGTTCTTGGCCATGAGGCCGATCCTCCAAAGGAAAGAGAGACACCAACGTTTCGAGCGACGCATAGACGCGGCGCATGGCTTGGGCTTGCTCCCGGGAGAACTTGCCCGGATAGTTGGCCTCAAGCTCGCGCCCACCCTGCGCGCCCCGCTTCGCCCAGCGGTGGATGCTGTGCGCGAGACTCATCAGGCCGTCGCTCCCGGCACCACGGGTGGCACGGCCGGGGCAGTGGGCTTCGGCGCGGGCTTGAACTTGTCGCTGCCGGCCGAGCCCATGATGGCCTTGGCCTTCTCTTCCGACAGGTTGAAGAAGGCTTGGATCATGCCGAGGCCCGCGTCCAGCGGCAACTCGCCGTCCGCGACCGACTTCACAATGTCCACAGCCGCGCTGATCTGCGCGCCGTTGAGGACGCTGTCAGTGGTGGTCTGGATGATCTGATCCGGGGCCTTGGGTGGCGTGGCGCTCGGATCAGCCGGGGCGGCACTCGGATCGGTCGGTACGCCGTCGCGGCCAAACTCCGAGGTCAGGCCGGCAATCTGGAGCGTGGATGCGGCGAGCGCGCGCGCCGACTCCGCAAACTCGCCCTCGACCGTCGCCTCATCCTCATCCGTCGTCAGCATCCCGCTTTCCTTCGCCGCCACCGTCATGGCGCGCGCCGAGAGCGTGGCTGAGGAAATCTTGCTGGCGTTCTGCAGGTCGAACAGGCGCTCAATCGAATCCATCAGCGGCGCCAGCTCAAAGTCTCGCGTCCACTGCACCGAGGCGCTGGGCTTCGTGGAGCCGAACCGCAGCTCAAGGAACATGAGCGCGATGTTCTGGCTGGTCTCGACTTCCGACGCGAGCAAGCCGAGGCGCGGAGCCTTCGACTCGCCGAATCCCGCTTGCTTCGAGACGCCGGACGCATCCGGCACGCCGGAGACTTCGAGGCTGGTGATCTCCTTGACGCTCTCGCGGATCGCCTGAAGGCGCTTGGTGAACACTTCGGCCGTCACCGCCCCGGCGCTCGAATCCTGCACCGAGGGCACCACAGCGGCCGTTCCGCCCAGATCGGTGCGGACAATCGGCACCGGGATGAGCTTCGACCCGGCCATCATCTTGTCCACCGCAACCTTGAAGGAATCCGGATCCACGCCGAGCAGGAACTGCAAGCTGCTCGCCGCATCCCATGCGTCGTAGTTGGCTGCCGAGTCGAGGTTCATGTAGGCCACGGCCGCGTTCGCAATCTCCGTCACGGCCGAGCGGGACATGTTGTCCTTGTCGCGCTGGTAGAAGTGCGGCCACAGCGGAATCTCGCCGCGCGTCTTGTCCCACGTGCCGGTGTCGCCCTCACCCGTCAGCTGCTTCCCCTCGTCATCGAACGTCCACCAGCCGCCCGCCGAGAACTTCAGCCCGGTCTCATCCCCTTCATCAAGGCCCGTGAAGCCCTTGCGCACGTACAGGCGCATCGGCCCCTTCTGCTCGCGGACAATGTCACCATTGACGATCCGGGCGGGCCGAGGCGGCAGCTGGAGCAGGGCCCATGCCAGTCGGCCCTCGACATAGTCCCAGTTGGTGATTTCGAGGGGCGAGTGATGCACGAGGTACGGCCGCGCGCCCGCTTGGACGTCGGCCGAGGTCACGGCCGGGCGCGTCGTGGACTCCACGAAGCACCACCGATGCCCCGTCACGCCCGCCCAGCTGGTCACATCCGACCACCACGCATCCCACTGCGCCCCGTCGTTCCCGACGCCATCCACGTTGAAGTACACCAACTCCGCATTCGTCGGCGCGTCTCCCTTCCGATCCTTGCGCACTTCGCCGAGCGTCCCGAAGCTCAGGCCCCCGGAGTCGGCGCTGGGGCGCTTGCGGAAGAGATGGCCCCGGAGCATCGTCATGAAGGCTTCGGGGAAGTTGAGGTAGGTGGCCTGATTCTGCCGGTCGGTGTAGTGCTCGCCCGGCTGCCCGGCCATCTGCGCGAGGACAGTGCGATTGGCAAGCGCCTCTTGCGCCGCGCGCTCGCCCTCCGGGAGCGCCGTGCTGCACGTCTCCCAGTCGAAGCGGCGCAACTCGCTGATCACGTGCGTGCCGCCGCGATACCGGCGCTCATTCCGCTCCCATTCCGCGCGGCGCGCCTCGTAGATCGGGTGCTGCCGCTTGAGCCAATCGCGCTGTGCCATGAGGCCGGTTCCTTTAGGTGGTGGTGAAGGTGAGGTCTTGCGTTCGCGGATCATTCATCCAACGTCGAGCCATTTCCAACGTCACGACGCGCGGCCGTCCCTCGATGAGCCAGCTCATGCGCATCCTCCGGCCGAGTCGGAAGGCCGTGCACTCATCCATCTCGCCGTGGTAGTTGAATCCGCACCAGAGCATGCGCCATAGGTAGCGCACCACCCAGATCCACTCCCAGCGGTACTTCGCGCGGAACTCATCCTGATCCTCGCCATGGCCAAACCGCTCGTGGAAGATGCCTTCCAGCGAGAACATGTTGCCCGGGGTCGGCCGCAGCGCAATCACCGGCGCCATCGTCAGCCCGTTGATTGCCGCGCCGAGGACGAAGCGCGCCCACCACCACGGGAAGCCAAACCGCACATCCCACATCTCGCCAACTTCCACGAACACCTGTTGCTTGGTCTCGGCATCGATGACGCCGACGCCGCGCCGTCCGTCGAGGACTTGGGTGATGCTGACGCTCGAAGCCATGGATTATTTCCTCACTGAGCCGAAGTCGCCGCTGCTGACGCGCGTGAAGGCGTACCGATCCTTGGCGTGGATGGCGAGGGCGAGCGCCATGACGCCGTCATCATGGAGTCCTTGCGGCGCTTCGTAACGCACGCCGTTCTTGGTGTACTCGTAGCCGAACGACTCCAGCTCATTCACGAGCCAGCCGCCCGGGAATGTGACCTGCTTCTTGTGGAGGGCCGTCATGAGGCGCTCCATGAGCTGCTGCTTGCTCGGCCCGGTAAACTCGAAGCGGGTGCCGGGGCACGCCGTCCCGGTGCCCTTGATGACGTTGTTGGCCACGCTGTCGCCGGAGCCGGTGGCATCGATGGAGTAGGCGGCACCGTAGGACTTGAGGAGTGCGATGAGGCGCGGCTCGGTGGCTTCCCACGGCAGGTGGAACCGATCCAGCGCGCGCGTAGCCCCAGTGTCCACGTCGAGCGTCAGGTTGACGGTGTAGTCCTCCGCGCGCGCCAAGTCCACGCCCGCCGCGTAACGGTGCCCGCGTTCCGTGGGCTGGATCCACGGTGCGTTCGCCGCAGCCGTCGCATCCTTCATCGTACAGGCCTTGATCGCGGCCATGCCGAACGGGTTGCCCCCGTCCTCGGCCGGTTCGCCCAGATACTCTTGCTTGAACACTTCCGGGGGCATGTCGCGCTCGGCCTCGCGCAACTCTTCCGGATCCATGAGCGGGTTCAGGATAGAGCCCAGCCGCCACGACGCCCAGCGCCCGCCGTCCTCATCCGACATCTGCGCTTGGCCCTTCTCGTACAGTTGATGGAAGTAGCGCCGCCCCTTCGGCGTCCCGAACAGCCATCCATCCCCTTCGAGGATAGACAGCGTGGGCCGGATCGCGCCGTTGAACCGCTCGGACAGATCGCGCACGAGGCCCGCCTCATTGATGATGGCGCGCGCGTAGTCACGGCCTCGGCCGGCATCTGGATCTTCGAGTGACCAAAACTCGATGACGCCTCCATTGATGAGTTCAAGGCGGCGCTCCTGCTCGCTTTTGTCGCGGATCATGCCGCCCTGATCTTCCATTCCGCCCAAGCGCGCGATAATAGAGCGCCAGTTAGGCCGCAGCAGCTTGTACGTCGGCGCAAACCATCCGACCGGCAGCCCCTTCCGCACGGCCGGGCGCAGCGCCCGATCCTCGGCCAATACGTCCTTGCCCCACCGTCGCCCGCATTCGAGGACATTGAAACGCGCGCGCTCGGCGACCACCTGCTGCTGCGACTCGTGAAGCGAGGGCAAGCGCACGTGGATGCGCGTCCCAATGCCGCGATGAAAGCGGCGACGGCCGGGCGTGATGGCCCGCGCGCTGATCACTCTTCGTCGCCCTCGTCAGCATCGTCATCGTCACCGAGGTCGAGCAGCTTACGGCCGCGCCCCTGCTCGACGGTCGCCCCCTTGGGCTTGCGCTGCGGCGGATCATCAAAGTGCACGTGGACGTTGATCTCAGACTCAATCGGCGCATCCATGAAGCCGATCCGGTTCAGCAGCTTCTCGCCCAGTGCTGTGTCCGGGGGCACTGCCGGCTCTACGAGCACCACCTTGCCGTCCACTTCCTTCGTCACGGCTTCCTTGCCCCGGGCCTTCGCCACGTACTGCTCGGCTAGCTCGAAACCGAGCTTGGCGCGCTCTTCATCGATGATGTGGCCAAAGCGTTCCCGGAGCGTCTTGACGCCACACTTGAAGTGAATGGCAATGATGGTGTCGGGCGCGGTCGTGCGCGCCTTGCGCCGTAGCTCGGCCTCGTCAATCTCAATCATCGGGTGCGGCGGATTCCCGTTGTAGCGCCGATGATGCGGGAAGATGTCCGGGTGAAGGCTGCGCGCCTCGACCACCAGCGCATGGTACCGCTTCCGGAACATTGTCTTGTTCAAGTCCGGGAACAACGCGCGCCGAATCTCCGGCTCACTCTTCCCCTCCAGTGCCATGTGGTACACCTCACGCGCCTTCGGCACATCCGGAAACGCGCGCCGCAACTTGCGACGGTCGATGTCGAGATGGGCCGCGCCCGGGGGCAACTGCTGCGAGGAAGAGGGAGCCGTCATGGCGTGTGCGTTGGGTGTCCGTCTGGGATCATCAGCGAATCTATTGCGCATCGTCTGAACCTCGCTAGTGTTCAGCAGTGGCGAGGAACATGCCCTCCTCACTACGCGAAGGTGTCACCCCTCCCTCTTCGCGCCGCTCGACTCTCTCAAGGGCTACCCGGCGAGAGCACCACGGCCGGGGCCTATTGGAAGAACACGCATCCAATAGTGGCCAAAGGTGCATCCAATAAAGTTGCGATCCTTCAAGGACTTAGTGTGTTTGTTCATCTAATAGAATCGGGTACGCTTCCCTCACTATTGGATGAGCACTATTGGATGGGGGTCGAAAATCGAAAACACAAACACTCGAAAGTGCGCTTATAGACGATAGCTAATAGTGGCGGAACGCACGAAGCCCCCGAACCCGCGCCGAGGCATGGGGTTCGGGGGCTTCCGGGGCCTATTGGGTGGGCCGGGCGGCTACATCCCGGTACGCCGATACTCGCCGATCCGGAGTAGGACGCGCCGGGGATCGTCGCGCTCGGCGCGCAGGTAGCTGACGCGCGAGACGCCGAGCATGGCGGCTGCTTGGGCCAGCGAGAGGCCCGCGCGCCGTCGCTCCAGCCGGGCCCATTCTGTGTAGCTGACGCGGAGCTTGAGCCGGGGCCGTTCGGCACATCCGAAATCCGTCATGACGGAACGTTCGCCGCGCGCCAGCACTTCGACGCTCGACGCGCGCCCAGCGCGCACGGCGGCTTGTTGCGAGAGGTTGGCGCGCCGTCGTAGGAGCCAACGGCGCTCGGCCGGGGTCACGCGGATCGTCCGAGTCATCATGGGCGTTTCGGAGCCTCACAGGGCGGAAGGGTAAAGGCCGGGCGCATCACGTTGTACGACAGGAGCCAGATGTGCTCGGCGACGAAGGCCAGCACGAGGATCACCAACACCCCGATCAGGAACGTTTCCCGGGGCGAACGGCTCGACGCCTTATCCACGGTGCCTCCGTTCGGCCGCGCGCACTTCGGCCATGGTGCGATTGAGGTCAGCAATCTCGCCTTCGAGGGCATTCCAATTGGTCACTTGGCGTGGATCTTCCGGCGAGGTCGAGTAGAAGCCGAAGCGCAGGAGCTTGGCGGCCGCTTGGACCACTTCCCCGGCCTCTTCCATCAGCCGCACCAGCATCTGGCGCTCTTCCGCCGTCACCGTCGCATCCAGCGGCCGTCGCCGCAACGCGGGCCGATCTACCGGGCTCATGGCGCATCCTCCGTCGCCCAGAGCGCATCCAGCGCCGCGCGTTGCGTCCCGGAGAGTGTGTTCAGTGCTTCGCACGCCGGCACATGGTCGCGCCACCAGCGCCAATCCTTCCGGTTCCGGCGCGCCTCGACCATCCGGATCGCATCATTCAGAATCAGGTACGTGCTCCAGCCGATCACACCCCGCAACTCCGCCACATTCCGCCGCGCCTCGGCCACTCGCGCCGTCGTCACCGGGCCCAGCAAGTCGCGCCGCGCCGCATCCTCGGCTGCGCGCGAGTCGCGCCGCGCCGTCCATGGCCATCGTATCTTCATCGGGGCCGTCCTCCCTGCCGTCGTTCTGGCCCAACATAGCGCCAGCCCGGCCGTTGCACTTCGCGCGGCAGATACCGCTCCATCGTCTCCCGGCACTCCGTACAGAAGTGCCGTCCCGCGTATTCCCATCTCGCCGGCAACCCGCACGTCGCGTAGGTGGGCCGTCCCGCCGTCTCCAGCGTCCCGCGTCCAGTGGGGCGCTCACATGAGCACCTTGGCCAATCAGTCGGCATCGGTGATATCCTCCGTGGGTTTGAAGCGATGGACAAACTGCAACTCCTTCATCGTCAGCGCGCTCCCGTCCTCGGCCAGCATCATGGCCAGCTTCAGCATGTTCTTCACATCCCGCCCGCTCGACCCGGGCCACGCCTTCACCGCCTCGGCAATCACCTTCGCGCCGATCTTCGCGCCGGAGACTTCCGCGAGCACGCCCCAAATCTGCGTCAGGAGCGCCGCGCTCGGCACGGTGTAGGTGATCCGGGCGACGCAGCGCGACGCAATCGCATCATCCACGAGGTCGGCCCGATTCGTCGTCAGGAACATCACGCCCTTGTAGTATTCGAGCGTGCGCAGAAAGACGCCCACGATGGCGTTTTGCTGAAGATCGTCGCCCCGGCGGCGCACATACACATCCGCTTCGTCCAGCAGCAAGATCGCATTCCACCGCTGGGCCCGGGCAAAGGCTTTCAGCAGGGCCTCTTCGAGATCATCCGGATCAGTGCCCAGCTGCGAGCACTGAATCGTGTAGAGGGGCCGCGCCGTCACCTCGGCATAGACTTCGGCGGTGAGCGTCTTGCCGGTGCCGGGCGGGCCGGCACAGAGGACGATGGCCCCGGCTCCCTTGCCCTTGATGATGTCCTTGAAGGCGCCACGATGCGCGAGCAGCATGTCCACGAGGCGGCGCGGATCGTCGGGCATGATGAGCTTGGCGCCGAGCGCGCGGTCATACTGGTACTCGGTGAGCTGGTCGATGTGGAGCCGGAGCCGGAGATGGCGCCGCAAGTCGAACGTCGCCAGCATCGGGTGCACCGGCACTTCCCACTCGGCCGGTTCCCCGTCCACCGGGTCTTCATCCTCGGCCGGCAAGTCCTCGCGCTCATCCGGCTCCGTCTCGCTCGCCGGGCGACGGCGCTTGCCCTTCTTGGGCCCGGGCGGAATCCCCTTGGCATCCTCGGCATACGGCTTCCGGCGCCAGAAGTAGGTGTCCATGTAATCTTCTCGCTCATCGTCCTCATTGTCCTCTTCCCGGAACACATCCACCACGACGCGCGCCGGTTCGCCGCCACGTTCAAGGTTGATCGTGTTGGTGCTCCGCCAATACCACGAATCCTCGCGGCTCCGGCCCCGGTTCCCGTCGAGATCATCGGTGCCGATCCCGGTGGCGGTGTACTGCTTGCCGATGAGTGGCATGACGCGCGTCCAGCGGTCATGTGATTCGAGGTAGCCTTGGCGCAGGTCTTGCTTCTCCGGGACGAAGCCCTTGCGGGCCAGCGCCTCGCGCGCCGTCATGTTGAGGCAATCTTCGCCATAGAAGCGCACGTTGCGCATATCGCGCACGCCAAACTCCTTCCAGTAGATTTCCATGTCGCAACTGGGCGGAATCCGGCTCCCGTTGCTGCCCCGCTCTTCCGGGTTGAACTCGACCTTGGCCACGAAGTAGGCCATCCACGTATCCCGGGCCGACTTCTCATAGACGCGGTGACCTTCCGTCTCGTAGAGCAGGATGTGGAGCAGTGTGCTGAACTGCTCGACGGTACGCGCCTTGACGCTGCCGGCGTCGGTGCTCATGGCTTCTTGCCACCGCTTGACGTCGGTGAGGGCCATGACGATGCCCTTGGGGCGCTTCGGCAGCGCCGCCTCTAGGAGCGTCCGCAGCCGCTGGATCTTTTCGGCGCTGTACTCTCTCAAGTCCACGTCGGCATACTTCTGCCACTCAAACTGATTCATGGCCACGCCGAACATCTTGAGCTCAAACACGCCGACTTCGCGCACTAGCTCTTCGCTGAGTTTGATCTTCATAGGATGGGCACCCCCTCGCCCTCCGGCAACTCGCGCCCGAAGTCCGGGCCCAAGAGGCGGCGCGCAATCGCCTCGGCGTCCCTCGCCTCCACCGTCAGGTGGCCAGCATTGCCGCCCCGATTGAAGACGATGAGCTGCGCGTGACGCGGGCCGGGCAGGATGCGCACCGAGGAAATGAGCATGTCGGAGCGGACGCCGGACGGCGCATCAAAGTCCTTATGGATGAAGGTGCGCCCGGTCATGTGAGGAGACTCCGGCGCAACTCGTTGGCCCACCACGCGAGGCACGCCGCCGTCCAGTCGTTCCCGTTGGCGAGCGGCCGCATGTCCTCCGTCGTCATGGCGCGCTCTAGGTCAATCCGCACAGACGGCCCGCCCTCGACCCGGGCGAGGTAGAGCGCAAAGGACGGCGCGCGCCCGCCGAAGCTCAACAGCAGCCCGTAGCGGGTGCCGTCGCCCGGCTCGATGGCCACGAGGGCGGTGTAGCGCGCGCGCAGGATCGTTAGGATGCTCTCGACTTCGGGCGGCTCCGGCGACTCGAAGGGGCCGGACGGCGTGAGGCCGTGCACGAGGACGATGGCGGGGAAGTGGAGCGGGCGACCATGATACGCGAGGTCGCGCGGCGGGATCAGCGTCGGATCGTTCACAGGTACACTCCGGTGTCGGTGGCCTTGCGGCCGTCAGTGGTCATGGTGTCGGGGCGTCCGTCCCGGTGCTCGGCCACCCATCGGATCAGGTAGGCGACCATGTCCCGGTGCCAGACGCGCGGGTTGAGTCCGCTCCGGCCCTCGCGCTTGTACTTCGTGGTCACTTGGCTCATGTACTCCCGAATCTCCCCGGTGAAGCGGATCATCGGCAGGTAGAGCCATGCCGGTGTGATCACGATGCATTGCTTGTCGGCGACGCACAGGGGCGAGTATTCGAGGCCGTAGCCTTTGGCGAGGAAGCGCGAGTGCAGGAGCGTGAACATGCCCCATCGGCCCAGCCATGTCCCGTCCTCGAAGGTGTACCCATACGGCGCGGCTTCCGGCGCGCGCGTCCGTTCCTTCGCGCGCTCGGCCCGGTCGAAGAGTGCCGACATGAGCCGCGCGCCGAGGAAGGGGTGGCGCTCGCCTTCCTCGCCATCCATGTTCGGCGCGCCGAGGTAGCCGAGGTCATGCACGAAAAACGCCACCCACAGGCGCGGATCGTACAGCGCAAAGCGCATCATCGGATACCCCCGCAGCCACCAGCCCACCGGCTTCCATCCCCACAGCCGCCACCACGCTTCCGCGAGGAAGAGCGGATGCAGGAGGAACTGGTGCGCCCCGAAGAGGACGGAACGGGTGCCGACGCGCATGTTCATCTCCAGCACGCCCGGCCCGATCCGCAACACCAGCGTCCATGTCGCCGCGCCGCGCAGCCCCGGGAGCCACGCCGCGCCGACCATCCACGACGCCCACCGCCATGTCCATCGCATGGGTTAGTCCCTCCCCTGACGCCGATGAGCGTCCGGCTCCGGGCGCGCCATGCCCTCGGCGAAGAGAGACACCGCCTCGACTTCGGCCGTGTACACTGGGCTCGGCGCGTCGAGTACCGGCCGATTGAGGCCGAGGCGGCGCACGAGCCAGTTGCGCAGACGGCGCTTCCGGCCCGCCCAACTGGTCGCCTCGACATGCTGGCGCAGCTGTTCGACGGCACGCAGCGTCGCCGTGAGCAGGGCTGCGTTCTCGTTGATGGCGTTCATCGTCGGCACCAGCGCCTCGCGCGTGTCGCGGCGCGTCCGATCATCGACGCGCTGGATGATGAGTTGGGCCTCGGCGAGCGACAACAGCTGGTCGCGGCCGAGGAACTTGCGCCGGGGGCCGATCTCATCCACCGGCGTACACGGCACCGGCTGCTCGGCGAGCAGTCGCAGCGGCACCGTCGCGGTGCGGGGTTTGTTGTTGTTCGAGGTCATTGCGGTTTCCGAAGCTCCGTCTTGAGGGTGAGCCAGATGTGGGTGGTGGTGTGGTGCGTGTAGTAGAGTTGGCACCGGAGCGCGCGCGCCGCGCCGAGGATGCGATGCGACGGGACAGTGACGGGCACGCGGATCGTTCGCAGTCCGGTCGCCACGATGCCGAACCGATCCGAGCCTAGTTGAGCCAAGAAGTCGGCCGCGAGGCTGGCGCGCTGCCCGGCCGGGGGCCGCTCCCGGAGCGCCGGGAGTCCGTCCGCCCCGGCCCGTCGCCGGAGTCCATACGCGGCGCTGCCGTAGGGGTCGCCCGGCCCCGGGGGTGGGGAAACGGGTGCCCCGGGGGCGTCGAGCCCATCCCGGTGTGGCCCGGGTGCTGGCATTGTGGGGTTTTCTGGGGGTTCCTCAGCCACGTTTCCATCCCTCCGGGTCGGGTTCGCCGTCCTCGATGTGGTGGCGGCGGCAATGCTCCACGTAGGCGCAGGACGCGAGGAAGGCAATCATGTCGCGTAGGCCCTCCAACTCGGCGAGCCGATCCCACAACTCACCGCACGTCAGCTCACGGCCGTCGAAATCCGTCAGCATGGCACTGTTCAGGTCGGTCGCAATGCGCTCCATCTCAGCCTGAAACTCCGGCGAGACGGCGTGATGCTTGATGGCGTCGCGGACGCTACTGAACTGGCGCATTTCGATGTCGGGCGCGTTCTTTTGCACGGTGGCGAGGGCGCGGTACATGATGTTGAGGGCGCGCTTGGCGACGGCGTAGTTGTTGAACATGTTAGCACGCCTCCAGCGCGTCGAGCCGGTGCCACTCGCTCCGGCCCACATCCCCGTCCCAGCGCACATAGGCCTGTCGCCCGTCGAGCGAGAAGGCCACGACGCGGCCCCGAAGTCCGGGCGTGGTGTTCGGGGTGACAGGCACCACGTGGCCGCCAATGCGAAACCCGGCGCATGCCGCGCGCCGGGGCGTGTGACCGGCGCGCCGTCGCTCGCGCCGGTCGGCTTCCGGACGAAGGCGCTGCACCCGGGGCACCGGGGGCAGGTCATCATCCAGATCCAGAATCATGTGGTCAACGCGCGGCATGCTTCACCCCCGGACGCAACGTCACGTTGCCGTCGGCGTGGATGATGATGGGGCGTCCGTTCGGCCGACACGCGGCGCTCAATGCGGCCGCTTGGGTATGGCCGAGGCGCACGGTGACGTCGGCGCCATCGTTGACTTGGTGGAAGGTGAGCCGGACGCCCATGAAGCCGTCGTTGTCGAGGTACGGCTCAGTGGTGAGCGCGCCCGGGGGCGAGGGGCAGTGATGGGGGCGGGCGTCGAGGCCGAGCACTGTGTCACCGATCTGCTCGACCAACTGGGAACAGCCACCGCACTTGTACATTGTCGGGAGTCCTCCGGAAAGGGTTAGGTGCTGAGGTGGTGCACGATCTTCGCCAACAACTGCGCGCGCGCCGGAGCCGGGAGCCGCTTGTAGGCCGTCCGGATCGGTTCCAACATGTCCAGCAGCGGGTCGCTCTTCGATTCCTTGAGGCCGTCGCGCGCCGCCTTTGCCGCCATCTCGGCCGCGCGCCACTCGGCCTTGAGCGCCGCGTCCGGGATTGTGCCGACGTAGCGCGCCGTGCCGCTATGGAGCGTCGTGTCGGTCATCTCGACTTCGTAGATGGAGCCGGGCATGCCGCTCATGTGCTGCCGGAGTGACTTGCTATCGTCGTACACCAGCACCTTCACCCCCTCGGCCCACGCGCCGAAGAGGCCCGGCTTGTACTTCGTGACCTCGGACTCCGGGAGAAAGCCCCGCGTCATGTCCTTCCCATCCCACCGCACGCCCAAGCTCACGAGCCGCACCGTGGCCTTCGTTGCCGTCTCAGTCATTGTCGTGCCCCTCCGGGTTCGGGTTCATCCGCGCGTAGATCGCGCGGAGTTTGTTACCGGCCTTCGCGCGGGCCGCATCCGTCTCGGCCCGCGCGTACTCGTTCACCGCTTCGTCGTAGCTCGCGCGGAACTTCGCCAGTGCCTTCGGGGTCATGCGCGTTCCTCCTTGCACTTCGAGCAGCAGTCAATCAAGCCGCCCCTCCGCGCCTCATCAGGGGACGGCCCCCATGTCCCGCCGCATCCCCGGTGCAGATCGCCCCGGGTCGAGCTATGCGTCAACGTCGCCGGATCAATGCCCAGCAGTTGATACCCGGCCGTCGTGATCTCGAAGGCGCGCGCATTCACCCAGCCCCGGCGCACCCGCTCATCCTCCACCTTCCACCGCTCGCCCCGGATCAGAAACTGCTCCGAGATCGCCAGCAACGTCTGTAGCTCCGACATGCGATTGGTCGCGCCGAAGCCGCCGACGAAGGGCTTGAAGAAGGCTTGGCCATGCTTCTGCTCGGCCTCGTGCAGTCGGCGTAGGAGCTTGAGCGCCGTGGGGGTGAGGGGCGGGCGCTCGGCCGTCTGGGCGGGCTTGATGCCGGCCGGGTTATGCGTCCATATGTCCACGCGGCGCTGCTGGGCGGCGCGCTCGCCTTCGAGCATCTGCGCCATGCGGTCGTGTTCCCCGGCCTGACGCTCCAACAACTCGGCCCATGTGCGCTCGTAGCGGCCGACGCTCCGGAGCTTCGTGTAGCTCGCGCCGCCCTCGGCGAAGTCCTCGGCCGTGAGGCTGACGCTCTCGTAGCGCGCCTTGGCGCCCATGCCCGTCCCAGGCACCTTCCGCGACAGCACCACTTCGCGGAACTTCCCCGCGCGCCACTCGCGCGCCGACTTCTCCTGCCCGCGAATCTGGCGCAGCAGGGACTTGATGTAGTCCTTGAGATCGTCGCAGGTGACTTCGTAGGAGAGCTTGCCGACGCCGGGGCAGCGGCCGTAGGTGTAGCCGTCGCCGGGGCGCGTGTAACCGTGGAGCACCATGCGCGATTCGCCGTCAAGGGCCTGTTCCCGGGCGCAGATTTGGCACGTGGCGCGCGGGCTGAGATAGATGGCGCGTCCCATTAGTTGAGCCCTCCATCCTTCCGCTTCAGCGCCTTCTCCATGCGCGTCAGGCGCGCCAACTCGCGGCGCTTCGCGGGCGAGCCGGGCATCATGTCGGCAACGGCTTCGTTCAGATCGTCGTACATCTGCTGCAACGCTTCACGCGTCATGGTCGAGTAGTCCTGCCGCTTCATTGTTGATTCCTCCGGGAGTGAGTCACCCCCGGGGCGGGCGAATCCCGCCCCGGGGTCGAGCCTCGCGTCAGTTACCCGCGTCGAGCATCTGCTGATACGCGGTGACCTTCTCGCGCCACGAGGCGCGCACCGCTTCCTGCTGGCGCGTCCAGAGCGCCCGATCAAAGGCCGGGGGCTGTGCGCCCAGTAGCTCGGCCGTGTAGAGGAAGAGGATCATGGCCACTTCCTCGGCGGTGAAGTCGCGTTCCATGTTACTCGCCGCGCATCGCACTGCGGCTCTTCTCCACCATCATCTCGCCCCCGCGATTCTCGACCCACGCCGTGCACCGGCGAAGGCCCCGGCTCGGATAGCGCCGGATGATCTTGCCGGTCGGCAGATCGCGCCGCACCACCCAGCTGCCATTCTGGCTGGCCCGGGGATTGGCATTGAAGGAGGGGGTGATGACGTAGAGGATGCGGCGGCGCGCCTTCTTGGTCGTGTTCAGCATTGTCGGTAATCTCCAGAAAAGGAAGTTGGGTTGAGTTAGAACTGGATCGTGAGCAGCATCTCCGGCCCGCCTTCGAGCGCATCGTCACTCGCGGGCTTCCAGCACATCATGCCGTTGTCGTTCAGCGTCGTATCGGCGGGCGCTTCGTACAGCAGTACGCGGTCGCCTTTCGTGCCGCCCGACAACTGGCGCAGCTTCTTCAGGGCTTCCTCGAAGTCTGCGCCCTTCGCCCAGTAGCCCGCATTGCTGACCAGCAGGATCGTCTTACCGGGCGCAGCCTTCTTGAGAATCTTCATTGTCCGTTCACCTCATTCATTGGTAGGGTTTCCGCCACAGGGTTCCGCTTTCGCGGCTCCAGCGAGGGGTGCCGGCTCTAGCCGTGGCAACCACCGTCTCGCGCCTTTCTGTCGCGTCCTCGGTTCGGAGTCTCGTGAAGGACTCGGCTTGCCGCTCTGGCCTCGCCGCCCGTCCCGCATCAGTCAGACTCGCATTGTCAAAAAGCGTACTAGAACACTACCGCCATCTGCGGGAAAAGTAAAGCCCCCCGGAGAAGATTTATTTGGGCAGTGTAAGTTGTTGTAATATCTGGACTTTTGGGAACCCCGGCCCAGCAGCCCAGATCGCCCCGGCCCGTAGCTCGGCCAGCGTCGAGGTGTTCAACAGGCGCGCCGCCACCTCGCCGCTGAACATGAGGTACTCGCGCGCGGGCCGATGAATCCGGAGCAGCACCCACACCCGTCCTCCGGCGCGCGCGCGGGTGAGCCACCATTCCTTCTGCACCTCGGTGACGTGTTCGATGCGCAGGATTGTGTCGGCGCGCGCCGGGGCCTTGTCGATGTCCTTGAGCTCAATCCATCCTTCGCCGCGCGCGCCGTTGAGCGCATAGTTGACGTCCGGCGTGCCGACGTTCACGCGGTTTTCGATCCGCTCGAAGTGCCCGAAGGCTCCGCACTCTTCGCGGAACAAATGCCACAGGCTCGCCTCTTTACCCATTGGGCACTTCCTCCGGCCGTTCCACGGACGGGCGCTGCGGCTGAAGGGCCATGCCGAACGTCAGCTGCGAGTGCCACAAGCGTCCCGTCCACAAGAGCCGGAACCGCTCGCGCCACGAGAGCGCCCAACACGTCACCATCAGCTTCTGCCCGTCCCAGTAGGCCGGCAGCGGGAGATATTCCGGCTGATCCTTGGCGAGCGTGGTATTGGCACCGGGAAAGACAACAGGCTTCATTGCTCCGTCTCCAGTTCAGGTTGAGTCACCTTGGCCGCCTTCGTCTTGCGCGGCTTCTTGGGCTTTTCCGCATACTTCTCATCCAGCGCATTGAACAACTCCGGTCGCTCCACCACGGCCGGGGGCGCGCCCTCATCCATCGGCAACGCCACGTACCGCCGCAGCATCACCATCCGCCACTCGGCGCTCCGGATGACGCCCTTCCACAGATACCACTGCCCGATCTTCGCCCCCTCGATGAGCGGCTTGCCGAGGGCATCGAAGTCCCGGCGCTCAATCTTGCCGATGATGTTCCCGGTGTCGTCCTCCAGTAGCAGGTTCAGAAACTGCGTCTGTCCCTTCATCAGCCGCCCGCCCCGCTTCACCACGCTCCCGTACTCATTCATGTCGCGCAGATTCTTTTCCATGATGCGCCCGATGAACACGTACTCGCCCGGCTCGTTGATGTCCTTGATGTAGGAGACGGGGCCGGAGACAATGTTGTGGGCGCGCGGGTTCGCGTACCAATCCCCATATCGGCGCTCGGCCTCGAAGATGTCGTCAAAGGGGGTGCGCGGAACGGCGAGCAGCTTGGCTTGCCCGGGCTGATAGCCCCGGCCCTCGGCGCGGCGCTTCAGGATGTCCTCGGCCTTCGAGCGGCCGAGGCCCTTGATGTTGATGAGTCCGCCGAGCAGTTTGCCCTCGACCACCGACCAGTTCAACCCGCTCTTCAACGGATCCACCGGGACAAACTCGAAGCCCGCCCGCACCAACTCGCGGAGAATCTTCACCGACTGCTCATCCCCGGTCGCATTCCGCAAACACGCCGCCGCAAACTCCAGCGGGTAATGCGCCTTGAGCATGGCGCACCAGTAGCTAATGAGCCCGTAGGAGACGGCGTGCGACTTGTTGAAGGCCCACGAGCCGAACGTACACATGCGCTCCCAGATGCGCCGCGCCTCGGCGCTCCCGATCCCGTTCTCAGCCGCTCCAGCTTCAAACTTGACCCAGTACTGATTGAAAAACTCTTCGCCAAGGCTCTTCGACATGGCCTTGCGCAACTCGCTGACGTGCTCCCACGAGAGCTTGCCGATGGCCCGACCCATGGCCATGACTTGCTCTTGGTAGATGACGATGCCGTAGGTTTCCGCCGTGATCGGCTCGGCCAGCGCGTGCATATGCGTCACTGGCTCGCGCCCCGTCCGGCGCTTCACAAACTCCGTCGCCGCGCCGGAGTGGAGCGGGCCGGGCCGGGCGAGCGAGGTAATGGCGACAATGTCGTTGAACTCCTTCACCTTCATCTGGCGCGTCAGAATCTGCAGCGCGTAGCCCTCAAACTGGAAGATGCCGGCGAACCGCTCCGCATTCAATACCTCGAAGGCTTCCGCATCATCCAGCCGGTAGTCGAGCAGCCACTGCCGATCCTTCCCAATCTGGTCGAGGCAATCTTGCAGCACCGAGAGCGTCCGCAAGCCCAGCGCGTCAATCTTGAGCATGTTGAGCGTCTCGGCATCCTTCTTGTCGATGCAGAGGATGCCGTGCTCCGACTGGCTACAGAAGTACCGCACCGGCTCGGCCGCCACCACGACTCCGGCCGCGTGCTTCCCGGTATTGGTCGCGTGGCCTTCAAGCTCCCCGGCGATCATCACGGCCGGATACTTCTTCACAAGGGCTTGTCCGATCTCAAGGCCCTCCAAGGTGTCCTTGATGGCAAACTGCGCCCGGGCATCTCCGCTCGACCGCTCCACGATGGCATCTTTGACGTTCTTGATCTCCCATTCCGGGATGCCCAACTCTTTCGCTACGTCGCCCATCACGCTCTTCGCCTTGTAGCGCATCACGGTGCCGAGACGGCCCACGCGCTCCTTCCCGTACCGCTCTTCGAGATACGTGAACATCAGGTCGCGGTGTTCGTCCTGAAAATCAATGTCGATGTCGGGCAAGTCCTCGCGGGTGATGTCGATGAATCGTTCAAACATCAAGCCATGAAGAATCGGATCCACGTCAGTGATCCCGATCAGGTAGCACACCAAGCTCCCGGCCGAGCTTCCGCGCGCCGGGCCGACCAGCATGTGCTTCTTTGCCTCGTTGACGAGATCAGCAATGACATAGAAGTAGTCCTCAAAGCCCTTCTGGGCGATCATCGTCAACTCGCGGTCAAGCCGCGCCGCGTACTCCGGCCGTCCGAGCGAGATGCCGCGCGCCAATGCGCCCTCGACGCACATATCCAACAAGCTCTTTGGCTTCTCCGGCGACACCATTGCCGCGCGCGGGAGCTTCGCCACGCAACTCGCCGCCACCGTCTCCGTCAGCGCAAACATCGCATCCGTTGCCTCTGGGATCGCGGCGCGTAGCTCGTACTCATCAGCCAGATGCATCACCGTGGCGCGGGTGTTCTTATTCTGCCACGCCAGAATCTCGTAGGCTTTCCGATCCCCGGGCGACGGATACACGTTGTCCGCACACACCACGGCGGGCCAATCCATCCGGGCCACCCGCCGATTCCACGCACCCCCGGACGGATTGACCTCAAGGAGCACGTGCGCCCGGCGCTCTAGCCGGTCGAGGTTTGCGCTCACGCCCGACAGCACCCATAGTCCGTCTGAGACGGCATTCACCTGGTCATAGGAGAGGCGCGGGAGATAGTAGAACTGATCATTGGCAAGACTCATCAGCTGGTACAACTCGCGCAACCCTGCATCCGTTCGCGCGAGGAAGGCCATCATCGTCCCGGCCGGACGCACTGTGCGGTCGGTGGCATTCGCGGTGACCAGAATCTCGGCCCCGAAGATCGGATGAATGCCGGCCTTCTTGGCCATCTTGGCGAAGTGGACATGGCCCCATGTCCCGTTGTCGGTGATTGCCATGGCGCTCCCGGGACGCGCCAAGCTCAGCAGCCGCTCGACGCTCCCGAAGGCGCGCCGGAAGCTGTATTCAGTGCGGACGCGGAGATGAATCATGATCAGCGGGCTTCGCCTCAGCCTGAGTGGAATGGGTAATGCGGATATGCTCGGCCATCTTCGCCTCAGCATCCGCCTCGCGCCGCCCCTTCGGCAGATAGCCGAGCGGGCGCACCGAGTAGCTACAGAACGGGCACTGCGCCATTAGATCATGTCCTCCTGCTTCAGCGCACGGACAATCTCCACTAGCGCCTCGACGTCATCGATGGCCCGGTGCGCGCGGTACTTATCGCTCATCTTCGCGCCCGTCACATGCTCATAGAGTGCCGCAAGGTTGAGGCGATAACCCTTCAAGCCCATCGTCGCCTCGACCGTGCACAGATGGACGGGCGGCCACGGGAATCGGCACCGCGCGTCGAGCCGTTCCAACTCCATCATCAACATGTCCCGGTCAAAGGGCAAGTTGTGGGCCACGAGCGTCCGGGCGCCAAGGAAAAAATCGGCGAGCTTGCCGAGGTTGGCGATGAACGGGGGTTCTGCCTTCAGCATCTCGGCCGAAATGCCGTGGCCCTTCTCGGCATCCGGATCAATGGCCATCCCTTGCGGGTTGCATCGGAAGGTGATGCGGCCCACTTCCTCCATCGTCTCCGGCCTCAGCCGGATCGCCGCAACTTCGATGATGCGGGGCTGCTGGGCGAGCGGCTGGAGACTGTTCTTGATGAGCCCGGTGGTTTCCGTATCAAAGACAATCATACGCCCCCCGCCATGTCGAGCACCGCCCCCGTCACGTAGTCCGGCATATCGCACAGGAGCGCGACGGCTGCCAGCGCCACTTCCTCGCGCGTCGTGAAGCGTCGGAGCGGGATGAGGCCGAGGGCATAGCTCTCGGCTTCCTCTGGCTCCCAACCTCGGAGCGCACACACCTGCGCATCCGTCATCTCGCTCATCTTCGTGTCGGCAATCTTCCCCGGCGCCAGCACGTTGACGATCCATCCCCGGGGCCCAAGCTCCCGGGCCATGACCTTGGACATCTGCACGAGCGCCGCCTTGCTGGCGCAGTAGAGGGCCGTGGTGCGCTGGGGAATGCGGCCGGTTTGCGAGCCGATGTTGAGGACGCGCGCGGCCGGATGGTCGAGGGCCACAAGGGTGTTGATGACCCAGTAGGGGCCCATCACATTGACCTTGAGGATTTCCTCGTCAGCCGGAGCCGTGGTGCCGATCCAGCTGAGGTGATTGATGCCGAAGTTATTCACCACGTGCGTGAAGGGTTCGCCGAGCCGGGACTTGTCGTCGCGGAGGAATGCCTCAATGAAGGCTGGCCCGCCTCGGAGGATTTCCCCGGGCATGTTGAGGATGCTGTGCTGGCGTTCATCGGCGAGAATGGCCGCGATCACTTGCCCCAGCCCTTGTTCCGCGCCGGTGATCAATGTACGCATCGATGACCTCTAGTATGTGTCCATACACCCCCAGATCGTGCGCCGAGTCCGCGTGACCCGGGCCGGGGAAGTGCTGTGTGTAGCGGGTGAGCTTCGTCACGATGGCGTCGAGGGTAACGAAGCGGGTAAAGTCCTCTGGCGTCCGGAGCGTGAGGCCGTCCGGGAAGAGCGCCGCCATCACTGCCCCGTGACGCCAGTGTGCGGCCTTCGTCTCCTTCCCATACACCCGACTCCGCGCCTCGGCCGTCCGAAGAGCGGCCCGGAGCGTTTCCGGCAGTGTGCGGGGATGCGGGGGCTTTCGTTTCATGGTCAGTACCCCGGGTCAGGGGAGACTTGGAAACAGGCGAGGCCGAGGGAACGCCACTTGGCCACGAGCTTGTCCCGATCTTCGAGCACGAAGGCCACCTGCGCGAAGCCGAGCCGCTGAAACAGCTGCGCCGGTTTGAGCACTGTCGAGTCTTGTGTGTTGGCGGGCGGGCGCATCAGGAGTGCATCGAAGGGCACCTGTTCCCGCTCCAGCCATTGGATTGTTTGGCGCCGGAACTTCTCCATGCGCGCCGTCAGGATCATCACCCGGCGTCCCTGCTCCGGCCGATGCCACGCCCACAGCATCTCGCGCGCGCCCGGGCGCACCGGGTCGTGGATCCCGGCCGCATGGTAGGCGTCCCAATCCTTCGCCTCGGCCAACTTGATGCGGTGGTCGAGGATGGTGAGGGTGCCATCGAGATCAGCCACCAGCCACCGATCCGTCGAGCTACCCGCCAACGTGCGGTCGCGGTTCATTGGGCCGGCACCACCGGCTGCACTTCGCGCCGCGCCCCACTCAGCACCGCCTCATTGATCTGGTCGCGCGACCAGAGCGGCGCGCCCGGGTCGTAGGCCGTGGTGGCATCCGGATTGTACACGTGCGGCTTCACCGGGCACTCGGCTGTGGGGAGCGTCGGGAAGGCGCAGTTGCCGTACCAGCCGCAGTGGACACGGATGAACTGCGCGGCCCACGGATGAACCTCCACGACGGCGGCGCGGATCGCGCGGAAGACATCTTGAAACTCGCCTTGTGCCTTGACGCAGAGCCGCTTCAGGGCCATCTCGTGCAACGTCCGCAGGTTGGCCTTGAAGACGATGTTGGTGGCGACGTTCGTGGGGAGAACGCCGCGCGCGTCCTGCGGCTTGACGCCGGACGCGAGCAGCTGCTGGTAGCCCTCGTCAATCGCTTGCATCGTCTTGTCGTAGATGTTCGACGGGACGCCGCGCGGGTCGCCGTCCCGGGCCGAGGATCGCCGGAGCGTCACCAGCCCCTCCAGCCCGTCGTTCAGCGCATCCCCGGTCGCCACGTACTCGAAGCCCGTCATGTCCACGACGCGCTGGGCTTGCTGGGCGAAGCTCGTGCCGACGCGATGGCGCACGAGTTGGTGCGTGAAGGCGCGCGTGACCTCGGTGATGGCAAACACATAGTCGCAAAACTCCCAGCTGCTCTGGATCGTGTTACGCATGTACTCCAATTCAGCCGCCTTCTTATCTGGCGACCATCCCCGGACTTCCTCCAGCCCCACGCCGCTCATACGGAGCCGCGTGCTCTTCGTGAACAGCAGAAGCTCCAGCGCATCCGGGGTGTAGCTCAGCAACTCGACTTTCATTGGCTATTTGCTCCAGTGGCCGCGCCGCGCATAGCGCGCGGAGCGTTGAGTGAGGAAGGTTTCGATGTGGCGCACATCCTTCACCACATCATCCAGCAGAATCTGCCGCCACGTGGCGAACCGGCCCAACGAGTAGATGGCCAGCTGGTCGCTCATGGCGAGGATGAATGCCTTGCGCTCATCCTCCGGGATCGGCAGCAGCTTCCCGTATTCCTGACGCTTGACGATATACGGCTCAGAGTCGAGCGAGCCAAAGCCGAAATCATCGCAGATGTCGGCCAGATCGCTCGCTGCGCCGGTGCGGCTCGGCTCGCTCATGTACTCGACAATGAGCTGATTGCCGGTGATGCTGGCCCGGTAATAGTCATCCGCGCCCGGGTAGTAGATCGTCTGGAACAGGTTGACACGCGGCGCGATAATCCGGCACCGCACCGTCCAGATTGGACGCCACGCGAACGTCGGCGCGGGCGACCATCCGACCATGTGCATCAACACCGGCATCGGGATCGTACTGATGATGGGCGGGCTGTCGGGGGTGCGCCCCTGTAGCTCTTCCGGCGTGAGCGGCGCTCTGAAATGAATCTGCACGCCGGACGCAAGGTTGGCGAGGAAATCATCATGCGCCACGTACCGCTCGCCCGGCGCGAGGGAGAGGATGGAACGCGGGATGGCCTCGCCGATGACCTTGAGTGCGTAGCGGTTTGCGTCGGCGAGAGTGAGTTGCTGTGTGAGCAGAGGATCAGTGTCGCGCCGGAGCGCCTTCTGGACTTCGACGCGCCGGAGCGGGATGCCGGTGGCCTCGGCGACGATGTTGGAACGGAACCGGAGAAGCGCGCCGTGATTATCTGGCAGCGAGTCTTGGGCCTCAAAGACTGCCGGGCTGTAGCGGCGCAACATCTGCGCAGCTAACAGCCCGGCCATCCCGGCTCCGTAGATACGGAGCGGGACTGTCATGAGGGGATCGCCTACGACGCCTTCACATACTTGTTGGCGATGTCCCACGCGAGATGCTTGCGCACCCCGCCCGCCTTGATGAACTGCTCGTAGGTCATCCCGTTCCGCAGGACGCCCCAGCACCCCTTGAACGCCTTCGATCCCTCGCGGCGCGGGTAGTCCTTCGTCTCCACGAGCTTCGTGAGCGTCTTGCCGGCGAGCTTCGACGGACGCCCCGCGCCCGGGGTGCCGCTCGCCTTCTTGCTGGTGCCCTTCGCCTTCTTGGTCTTGGTCGCCATGGTGGTGTCGTCCTCCGACACCAGCAACTTCTGATCCATCTCCAGCAAGTCCTCCGGCTTGCTGGCAACCACGCTGCCCGCAACTTCCTGCTGCCGCGCTTCGGCAGCCGTCCGCTTCTCGTAGGACTCGACGCGGGTGGGGGTCAAGACATAGAGCATTGACGAAATCCTCCTGATGGAAAGGGATAGTGTGAAGTGCTGAACGGGAAGAGTAACGCATTGGTGGCGAAAAGGGAAGGGGGGGGTCAGGACGCCAGCCAGTAATACTGGCCGGTCTGGGGGCGGATCAGGTGGAGATGTTGACGCGCCCGGGTTATGCCAACGTAGAATACCCGGTGTTCGGCGTCCGGCTCATTCTGGTACCCTTGAAAGGTTCGGGCGCTCATATCGGTCATCAGCACCACGTGGTCGGCCTCGGCCCCCTTCGCTCCGTGGATCGTTTCGATACGGACGCGCGGCGCAGTCAACAGCTTCTCGCCTCTACGCCGGCAACTCAAGTAGTAGTCCCGGCGCTCGCGCGGAATCCCGACCAGCGCCTCATGCCAGATTTTCCCAATGGGCCACTCCTTCGGGATCGCGTACCGCGTCAACTCGCGGAGCGTTGGCCGATGGAAGTTGAGAGCCTTCAAGAGCGCGCGCACTTGCGCCGCCGACAAGTCCTTGAGTTTCCCGCCCCGGATATGTTCCCACAGCACCATGGCCTCAACGTCCTCGACCTTCACTGCCGGCACGCCCCGGCGCGCGTAGTTGACGCCCATATCCCGGGCCAAGCCTTCGAGCGCCGCCAGCATGTAGTTATTCCGCGCCAGCAGCAGCCATGTTCCCTCGCCTCGCAAGTCCACCCGATCCGGTTCCATGTGCCACGTCACTGCGCCCTCTTCCGGGCGCGGCGCATACGGCTTCTCATAGCGATGGCGAATGCGCCGGGCAACGGATTGCCCTACCTCGAACACGACGCGCGGAAGTCGGTAGCTCTGGCCGAGGACTTGCGGCGTTTCCGACAGATTCAAGAAGTGTTCCACATCTGCGCCCGCCCAGCGATAGATCGCCTGATCATCGTCGCCCGCGATGTAAACACGCTCGGCCTCGCTAAAGGCCCGGCGCGCCACCGCCCACTGCGCGGCCGTCAAGTCCTGTCCTTCATCGATGATCGCCACGCGCACCGGCACCGGCTTCCCGGTCGCTGCGTAGTTGAGGAGCATGTCGTTGAAGTCGAGCTTGCCGGTGTCGTCCTTGTAGGCTTTGTAGGCATCAGCGAACCGGCGCAAGCTCCACCAGTCCACCGGCTCATTGGCCTCATGCCACACCGCGTCGAGCGGCTGAAGCGTGGTGGCCGCGTAGTCCACCAGTCGAATCATCATGGCGGCCGAGGACGCCGACCCGGCTAGCCCGGCAATCGGCCCCTCTACTTCCTCATCCATCCCGCCCACGTCAATCTCCATGCCCACCACGCGCCCAAACTCGCGCCAGTCCTCGCGGTTCATCACTTCGTCCCGCGCCACCGACATCTGGCGATAGGCGAGCGAGTGCAGCGTGCGATACCACGGCAACTCAACGTCCGCGTCGAGTGTAAAGCGCCGCGCCGCGCGCTGTGAGGCTTCGCGCGCGCCCGCCTTCGTGAAGGTGACAAAGGCAATCTCATTCGCCGGCACGCCGTTTGCCATCTCTTCCTCGGCAATATTCAACAGGGCCGTCGTTTTGCCCGATCCGGGCGGACCAAGAATCAGCTTGGGCCGGATCATGCCCGCCCCTTGCGCCGGAGCTTCGCCGTTTTGCGCCCGCCCTTCCGGCCTAGCTCGCGCGCGCGCTCCGGGGTGAGATGGATCCGGCCATGGGTGTTGTCATCGGTCGGCATGAGGTTGCTGATCTCGTTGTTCATCTTGTCGCCGTCCCAATGATGAATATGCTCACTCCCGGACGGAAGCCAGCCGTGGTACTCGTAGAAGACAAGCCGATGTTCCGGGGCATAGTTACGACAGGTGCAGGCCGGAGAGCCGGGCGCGAGGATCATGCGGTATCCGCGCGAGTTGATCCATGTTCCGCCCTTCCAGTTGCCGTTCCGTTGGCCGCTCGGCATTACAACGTCTCGTCATCTTCCCACATGCGCCCCGTCCCGCCGCGCGCCGCGCGCAGGGCCTTCTCGCGGAACCGGGTACAGGGGCATGGGTCGGTATCCTCGCCGCGTCGCACCGTTCCCTTACACCATCCTGTTTTGGGCGAGTGCTCGACGCGGAGATGTCCGCATTGACAGACATCGTAGTTGCTCACGCGACGATCACCAGCTCACGCTGGGCCCGCGTAATGCCGGTGTAGAGCCAGCGCCGCCGATCCTCGGCCGAGCGTTTCCCAAAGCCATCATCGCACAACGTCACCTTGTCCCACTGCGACCCCTGTGCCTTGTGGACGGTGAGGCAGTAGCCGAAGTCAAACCGATCCATCCGCATCCGTTCATACGGCGCTTCATCCGCCTCGGCATCCGGCTCATTGTACATGTCGAAGGGAACGCGGCTCACGCTCAAGTCCTTCATCTCGCGCCCCTCGTAGTTGACCGAGAGCGCCAGCCCGTCCTCGAATACCTCGGCATCGGCCGACGCGGTGCACACAACGCCATTGAGCAAGCCGATCTCATGATTGTTCTTCAGGCACACCAGCGTCTCGCCCGTCCGGGGATACGGCCCGGAGACGCCAAGGATGCGGCGCGATTGGAGGTTGAGGGAGCGCCGGGAATCGTTCTTGCCGGTGAGGAGTTGGCCGCCCCGGTGCACCAAGTCCGTCGCCGCAACGGTCGCCTTGCGCAACTTCTGGCATCCGTCGCCCTCGCTGCCGAAGGGAATGACGCGGCCCTCGCGCGCGGCTGTGGCCCAACGGATGATGGGGTTGTCGCGGGCCTGACGTTGAATGTCGGTGAGGAGGATGTGCGGCCGCTCATTGGTGAATGCGCCCTCGCCCGTCACCGGGGGCAACTGCGCCGGATCGCCGAGCACCAGCACCTTCGTCCCGAAGCTCAGGATGTCGCGCTTCATCTCCGCATTCACCATCGACACCTCATCCACCACCAGCAGCGCCGCGCCCGTCAACGGCGAATCCTCATTCAGCAGGAACACCGGGCGCTTCGCCTCTTCCTTCGCGCGCCGCAACTCATACTGCAACTCCTCAACCTCATCCGCGCTCGCCGTCCGCAGCCGATCCTCTAGCTCAATGACCTTCTGCTGGCTCGCCGTCGCCGGGGTGTACAGGAGGGAATGCAGCGTGCTGGCCCCTTCGCAGCCATTCGCGCGCATGACGCTGGCCGCCTTGCCGGTGTATGCCGCGAAGAGCGTCAGCCCGTCCTGCGTCGCCGCGAGATGGCGCGCGAGGGTGGTCTTGCCGGTGCCGGCGTAGCCGAAGAGTCGGAACACCGGCTCATCCGGCTTCTTGAGCCATTCGGCGCAGAGGTCGAGGGCCTTGGCCTGTTGCGGTGTCCACGTCATGCCGCTCGGCACAGCCGGGGCTATGGTGGAGGGGAAGGGTTCCAACTCAGAGGGGTTCGTCATCGGTACGTCCTGAAGTCGAGGGTGGGGCGCCAGCCGCCCCGGGCGGTTCCGCCGGGCGCAAGTCTGCGACCCGGGGCACAGTGAACGGTTCTGACTGTCCGGTAAAGGACTTGATGTGCCACGTGTTCTTGCCCTTACCTTTGATGTTGAAGAACTTATGCTGGACGTCATTGCGCCGGAGAATCGCCCACAGCCGCCGATCATCCACGATGATCTTATGGCGGGCCAACTCTTGACGAAAGTGCAATGACGAGAAGTAGGTGCGCCCGGTTTCCGGATCGGAGTAGGGCTTGTGCTGGAGGATTTCCTCCACAGTGCGCGCGCGCGCCTTGCCGGTGCAGTAGTCCTCTAGGAGCGCCATGATTTGACTTTCCAACGTTGCTTCCGGGGGCACCGGGATGGTCTCGACGTTGTTGAGCCGATCCCGGACTAGCTCCTGCCATGCCTTCGGCTTGATGGTGTTGGGCCACTTCGAGAGGACGTTGATGATGGCGGTGTGGGCGCGGCCCTGATCCTTGAGCTGTTCGGTCGTCAACTCGATGCGTGCCCCGTCCACATCCCAAATCCACAACGGCGGGTCGCTCTCGACCTTCACGAGCGGGCCGAACACCACGCCCGGATCGCCATCACCGGAGCCAATACCATACTCGCGCGTGAGGCAGATTTGCCGGTTACAGACGCTATTGATGGGCGGCTCGTGGCACTTGTACTCGTACTTGGTCTTGCCAACGGAGCGCGAGATGGACTGGACTTCCCGATGGCCGAGGGGCGGCACCACGAAGTCCTGATTGAATTGGTCCATGTGATCTTCCCACTGATCCCCAAACCGCTTCCGGAGATAGACGCCGAGGTTGAACATGCCGTTGTTCCGCGCGCCTTCCGGAATCCCGCCCCGGGCCACGAGGCACCGCAAACAAGGCGGCGCGCCCTTCAGCACTTCGGTAAACTTCGGATCATCCGTCAGCGACAGCGCCTTGAGGTCGGCTTGCGTCACCGCCATACTCTCGGCGAGGTCGAGGAAGGCGACGGCTGTGAGCTTCTTGCCTTCCACGATGGCGTAACGTTCTGTCTTGGTGACGTCCTGATACGGCAGGTTGATCCAGTTGCCAAAGTCGTTCGGCCCGGCAAGGCGCGTTTGCTTCGGGAAGATTTCCACGCCCGCATGGCCCAGCGCCTCAGCCATCTCCATCAGCTTCGCCCGCATCAAGTCGGCCGGGACATCCTCGCGCGCGAAGCAGTAGCAATGCGCGCCGCCACTCTTCGTCCGCAGGAGAATCAGCGGCATGTTCATGCGCGCCATATCCTCGGCGAGCTTGTTGAGGTCGAAGTCCTTATAGGCATCAATGTCAATCGCGCCGAACCGCACCGTGTTGTCGTCGCGGATCGGGCACACCCCTAGATGATACTCCCCGGCGAGATGCCGTTGCCAAAGTTGCGCGGTGTAGGGTTCGCGGATCGTGGCGGCCGTGCCCTCGGCCTTTCCGCGCGCATCCTTACGTCCATTGAGTACGAAGCGGCCATGCGCGCGCTCCAAGCCGGCAAAGAGCCGGTGGAATCGTTCCGCAAGAGCCTCAATGGCGAGGGCAGGGGCTTTTGCCATCTGTGGTGATTCCTACCGTGGAAGGGTGGAGCCGGGCGCGCGCCCGTCCCAGCACGCGCGCCCGGCCGTCGAGCTAGAACGCGCCGCCGTCCTCGGCCGAGGCATGGGCTTCCTGCGCCACGCCCCCACCACCCGGTTCCTCCGGCCGCGCGCGTCCGCTGATGACCATCTCGCGGAACGCCTTGGCCTGCAGGAAGAGCGGATCAGACGGCGCCAGCCGGCATTCCTCGGCATTCGCCCCGTCCCATCCGATCTGCATCAGGTGCCACGTACCCTTCTTGTTCTCCTTGAACTTGGTCGTGATGCGGAGCCGTGACGCGAACATCGGCAGCGGCACCCGGCCCCGGCCCGGCACGACCACCCGCACCGTGTCGAGCTTCGTCATCATCTCCTTGTACGTGCCGATCTGCGTGGAGGCGAAGGGGATGACCACGCCGCTCGCCACGCCGTCGTCATTCACGAGCAGCCCGAACACGTTGAACGTCTCGATGAGCTCGTTGCCGTCGCCGAAGGGAATCTTGCCGAACTTCTGCCCGGCCTTGTCGATGGCTGCGTGCACGGCCGGATCGGTCGGCTCGTACTGCGCGACGAAGCCGCCGCCCTGATCGCGCGGGATGAACTCCAGGTACTGGTGCGTGCGATGGACGGGGATGAACTTGATGCCGGCCTTGCCGTCGAACAGCTGCTTGGTGGCAGTGTTCAGGAAGGTGCCCGCCTTGGCGCCTTCGATGAACTCAGCCTTGTCCGGGTCGCACTCCGGCGACATCTTCTGGAGCGGCCGCACAAACGGCAGCAGGTAGTCGCTCGCTCCGGTGCCCTCGAAGCCGGCACCAAGGTCACCGACATCGTAGCCGCCCGGGACTTCGACGGCCGTGCTGCCCTTCGGCGGGATCGGAGCCGGCACCCCGGCCGTTCCCGGGACGCTCGCGGGGCGCGTGGCGTCCTTGTCCTGCGTCTTGCTGTCCTTCGCCATAATGGATGGCCTCCAACTAGGGTATTGCGTGGCTGGCTTAGTATGTCGGGAGCGCCACGCTCAACTCCCCTCCTACGGGTTAGAAGTCAGCGGTTTCGTTGTCCTTGCTCCGGGGCAACTTCACCGTGACGATCTTCGGTGCGAACACGCCGAAGAGCGGGGGCGGTTCCTCGCCCCGGGCGAGCATCTTGGTGATGAAGCTCTTGAGGGTCGAGGCGTGGACGATGGTATTGACCTCGACCTTCAGCTGCGGCATGGCCTCGGCGACGAAGGCGGCCACAGCATCCTTGATCGGCTCCGGGGCGCTGCCGCCGAAGATTTCAATGTCATACTGCGGGAACATCGTGGCGCAAAACTCCTTGAGCCGCTCGACTAGCTCGTGATTCGCCTTGCCCATCTCTATGGTGACGGTTTCGCGTACCATGGCGCCGTGCCCGTTGTCGATGAGCCACTGGTGCGCGGCCATCCGGTTCTCTTCCGTGATGTTGACGTGGACGCGCTGCTCGGCCTTCAGCACTGCGCCGTCCGGATAGGTATAGCTCTCAAGCTCGACCGAACGCAGCGCCTCGGCCCCGGCCGACTGTTCGAGGGCCAACTGCTCTGCCTTCGCCGTCTTGAGGACTTCCTCTGCGTTGGCTACCTTGTCGGCCGCAGCTGTGAGCTGTTCACGGACGCGCAGCAGGATCGGCGGCACTTCAGCCTTCGTCATCATCATCATGGTCTCCCGACTCCAAAAGGTCACCATCCTTCGATTCGTCCACGTACCCATTTACGTGATCCCAGAAGGTCTGGTCCAACTGCCACTCGCGGTACGCGCGCCGTACCCGATCCCACTGAATGAACCGGGCGCGGCCGTCGTTGTATTCGAGGGCGATAGTCGCCGCGAGCACCATCAACATAGGATTGCCGATGGGCAGCATGACGTCTTCATCATCGAAGTCCTTCAGGCGCTCCAGCATCATGTCGCGCGCCGCGTCGAGCGAGGCGCTGCCGGCTTCCTCGAAGGTGCAGATTTCGACAATGTCGCCGTACTCGCGCGCC
>WBZR01000215.1_pt2 | contig 52067 bp, 38 predicted proteins | sample 5204231 | NCBI WGS metagenome assembly WBZR01 (sample SAMN12412403, study PRJNA552823) | activated sludge metagenome | isolation source: activated sludge from anammox sidestream of wastewater treatment plant... | place: USA: Virginia | collected 2017-08 | reverse complement strand
GGAAGAACTCCGACTGGAAGGTGCGCGTGGCGTAGGCGCGCACGTCGGGATCCGTGAAGGGCCCGAGGCTGCGGTTGCGCCCGAACATCAGGACCTTCACGCCCAGCCGGTGCAACGCCTGGCCGAGTTCGAGCCCGATGACGCCGGCGCCGAACACGGCCACGGACCGCGGCAGGTCGTCCCAATTGAAGATGTCGTCATTGACGATCAGGCGATCACCGGCGGTGCGCAGGAACGGCGGCAGGCTCGGCGATGAGCCGGTGGCGATCACGGCGTGGCCGAAGCGTACCCGTACGTGATCATTCACCCTGAGGTGATGGTCGTCGAGGAAACGCGCGTAGCCCCGCAGCTTCGCCGAGGCCGGTATGGCCTCCACGCCCTCGAGCACGAAGCCCACGAAGCGATCGCGCTCGTTCCTGACGCGCGCCATGACGGCCTTGCCGTCGACGCGGACGGTGCCCTCCAGCCTCAGACCGAACTGTGGCCACTTTTCGGCGACATGCGCGGCCTCCGCGGCGGCGATCAGCAGCTTGCTCGGCATGCAGCCGACGCGCGCGCAGGTGGTCCCGTATGGACCGCCTTCGATGATCACCGCCCGCCGGCCGGCCGCGGCGGCCGCGCGATACGCGGCAAGGCCCGCCGTACCGGCGCCGATGACAGCGACATCCACGTTCAGGTCTTTCATCCGGACAACGCTCCTCGAGTTGACCGCGCACGAACCGGCCATTCGGGTTGAATTCCGCCTTGCGCAAACGCGCCGGGAGGGGCGGCGGGAGCGCGGCAGGTCTTCGGCCGCGGTGCACGCCGCATCTCCCGGATCGGGGTTGGGTGGTATTGCCTCAGGCGGCCTTCTTCGCGGACTTCGCCCATTGCTCCAGCGCTTCCAGCCCGCCGATGTGCTCACCGTCGATGAACACCTGCGGCACCGTCTTGGCGCCGGCCACCGCGCCCACGACACGGCTGCGCGTGGTATGCGGCAGCGGCACCTCCGCGTAAGCGTAACCGAGATCGGACAGCAGCGCCTTGGCCTGGGCGCAGTACTGGCAGCCCTCGCGGGTGAGGATCGCCACCTGTGCCGGCCTCGCCGCCTTCGGATTGACGTACTCGAGCATGGTGTCGGCATCGGAGACCTCGAACGGGTCGCCCGGACTGTCCGGCTCGATGAACATCTTCTGAACGACGCCGTCCTTCACCAGCATCGAATAGCGCCAGGAGCGCTTGCCGAAGCCGAGTTCGGCCTTGTCCACCAGCATACCCATGCCCTCGGTGAACTCGCCGTTGCCATCCGGGAGGAGGACGACGTTTTCGCATTCCTGATCCCTGGCCCACTCGTTCATGACGAAGGTGTCATTGACGGAGACGCAGATGATCGAGTCCACGCCGTTGGCGAAGAACGCCGGCGCCAGCTCGTTGAAGCGCGGCAGGTGTGTGGAGGAGCACGTCGGCGTGAACGCCCCCGGCAGCGAGAAGACGACGACGGTCTTGCCGTCGAAGAGCTGCCCGGTGGTGACGGTCTTCCACTCGTTGTTCTCACGGGTCCGGAATGCGACGTCGGGCACGCGCTGGCCTTCACGACTCTTGAACATGTCACTTGCTCCTCGCAGGTTTGATGGTTTCGAGCGATGCGCCCGCTCGACGCCTGCAAGACTAGAGACCAGGGTCGCGTACGTCCAATGAGAATTTCAGATAAAGGCTATTAATCGTCTCAATCGATAGCAATCCGCTATCGCCGCGCGTGCGCTGCCAGTCCGGCACGGCGGGACCGCCGTCATTCGGCGCAGGCCTCGGCGGTGCGCGCGGCCGGTACCGGCGGTTCCCTGGTCCACTTGCCGCTCCAGAAATACTCCATCGGCTGGAAGGCCACCTTGTAGCTCATCTTGCGGCAATCGCGGATCCAGTAGCCCATGTACAGCCACTTCACGCCCGCCGCCCGCGCCGCTAGGATCTCGTGCAGCACCGCGAACTTGCCGAGGCTGCGCGCCGGGTAATCCGGGTCGTAGTAGGTGTAGACCGCCGAATAGGCGTCCGCCATCACGTCGACCACGGCAACGGCAACGAGGCGATCCTCCAGCCGCATCTCGTGGAAATGCGTGGTCGACCAGCTTGCGGTGAGAAATTCCAGGTATTGCTGCGGCGTGGGGTTGTCCATGCCGCCGCCGGAGTGCCGCCCGGAGAGATAACGCTGATACAGCGCGAAATGCTCGTCGCTGTAACGCGCGGGGACCACGCGCACGCCGAGATCGCCGTTCGCCTTCAGGGCGCGGCGCTGGTGGCGGTTGGGCTCGAATTCCGCGACCGGCACGCGCACCGGAACGCAGGCGCGGCAGCCCTGGCAATGCGGGCGGTAGAGGTGTTCGCCGCTGCGGCGGAAGCCGTGCGCGGAAAGCAGTCCGTAGACCACGTCGTTCTTGGCTATGCCCGGATCGGCAAACAACGTCACCGCCTGCCGTCCCGGCAGGTAGCTGCACGCGTGCGGGGGCGTGGTGTAGAAGTTCAGCGATGCGGCGCGCGTCGGTTTGTTCATGAGCCTACCAGGGGGCCGCGCCAGGCACGCGGATCCGGCGGCACGGCACAAGCGTTTTCTAGCATGCTCGCGAAAGTTTTGCGAGGGATGGGTTCAGCGCCGAGACTGGCGAGGTGTTCGGTGTGTACCTGGCAGTCGATCAGCACGTAACCCCACTCCCGCAGCCACGCGCAAAGCTGAACGAGCGCGACCTTGGAGGCGTCGGTGCTGCGGGAGAACATGGACTCGCCGAAGAACACCAGTCCGATGGCCACCCCGTACAATCCACCCGCGAGCTCGCCGTCGTGCCAGCACTCGATGCTGTGCGCGTGGCCTTTCAGGTGCAGGGCCTGGTAGGCGGCCGACATGTCGCGCGTGATCCAGGTGCCGCCGCCGTCACGGCGCGCGGTGGCGCAGCCGGCCAGCACGCCCTGGAAATCGCGGTCGAAGGTTGCCTCGAAGTCGCCGCGCTCCAGCCGGCGCCTCAGGCTGCGCCCGACGTGCACGCGGTCGGGCCGCAGCACGGTCCGCGGATCCGGGCTCCACCACAGAACCGGCTGGCCGTCGCTGTACCACGGAAAGATGCCCTGGCGGTACGCCGCCAGCAGGCGGGAGAGGCCCAGGTCGCCGCCGGCGGCGAGCAGGCCGTCGGGGTCCGACAACGCAAGCTCGAGCGGCGGGAAATCCTGTGCATAGGTCTGCGTGCTGAACCAGAACAGGGGCGTCGATTTCACGGCAGCACCCCGCCGTTCCGTGCGCCCATGCGGTAGGGCGTATGGGCGTCCAGTTCGCCGAGGTAACGGTCAACGGCGATCCGCTCGCGATGCAGGAAGTCGGCGACCGCGCCGCGGAAGCCGGGATCGCGCAGCCAGTGCACCGAACAGGTCCGTACCGGGTTGAAGCCGCGCGCCAGCTTGTGCTCGCCCTGCGCGCCGGCGTCGAGCCGGGCGAGGCCGTGCCGGATGCAGTACTCGACGGTCGCGTAATAGCACAGCTCGAAGTGCAGGTGCCGCACGAAGCGGCTGCATCCCCAGTGACGGCCGTACAGCGTGCGCGCGCCGCGCATCGCGAATGCGCCGCCGACGTACTCGCCATGCTGGCGCGCCAGCAGCAGCAGGACGGCGTCCGGCATGGCGCGGCCGAGCGAGCGGAAAAAGGCCAGGGTGAATCGCGGCTCGCCCCACTTGCGTTCGAAGGTCGAACAATAAAGCCGGTGCAGGACGGACCACTGCTCATCGCTGATCGCCCCCCCGGGGAGGATCTCGATCTCGATCCCGCCGGCGGCGACGTCGCGGCGCTCGCGCCGCAGTTGCCTGCGATGCCTGGAATCCAGGACGTCGAGAAAGTCGGCGAAGTCGCGGTAGCCCGCGTTGTGCCAGTGATACTGGACGCCCACGCGCCGCAGTGCGGTCCCGCCGCCGAGCAGTACCGCGGCGGCGGGCTCCTCCGGGAACAGGCAGTGCAATGACGACAGCCCCCATTCCCGCATGAGCTCCTCGGCGCGCGCGAAGAGCTGGCGGGTGAGGGTGGCACGCCGCCGCTCCTCGGCGACCAGCACGCGCGGTCCGGTGACGGGCGTGAAAGGGATGGCGCTGACCAGCTTCGGGTAGTAGCGGCCGCCCGCGCGCTGATAGGCCTCCGCCCACGACCAGTCGAAGACGAATTCGCCGTGCGAATTCTCCTTCAGGTACAGCGGCAGAGCGCCCACGAGGCGACCGCCGGCCCGCGCCAGCAGGTGCACGGGGATCCAGCCGTGCGGACGCAGGCAGTCATGTACTTCCAGGCCGTGCAGGAAGTCGTGGCGCAGGAAGGGGTAGTCGGGGTCGACCATCCGATCCCAGTCCTCCCGCCTCACGGTGCCCAGATCACCGGCGATTTCGATGGCCGGGGCCGGGGCAAGGTCGAGATCGATATTGGGCTGCATGTTGAATACGGAATCCTGCGCGCCGACGCTCGAATTTTGACAATACAGCAGCGGTATCGTTTAGTGTCAGTGTACCGGTTTGCCGATGAGACAAATGTGAAACGTCGACACTTGCTGAGCACGGCCGCCCGGTGCGCGGCGCTGGGGCTCTGGCCGGGATGGAGATGCTCGTGGGCGTCGTCGGCGGCAACGGGCTGGGTATACGACCCGCTCTTCCTGACCCCCGTCTTCGAACCGGGTCATCCCGAGCAGCCGCGCCGGGTGCAGGCGATACTCGCCGCGGTGGAGGAGAGCGGCCTGGCGGCCCGGCTGCAGAACGTTCCGCCGCGCGCGGACGTCGATCGCGCGCTCCGGCTCGTCCATACCGAGGCGCACATCGGCGCCATACGCGCCGGCTACGGCGAGGCCATCGATGCGCTCGCCCGGACGGGGGTGGGCGGCGCGCTGGCGGCCGTGGATGCCGTTGCCGGCGGTGCCGTGCGCAATGCCTTCGTGTGTTCGCGTCCGCCGGGTCACCATGCCCGCAACACGGGCCGCGAGGAGGGCTTCTGTTTTTTCAACAACGTCGCGATCGCGGCGCGCCACGCCCAGCGTGAACCGGGGCTGCGCCGCGTGCTGATCGTCGACTGGGACTACCACCATGGCGATGGCACGGAGAGCTTTTTCTACGACGACCCGGAGGTGCTGTATTTTTCCACGCACGACTGGCACGCCTATCCCGGCACGGGCGATCCGGCGCGCCGGGGGGCGGGCGCCGGCACCGGGTACAATATCAACGTGCCGCTGCCGTGCGGCGCCACCGACACGGACATCGTGACGGCGTTCGAGCGGCACCTGCTCCCCGCGGCCGACGCCTTCCGTCCCGAGCTGGTGCTCGTGTCCGCAGGATTCGACAGCCGGGCGGACGACCTGCTGGGGTGCCTGGGAGTCAGCGACGAGGGCTTCGTGCGGCTGACCCGCATGGTCATGGCAATCGCGGATCGACATTGCGGCGGACGCCTGGTATCCGTGCTGGAGGGCGGCTACAACCTGCGCGGCCTGGCGAGCGCGGTGGTCGCGCACGTGCGGGCGCTGACGGAAGGGCTGGCGGACAACTGACGGAATCGCCATGGAATTTTTCATGCATGCACGGGTCTTTCAGTAGGATGCGTAGCCTCCGCCGGGCGCGTTCGTTGCCGCTGTTGGTCCTCGTGCTGTGGTGCGCGGGCGCGGCGGCCCAACAGGCGGGCCCGGCCTCACCCAAGGGGCAGCCGGACGAGGCCCCGCCTACCGTCGTCGAGGTCGCGCCGGTGCTCATCGAGCCGGCCCGCGAGGAGATCGGCGTCGTCGGCAATCTGCTGGCAGGGGAGTCCGTGACACTGCGGCCGGAGGTGGCCGGGCGGCTCGCCAGCATCGAGTTCGAGGAAGGCCAGGCCGTAGAGCGGGGCCAGACGCTGTTCACGCTCGACCCCGCGGAATTCCACGCGGAGGTTGCGCGCACGGAGGCGGCCACGCGGCTGTGGGAACTGAAGTACGAGCGTGCCCGCGACCTGCTGGAGCGCAAGGTGATGAGCCGGCAGGAGTACGACGAGTCGCTGGCGCAACTGCAGACGGCGCGCGCCCAGCTCGCGCTGGAGCGCGTGCGGCTGGCGAAGACGAAGCTGGTGGCCCCGATCAGCGGCATAGTCGGACTGCGGCAGGTGAGTCCCGGCGACTATGTCGAGGCCGGCCAGGCAATGGTCAATCTCGAGGCCGTGAATCCCGTGAAGATCGACTTCCACGTGCCGGAGCGCTACAGCGCGGTCCTGAGCGCGGGTCAACGGTTCACCGTACGTGTGGAGGCCTATCCGGATCGGGAGTTCGCGGGCGAGGTGTACGCGATCGACCCGCGCCTGGACGAGGCCGACCGCACACTGCGCGCGCGCGGGCGCATAGCGAACGGCGACATGGCGCTGCGCCCGGGCATGTTCGCCCAGGTGCGGATCACCCTGGCCACCCGCGAGCGCGCCGTGTGGGTGCCCGAGGAGGCGATCGTCCCGCGCGGCGGCGAGCAGTTCGTCTTCCGTGTGCAGGAGGGTCGGGCCGCGCTGACGCGCGTGCGGCTCGGCGTGCGCGAGGCCGGCAGGGTCGAAGTCGTCGACGGGCTGACGGAAGGCGACACCGTGATCACGGCCGGCCACACGACGCTGCGCGACAACGCCAGCATCCGCATCGTCAAACTGCCGGTCACGGCCGCCCCGGGTGCGTAGTCGCGCCCATCGAGCCCTGGCGTCATGAAGATCTCCGATACCTGCATACGCCGTCCGGTCCTGGCGACGGTGATGAGCCTGGTGCTGGTGCTCATCGGCCTGATGTCGCTCGCCCGCCTGCCGGTGCGCGAATACCCGAATATCGATTCTCCCATCGTCTCCGTCAGCACCGTCTACACCGGCGCCAGCGCCGCGGTCATCGAGAGCCAGGTCACCCGCCCGCTGGAGAACTCGCTCGCCGGCATCGAGGGCGTGAAGGTGATGAGGTCGGTGAGCCGCGAGGAGGTCAGCCGCATCACCATCGAGTTCGAGCTGACGCGCGATCCCGACGCTGCCGCCGCCGACGTGCGCGATCGCGTCTCGCGGGTGCGCGGCCGGCTGCCCGACGACGTCGACGAGCCGGTCATCAGCAAGGTCGAGGCCGATGCACAGGCGATCATCTGGCTGGCCTTCTCGAGCAGCCGCCACGATCAGCTCGAGATCACCGATTTCGCCGACCGGCAGGTCAAGGATCGCCTGCAGACCCTGCCCGGCGTGGCGAGCGTCATCATCGGCGGCGAGCGCCGCTATGCCATGCGATTGTGGATCGATCGGGAGCGGCTCGCGGCGTATGGGCTCACGGTGCAGGACGTCGAGGACGCGCTGCGCCGGCGCAATGTCGAGATCCCCTCCGGGCGCCTGGAGAGCCGCATGCGGGAGTTCACGGTGCTTAGCGAGACGGATCTGCGGACGCCCGCGGAGTTCAACGCGCTCATCATCCGCGAGCAGGGCGGCTCCCCGGTGCGCCTGCGCGATATCGGCTACGCCGAGCTCGGCGCGGTGGACGAGCGCAACGAGGTCCGGGTGAACGGCAAGGCGGCCGTCGGCCTCGGCATCGTCAAGCAGAGCACGGCGAATACCCTCGCGGTCGCCAATGCCGTGAAGGCCGAACTGCCGAACATCATCGCGGCCCTGCCCGAGGGCATGTCGATCACCACCGCCTTCGATTCCTCGCTGTTCATCGATCGGTCCATCCGGGAGGTGCTGAAGACGCTCGCGGAGGCGCTGGCGCTGGTCATCCTCGTCACCTTCGTGTTTCTGCGCTCGGTGCGCGCCACCCTCATCCCGCTGGTTACCATCCCGGTGTCGCTGATCGGCGCCTTCGTCTTTCTCGATTTCATGGGGTTCACGGTCAACGTTCTGACCCTGCTGGCGCTGGTGCTGGCCATCGGCCTCGTGGTCGACGACGCAATCGTGGTGCTCGAGAACATACACCGGCGCATCGAGCGCGGAATGGCGCCGATGACGGCGGCCCTCGAGGGCAGCCGCGAGATCGCCTTCGCGGTGGTGGCGATGACCCTGACACTGGCCACGGTCTTCACGCCGCTCGCCTTCATGACCGGCAACACCGGACGCCTGTTCACGGAGTTCGCGCTGGCCGTGTCGGCCGCGGTGCTCGTCTCGGGCTTCATGGCGCTGACGCTGACCCCGATGATGTGCTCGCGCATGCTCCGGGCGCACGCCACGCACGGCTGGTTCTACCGCGCCGGCGAGCGGTTCCTCGACGGGCTCACCGCCCTGTACGCGCGGATGGTGCGGGCCGTCGCCACGCCCGCGGCATACCTGCGCCGGCACGTCCCGGCGCTGGGGCGCTGGGCCGGCGTCGCGGCGGTGTTCGCCGTGATCGGGCTGGGCATCTACCGCTACGGCGCCACGATCAAGCGCGAGCTCTCGCCGCTGGAGGATCGCAGCTTCCTCATCGCCATCATGAACAGCCCCGATGGCGCGACCATGGCCTATACCGATCGCTACGCCCGCCAGGTGGAGGCCTACATCAGCGAGATCCCCGAGGCGCGCACCTCCTTCATGGTCGTCGCCCCCGGCCTGGAGCGACCGAATCCGGTGACCCTGGCGATGGCCTTCGTCAGCCTGAAGCCCTGGGAACAGCGCGAACGGAAGCAGCAGGAGATCGCCCGCGAGCTGATGCCCAGGCTGCAGGGCCTGCCGGGCGTGCTGGCATTCGTCGTGAACCCGCCGTCGCTGGGCCAGAGCTTCCGCTCCACGCCGGTGCAGTTCGTGGTGCAGGCCGATTCCTACAAGACGCTGCAGGAGGTCGTCGACAAGATCATGCAGCGCGCCCGCGCCTGGCCTGGCCTGACCAACGTCGACTCGGATCTGAAGCTCAACAAGCCGCAGTTCAGCGTCAGCGTCGATCGCGATCGCGCCGCCGCGATGGGCGTGGAGGTCGAGGACATAGGGCGCACGCTGGAGAGCCTGCTCGGCGGCCGGCAGGTCACGCGCTTCAAACGCGAGGGCGAGCAGTACGACGTCATGGTGCAGATGACGCCGCAGGAACGCGCCACGCCGACGGACCTCTCGAGCATCTACGTGCGCGGCCGCGACGGCCAGCTCGTGCAGCTCGACAACCTGCTGCGGGTCGAGGAGACGGTGGCCGCGCGGGAGCTGAATCACTTCAACCGCCTGCGCGCGGCGATCGTCTCCGCGGGCCTAGCGCCGGGCACTTCGCTCGGTGAGGCGCTGGCGTTCATGGAGAAGACCGCCGCGGAGCTGCTGCCGCCGACGGCGCGCACGGAGCTCGACGGTCAGTCGCGCGAATTCCGCGAGAGTGGCGCGGCGCTGTATTTCGTCTTTGCCCTGGCGCTGCTGTTCATCTATCTGGTGCTGGCGGCACAGTTCGAGAGTTTCGTCGATCCCTTCGTCATCCTGTTGACCGTGCCGATGGCGGTGTGCGGCGCGCTGTTCGCGCTGAAGTGGAGCGGCGGCACGCTGAACGTCTACAGCCAGATCGGCCTGGTGATGCTGGTCGGCCTGATCACCAAGAACGGCATCCTGATCGTGGAGTTCGCCAATCAGCTCCAGGATCAGGGCCGGGATCTCCTCGGGGCGGTCTGCGAGGCCGCCCGGCTGCGCCTGCGGCCGATCCTCATGACCACGTTCGCCATGGTGCTCGGATCGCTGCCGCTGGCGCTGTCCACCGGCGCCGGGGCGGAGAGCCGAAGGCAGATCGGCTGGGTGATCGTCGGCGGCCTCGGCTTCGGAACGCTGCTGACCCTGTTCCTGATCCCGGCGGTGTATCTCCTGCTGGCGCGGATCAGGCAGCCCGCGGCGGCGACATCGGCTGCGACCACGGTTGCCGGCGGTGCGCCAGCCTCCGGCTGGGAAGGAGCGCCGGTGCGCGGCCACGCTCAATCGGCCGGCGGCGGGGCATGACCGATGCTGTGCGCCTTGACCACGGCCTGCGTGCGGTTCTCGACGTCGCCGCCGCCGGCGGTGCGGCCGAGATGAATGCAGCGCCGGCGCCGGTCATGGCGTGGGGAGGATGCGCCAGGTCCCGTCAGGCTGGCGGCAGGCGGTCCCGCGCCCGGTCTCCTGCCGCCCGTCGACGTCCACGTTCTGGATGAAATCACGGCAGTTCGTGCCGTCGCCCGTCCGGTAGGTCCTGGTGGGGGTGACCGATCCGGCGTGACCGCTGTCGGGGTTGATCCATGTCGACGTGGCGCCCGTGCGTTGCGTCTCGAAGGCGTTCTGCGCCGTGCCGGCGTGATATTTCTGATCCTGGCAGGTCAACTGCGCGGCGAGCCGGTTGCCAAGCAGGCCGCCCGCGAGCACGCCCGCACCGATGGCGATCCTGTTGCCGGAGCCGTCCCCGATCTGCGAGCCGATGAGCCCGCCCACGGCCGCGCCGAGCAGGGTGCCGGCCATCTCCCCGCCGCTGCCTTCCTGACCGGGCGGGCAGTCGGCGCGCAACAGCGACGGCACGGCCGCCAGTGCCATGCCCAGGGCCGTGCCCAGAAGTGAAAACCGGTACTGCATCGGCAAGTGCTTCTCCAGCTATCGGCGACGTCGCGCCGGCCATGCCAGGGCGAGGGGGTGTAGCGCAACCACGGCACATCCATGGCGCGCGCATCCCGCCCGCGCCGAACGCCAGCGATCGAAGCTGAACGGGACAAGGCCGGGCGGGGTGATCCCGGCCGCGCCCGCCGTCCCGGGTTCGCGCAAATTCTCCTCGCACTGCAGTGAATACGGACTTAACGCCGGTGGCCTTGCGGGGCTGTGCTACCATCCCTGCATGGCGACGCGGCATACCTACAAGGTCATCTTCCAGAACCAGGGCAAGGTCTACGAGATCTACGCGCGCGCGATCCATCCGAGCAGCCTGTTCGGATTCGTCGAGGTGGAGAAGCTGGTGTTCGGCGAGAAGAGCACGGTGGTGCTCGACCCCTCCGAGGAACATTTGAAGAGCGAGTTCCGCGGCGTGACCCGCACCCACCTGCCGGTACATTCCATCATCCGTATCGACGAGGTGGAGAAGGAGGGGCACGGCCGGATCACCGCGGCGACGGAAGGCTCGGGCAACGTGGCCGCCTTTCCCATTTACACGCAGGGCGACAAGCCCAGGAAGTAGGGGATGCGCCGCGCCGTCCGGTGCGGCGTCCAGGTGCCGGATGCGGCGCCGGGCGGATGCCGAGATCGCCGTCGTTTCAGCGGCTTGGCCTACCTGCCCCCGGGGCGCACCACCACCGCCGAAGCTTCATCTAAAAATCCATCCGTTCAGTGTGTTATATTCCTTTTCAAAGAAACGGATTGAGATCCATTGGGCCAAGCAGTACGCAAACGACAGGGCGCCGGTCCGGCACTGAATCTGAACCTGGGCAGACGCCTGCAGGAGGCGGCGTTCATCCTGCTCGGGATCGCCGCGGTGATCCTCGCGCTCGCGCTGTGGACCTTCAACGTGCAGGATCCAGGCTGGTCGCACACCAGCGGTTCCAGCTTGGTTACCAACCAGGTCGGACTCATCGGCGCCTACGTCTCGGACATCCTGCTGTACTGCTTCGGTTATTCAGCCTACCTGCTGCCGCTCATCGTGCTGTTCATCGGGTGGCGCATCCTCAAGCGCACCGACGACACCCCGGCGGCCGACTACTACCACCTCGGTATGCGGAGCGTCGGGCTGATACTGACGGTCCTGATGGCAAGCGCACTGGTCTGGTTGCGCATGCAGGGGCGGGCGGAACTGCCGCACGCCACCGGCGGGATCATGGGCGACGTGGTCGGAAGCACCCTGCTGGCCGTGCTCGGCACCGTCGGCGGCCCGCTGGTGATGCTCGCGCTGCTACTGGTCGGCATCACGCTGCTGACGGGGCTGTCCTGGGCGGCGCTGATGGATCGGATTGGGGCCTGGACGCTGCGTGGGCTCGACCTGCTGGCCGCGGCCTACGAGAACCTCGCCGACTGGAATGCCGGGCGCATGGCCAAGCAGGAGCGCGAGGCGGTGGTCAAGGTCGAAAAGGAGAAGAAGGTCGCGCGGCCCAGGCCGCGCATCGAGCCGCAGATCTCGACCTTCGAGCCGAGCCGGCGCGCGGTCAAGGAGCGGCAGGAGACCCTGTTCGAGAGGCCGGCCAGCGCCGCGGAGCTGCCGCCGCTGAGCCTGCTGGACGATCCGCCTCCCGCCAAGGGCGGATATTCCGAGGAGACCCTCGAGGCGATGTCCCGCCAGGTCGAGCTGAAGCTCGCCGACTTCGGGGTGGAGGCGCAGGTGGTCGCGGTGCATCCCGGACCGGTCATCACGCGCTTCGAGCTGCAGCCGGCGGCCGGCGTCAAGGTCAGCCGCATCACCAATCTCGCCAAGGATCTCGCCCGCTCGCTGTCCGTCGTGAGCGTGCGCGTGGTCGAGGTCATACCGGGCAAGTCGACGGTGGGGCTGGAGATCCCGAACACGCAGCGCGAGGTCGTGACCTTGAGCGAGATGCTGAGCGCGCGCGAGTACGAGGCGAGCGCGTCACCGCTCACGCTCGCGCTCGGCAAGGACATCGGCGGCAAACCCGTGGTCGTGGACCTCGCCCGCATGCCGCACCTGCTGGTCGCCGGCACCACCGGCTCGGGCAAGTCGGTGGCGCTGAACGCCATGATCCTGAGCCTGCTCTACAAGTCCACGCCGAGCGACATCCGGCTCATCATGATCGATCCGAAGATGCTCGAGCTGTCGGTGTACGAGGGCATCCCGGCGCTGCTCGCCCCGGTGGTTACCGACATGAAGGAGGCGGCGAACGCCCTGCGCTGGTGCGTGAACGAGATGGAGCGGCGCTACCGGCTGATGGCGGCGCTCGGCGTGCGCAACATCGGCGGCTACAACCGCAAGGTCCAGGATGCGATCGACGCGGGCAGGCCGCTTGCCGATCCGCTGGTGCGCGCCAGCGGCGCCGAGGAGGAGGAGACCCCGACGCTCGAGGCGCTGCCCTTCGTGGTGGTCATCGTCGACGAGCTCGCCGACATGATGATGACGGTGGGCAAGAAGGTGGAGGAGCTGATCGCGCGCCTGGCGCAGAAGGCCCGGGCCGCCGGCATACACCTGATACTCGCCACCCAGCGGCCGTCCGTGGACGTGATCACCGGTCTCATCAAGGCCAACATCCCGAGCCGCATCGCCTTCCAGGTATCCTCCCGCGTGGACTCGCGCACGATCCTCGATCAGATGGGCGCGGAGACGCTGCTCGGGCATGGCGACATGCTCTATCTGCCGCCGGGCGTCGGACTGCCGACGCGCGTGCACGGCGCCTTCGTCTCGGACCAGGAGGTGCATCAGGTCGTCGCGCACCTGAAGGCCTCGGGCACGCCCGAGTACATCGACGCGATCGTGTGCGGCGATCTCGACGAGGACCTCGCCGGCAACGGCGGCTACGGGGAGGCGAACGGAACCGCGGAGGATGTGGATGTCTTATATGACGAGGCGGTGCGCTTCGTGACCGAGACACGGCGGGCCTCGGTGTCGGCGGTTCAGCGGCGGTTGAAGATCGGGTACAACCGCGCCGCGCGCATGGTCGAGGAGATGGAGCGCGCGGGCGTGGTGGGTTCGCTGCAGTCCAACGGCACGCGCGAGGTACTGGCGCCGCCGCCGCCGAAGGACTGAAGCCTGTCCACGCGGGGCTGCCGCGACGACACCGAGCATTTCTGCAGGAGGACTGTGGTCCGATGAGCTTGAAACACCCCATGAGGGCGATCGCGGGCCTGGGCGCGCTGCTTGTGGCGACGGCGGCGCACGCCGGCGCCGCCCGCGAGGCCCTGGACGAGTACCTGGCGCAGTTCAGGACGCTGCAGGCGCAGTTCGAGCAGACCGTCGTCAACGAAAAGGGCAAGACGCTGGAGACCTCGAGCGGGACCGTCTATCTCGAACGGCCCGGCAAGTTTCGCTGGAATTACACCAGGCCCTACGAGCAGGTGATCGTCGGCGACGGCAGCAAGGTGTGGTTCTACGACAAGGATCTCGAGCAGGTGACCATACGCCGCGTCGAGAAGGCGCTGGGCAGCGCCCCGGCCCTCATCCTCGGCAGCGACGCCAGGGTGGACGACAATTTCACCGTCACCGAGGACGGCAGCAAGGACGGCGCGGAATGGGTGACGCTGACACCGAAGGCGGCGAAGAACGCCTACGCCAGGGTGCGTGTCGGCTTCGAGGGCAAGGACCTGCGCTGGATGGAGCTGTTCGACAATTTCGGCCAGACCACGCGGCTGAAGTTCAGCGGCGAGCAGCGCAACGCCGCCATCGACCCGAAGTATTTCTCCTTCACGCCGCCGCCCGGCGTGGACGTAAACGACCTGACGGCGGCGCCGGCGTCGCCCTAGCCGATCCCCCGGAGGCCCAGGCGGCAGGGCCGTCGCGGCGGCTGCGGCCTGCAGACGGCAGCGGGGAGAAAGGCGCCGCTGGCCGTATAATCGGTGCATGAGCGCCGTCGCCGATCTCACCGGGTCCGATCACCGGCCGCTGGCCGATCGGCTGCGGCCGACGCGGTTGGAAGAGCTCATCGGCCAGGATCACATCCTCGCGCCGGGCAAGCCGCTGCGGCGCGCGATCGAATCCGGCCAACTGCATTCCATGGTGCTGTGGGGGCCGCCGGGCACCGGCAAGACCACGCTCGCACGCCTCATCGCCAATCACTGCGACGCGGAGTTCGGCACGCTCTCCGCCGTGCTCTCCGGGGTCAAGGATATCCGCGCCGCGGTGGAGACCGCGCGCGAGGCGCTGCAGTCCCGGCAGCGTCGCACGGTGCTGTTCGTCGACGAGGTGCATCGCTTCAACAAGTCGCAGCAGGACGCGTTCCTGCCGCATATCGAGGACGGCACGGTCACCTTCATCGGCGCCACCACCGAGAATCCCTCCTTCGAGCTCAACAACGCGCTGCTGTCGCGCGCGCGCGTCTACGTGCTCAAACCGCTGGATGCCGCGCAGATGCGCCTGGTGATCGAGCGGGCGCTGCGCCACACCGGCGCCGCCATGTCCCCGGAGTTGCGCGAGCGGCTCGCAGCCGCCGCGGACGGCGATGCCCGCCGCGCGCTCAACCTGCTGGAGATCGCGGTCGAGCTGTCCGATGGCCGGGAGATCGGCGAGGCGCTGCTCGCGGAGGTCCTGGCCGGCGGAACGCAGCGGCGCTTCGACAAGGGCGGGGAGGCCTTCTACGACCAGATCTCCGCGCTGCACAAGGCGGTGCGCGGTTCCTCGCCCGACGGCGCGCTGTACTGGTTCGTGCGCATGGTCGACGGCGGCTGCGACCCTCGCTACATCGCGCGCCGAGTCGTCAGGATGGCCACCGAGGACATCGGGCTCGCCGACCCGCGGGCCCTGCCGATGACGCTGGATGCCTGGGAGACCTACGAGCGGCTCGGCAGCCCCGAGGGCGAGCTCGCGATCGCGCAGGCGATCGTCTATCTCGCCTGCTGCGCCAAGAGCAACGCGGTATACGCGGCCTACAACAGCGCCATGGAGGAGGTGCGTCGCAGCGGCTCGCTGGAAGTACCCCTGCCTCTGCGCAACGCCTCGACCGCGCTGATGAAGAGCCTCGATTACGGGCGCGGATACCGGTATGCTCACGACGAGCAGGACGGCTACGCCGCCGGCGAGAGTTATCTGCCCGAGGCGCTCGCGGGCCGCCGTTACTACGAACCCACCGACCGCGGCCTGGAGGCGAAGATCGCGGAGAAGCTCGGACAACTGCGCGCACTGGACGCCGGGCACCGGAAGAACGGGCGATGAGCCCACGCGCAGGCATCGACCGCGGCAAGGGGTGACATGGCTTGGCCAGGCCTCGTTGCTGTCGGTGTCGGCGCCATGCTCGGGGCGTGGCTGCGCTGGGCGCTGAGTCACGCCCTCAATCCCGTCTTTCCCACGGTGCCGTTCGGTACGCTGGCGTCCAATCTCCTCGGCGGTTTCCTCGTAGGCGTGGCGATCGGGTACTTCGATCAGCACCCCGGCCTGCCGCCGGAGGCCCGCCTGGCGCTGGTGACCGGTTTTCTCGGCGGGCTGACCACCTTCTCGACCTTCTCGGCCGAGGTGATCACCCTGATCGCGCGCCAGCAGTTCGGCTGGGCCCTGGGCACGGTGAGCCTGCATCTCATCGGATCGCTGCTGCTGACGGCGCTCGGGTTCGCGGCGGTCAGGCTGGCGGCGAGCGGTTGAACGGACAATCGATACGAGGCAGGGGGAAGAAATGCAAGGGGCGCTCCTGAGGTTCTATGTGCACGAGGGCGAGCGGCACCACGGCATACTGCTGTGGGAGTGGCTGCTCGGGCAGGCCAAGAGCATGGGGCTGCGCGGCGGCTCGGCGTTCCGCGCCATGGCCGGTTTCGGGCGCCATCACACGCTGCACGCGAACCATTTCTTCGAACTGGCCGGCGACCTGCCGGTCGAGGTGGATTTCATCGTCGGCGAGCAGGAGGCGAGCGCGCTGCTTGCGCTCATCGAACGGGAGGGCATCCAGGTCGTCTACGCGCGGATCCCGGCGAGTTTCGACGTCATCGATCCCGACGGCGCCGATGGCGCCGGCAGCCGGGGCTGATCGCGGGATCCCGCGCCGTTGCCTGGGCGGGGGTCGCCGCCCACGTGCCCGGGCCGTTGCCGGCGGGCGTACCTGCGCCGCGCAGACGCCGTCGCACAGCGGTCGCCATCGGCATGGGCGCACGCTACACTATCGCCGGAATTCGGCGCGACCCCGCAGGGAACCCATCGAGATGCACGCCACCTTCCCGCGTACCGGGCAGGCTGCCGGTGCTGCGGCCGCTGCACCCGCCGTCGCCCGGGACAGGTAAAGACACCGAGCAGGAACTGAGGGGAAATGATCGATCCGGTGCAATTGCGTACCAGCATGGACGTCGTGCGTGCGGGTCTGGCCAGGCGTGGTGTGGAACTGGATGTTCCCGCCTACGAGGCGCTGGAGGCGGAGCGCAAGCAGTTGCAGGTGCGCACGCAGGAGCTGCAGGCGTTGCGCAACGCCCGGTCCAGGGCGATAGGCATCGCCAGGGGCAGGGGCGAGGACGCCGCCGCGCTGATGGCCGAGGTCGCCGGGCTCGCCGAGGAGCTGCGCGACGGGGAGGCGAAGCTCGCCGAACTTCAGCAGCGCATCAGCGACTTCGCGCTCGGGCTGCCCAACCTCCCGCACGCGAGCGTGCCCGAGGGCCGCGACGAGACCGGCAACGTCGAGGTGCGCAGGTGGGGCGCGACGCCGCCCGTTGACTTCACGCCGCGCGATCACGTCGATCTGGGCGAGCGCCTGCTCGGCATGGACTTCGAGACCGCGGCGAAGATCGCCAGCGCCCGCTTCGTGGTCCTCTCCGGCGCACTTGCCCGCATGCAGCGCGCGCTCATCCAGTTCATGCTGGATCTGCACACCCGCGAGCACGGCTACACCGAGGTCTACGTCCCCTACATGGTGAATGCCGACAGCATGCGTGGCACCGGCCAGTTGCCGAAGTTCGCCGCCGATCTGTTCGCGATCCCGGAACAGGGCTTCTATCTCATACCGACCGCCGAGGTGCCGGTCACCAACATCGCGCGCGATCGCATCTTCGCCGCGGAGGAGATGCCGAGGAGATTCGTCTGTCACACACCGTGCTTCCGCAGCGAGGCGGGCTCGCATGGCCGCGACACCCGCGGCATGATCCGCCAGCACCAGTTCGAGAAGGTCGAGCTCGTGCAACTGGTGGAGCCCGCGACCTCCTACCAGGCCCTGGAGGAGCTCACCGGCCACGCCGAGGCGGTGCTGAAGCGGCTGGAGTTGCCCTACCGGGTGATGGCGCTGTGCGCCGGCGACATGGGGTTCTCCGCAGCCAAGACCTACGATCTCGAGGTCTGGCTGCCCAGCCAGGGCACCTATCGGGAGATCTCCTCGTGCAGCAACTTCGAGGCGTTCCAGGCCCGCCGCATGCTGGCACGCTACCGCAATCGGGAAACCGGCAAGCCGGAGCTGCTGCACACGCTCAACGGATCGGGACTGGCTGTGGGTCGTACCCTCATCGCGGTCATGGAGAACCATCAGAATGCCGACGGCAGCATTCGGGTCCCGCCGGCGTTGCAGCCGTACATGGGGGACATGACGGCGATCGCGCCGCCTTGACCGCCGCGGCGTGGCGGGGATGCGAGTCGCGTGGCGGCGAAGCAGCAGTGAACGTGCCCGCCCACGCGCAACGGAGCGGTTTGGGTTCGGGAGCAATGTCGATTATTCAACCTGGATTGGGGGAGTGACATGAGAATCGGTGTGCCGAAAGAGGTGTACCCCGGAGAGAGACGGGTAGCGACGACTCCGGAGGTTGCGGAAAAGCTCGTCAAGCTGGGCTTCACGGTGGCCGTGGAATCCAGCGCCGGCGCGCAGGCGAACTTCGACGACGACGCCTACCGCGAGGCCGGCGTCGAGGTCGTGCCCGACGCAGGGACGCTGTGGTCGACGTCCGACATCATCTTCAAGGTCCGCGCTCCGGTCCACGATGAGATCGATGCGATGCGCGAGGGCGCAACCCTCGTGAGCTTCATATGGCCGGCGCAGAACCCCGAGCTCATGCAGAGACTGGCGGCGAAAAAGGCCACGGTCATCGCCATGGACAGCGTGCCGCGCATCTCGCGCGCGCAGAAGCTCGATGCCCTGAGCTCCATGGCCAATATCGCCGGTTATCGCGCCATCATCGAGGCGGCGCATCACTTCGGACGCTTCTTCACCGGACAGATCACCGCCGCTGGCAAGGTGCCGCCGGCGAAGGTGTTCGTGATCGGCGCCGGCGTGGCCGGCCTTGCCGCCATCGGCGCGGCCTCGGGCCTCGGCGCGATCGTGCGCGCCAACGACACGCGGCCCGAGGTCGCCGACCAGGTCAAGTCCATGGGCGGGGAGTTCATCGCGGTGAACTACCACGAGGAGGGTACGGGCACCGGCGGCTACGCCAAGGTCATGAGCGAGGGTTACCAGAAGGCGCAGCGGGAGGTGTTCGCACGCCAGGCCATGGACGTCGACATCATCGTCACCACCGCACTGATACCGGGCAAGCCCGCGCCCAAGCTCATCACCGCCGGCATGGTGGAGTCGATGAGCCCCGGCAGCGTCATCGTCGACCTCGCCGCCGAGCAGGGCGGAAACTGCGAGCTGACCGAGCCGGGCAGGGTGGCGGTCAAGCACGGGGTCACCATCATCGGCTACACCGATCTGCCGAGCCGGCTCGCGAAACAGGCGAGCACGCTGTACGCCACGAACCTGCTGCGCTTTGCCGAGGAGCTTTGCCCGGGCAAGGACGGCGCGTTCAACGTCGACATGGACGACGAGGTCATCCGGGGCGCGACCACGGTGAAGGATGGCTCCATCACCTGGCCGCCGCCGGCACCCAAGATCTCGGCCGCCCCGGCAGCGCCGGCGGCAACGGCCGTGGCGCCGCCGCCGGTGGCCAAGGTGGAGAGGAAAGGCTGGTCACCGCAGCTGCGCGCGGCGGTCGTGCTCGGGATCGGCGCCGTGCTGTTCTGGTTCATCGGCGCGCACGCGCCACCGGCGTTCATGGCGCACTTCACCGTGTTCGTGCTCGGCTGCTTCGTCGGCTACATGGTGGTGTGGAACGTGACACCCGCATTGCACACGCCGCTGATGAGCGTCACCAACGCGATCAGCAGCATCATTGCCATCGGCGCCCTCATCCAGATCTCGATACCGGGCGTGTGGCTGAAGCTGCTCACGGTGCTGGCCCTCGTACTGACGGCAGTCAACATGTTCGGCGGATTCGCCGTCACCCAGCGCATGCTGGCCATGTTCCGGAAATAGGGAGACGGCGAAATGAGCGAGGGTCTGATTACTGTCGCATATCTCGGTGCGACCATACTTTTCATCCTGAGCCTGGGCGGCCTGAGCCATCCGGAGACCTCCCGCCGCGGCAATCTCTACGGCATCATCGGCATGGCCATCGCCATCGTCGCGACGCTGCTCGGACCGCACGTCTCGGGCGCGGGCTTCGCCTGGATCATCCTCGCCGTTCTGATCGGCGGCAGCGTCGGCCTGTATGCCGCACGCAAGGTGCAGATGACGCAGATGCCGGAGCTGGTGGCGCTGATGCACAGTCTGGTCGGTCTCGCCGCGGTGTTCGTCGGTCTGGCAAGCTACATCGACCCGGAGGTTCACTACACCGGCACCGAGAAGACCATCCACGAGCTCGAGGTCTACATCGGCATCCTCATCGGCGCGGTGACCTTCTCCGGCTCGGTGATCGCCTTCGGCAAGCTCTCCGGCAAGATCGGCGGCCGGCCGATGCTGCTGCCGGCGCGGCACTGGCTCAATCTCGCCGCGCTGATCGCGGTGATCGTGCTCTGCCGGACGTTCCTGAAAGCCGATTCCGTCGGCAGCGGCATGGCGCCGCTGCTACTGATGATCGCCTTCGCGCTCGCCCTCGGCGTGCACATGGTCATGGCGATCGGCGGCGCGGACATGCCGGTGGTGGTGTCGATGCTGAACAGCTATTCCGGCTGGGCCGCCTCGGCGACCGGTTTCATGCTCTCCAACAACCTGCTCATCGTCACGGGCGCGTTGGTGGGCTCCAGCGGCGCCATCCTGTCCTACATCATGTGCGAGGCGATGAACCGCAATTTCATCAGCGTCATCGCCGGCGGCTTCGGCACGGAGGGCGGCAAGCCTGCCGCCGCGGGCGGGGCGCAGGCGGCCGGGGAGGTGGTGGCGGTGAGCGCGGCGGAGACCGCGGAGCTCATGCGGGAGGCCAGGGGCATCATCATCGTGCCCGGCTACGGCATGGCGGTGGCGCAGGCCCAGCACACGGTCTACGAGATCACCCGGCTCCTGCGCGAGCGCGGCTGCAACGTGCGCTTCGCCATCCATCCGGTCGCGGGCCGCATGCCCGGGCACATGAACGTGCTGCTGGCGGAGGCCAAGGTCCCCTACGACATCGTCATGGAGATGGACGAGATCAACGAGGACTTCCCGGAGACCGATCTGGCCATGGTCATCGGCGCCAACGACATCGTCAACCCGGCTGCGCAGGACGATCCGCACAGCCCGATCGCCGGCATGCCGGTGCTGGAGGTCTGGAAGGCGGGGACCTCCATCGTCATGAAGCGCAGCATGGCCTCCGGCTACGCGGGCGTGGACAATCCGCTGTTCTACAAGGACAACAATCGCATGCTGTTCGGCGACGCGAAGAAGATGCTCGACGAGGTGCTCGCGGTGCTGAAGGCGGCGGCCTGAGCGCCTGCCCGTCGGACGTGCTGATCAGTGACGGCGGGGGGCGCGTTGCCTCCCGCCGGGCGCGCTCAGCGCCGGGATCCCCGGCGGTCGGGAGCAGCGTTCGTCGTGGCGGCACGGCGCGTCGTCACGCCGTTTCCGACCGCTGTCGATGCGTGTATACGCCGTCACACACGCGGCCGCCCCGGTCACGGAAGAATATGGCTTGACCATTGCAGGGGATCGGGGGACGGACTAAGCTAATTCTCACAACTAAGAATCGATGCAAACGACTTGATTCGGCATCGATTCGGCGAACGAACGTCAGCCTTGCCGGCTGTCCGGGGCAGCGGACAGTCCTCAGCCTACGGGACAAGTTTGTGGACGCAAGCCAGCTAAAAGAGCATTTTCGCCGCCTGGTGCCCTTCAATCGCCTGCGCGCACCGCAGCAGGAACGCATACTCGGCAAGACCGAGGTCGTGGAACTGAGGCCCGGCGAAGAACTGTTCCGGCAGGGCAGCCAGGACTCCTACACCTACTATCTCCTCGGCGGATCGCTGGTCCTGAACGCCGACGGCGTGCGCGCCAAGAAGCTCGTGGCCGACACCGATGCCGCGAAGTCGCCCCTGGGCCACCTGCAGCCGCGCCGCCTGAGCGCGGTCGCCGAGAGCGGCGTCGCCGTGCTGAAGGTCCGCTCGGCGCTCATCGAGCGGGTGCTCGCGCCCAAGCCCGACGATGCGGAGAATCCTCACGCCTACGACGACGTCGCCGAGGGCGAGGAGACGATGAACCCGGCCCTGATGGCGGCGGCCCTGAAGCCGGAGCTGTTCGGCAAGCTCCCGCCCGCCAACATGCAACGACTGTTCAGCGTCATGGAGTGGGTGAAATACAAGGCGGGCGACAATGTAATCCGGCAGGGCGACGTCGGCGACTACTACTACATCATCAAGGAGGGCAGCTGCGAGGTGCGACGGACGACCTCGGTCAGCGCGCACGGCATCAAGCTGGCGGAGCTCAAGCCCGGGGACGCCTTCGGCGAGGACGCCCTCATCTCCAACATGCGCCGCAACGCCACCGTGCGCATGATCACCGACGGGGAGCTGATCCGCGTCGGCAAGGACGATTTCAGCCAGCTCATCAAGGATCCGCTGCTCAAGTTCGTGACCTTCGAGGCGGCCTCGGAAAGGGTGCGCGACGGCGCGGTGTGGCTCGACGTGCGCTTCCCGGAGGAATGCCGCAACGGCGCGCTGCCCGGAAGCATGAACATCCCGCTGAACATGCTGCGCATGTACGCCGGCAAGCTCGACTCCGCCAGGACCTACATCACCTACTGCGACGACGGCAGCCGCAGCTCCGTGGCGGCCTTCATCCTGCGCGAGCGCGGATTCGAAGCGGCGTGCGTGGAGGGCGGCTGCGGGGCGCAGTTGGCGGCGCTCTACGCGCTGCACGCGCCGGGGTCGGAGGATCCCGACCTGACCGCCACCGTGATCCCGCGTCCGCTGGGGCAGACAGAGGGGCAGGAAACGGTGCCGATGGAGGAGGAGACCCTGCGCATCCTGGATCACCTTGCCTCGCTGCAGCTGTTCTCGAGCACGGCCGAGAAGGCCGTGATCCTCGAGAAACCGCACATGCCGATCCAGCCGGATGCCGCCGCCCGCGCGGCCAACGAGCTGGCGATGCCGATCCTCATGGGCAAGGATCCGACCGCCACCCGGCCGCAGTTGCCGCCGTCCCTGGAAGCGGACGTCGACGGCGACGCGACGATCGTCAGCTACGAGGAAACGCCCGTCGAGGAGGCGGCCGCACCGCCGGCGGCAGTCGACCCACTGGCGCTGCAGGCCGCGGAGATCCGGTTGCGCGATCTCGAGGCCCAGTTGCGGTATGAGCGCGAGAGCGCCGAGCGCCTCGGACGGGCGTTGCGCGATGCGGAGATCCTGCTGGCCCGGCAGGCCGAGGCGGCGAGCGCCAGCGCAGGTCCGGCAGCGGGTGCGGCGGAACAGGCCGCAGCGGAGAGCGAGCGCCTGGAGGCGGCACTGGCCAGCGAGCGGGAGCGTCTCGTGCAGGCCCACCAGGAGGAGCTCGCCAGCGCCGCGGCCGCCGAGCGCGAGCGGCTCGCGCATGTGCACCAGCAGGAGATGGCGAAGGTCGTGGCTGCCGAGCGCGAGCGTCTGGAGCGCGCGCATCGCGGGGAACTGGACGCGGCGCGGGCCGCGGAACGGGATCAGACGCAGCAGGCGAACCGCGAGGCGACCGAGGCCGCGGTCCGGGCGGAGCGCGAGCGGCTGGAAGTCGAGCGGCAGGCCGGCGCGGAGGCTGCCCTGGAGGCCGAGCGCGCCCGCCTTCGAGAGCGGCACGCCGGGGAGCTCGCCGTCGCGCTCGAGGCCGAGCGAAACCGACTGGAGCACTCGCAACGCCGCCAGATCGAGGAGCTGCAGGCCCGGCTCACCGAGAACATCGCTCTGCTGGAACGCACCAGCGAGCAGGTCCGCAATTACGAGACCGCCCTGCAGCAGAGCAGTGCCGTGTCGGCGGAACGGGACCAGCTCGAGCAGTCGTACCGCCAGCGCATCGAGGAGTTGGAGAAGCTGCTGGCGGCGCAGTCGGAGGCCGAGGAACTGTTGAGCGCCGAGCGCCGGAAGCTGACCGGCGAGCTGGCCGAGCAGCGCAGGCTGCTGGAGGAGGCCAAGCGCCAGCTCAAGGAGACGCCCGCGCAGGCCCAGCAGCTGGAGCAGGCGACCGGGGCGCAACTGGCGGAGCTGCGCAAGATCCTCGGCGCGGAGTTCGCGCGCAACGCGGCGCTCGTGGAGTTGGCCCGCCAGGAACGCGCCTCGGCGGAGGCGGCGCGCAAGCGCCTGGTCGAGCAGACCGAGCAGGTGTTCGCGGAGTATCGCGGCCGGCACGAGCGTGCGCGCTCGCAGGAGGAAGAACGCGTGCGCGAGGAGCGGCGCCTGATGGAGATGGAACGCGGCTTCCTGAGTTCGGCGATGGAAGCGGCGAACCGCGTACGCGAGCAGGCCGAGCAGATGATCCGTCAGGCCGAGGAGCAGGCCACGCGGTTGCGCGCGCTGACCAGCACGCAGATCGACGCCATCGAATCCGAGGCACGCCACGACATGAAGCGCGTGCAGGCCTCCATGCCGTGGTTGCGCGACGACAGCAGGGCCGATGCGCTCGCCGAGGCGGAGGTGCGCCTCGGGCAGGAGATCCGCCACCAGGTCGACGACATGCTGACGGCCAGGGCACCGGCGCAGGTCGCCTCGGCCAGGATCCTGGAGCTGCAGCGCCAGGACATGGAGCGCATCCAGAAGCGCACCGAGGAAGTGAAGGTGGTCCAGAGCGGCGGCATGGAGCTCATCCGCGGCGGGCTCTCGGATCTCGACGGCACACCGATCGCCGATTAGGACGGATCGGCATACCGCCGCGCGTTCCCCGCTCCCGAGGCTTGCTGTATCCTGACGGCCCCCTGAAGGAGAGGTGGCAGAGCGGTTGAATGCACCGGTCTTGAAAACCGGCGTCGGCCTCGGTCGACCGTGGGTTCGAATCCCACCCTCTCCGCCATATCCCTGCATTCTTCCCACGCCTGGCGAGCGCGGCCCGGCAGGACTCGGTCCCGAGTCGGGACGGGCGCACCCGCTCCTGCAGCCCTGCCCCGGTCTCGCTTCGCCGCGACCGGGTCGGGTAGGCCGATGCCCGGTCGCGGTTGCGCTGTTTAGAGATTCTCCCGGAGGCCTCGGCCGAGATTACGCGAGATCGAAACGATCGAGGTTCATCACCTTGCTCCAGGCCGCGACGAAGTCCTTCACGAACTTCTCCTTGGCATCGTCGCACGCGTAGACCTCGGCAAGCGCCCGCAGCTCGGAATTGGAACCAAAGACGAGATCGACCCGGGTGCCCGTCCACTTGACCTTGCCCGTCTTGCGATCACGGCCCTCGTAGACTCCTTCCGTTGAACAAGGCCGCCACTCGGTGTTCATGTCGGTCAGGTTGACGAAGAAGTCGTTCGTCAGCGTCCCGGGCGCAGTGGTGAGGACGCCGTTTCCGGACTGACCGAAGTTCGCATTCAGGGCACGCATGCCGCCGATCAGCACCGTCATCTCCGGGGCGGTGAGCTCCATCAGCTGGGCCCGGTCCACCAGCATCTCCTCTGCCGGCGTTTTTACTCCCTGGCGTACGTAGTTGCGAAAACCGTCCGCGATCGGCTCCAGAACGGCGAATGACGCTGCGTCGGTCCGCTCCTGAGTGGCGTCGGTGCGTCCGGGCGAGAAGGGCACCTTCACGCTGTGGCCCGCCTTCTTCGCGGCTTCCTCAACGGCGGCGCAGCCACCCAGTACGATCAGGTCCGCCAGCGAAACCTTCTTGCCGGATACGCCATTGAACTCCTTCTGGATGGTCTCCAGCGCCTGCAGAACCCTGGCGAGTTCGACCGGCTGGTTCACCTCCCAGTCCTTCTGGGGCGCCAGGCGAACGCGTGCCCCGTTGGCTCCGCCGCGCTTGTCGGAGCCGCGGAACGTTGCCGCTGACGCCCAGGCAGTCATCACCAATTGGGAGGTGGACAGGCCCGAAGCGAGAATCTTGGTCTTCAGTGCCGCAATATCCTGCTCGCCGATCAGTTCATGGTCCACGGCCGGAACGGGGTCCTGCCAGATCGGTTCTTCTGCCGGGACCTCGGGACCGAGGTAGCGTGAACGCGGGCCCATGTCGCGATGGGTCAGCTTGAACCAGGCACGGGCGAAGGCGTCGGCGAACTCCTCCGGGTTCTTGTGGAAGTGGCGGGAGATTTTCTCGTAGGCCGGATCCATCCGCAGCGACATGTCCGCGGTGGTCATGATGGTGGTCGCGCGCTTGGATGGATCATGCGCGGCCGGCGCGAGGTACTTGGGGTCCGGATTGATCGGCACCCACTGCCAGGCGCCGGCGGGGCTCTTTACCAGATCCCAGTCGTAGCCGAACAGCACATCGAAATAGCCCATATCCCACTTGGTCGGATTCGCCGTCCAGGAGCCCTCGATCCCCGAGGTGATGGCATCGTCGCCCTTGCCGCTGCCGTGGCGCGAGATCCAGCCGAGCCCCATGGCCTCGAGCGGTGCGGCCTCCGGCTCGGGGCCGACCAGCGTGGCGCTGCCCGCGCCATGGCATTTCCCGAAGGTGTGGCCACCGGCGATCAGCGCGACGGTCTCGTAGTCGTTCATGGCCATGCGCGCGAAGGTCTCGCGGACATCGCGCCCCGAGGCCAGCACGCTCGGTTGGCCGTCCGGCCCTTCGGGGTTCACGTAGATCAGGCCCATCTGCACGGCGGCCAGGGGGTTCTCCAGCTCGCGGTCACCGCTGTAGCGCTTGTCGCCGAGCCATTCGGCTTCGGACCCCCAGTAGATGTCTTCCTCGGGCTCCCAGATGTCCGCGCGCCCGCCGCCGAAGCCGAAGGTCTTGAAGCCCATCGACTCCAGCGCGCAGTTGCCGGCCAGGATGTACAGGTCGGCCCAGGAGAGCTTCCTGCCGTACTTCTTCTTGATGGGCCAGAGCAGCCGGCGTGCCTTGTCGAGGTTGGCATTGTCCGGCCAGCTGCCGACCGGTGCGAACCGCTGGTTGCCGGTGCCGGCCCCGCCCCGGCCATCGGAGATGCGGTAGGTGCCTGCGCTGTGCCAGGCCATGCGGATGAACAACCCGCCGTAGTGACCCCAGTCGGCTGGCCACCAGTCCTGCGTGTCCGTCATCAGCGCGTAAAGGTCTTTCTTGACCGCGGCAAGGTCGAGCTTCTTGAACTCCTCGGCGTAGTTGAACGCCTCGCCCATGGGGTCGGACTTCGAGGACTGCAGACGCAGGATCTTCAGGTTCAGCTGGTTCGGCCACCAGTCCCGATTCGACTGGGCGTCCGCAGTGGTTCGCGCACCGTGCATATGGGCGACCGGGCACTTTGCCTCGCTTGACATGGGTTGCTCCTTTCTCGTTGAGGTACTACCGCGTTCGAATCTAGAACCTCGCCGAGTGCCGTTCCAATTTTTTATATCTATGGGAACAATAGGCACACTCACTCACACCTGGTTTGGCGGACGGACTTTTCGCGTGCCGCTCGCCGCGAGAGACCGCCATGGCCCCGTGCTTTCACGGGGGCGGCATGAGCCACAGCGTTCTATGGGCAGACACTATTCCTGCATATGTATCGCGACGGACAGCTATCCAGGATCGCGGGCAAGACCTAGAATGTTGCCCATCGTGGTGTTGGCAGGTTCGCGAAGCTTTCGATATTTCTTCCACACCTCCCGCAGCAGACCGCCATCGCCCGTCAGGCCGGCCGCATCGAAGCCGCCGCCCGCGCCCTCGACGCCACCGCCGTGGGGCCGAGGCGATGGCCGCCGTACCTTCCACCGGAGTGTTCGGATGACCACGGACGACGCCGCTGCCGCCCGAACCGGGCACGAGCGGGTTGAGGCCGGACGCAATGCAGTCAAGAAATGAAACAATGGGAGCGCATGACATGAACAGTATCGACGAGAAGCTGCAACCCATCCTCGCGTCCGTCATCCGGCGCAATGCGGGCGAGGCCGAGTTTCACCAGGCCGTGCACGAGGTGCTGGGAAGTCTCGGCCGCGTTGTCGCCAAGCATCCGCATTTCCTCGACCTGGCGCTGATCGAGCGCATCTGCGAACCGGAACGGCAGATCATCTTCCGCATTCCCTGGGTGGACGATTCCGGCCAGGTGCAGATCAATCGCGGCTTCCGCGTGCAGTTCAACTCTGCGCTCGGCCCTTACAAGGGGGGTATGCGCTTCCACCCCTCGGTGAACGTCGGCATCATCAAGTTCCTGGGCTTCGAGCAGACCTTCAAGAACGCGCTGACCGGGATGCCCATCGGCGGCGGCAAGGGCGGGTCGGATTTCGATCCCAAGGGCAGGTCCGATGCCGAGATCATGCGCTTCTGCCAGTCGATGATGACCGAACTGCACCGTCACCTTGGGGAATACACCGACGTGCCAGCCGGCGACATAGGCGTGGGCGGGCGTGAGATCGGCTACATGTTCGGCCAGTTCAAGCGCCTGACCAACCGCTACGAGGCGGGCGTCTTCACCGGCAAGGCGCTGGCCTATGGCGGCTCGCGCGCGCGCACCGAGGCGACGGGCTATGGCAATACCTATTTCGTCCGGGCCATGCTGCAGACCAGGGGAACCGATTTCGACGGCAAGAAGGTCGTCGTCTCGGGTTCGGGCAACGTGGCGATCTACACGATAGAGAAGGTGCAGTCCTTCGGCGGCAAGGTCATCGCCTGTTCGGATTCCAGCGGCTATGTGCTGGAAGAGAGCGGCATCGACTTCGCCCTCCTGAAGGAAATCAAGGACGTGCGGCGCGAGCGCATCTCGGAATACGCAAAGGCCCGGGGCGCGGGCGTACACTTCATCGAGTCCGACAAGGGTTCGATCTGGGATGTGCCCTGCGACGTGGCCATGCCTTCGGCCACGCAGAACGAGCTTTCCGGCAAGGATGCCCGCACGCTGGTGAACAATGGCGTGATTGCGGTGGGCGAAGGCGCGAACATGCCCTCCGCCCCCGAAGCGATCACCCTGTTCAAGGATGCCGGCGTGCTGTTCGGCCCCGGCAAGGCGGCCAATGCCGGTGGGGTCGCCACTTCGGCGCTGGAAATGCAGCAGAACGCAAGCCGCGACAGTTGGACCTTCGAGCAGACCGAGACGCGGCTGGCCACGATCATGCGCAACATCCACGACACCTGCGCCGCCACCGCCGAGGAGTATGGCGCGCCAGGCGATTACGCGTTGGGCGCGAACATCGCCGGCTTCGTTCGCGTGGCCGAGGCGATGCGGATGCTGGGCGTGATCTGACCGCTCGCCGATCAGGGCAGACCGGCATACTGCCGCGCGCTCCCCGATCCCGGTGCGCGCCGAATCCGGCGCACCGGCTCCCGCAGTCTTGCGCCAGCCTTGCTTCGCCGCGACCGGGTCCGGACTGCCGGCTGCCCGGTCGCGGCTGCGCTTCATGGGTCGTCCCGGCGATCTCCCCCGCGATCACGCAAGACCGAAACGATCGAGGTTCATCACCTTGCTCCAGGCCGCGGCGAGGTCCTGGACGAACTTTTCCCTGGCGTCGTCGCGTGCACAGACCTCGGAGAGCGCCCGGAGCTCGGAGTTCGAACCGAAAACGAGATCGACCCGGGTGGCCGTCCACTTGACCCTGCCCGTTGTGCGTTCACGGCCCTCGTAGACTCCTTCCGTCGAGGAAGGCTGCCACTCGGTGCTCATGTCGGTCAGGTTGACGAAGAAGTCGTTCGTCAGTGTCCCGGGCGCGCACGGGGCTTGAGACCCGGGTGCCTGAGCGAGTTCGTGCCGTGAAAGAACCTGGCGCGCCATTCCCGCCATCCCCCGGCGCCGCCACCCCGCGCCGCCGCCTTGCGGCATCCGGCAGGTTGCCGTCCGTGGCCCCGGTCCGCTGATCCTGTGACCCCCCGCAGTCCCCGGACCTTGTCGTGGCGGCAGGGACTCGAGCACTGTATGTACTATGCTTTGAGTCAGGACCCGGCTTGAGATGCGGGTCCGACCAGGTTCAGATCATGCGATGGCCGAGACTGTTGCTGCCCGCCCTGTGGCTGAGCGCCGCTGTCGCCGGCGGCGGAGGTGGCAAGACCGTCGTCGTGCTGAAGATCGACGCGGCCATCGGTCCGGCAGTCAGCGATTACGTGCACCGCAGTCTCGATCTCGCCGCGCGGAGCGACGCGCGACTGGTCGTGCTGGCGCTGGACACGCCCGGCGGCCTGGATGATTCCACCCGCGCGATCGTCCGCGACATCATCGCCTCGCCGGTGCCGGTGGCGGTCTACGTCTCCCCGGCCGGCGCCCGGGCCGCGAGTGCCGGCACCTACATCGCATATTCCGCGCATGTCGCGGCCATGTCCCCGGGCACCAATATCGGTGCCGCAACCCCGGTGCAGCTCGGCGGCCTGCCGGATCTCGGCGCTCCCGCGCGCCCCGCGGATGAGAAGCCCGATGAGAAGGCGGCGGCCGGCGAGGAGAAACGCGAGCAGGATACTGAGCCCGGGAAGCGTCCGCGGGATCGCACCGCGGCCGAAGGCGGCAGTGCCATGGAGCGCAAGCTCGTCAACGATTCGGTCGCCTACCTGCGCAGTCTGGCCCAGATGCGCGATCGCAACGCGGAGTGGGCGGAGAAGTCAGTGCGCGAGGGCGCGAGCCTCTCGGCCGAGGACGCGCTCGCGCAGAACGTCATCGATCTGATGGCGCCGGATCTCGATGCGCTGCTGAAGGCGCTCGACGGCCGCGAGGTCACGGTGCGGGGGGTGCCGCGCACGTTGAGTCTTCAGGACGCGACGGTCGAGACGGTGGAGCCGGACTGGCGCAGTCGCCTGCTCGCCATCATCACCAATCCGAACATCGCGTATCTGCTCATGCTGCTCGGCGTGTACGGCCTGTTCTTCGAGCTGGCCAATCCGGGCAGCGTCGTTCCCGGCGTCATCGGGGCCGTCAGCCTGCTGCTGGCGCTCTATGCCCTGAACGTGCTGCCGGTCAATTACGCCGGCGTGGCGCTGATCCTCATCGGCATCGCCTTCATGGTCGGCGAGATCTACATGCCGAGCTTCGGGTCGCTGGGCATCGGCGGGGTGATCGCGTTCGTGATCGGTTCGGTGATCCTGTTCGACACGGAGCTGGAGTTCTTCCGGGTGTCGTGGCCGGTGATCGGCGGGCTCGCCCTGCTCAGCGCGCTGTTCTTCATGGGCGTGGCCGGCATGGCGGTGAAGGTGCATCGCCGTCGCGCCGTCAGCGGCATGGAGGAGATGGTCGGCAGCCTGGGCGTGGCGCTGGAGGACTTCCAGGGCACCGGCCACGTGCGGGCGCATTCCGAGATCTGGCGGGCGTGCTCGCAGACGGCGTTGAAACGGGGGCAGGCGGTGCGCATCAAGGCGCTCGATGGCCTGACCCTGATCGTAGAGGCGGTGAACGAGGAGAACTGACATGCCTACCGAAATCACCATCACCATCACATTGCTGGTCCTGTTCCTGCTCGTGCTCTGGACCATCCTCAACATACTGCTGGAGTACGAGCGCGGCGTGGTCTTCTTCCTGGGAAGGTTCCAGCGCGTGAAGGGACCCGGCATCGTCGTCATCGTCCCGGGCATCCAGAAGATGATGCGGGTGGACCTGCGCATCGTCGTCCTGGACGTACCCACGCAGGACGTGATCTCGCGTGACAACGTGTCGGTAAAGGTCAATGCCGTCATCTATTTCCGCGTGATCGACCCGGAGAAGGCGATCATCCAGGTGGAGAACTTCCACGCCGCGACCAGCCAGCTCGCGCAGACCACGCTGCGCTCGGTGCTGGGGCAGCACGAGCTGGACGAGATGCTGGCCGAGCGCGAACGGCTGAACCTGCACATCCAGAAGATCCTGGACGAGCAGACGGCGGCCTGGGGGATCAAGGTGAGCAATGTCGAGATCAAGCACATCGATCTCGACGAGAGCATGGTGCGCGCGATCGCCAGGCAGGCCGAGGCCGAGCGCGAGCGGCGGGCGAAGATCATCCATGCCGAGGGCGAGCATCAGGCCTCCGAGAAGCTGCTGCAGGCGGCGCAGACGCTGGCGAAGAACCCGCAAAGCATGCAGCTGCGGTTCCTGCAGACGCTGACGGAGATCGCCGGTGAGCGGAGCTCCGTCATCGCCTTTCCGCTGCCCATCGATCTGCTGCGGCCGCTGCTGCGCGGCTCACCGACGCCGGCCGACGGCTGAGAACGCCGCCCCGCGCGGCAGGCCGCGGATCACCGCCCGCGGCTTCGGCAGGCGTGCCCGGCGCCGCGACGGCGATGGACGGCGATGCGCCTTCCCTAGTAGATTCTCTCTCCATGAACATGATCAACGACGCGCTGCCGGAGGTGGAGCCGGCGCTGAAGATCCCCGCGCGCCCGCAGGACGTCAACATGTACGGCGACATCTTCGGAGGCTGGCTGATGAGCCAGGTCGACCTCGCCGGGGCGATGCGCGCCATCGAGCGCTCGCGCGGACGGGTGGCCACACGCGCCGTCAGCGACTTCCAGTTCCTGAAGCCCGTGAAGGTGGGCGACATGGTGCTCGCATACGCGGACGTCGAGCATGTCGGGCGCACGTCACTGACGATCAACGTGCACGTCTACGTCGAGCGTCGCACGCCGCCGGACTTCGACGCCGTCGTGCAGAAGGTTGCCGAGGCGCGCCTGGTCTACGTGGCGATGAACGGCGACGGCAGCGCGCGCACGGTCCCGCCTCCGTGAGCCCGCCGCCGCGCCACGTTCGCATGCAGGCCCGGCGTCCGTCGGCATGAGCGAGGAGATCTTCGCCGTCGTCGATGAGAACGACACGGTGATCGGCTACCGTCCGCGCTCGGAGGTGCATCGGCTCGGACTGCGCCACCGTTCGGTGCACGTCTGGGTGTACAACGCCGCGGGCGAGGTGCTGCTGCAGAAGCGCTCGCGGCGCAAGGAGTGTTTCCCCGGCCTGTGGGATTCGGCGACCGCCGGTCACGTCGATCGCGGCGAGGACTACGATCGATGCGCCGTGCGCGAACTGCGCGAGGAGCTGGGCGTCGTCCTCGATGCGCCGCCGGAGCGGCTGTTCAAGCTGCAGGCCTGCGCCGCGACCGGTTGGGAATTCTGCTGGGTCTACCGTCTGACCGCCGACGGGCCGTTCCATCCCGACCCGGGGGAGGTGGACGCGGTGGCCTGGTTCGCGCCCCCCGAGCTCGGCCGTCGTCTTCACGACACGCCGATGGAGTTTGCGAGCACGGTGCCGCTCATCTACGCCAGGCTGCATCCGCAGCCGGGGGACTGAGCGCGCGCCGCACTCGTCGAGGAATTCACCACGCCGGGCCATGCCCGGCCAGCGCAACAGACGATGAAAAGCGAGCCTCCGGCCTTCGACGGCAAGGCATTCTGCCGGACGCTGACCACGCGGCCCGGCGTCTACCGCATGTTCGACGCCGACGGCAGCGTGCTGTACGTCGGCAAGGCGCGCAATCTGAGGAAGCGCGTGGAGAGCTATTTCGGCAGCCCCACGCGCCTGAGCGCGAAGATCCGCGTGCTGGTCGCGCGTACCGCCGCGATGGAGGTGACGGCGACGCACACCGAGGCCGAGGCGCTGCTGCTGGAGAGCAATCTCATCAAGGAGCTCCGGCCGCGTTACAACGTCACGCTGCGCGACGACAAGAGCTTCCCGTGGATATACCTGGCGAGCGATCAGGAATTTCCGCGGCTGCGCTTCCATCGCGGCGCGCGCAAGGGCAAGGGACGGTATTTCGGTCCGTATCCGAACGCCGGCGCCGTGCGCGCGACGCTCAATCTGCTGCAGAAGCTGTTCCGGATCCGCAACTGCAGCGACAGCTTCTTCCGCGCCCGCACGCGCCCCTGCCTGCAGCACCAGATCTGGCGTTGCAGCGCGCCGTGCGTGGGCCTCATCGACGCGGCGGCCTATCGGCAGGACGTCGAGCACGCGGTGATGTTCCTGGAGGGCAAGGGCGAGGCCGTCATCGCCGAGCTGGTCAAGCGCATGGACGCGGCCGCCGGCAGGTTGCAGTACGAGTCCGCGGCGCGCTACCGGGATCAGATCGCCGACCTGAAGCGCATCGAGCAGCGCCAGTACGTCACGCAGGAGGACGGCGATTGCGACATCGTGGCCGTGGCCACCGATGCCGCCGGCGGCTGCGTCCAGCTGTTCGTCATCCGCGGCGGCCACAATCTCGGCAATCGCACCTTCTTCCCCGCCAACTCCGAGGGAGCGGACGCCGGGGAGCTGCTCTATGCCTTCATCGCGCAGCACTACCTCGACAGCGCCGGCGACCGCGTGCTGCCGCCGCTCATCCTGGTGAGCCATCCCCTGGCGGAGGCCGAGGTCATCGCCGAGGCCCTCTCGCAGCACGCCGGCCGCCGGGTCGCCGTGCGCCACGAAGTTCGCAGCGCGCGCGCGCGCTGGCTCGGCATGGCGCTGGAGAACGCGGAGCTCGCGCTCCGGCAGCGCCGCAGCCTCGCCGGCGAGGAGGGCCGGCGGCTGGAGGCGCTGCAGCAGTTCCTCGAGCTGGAAGATCCCATCGAACGCATCGAGTGTTTCGACATCAGCCACACGATGGGCGAGGCCACGGTCGCCTCCTGCGTGGTGTTCGGCGCCGGGGGTGCGGTGAAGTCCGACTACCGGCGCTTCAATATCGATGGCGTGAAGGCGGGCGACGACTACGGCGCCATGCGCCAGGCGGTGGAGCGGCGCTACGCGCGCGTGCAGCGCGAGGAGGGCCGCCTGCCGGAGGTGCTGCTGATCGACGGCGGCGCCGGGCAGGTGACGCAGGCGCAGGGGGTCATGCAGGAACTCGGCATCACCGATGTGGTGATCGTCGGCGTGGCCAAGGGGCCGGCGCGCAAGCCCGGGCAGGAGGCGCTCATCCTGGCGAGCACGGGGCAGACCCGCCACCTGCCACCGGACTCCCCCGCGCTTCATCTCATCCAGCGCATCCGCGACGAGGCGCACCGCTTCGCCATCACGGGCCATCGCCAGCGCCGCGGCAAGGCGCGCACCACCTCGGTGCTGGAGGAGATCGAGGGCATCGGCGCCCAGAAGCGGCGCACGCTCATCCAGCATTTCGGCGGCCTGCAGGGGGTGGCCCGTGCCGGTATCGAGGACCTCTGCAAGGTCCCCGGCATCAGCCGCGCGCTCGCCCGCCGCATCTACGACCGGTTCCACGAGTAGCGCGACACGCGTGCGGCCCGCGCGGCAGCCACGGCGCACCGCATCGCACTTCCGCTTCCGGCCGCGATTCCTTTATCCTTGCGGCCGCGCGGCCGCCACGGCTGCCGGCGCCCCGATCACGACACTCTCGCACCCGACGGCCGCAGATGAACATCCCGAATACACTGACCCTGTTGAGGATCGTGCTGATCCCGGTGTTCGTCGTGGTCTACTACCTGCCCTGGCGGTGGTCGCACCTCGCCACGGCGCTCGTCTTCGCGCTCGCCGCCGGCACCGACTGGCTCGACGGTTATCTCGCCCGGCGCTGGAATCAGACTTCGCCGCTCGGCGCATTTCTCGACCCTGTGGCCGACAAGCTGATGGTCGCGGTGGTGCTGGTGGTGCTGCTGCAGAAGCATCCCACGGTCTCGCTGGCGGTGCCGGCGGCGATCATCATCGGTCGGGAGATCACGGTCTCGGCGCTGCGCGAATGGATGGCCGAACTCGGGGCGCGCTCCAGGGTGGCGGTCTCCTTCGTCGGCAAGTACAAGACCGCCGCGCAGATGGTGGCCCTCATACTGATGCTGTACGCGGAGCCGATCGGCGGCTTCGACACCTACCAGGTCGGGTTCGCGCTGCTGTACGCCGCCGCCGTGCTGACGATCTGGTCGATGTGCCTGTACGTCGCCGCGGCATGGCCGAAGTTGCGCACCGGCGCACGCTGAGCCGGTGCCGGCATCGCTGTCACAGCGCCATCGGACGGGCTGCACCGGCGGCCGATCACGACGGCGGATCGCCGCCAGACCCCTGTGCGGCCAACGGGTTATTCCGGCTTGACACTCCGCACGTCGCCGATAAGAATACGCGTCCTGTCGCGGGAATAGCTCAGTTGGTAGAGCACAACCTTGCCAAGGTTGGGGTCGCGAGTTCGAGTCTCGTTTCCCGCTCCAAGTTTCGGTTTTGTGGAACAAGCCCCGACATCGTTCGGGGTTTTTTTCTTATACTCGGTTTGCGTTCGGCCCACCGTCCGATGCAGACCCGAAGCGTTCCAAGGTGCGACCTTGGCTGAGTGGCAGAGTGGTCATGCAGCGGCCTGCAAAGCCGTGTACGCCGGTTCGATTCCGACCTCAGCCTCCATTATCAAAGGCCGATCAGCAGTCGGGAACGACCCGCCAGTCCGTAGAGTTCCGACACATTGGCTGGGTGGCAGAGTGTTCATGCGGCGGCCCGCAAAGCCGCTCAGGCCGCGTTCAAATCCGGCCCCAGCCTCCAATCCCCTGACCCCGCCCGACGGGCCCGCGCGGCAGGTCGGCGTATCGGGCGTCGTCGCCCCATCTTCCCCGGCTGCACGCGATCCCGGGCATTTCCGTGAGGCGGCGAATCGAGTAAAAGACAGTTCGTCGGCGCCGCAGTGAAATCGCCCCAGCCCGGATGGCGGAACTGGTAGACGCAAGGGACTTAAAATCCCTCGCCGCGCAAGCGGCATGCCGGTTCGATTCCGGCTCCGGGCACCACCTCGACGCCGTCCCCGCGCCGGTTCCCCGCACCCCGATCCACTCGCCACCACCCGGGCGAGGCCCGCGATTCCCCGCGTCATCCGCGGCCACGCGCACAGAAATTTCCGGCGCAATCATGATATTTAGTAGAAAGCCTTAGATTACCATGCTAAAGTTATGTAAAAGCAGGATTTTATCATTCCGTTAGCAGGTGAAAACCGGATCCCGGCCGCGATCGCGCCGCGACCGGCGACTGTGGGGGTGACAGGCATGAGGTCAAAGATCGGGCAGCGGGGCGCGGTACGGGCATCGACCGCCGCGCTGGTGTGTGCCGCGGCATTCGTGGCCGCCATGGCGGTCACGGCGGCGCCGTGGATAGATGTCGGCAAGCCGCTCGACGCGGGCAACGCGGCTACGGGCTCGACCGGCGCCGCGCCGGCGAACGTGGACGCGCGCGCCATCGCCGCGGAGGCCGCGGCGGGCGATCACCTGGCAGAGGGCCCCGTCGATTCCACGCCCGCGGCCCCGGTTGCGGCACCAGCGGCGCCGCGGTCCACGACGGTCAGGCCGGCGGAAACATCCGGGAGCGTGAGCACGGCGACTGCCGACCCGCAGATCGAAGCGGCCCGGCCGGTCGCTCAGCGCGCCCTGGTGGAGGGTGCCGCGCCCGCGCCGGTGACGGCACGCAAGTCGCCGCAGATGATGGCTGTTCCCGCCTCGCGGGCGACGTTGGCCGACGCGATCGACGATTCCAGGGATTTCTCCGTCGACAACGGCGGCGCGGCGCCGGCGGGCGGGACCTCGACCGACATGCCAGCCACGGCCCCGGCGCCGGCGACCGGCAGCACCAGCCGGGCCCCGGTCGCCTATGTCCTGCCCGGCCCGCGCTACCAGGTGCAGCCCGGGGACATACTTCAGATCACGGTCTGGAAAGAGGAGGACCTGCAGCGCGAGGTGTTGGTCCGTCCCGACGGAGGCATCTCCTTCCCGCTGGCCGGCGACGTGCAGGCCGCCGGGCGCACCGTGGACCAGGTGCAGGAGGAACTCGCGGCCAAGATCGAAAGCTACATCCCCGAGCCGGTGGTCACGGTGGCCGTGAAACAGGTGGTCGGCAACCGGGTCTACGTGGTCGGCCGGGTCAACAAGCCCGGGGAGATCATCATGGGCCACGAGCTCACGGTCATGCAGGCGCTGAGCCTCGCGGGCGGCGTGACGCCGTTCGCCGCCCTCAACAGGGTGCACGTGCTGCGCCGGGATAACGGCGTGGAGCGTTCGATCCCGTTCCGCTACGGCGACGTCGAGAAGGGCCGCAGCCTGTCGCAGAACATCGTCCTGCAGAATGGCGACGTCGTCGTCGTCCCGTAACAACCGGGCGGCAAGGTACGCGCATTGAAACGGCCGCGCAGCAGGGCCAGGAAACCCAGGGCGGCCGGCGTAACCCTGGCGGTGGCGCTCGGCGCCTGGCTGCACTCCGCTGGCGGTGCCGAATGGTCGGCAACGCCGCGACTGAATGTCTCCACCGAGGTCAACAGCAACATCCGCCTGACCACCGCGGATCACGACACCGTCTTCGGCCTCATCCCGGAGGTCGGCGCCGTGCTCCGGCGCGCCACCGAGATCAATACCCTGGAGTTCGAACCGACGGTGCGTGTGCCGCGCTACTGGGGCGAGGAGAATCTCGATTACGAGGCCTATGGCTTCCGCTTCGGCGCGCGGCATCAGCTCGAACGCCTGGAGATGGGGCTCGATGCGAACTACCGCCGCGATTCGACGCTGGCGACCGAGCTGGAGACCACCGGCCGGGTGCAGCGGCAGCTGGCGGTGGATTCCGTGCGCGTCGGCCCCTCGCTGACCTACCTCGTCACCGAGCGCGACCGGGTGGATCTCGGCTACGACTACAACCGGGTCACGTATGAGGAGGCGGTCGCATCGGGCCTCCGAGACTACACCTACCATGTGGCGGATGCGACCTATACGCACGACCTCTCGGAGTCGGCCAAGGGCTTCGCCACCTTCTCCTACAGCCGCTTCGACGTGGACGACGACATCAACCCGATCATCGACCCGCGCAACGTCATCGACAGCTCCTCGAGCACCGACGCCTACGCCCTCATCGGCGGATTCCAGGGCCAGAACGAGCGCGCCAGCGGCAGCGCATACGCGGGCCTGCGCTACGCCGTGACCACCTTCGAGGAGATCTTCGGCCAGGAACGGAGCATCGATGGCGTGGGCTCGCTGTTCGGCTTCTCCGCCGCCTACCAGTTCCTCGACGGGCGCATGATCTGGCGCGGAAGTTTCGATCGCAGCGTGGACCCGAGCGGCGAGGGCAGCCAGGTCTCGCGCGATCAGTGGCGTACCGGATTGAGCCACCGGTTCACCGAGCGACTGAACGGCGAACTGGGTTTCCGCCACCTGGAGACCGCGACGGCGCAGACCGGCCGCGACGACCGCACCTATCTGGCGGGCGATGCCACGATGCGCTATTTTCTGGACCCGTACTGGTCCGTCTACGCCCGCTATCAGCACGCCGAGCAGTCCTTCGAAAGCGCCATCGACGACACCGCCGATCAGGACCTGGTGGCGGTCGGCCTGAGCTATGGCGGGCGCAAGTGGTCAGTTTCGCGCTAAAGGGCTTGCAGCTACGCGTGGAGTTGGCGAAGAATCGCGGCGGGCAGGCCTCGCGCAGGCCACTTCGGACCGCCGCACCGGCCCCTGCGGCGGGCCGCCGCCGGGCCCGGCCCGGTTGGCGCCAGTCCATCGCCCGGAGAATCACGAGTCCGCAACGCAGTCCATGGAAGAGCAGGAAAAGACACTGAGCGATTACCTCGCCGCGCTGAAACGCCGGCGCAAGCTGATGACCGCGATCGTCGTCGGCCTGCTGCTGCTCGCGCTCGGCGTCACCTTCGGGCTGCCGGCGGTCTATCGCTCCAAGGCCGTGATCCTCATCGAGCAGCAGGAGATCCCCAAGGAGCTGGTGACCTCGACGGTGACCAGCTATGCCGATCAGCGCATCCAGGAGATCACGCAGCGGGTGATGACCACGTCCAACCTGCTGGCCATCATCGAGCGGTACTCGCTCTACGAAAAGCAGCGCAGGAACGCGCCGCTGGAGGTGGTGGTCGAGAACATGCGCGAGGACATCAGCATCGACACCATCAGCGCCGATGTCGTCGATCCGATCCGCGGCCAGCCCACCAAGGCGACCATCGCCTTCTCGGTCTCCTACGAGAATCGGTCCCCGGAGCTGGCGCAAAAGGTCGCCAACGAACTGACCTCGCTGTATCTGAAGGAGAACCTCACGCGCCGCACGGAGGCGGCGACGGAGACCTCCGCCTTCCTCGCCGAGGAGGCCGAGAAGCTGAAGAATCACATCGCGGACCTCGACCGGCGGCTGGCGGAGTTCAAGGAGCAGAACGCGGGCAAGCTGCCGGAGATGCAGCAGTTCAACACCCAGATGATGGATCGCACGGAACAGCAGATCATCGAGCTCGATCGGCAGATCCGATCGCTGGAGGATCGCAAGGTGTACCTGCAGGGACAACTGGCGCTGGTCAAGCCGGTGACGGCGACGGTATCGGAGACCGGCGAGCGCATCCTCGGGCCGGCGGACCGGCTGAAGGTCCTGCAGACCCAGTACGTCTCGCTGCTGGCCCGCTACTCGCCCCAGCATCCCGACGTCGTGCGCACCAGGAAGGAGATGGATGCGCTCGAGGCGGAGCTCGGCGGCAGGAGCGACGCCGGGGCGATCATCCAGAAGCAGCTCGAGGGCGCGCGCGCGGAGCTGGCGACACTGCGCGAGCGCTACTCGCCGAACCACCCGGACGTGGTTCGCGCCCAGCGCACCGTGGCCAACCTGGAGGCGGAGCTCGCGCGCTCGCGCGCGCGCCGCTCCACGGTCATCGATACCCAGGAGCCCGACAATCCCGCCTACATTCAGCTGCGCACGGAGCTGGAGTCCGCCAATGTGGAGGTTGCCTCGATACGCCAGCAGAAGGAGGCGCTGCGCGCGAAGGTGGCGGAATTCGAGCAGAAGCTCGCCGACTCCCCGGAGGTGGAGCGCGTGTATCGCGATTTGATGCGCGACTACGAGACCTCCACGCTGAAATACGAGGAGATGACGCAGAAGCAGATGGCCGCCCAGGTCTCCCAGACGCTGGAGACCGAGCAGAAGGGCGAGCGTTTCAGCCTCATCGAACCGCCGCTGAAGCCGGAGAAGCCGGCCAAGCCCAACCGGCTGGCCATCGCGCTGCTGGGCACGATGCTTGCGTTCGCCGGGGGGATCGGATCGACGGCGATCGCCGAGGCGCTGGACCCGGCGATATACGGGCGCAGCGCGCTCACGGCCCTGACCGGCGTGCCGCCGCTGGCGGTGATCCCCGAGATCGTCACGGCCGGCGAGCGGCGCACCCGGATGCTGATGCGCCTCGTCGCGCTCGTGGCCGTGATCGCCGCCCTGCTCCTGGCATTGCTGGCGATCCATTTCTTCTATCAGCCGCTGGACGTGCTGTGGTTCCGCACCCTGCGAAGATTCGGTCTCGGCGAATAGGCACTGATCATGGAACGCATCAAACAGGCGCTCGAACGCGCGCGTCAGGAACAGGTCCGCAGCATGGGCAGCGGCGTCGTGCACCCTCTGGCCCCGCTCGACGCGCCCGAGAGCCAGATCACCTACTCGGAGACGCGCGTCACGCAGGTCCCGCCGTCGGTGCTGAAGAAGAACCGCATCATCACCGGCATCGAGACCGACGAGGTGACGGCGGCCTACAAGATCCTGCGCACGCAGGTGCTGCAACGGATGGTGAGCAAGAACTGGAACGCGCTGGCCGTGACCAGCCCGGGCCCGGGACAGGGCAAGACCGTCACGGCCATCAATCTCGCCATCAGCCTCGCGCGCGAGGTGCACCACACGGTGCTGCTGGTCGATCTCGACATGCGCCGTCCCAGCATCCACCGCTATCTCGGGCTGAATGCGCAGTTCGGCATCAGCGACGTGCTGACCAGGGGCACGCCCGTCAGCCACGCGCTCGTCAATCCCGGGATCGACCGGCTGGTGGTGCTGCCCGGCAGGGAGGCGCTGCCGAATTCCTCCGAGCTGCTCAAGTCGCCGCGCATGGTGCAGCTGGTGAAGGAACTGAAGTCGCGCTACCTCACCCGCCTAATCATCTTCGACCTGCCGCCGCTGCTGTCGGTGGACGATGCCATCGCGTTCGCGCCCTACGTCGACGCGGTGCTGGTGGTCGTCGCCGAGGGCCTCACCACGCGCGAGGAACTCCAGCACGCGAGCAGCCTGCTCGCCAACACGCCGGTCGTGGGTACCGTACTGAATCGCTCGAGCGAGAAGGCGACCCCGTATTTCAACGCATGATGCATCGATTTCACCGGATTGTGCGGGCACGATCGCCAGCCGCCGCCGCGGGCAGCGGGCGGCCGGCCATCCGGATGCGAGCGGGCCGCTGACATGTACGAGGAATTCTACGGCCTGAAGGAGCGCCCGTTCACGCTGCAGCCGGATCCGGCGTTTCTCTACCTGAGCCGGCGTCACCGCTCGGCGATCACGCTGCTCGAATACAGCATCGTCAGCCGCGCCAACTTCACCGTCGTCTCCGGCGAGATCGGCTCTGGCAAGACGACCCTGGTGCGGCACCTGCTCAACCGCCTGGATCGGGACGTGACGGTGGGCCTCATCACCAACACCCATCGCGCGCTCGGCGAGCTGCTGCAGTGGGTTTGCCTGGCCTTCGGCCTGCCCTACACGGGGCAGGAGAAGATCGCGCTCTACCAGCAGTTCATGGATTTCCTCATCGATCAGTACTCCAAGGGCCGGCGCACGGTGCTCATCGTCGACGAGGCGCACAATCTCGACGTCAGCACGCTGGAGGAGCTGCGGCTGCTGTCCAACATCAACGTCGACAAGGACCAGGTGCTGCAGATGATCCTCGTCGGCCAGCCGGAGCTGCGCGAGATGCTCATGCGCCCGGCGCTCACCCAGCTCGCGCAACGGGTGTCGGTGGCCTGCCACATCGAGCCGCTCAATCCGGACGAGACTGACGAGTACATCCGTCATCGCATCAGCGTCGCCGGGGGCGATCCCGACCTCTTCAAGCCGGCCGCCACGCGCTTCATCTATCACCAGACCGGCGGCATACCGCGCATGATCAACAAGCTCTGCGACATGTCGCTGGTGTACGGGTTCGCCGAGCAGCGGCCGCAGATCGACGTGAAGCTGGTGTTCGACGTGGTGCGCGAGCAGATCCAGGGCGGCCTGTCGTTCTACAAGCTGAAAGGCGACACCGAGGGCGACGTACGCGTCGGCGAGCTGCCGGCGACGCCGAACGAGGATCCCGATGTCGCCCCGCTGCGCATGCCCTCCCTGACGAAGAAGACCTGACTCCGGGCGAGCGCCGCCACCCCGCGTCGCCCCGGTAGCGACCCCGCGGTTCGTTCCCCGGCCGGCCGGCCCGCCACTCGCGCGTGCGCGGGAGTTTTACCGTAAAGATTGTTCTTCCACTGCCGACATCTGTACCGGGCACCTCAACGCACGCCCGGCGAGAACGGCACCATGAACAGCAATGGCAGGGGAAGGGTACTGGTCACCGCGCTGCTGGGCGCCGCCTGTGTGCTCCTGAGCGGCAACGCGGCGGCAGTCTACGTGCGCCACGACGTGAACATCGCGGCGTTCAACGATCTGGCGGCGAGTCCGCAGTTCGAGGCCGCGGGTTTCTTCAGCACCGGCTGTTCCGGCGTGCTCATCGGCGCGACCACCGTGCTCACCGCGGCGCACTGCGCCACCACCGGGAAGACCAGTTTCGGTTTCGGGGCCGAGAGAGACGGCGCGAGCACTTACGAGGTCGCGGGCATGGAGCGGCACCCGCTGTACGGCGCCGGCAGCAACGGCTACCAGTACGACCTCGCCATCGCCACCCTGCTCGCGCCCGTCGAGGATGTCATCCCCGCGGCCATCACCCCGGTGAACCTCATCGGCAGGCAGGTCACCATGGTCGGCTACGGCGGACAGGGCACCGGGCTCGGTACCCCCTTGAGCGGCGCCCCGGACCGCCTGGCCGCCACCAACACCATCGACACCACCGCCTACAATCTCTGGGCGGCGGACTTCGACTCGCCGGCGGGCAACAAGAGTATCACCGGCGGGAAGACACCGACGGCCTACGAGGGGCAACTCGCCGGCGGCGACAGCGGCAGCCCGCTCTTCTGGAGCAACCTCCTCGTCGGCATCGGGGCGTACACCTTCTGCCAGACCAGCGGCTGTCGGTCCACCTCGATCTACGGGACGGCGAGCCTCTGGGTAAGGCTGGACCTCGCCGCCAACCGCCAGTTCATCGACCAGGCGCTGGCCCGGGCCGCCAGCCATTCCCCGGCGAACTCGCCGGTGCCGGTGCCGCCGGCCGGGTGGCTCCTCGGCACGGCCCTGCTCACCATGCCGTTGCTGCGCCGGCGTCGTCGCGCGGCGGCGGCCGTCCACGGCCGGCGCCGACGCGAGGATCTGCCGGCGCGCGCGCAGGCAGGCGGGTCGTAAGCCACCTCCCCGCGTGTCGCGGGGCAGGCCGGGGCGTACTCGCTGAACGGTCACGCCGGGCGGACGCGGCACGCGCGCACGAGCCGGGCAGTCAAATCGGCGGCTCGCAGGGGTGGCTCGGCCGTCAATCCGGCGGCGCCGCAAACTGCGACCATTTCCACGTTTGCCTGTGCCCCGAGTCCCTAACATCACTCTCGAACGCCTCCTCGCCCCTGGCAGGCCGGCGCCGGCAGCAGGCCGCCGCTCCCGGGCCGTGGGGCGACTCCGGGCGGGGTTTCGTGCCTGATGACCAACGTTTGAACGGAGCGAATATATGGAACCGCGTAAATATTCCCTGAAGTGGCTGGCAGGGCTGCTCATGATGGTCGCTGCAGTCGGGAGCGCACAGGCCCTCACCGTGACCAACACCGTGAGCGGCTCGGGCACGACCCTCGTCGATTTCAACCTGTCCACCATCTCGGACGTCACCGTGGATCTCGATGATCTGCACCTGGACGGCAGCCTGGGTCGGGACTTCGAGTTCCTGGCCGTGTCCATCTTCCGCAAAGGCGCGCCGGATACCTTCCTCGACGGCGGGGTGGCAGTGCAGTCCGGCGCCATCAGCGATCCGGTCCCGTTCTCGCTGTTCTCACTCGCCGCGGGCGATTACATCGCCAAGGTCGACTATTTCACGCCGTTCGCGGGCTTCCTGCAGGGCTTCGGGCCGGTCTTCTACAACTCCCAGTACAAGCTGGACGTGGCGATCTCGGCATCGACCGCGCCGGTACCGGTCCCCGCGGCCGTGTGGCTGCTCGGCTCGGCGCTGGTCGGGCTGGTCGGCGTCAGCCGACGCCGCGTCCACGCCTGAGACCGCCCCCGACACCTGCTCCTCACCATGCCCCGCCGGCATTCGTGCCGGCGGGGCTTCTTCTTTGTATCCTCGCGGCTGGCTGGATTCGCGTTCCCGCTCGCCCCATGATCGGGATCAACCGCACAGACGGCCCGCAGACTTGGCTTCCGGGGCAAAGCACCGCATTCTCTACCCCGGCCAGCGCAACGTGACCGGCGACGCGGTGGCTTGCACGTGAGCGGAGGCTGAGCACCGGCGAGCGGCCGGCAAGCGCTGGGTTGCCATCGACACGGCGCGCCGTGCGTAGCGGCAGACGCCTGCCCGCCCGCGGCCGGAGTCGCAGTCGTTTCGGAGGAAAGAGCGAATGACATGGGTGGTACGCGTGGCGGCACTGGTGCTCGCGGTGCTCCTGGGCATGTGGTTGCAGCACCGATTTCGCCTCGCCGACCCGCCGATCGGGCCGGCCCGCGTGGAAACCGCGGATCGCGTTCCCGCGACGCCGGAGGTGCCCGGCCACGACATGCAGGGCCGTGACCCCGCGAACCATGACATGTCGAGTCATGCGACGGCCGGTCAGGATATGACGACTCATGACACGGCGAGCCACGACATGTCGGGTCACGATATGGCCGGGCACGACATGGCGGCCGGCCGCCCGCCGGGTCGCGACCTTACGTCGCACGACGCGGTGGCTGCCGGCGCCGGCGACACCGATGCGGGCAGTGCCGGCACGCCTGTAGGGGAACGCAAGGTCCTCTACTGGTGGGACCCCATGATGCCCGAGTACAAGAGCGACAGGCCCGGCAAGTCGCCGATGGGAATGGACATGGTCCCTGTCTACGCCGAGGAGGTGCCAGCGGCCGAGTCGGGCGCGGTCCGGATCGCGCCGGAGATCCTCGACAGCCTCGGGGTCAGGACCGCGCGCGCGGAAACGGGCGTGCTGCAGCACCGCGTTGCCAGCGGCGGATTCGTCGCCTACGACGAATCGCGCATGACACGTGTGCATGCGACCGCCTCCGGCCGCGTCGGCCGCCTGCTGGTCACGAGCGCCGGACAGCGCGTGCAGCGCGGCGATCCCGTCCTCGAGATCGAAGCGGACGACGGACGGACCGTGCCCGTTACCGCGCCTGTCGGCGGCCTGGTGGCCGAGGTCCGCGAGGTGTATCGCGGCATGGCGGTCGCTGCTGACACGGAGATCATGACGCTGGTCGACGCGGGCACGGTCTGGGTGAAGGGCGAGGTCTTCGAGAGCGACGGCGGATGGCTCTTTGTCGGCCAACCCGTGGAGGCCCGCTTCCCGGAACGCCCGGGCGAGGTCTGGAAGGGCGCGGTCGAGCTCATCCTGCCGAAGGTGGAGTACGCGAACCGCACCATTCGCTACCGCGTGCGGTTCGACAACCCCGACGGTTTCCTGCTGCCGAACATGTTCGCGGAGCTGACGCTCCACGGTGAGACCGGAAAAGAGGTCGTCCACATTCCGCGCCAGGCGCTGATACGCGAGGGCGAGGCCGAGCGTGTCATCGTCGCGCTCGGCAACGGGCGGTTCGCGCCGCGCACGGTGACCGCCGGAGCGGAGTTCGGCGAGCGCCTGGAGATCCGGTCCGGTCTGGAGGCCGGCGAGGAGGTCGTGACCTCGGCGCAGTTCCTCATCGACTCCGAGGCAAGCCTGCAGGCGAGCATGAGCCGGCTGGACGGCGGCGCGCCGTCCACGCATCACCATCATTGACATGCCGGTCATGGCCAGGCGCGAGGTTGACGACCGGCTCGCAGGTCAGAGGCGCCTTGCATGATCAAGGCGGTGATCCTGCGCTCGGTGCGCCATCCTTTCGCCATCCTCGCGCTCGCCGTGCTGCTGCTGGGCGGCGGCGTCTACGTGCTGCAGCGCATGCCCGTGGACGCCATCCCCGATCTCTCCGACGTGCAGGTCATCATCAAGACCACCTACCCGGGGCAGGCGCCACAGGTGGTCGAGGACCAGGTGACCTTCCCGCTCACCACCTCGATGCTGGCGGTGCCCGGCGCCACGGCAGTGCGCGGGATCTCCAACTTCGGCGATTCCTACGTGCACGTCCTGTTCACGGAGGACACGGATCTCTACTGGGCCCGATCACGCGTGCTGGAGCGCCTGACGCTGGTGCAGCCCCGCCTGCCGCCCTCGGCACGGACCGCGCTGGGGCCGGACGCCACCGGCGTGGGGTGGGTCTACACCTACGCGCTGGTCGACCGCACCGGCAATCACGACCTCGCGCAGCTGCGTTCCATCCAGGACTGGTTCCTCAAGTACGAGCTGCAGGCCGTGGAGGGCGTCGCGGAGGTCGCGACGGTCGGCGGCATGGTCAAGGAGTACGAGGTGGTCGTCGATCCCGAGCGGCTCTGGGCCTACGGCTACAGCATCGGGGAACTGAAGCTTGCCATCGAGCGCGGCAACCAGGAGACGGGCGCCTCGGTCATCGAGCAGGGCGAGGCGGACTTCGTGGTGCGGGCGACCGGGTACATCCGCGGCGTGGACGATCTGCGCCAGACCGTCCTGGACGCGAGCTACATGGGCACGCCGACCCTGCTCGGCGATCTCGCGGAGGTGCGCGAGGGCCCCGCGCCGCGGCTCGGGGTCGGCGAGCTGGACGGGGAGGGCGAGGCGGTCGGCGGCATCGTCGTGATGCGCTTCGGGGAGAACGCGCTGCAGACGATACAGGCGGTGAAGCAGCGGCTCGCCGAGCTCCGGGCATCGCTGCCCGCGGGCGTGGAGATCGTCGAGACCTACGACCGCTCGGACCTGGTCAAGCGCGCGATCGACACGCTCCGGAACTCGCTCATCGAGGAATTCGTCATCGTCTCGCTGGTGTGCGTCGTCTTCCTGTTCCATTTCCGATCGAGCCTGGTGGTGATGCTGAGCCTGCCGCTCGGCATCGCGATCGCGTTCATCGTCATGTACCGCCAGGGGATCAACGCCAACATCATGTCCCTGGGCGGGATCGCCATCGCCATCGGCGCGATGGTCGACGCCGCCATCGTCATGATCGAAAACGCGCACAAGCAGCTCGAGATCTCCGGGCACAACGAGTCGCGGGGGCAGGTGATCCTGCGGGCCGCGCAGCAGGTCGGCCCGGCACTGTTCTTCTCGCTGCTGGTCATCACGCTGAGTTTCCTGCCGGTGTTCGCGCTCGAGGCGCAGGAGGGCATGATGTTCAAGCCGCTCGCGTACACGAAGACCTATGCCATGGCGGCGGCCGCGGGACTGGCCGTGACGCTGGTGCCGGTGCTGATGACCATGTTCATACGCGGCCGCGTCCTGCCGGAGCACCGCAACCCGGTGAACCGGTGGCTGATGTCGATCTATCGCCCGGCGCTGGATCTGGCGCTGCGCCGACCTCGCCTGCTCATCGCCACGGCGATACTCGCCACCATCGCCGGGCTGTGGCCGCTGCGGCATCTCGGCACGGAGTTCATGCCCGAGCTGGACGAGGGTGACTACATGTACATGCCGACCACGCTGCCTGCGATCTCGATCGGCAAGGCGGCGCAGTTGCTGCAGCAGACCGACAAGCTCATACGCACCGTGCCGGAGGTGCAGACCGTCTACGGCAAGATCGGGCGTGCCGACACGGCCACGGATCCGGCGCCGATCAACATGATCGAGACGCTGGTGCGGCTGAAACCCCGCGACCAGTGGCGCCCGGGCGTGACGCCCGAGAGTCTCAGGCAGGAGTTGAACGAGATCGTCCGTCTGCCCGGCGTCACCAACACCTGGGTCATGCCGATCAAGGCGCGTATCGACATGGTCGCCACGGGATTCAAGACGCCGGTGGGGATCAAGATCGCCGGCCCGGATCTGAAGGTCATCGAGAAGCTCGGCCGCGAGATCGAAGGCATACTCCGCGAGATGCCGGGGACCGCCTCGGTGTATTCGGATCGGGTGACGGGCGGTCGTTACGTCACCATCGAAATCGATCGGCGGCGGGCCGCCAGGCACGCGCTCAACATCGCCGATATCCAGGACACGATCGCCACGGCGGTCGGCGGGATGCCGGTCGGAGAATCGGTGGAGGGCCGCGAGCGCTACCCGATCAGCCTGCGCTACACGCGCGAGACGCGCGATTCCGTGGCGCGATTGCGGAGCCTGCCGATCGGCGGCTCGGAGTCGCGCATCCCGCTGGGCGAGGTCGCCACCATCCGGGTCGAAAGCGGTCCGGACATGATACGCAGCGAAAACGGCCGGCCCAACGGCTGGGTGTACATCGATACGGTGTCGGGCGATTACAAGGGCTATGTCGAGCAGGCACGCGCGCTCGTGGAGGGGCGCGTCGCGCTGCCCGCGGGTTATTCCATCAAGTGGTCGGGGCAGTACGAGTCCATCCTGCGCGCCACCGAGCGGCTGAGCTACGTCGTTCCTGCCACCCTCATCCTCATCATGCTGCTGCTGTACCTGAACTTCGGCAACTTCACCGAGGCGCTGATCATCATGGCGAGCCTTCCCTTCGCCATGATCGGCAGCCTCTGGCTGGTGTACCTGATGGGCTACCACCTCTCGGTCGCGGTGGTGATCGGATTCATCGCGCTGGCGGGCGTGGCCGCCGAGACCGGCGTGGTTATGCTGGTGTTCCTCGATGTTGCGTACGAGCGCTACGCGCAGATGGCCGCCGCGCAGGGGCGAGGCATGACGCGGGCGGAGTTGACGCAGGCCGTCGTCGAAGGCGCGCTGCTCAGGCTGCGCCCGAAGGTGATGACGGTTTGCGCCATCATCGGCGGCCTGCTGCCGATCATGTATGCCACCGGCACCGGCAGCGAGGTGATGCGCCGCATCGCCGCGCCGATGGTCGGAGGCATGGTCACGGCGGCCATCCTGACCCTGCTGATCATCCCCGCGGTCTACCTGCTCTGGCGGCGACGCTCGCTCGCTGCCTGATGCCGGGGCCGGAGTGCGCCCGGCCTACTTCACCAGCATGACCGGCAGGGCGGAGAGGTGAACCACCTTCATCGCCACCGAGCCCACGATCAGGCCGGCGATGCGGCCGCGGCCGTGGGTGCCCATCACGATCAGATCGCAGCCCAGCTCCGAGCCGAGGCGGGCGATCCCATGTGCCGGGTCCTCCTTCACCAGGTGCACGTCACAGGCCGCCTGCGCCTGTTTGAGCAGGGCGGTCGCCGGGGCGACCGTGTACTCGCCCTGGAGCCGGAACTGGGCCTCGAGGTCCTCCTCGCTGCCGTTGGGCAGCAGATCCCAGTCTCCGGGCGCGGGCACGGCGCAGACGACGTGAAAGCGGACGGGATGGTTCAGTTCCGAGGCCAGCCGCAGGGCGCTCTGCACGGCGCGCAGTGCGCAGTCGGAACCGTCCACGGCGAGCAGGATTTTTCTCATGGCGTCTCTCTGGAGGGTCTGAACGTCGGGCCATGATATCGCAGCCGGTCCGTTCGAACGGGACGCGGCCGCGCGCGGCGCGCGCCTCAGGCGGCCCTGCGGCGCCGCATCAGAAGGCTGGTCAGGGCGCTGGCCAGCAATATCGCGGGCGCCGGCAGCGGTACCTCGGAGACCGATCCGATCTCCACGCTCACCTCGCCGATGCCCACGGCGCTGTTGCTGCGGTGGCCATGCGCCTCGTACAGGCGGAAAAGGAGCCGGTAATCGCCTGCTGCCAGGTCGACGCCGCCGACGTAGGGGTCTCCGCTCCAGCCGTCGTCGATCAGGAATTCCTTCAGAAGCGTCAACAGGAACGGCGGGCAGTGATCGGCGCCGATGATCGCGACCTGGAAATAGTCGGTGCGATCACCGGCCCGACCGTCCAGCACGACGCGAAAGTTCACCTGCAGACGCGTGGCCTGCTCCAGCGTGAAGACGCTGCTGCGCAGCTCGAAGCTGCCCTCGTCGGGTCCGCTGTGCGAGAGGACGTCGCCGCGCCTGTCGCCGAGTACCACAAAATCGCCGCTGAAGAATCCGCCGAAACCGTATGGGCCGGTTCCGGTGTTGATGGCGTCGCCGGTATCGCGCACATTGATGGCGCTCGCGGAGGAGGCATGCCAGTGCTGCAAGCCATCGCTGAAATCGCCGTTCTGGATGAGATTGGCCAGCACCGCAGGAGCGCCCAGCACGCACGCCGTTCCCATCACCATTGCCATGATCCGTCGCAGCACGAGACCCCCCTCCTGTCGATCCGCCAGACGCGTTCTCTCCGGCCTGCCCCAAAGTCGCGCGGTTGACTGCAGTCGGCGTTCCAGCCGCGGAGCGTACGACCCTCTCCATGTCCATGCTGTGATGAACTTCGCCGCTTGCCGCTCCGCAGGTGGCAAATGGCGGGGCGGCCGGCATGCGCGAACGAGGTCCTGTGGTACCGCAAAGGGCGCTTGGCCGGGCGGGCGTCAGAGAGCTGTCGAACCGCAGGCAGATCGCGTGTCGAAAAGCTGTCGCGCGCTCGCGCGCTGCGGCGTATCGAGGCGAAAGTGAGGGGATGGAGCGGGCGGCAGGAATCGAACCTGCGTCGCCAGGTTGGAAACCTGACGTTCTACCATTGAACTACACCCGCGTGCTCAGGCTTGCTGCGGCGGCCCCGGCTGCATGGCTGCGCGCGTCGCTGTCTCCGGTAACGACCGGCCTTCGCAGATCTTTAAGTCCCGCTCGCAGCCCGCATCCCACCCGGCATAGGTGTTCGTCCTATGACAGGTTCCGCATGCTGCCGATGCGCCGGCGCAGGCGCGAGGCCGCTAACGTTCACACGGAGGCCCATGCCGCGCGGCGAGCACGGCCGGGTCGATGAGGCGACCCCGGGGCAACGCCGGGCGGAAATCGGGAATGAAACGGGGTGCGGGAGTCATGAGCATGAAGTACGAGGAGAGCAAGGCGACCAGCGGCGAGATCCTGCGGATGGTGATACCGGCGATGGCCGCCCACAATGCCGCCTGCCACCCGGTGAGTTACGCGGTGTGGTACGAGTATTTCTCCGCCCGCAACGCGCGCCTGCGCGCGGAGCTGGATCCGCGGCTGCAGCGGGGGGATGTCCTGGAGGAGGGTGACATCGCGCAGTTGTTCGAACGTCACGTTTCGGGCCCGCATGAGACTACGGTGCGGCGCCTGTACGAGGAATTTCGAAAGCTCGTCAGCGACGTGTCGATCTCCGCGCAGCAGGCCGGCGCCGAGGCCGGCGAATACGCCCAATCGCTCGATGCCGCGGGGCAGCGGCTGGAGACGCTCGGCGATGATCCGGTGCTGCAGTCGCTCATCCGCGAGCTGGTCGGCGGTGCGGCCCGCATGCGCCGCTCGGTGGGCACGCTGGAGGATCGGCTCGCCGCGAGCGGGCGGCAGATCAACGAGCTGCGCGAGGCGCTGGCGCAGGCACAGAACGAGGCGCTGATCGACCCACTCACCGGTCTGGTGAATCGCCGCGGATTCGACACTGCCCTGCAGGAGCT
>WBZR01000647.1_pt1 | contig 52249 bp, 26 predicted proteins | sample 5204231 | NCBI WGS metagenome assembly WBZR01 (sample SAMN12412403, study PRJNA552823) | activated sludge metagenome | isolation source: activated sludge from anammox sidestream of wastewater treatment plant... | place: USA: Virginia | collected 2017-08 | reverse complement strand
TCTTTTAGGAGAGATTTTCTCACACTGGTAAACACCGTGCGACTATCCCTGGTAAACATCGTCCGATCATCCCTGGTAAACATCGGGCGACTATCTCTGGTAAAGTCTACCCCGGTCAGTGACATGTTCACCCCAACCCACGACACCGATCCGTAGGGGCAGCGTCCCCCGACCTGCCCCGCTCTTCACCCCAAACCACGAGACCGATCCGTAGGGGCAGCGCCTACCGACCCGACCACCGGCTCGTCTCTGCCTTCGGGGGAGGTCACGGACCACCCCCTACGAAACTCTTAATCCCCTTTTTTCGCTTTTCGCTTTGAGCTTTTAGCTTTTAGCTTCTCGCCTTTGCCCTCGCACCGCGGGGGTTCGCCTACCCCCTGACCTGATACTCTCCTTCCAGCACCCACTTGTACGTCGTCAGGCCTTCCAGTCCGATCGGGCCACGGGCATGCAGCTTCTGGGTGGACACCGCCACCTCGCCGCCCAGGCCTAACTGCGCCCCATCGGTGAAGCGCGTGCTAGCGTTCACATACACCGCTGCAGAGTCAATCTCTGCGATGAATTTCTGCGCATGCCGGGAATCACCAGTCAGGATACCGTCCGAATGCTGGGTGCCATGCTGGTGGATGTGCTCCATCGCTTCATCGAGAGAGGATACCACCTTGATACCCAGAACCAGGCTCAACCACTCACGGTCAAAATCGCCTTCTTCAGCCGGCAAGATGCCCTGACTTGCATCTGCTCCTAAAATTTCGATGGCAGCCGGGTCACAACGGAATTGCACGTGATCCTGCCCTAGTCTTTGAACCACCGCTGGCAGAAATTGCGGCGCTATCTTCTGATGCACGAGCAGAGTCTCCAATGCATTACAGACTGATGGTCGCTGCACTTTGGCATTCTGAATAACTTCCACAGCCTTTTTCAGATCAGCACTTTCATCGACAAACAAATGACAAATCCCAATCCCGCCGGTCATCACCGGCATGTTGGCGTTGGCTTTGCAAAAATCCTGTAAGGCATTTCCACCTCTGGGTATCAGAATATCCACATATTGATCCATTTTTACCAGTTGTTCCACCAATCCTCGATCCGGATCGTCGATGAACTGCACCGCATCCAGTGGAAGGTTGGCTGTTTGCAGGCAATCGCGGATCAGTTTTACCAGGGCACGATTGCTGTTGAGGGTTTCTTTCCCGCCGCGCAGGATGACCGCATTACCGGATTTAATTCCCAATGCGCTGATATCAACCGTGACGTTTGGGCGCGCTTCATAGATGACCGCCATTACCCCCAGCGGCACTCGTACCCGCCGGGCTTTCACCCCATTCGCCAGTAGCTTCTCTTCAATCACCGTCCCAACCAGGTCCGGCATGCGAATCAGGTCTTCCAGATCATTCGCCATGCCGTTCAACCGGTTCTGCGTCAACAGCAGCCGGTCGATCAAAGCCGCGCTCAGCCCAGCCGATCGTCCCAATTCGATATCTTTCTGGTTGGCAGCTAAAATCTCGGCTGAATGATTTTGCAGTTGATCTACCAGCGTAGTCAAAAAAAGATTCTTCTGATCCGAACGCGCCTGTGCCAACATTCTGGCATTTTGTCGGGCTGTTTTTCCCATTTGCAGTAAATCAGTCATCTCATCCACCTTCTCTTTACAAAAACAACAGGTTTTTGTGGTGTACGACTTCAACACCATAGTTATAACCCAAGACCTGTTCAATTTCCTGAGACTGTAGACCGATAATCTTTTCCAGGTCCTCATGGTTGTAATTGGTAATTCCCAACGCAAATTCTTTTCCATCCGGATCTTTCAAGCGCAAAACATCGCCGCGCAGGTATTTACCACCAGATTTCGTGATCCCCACCGGTAAAAGGCTGCCGCCATCCCGCACCGCGTTCACTGCTCCCTGATCCATCTGCAGCCAACCGCCATTATGGCGCGATTCAGCCAGCATGTGGCGTTTGCGCGATTCGTACTTGGAGAACAATGGAGTAAACCGCGTGCCCACTTTCTTGCCCAGGAAAATATTCCAGATGCGCCCGGGATATTTCCCATTGGTGATCACCACCATACACCCAGAACGGCGCGCCAGATCGGCTGCCTGAATCTTGGTGAACATCCCGCCGGTGCCCAGACCGCTGGAGGATCCTCCGGCTATCTGCCAGACCTCATCGGGAATTTCATCACTGGAGATCTCTTCAATGACCTGTGCTTTGCGATTGGTGCGCGGGTCTGCATCCATCAAGCCATCCTGATCGGTGAACAGTACCAGTAAATCCGCCTCCACCACCATGGCGACCAGCGCGGAAAGATTGTCATTATCACCCAAGCGGATCTCTTCGGTGCTAACGGTGTCATTTTCATTGATAATCGGGACCACCCGGTATTGAATCATCGCCTCCAGCGTGTTGCGGGCATTCAAATAACGCCGGCGATCAGATAAATCATCGCGGGTAAGCAGCACCTGACCAACCGGAATTTGATAAAAACCAAACAACTGTGAGTAGATCTCCATCAAACGCGATTGCCCCACTGCAGCCAGCATTTGTTTTGCTGGAATGTGGCGCGGCAAAACCGGGTGTCCCAGCGTGGAACGTCCCACTGCCATTGCGCCGGAGGTAACCAGAATGACCTGATGCCCTTTTTGGTGCAAACGGGCTATCACCCGCACCAGTTCAATCATATGCTCCAGAGAAACATCTGGAGTTCCCTGGGTCAGGGTGGAAGAACCCAGTTTAATCACAATTCTTTGTTTCTGCATGCTCTTATCCGCTCCGGATTATCGAATTGACCAATCATACCTGAAAATTGCCAGAACTTCAAACCTGAGATATCATCGGGACGTCCGGGTTGATGTCCGGGCCGAAGAACTTGAACAACACCAGATCCTGATCACCGGTATTGCGCACCCTCAGCGGGCGGAGGGCTGCGCGATGTGTCACCAGCAGTTCTTCCTGATCAAAATTTCCAGCTTTCATTTCAAAATCATCAAAAAGACCTGCTCCCGCCCAAACCAGCAGATTGTAAACGCCGGTATCCTGACTGAAATAATCCTTGCCGGGCTTAATCACCAGTTTCTTCCCGCTGAATTTATTGGTGTTATAAAAAATCCAGTATTCCTGCCCGCCGGATTGCACCGAGGATTGGATCAACTGTGGTGTGGTATGCCGGTGTTCGTAAAAGAGCGGGTCGGCACTCACCGCCCAATCGATCTGCTCCAGGACAATCCGCTCGCCATACTGCTCTCGATCCTCGACAGAGATATCTTTAAACAACAAATCTTTCGGAACCAGACTGCCCGCCGACCAGGCCTGCAGGACGGCGAAGACGTCCGAATCCTCCTGCAATTCCAGGGTCAGAGCTGTACCGGGGGCGTGCGGCACACCCGCCGGAACGTGAAAGCCTTCATCCGGATAGAGCCGGTAAGCGCGCGAATACTGCAAAATGCGATCATCCTGCCAATCCGTCAGATGCGGCAGAATTTTCTCATGGTTTTTCGTATCCAAAAAAGAGGGGTGAAAACCAAAAAAAGTTTCAGGGTGTGGGCCGAGATCCACCCCGGTTGGAAAATAATAGGCTTCCTCCTTGGGGTTACGCCCCACTCTTTCCGCATCTTTTTTCTGCTGATGATAATGGAAAGCCAACCGGTCGCTCATATCGAAGAAATTCGCCAGTCGCCCCAGTCCTGAATGTTTCCGGCTATATTCTCTTCCCATGATCTCCCCGGGCAGCCATTCAAGCGCTTCCTTTAAAGATACTTCCTCACCCCCGGGCAGGTTCAGATAGGTTAGCCCTTCATCTGCCGGGCCAATGAGGTTGTCAGCCCGTGTGGTAGATGCCAGCCAGCGTTCCGAGATCCAGCCACGTGCACCTGCATCCGCCTGATCTGGCGTCAACCCCAGGCGGTACCCGGGTGGCATTGAATTACGGGCTACCCAGGTTGGTTTGAGGCGGATGATACCGCGCGAATTCTCTAAATATTCAACCAGTAATTTTTTACGTTCTTCCCTTAAGATTTGTTGAGTCATGTTTGCTGCCTTTAAAAATTAAACCAATTATTTTTCGGAAATTAATTGAAAAATGACAAGCTCAGAACTGACGGTGGCACGAGAATAACTACCCTCACCTGCCAGGCTCTGCGATCTGACAGGAATTTCTTCTCCGCCGCTGCTCGCTGAAAACCTTTGCCCGCTTTTAGCATTCACCAGGCGAACGGATACCTGGCGTTCTACTGGTGAGTGGCTCACCCGAAGCTGCTGGTCGGTCTCATACCATTCCAACAGCGTCCCATCGTACAGTTCAAAACGACCATCTGCGCCGGGATAAATATCAACCCGCAGGTGCACTTGCCAGCCGGGGGTCTTTACCTCACCATCTGGCACCAGGGTTAACGGGGTTGGGTCCATACGTGGAATGATCGCACCTGCTTTGGCAAACACCGGGATTTCATCCAGTTCAGCCCGGCAAAGTACCTCCTGCCCACCAGGATGCTGCTCCCCCGTCCAGAAATTCCGCCATAAACCGGGTGGAAGATACACCGGGCGTAACCGGCTGAAACTATAATGCACCGGGGCAATGATCAACTCACTCCCAAAAGCGTACTGATCCTCACAAAGTTGCTGCCAGACTGCTGGATTGCCTTCAAATTCCAGCGCCATCGCGCGCAATATTGGGATGCCGGTTGCGGATGCGATGCGCGCATAAGTGTAAATATACGGGAAAAGGTCTGTATGTAGACGTGAAAAATGATGGTAATTTTGTAAAGCCGATTCTGAAAAACCCCAGGGTTCGCGCTTTCCGGCGCCATGCAGCATCATGATGGGTGAAAAAGCACCAAACTGAGTCCAGCGTTTGTATACTTCCTCGGTCGGGTCACCAAAATAGCCGCCGATGTCGGAAGACCAGAACGGGAACCCGGATAGTCCAGCCGTCTGCCCGGCGATCAATGCACTGTGCATCCCGCTATTCAGAGCAAAATCGGAGGACTGATCCCCGGACCAGATAACCGAATGCTTTTGAGAGCCATGCCAGCCGGAACGCGTCAGCATCACCCCCGCTTTGGCTGCCTGGATGACTTCAAAGGTGATCTCATTGTACAGACGGGGGTAGAGGTTATGCATTTCTCTTCCGCTGCGACCATCATAGAAAACCGCGTCCTCCGGCACCTGTTCCCCGAAGTCGGTCTGAAAGCCGTCCACCCCCAGATCCAACAGAGCGCGCAGCTGTTCCTGATACCATTCCACAGCAGCGGGATTGGTGAAATCGATACACGAACCCACCAGCATGGGGTTCAAGCCCATCTGGCTAACATAGATCTCACCATCCGGTCGTTTGAGGAAGAAGCCTCTTTCAGCACAGGCTTCGTAGTAATCATTTGGATCGGTAAAATTATTGACCGCCATCCAGGGGGTAATCCACAAAATCACCCGGTTGCCCTGCGTGTGGATGCGTGCGATCATCACTTGGGGATCGGGAAACTTACGCGGGTCAAAACGGAAGGAATGGTAAGCCACCTCCCAGCGTGCATCAATTAATTTCACCGTGGCAGGCAACCCTAACGCAGCCTGCTGGTCGATATCCTCCAGAATGCCATGTTGATCCGCCGTCTGCCAGTCGCGGGACTTCCACGGACCGAACACCCACTCCGGAGGGAGCGCTGGTCTACCCGCTATCTGGGTGTAATCAGTCAGGATTTTTTTGAAGTTTTCACCCAAAAAAACCTTCAAATGAATTCCTGGCTCGTCTATACGCAAACTGACATGAGTGGGGTCATCCGCCATCGCTATACGTGCGATCACCTTTTTGGTGGTATCCAGCCACAATCCGTAGCCCTGACTGGACATGTAAAACGGCACCGGCATATAGGTCATATCCAGTGTAGCGCCATCCTCTACCCAGAGTACCACCTGTTTCCCGCGCTGGTCAATACGATCAAAACGTTGACCGAAGCCCACAAAATGCTCATTTGCCTGCGCTGCCAGGACAATCCCGGTCCATTCAACCCCATTCAGGCGTGTTTGAAAATCCAGATCAATACAATTCTGCTGAAATGAGACTTTGAGTTGGAAAACTTCGCTGGTGCCCGCGGAAAGCTTCATGGTGAAAGACTTCTCAGCCGTGTTCAGCAAGGCAGCCCCGTCAATCTGCTTCCAAATGCCGTTCTTTAAACGAAACTCAATCGTTTGGAGATGCCAGACGATCTGTTGATCGTTAATCCATGTGAGAATACCTGTAAATGGATCCAGTTGAACCGTCAGGTTCCATTGATTAAGCGAAAATTCCAGTGGGTAATGAGGTGCCATAAAGTTCTTCTCCTGTTGAATTGAAATTGATCCAGAATGAGGATTTTCGTCTATTGAAATCTGGATGGAACGCACCCATCCAGATTCTTAAAAATGAATTAAAATAATCATACCTGAATTACCCTACCTTGTAAAATTTAATAGAGGAGACACATGATCAACAATATTCAAATTGATTCATTATTGCCTGCTGAAATGGCACAAAAAGCTGAAGACATCGGACAAAAGAAAGCCAGGCTGGATTTTTGGACAATGTTTGGCTTAAGTGTCCTGGCTGGAGCCTTCATTGCCTTAGGTGCTATCTTCGCAACCACTGTTTCGACGGGTGGTTCGGCACTGCCCTACGGGGTCAACCGGCTGATTATGGGTTTTTCTTTCTGTTTAGGCCTGATCCTGGTTATTGTCGGGGGCGCCGAATTATTTACCGGGAACACTTTGATTATTATGGCGTATATGAGCCACAAAATTCGTTTCAGAAGATTGGCTCGAAACTGGGGTGTGGTTTATTTGGGGAACTTTGTTGGCTCAGTTTTGACTGCAATTACCATGTTTTTAACCAAACAATTTACTTTTGCCGGCGGCAATTTAGGCTTGAATATCCTAAACATTGCTGAATCTAAAACGAGTTTGGAATTTATTCCTGCTGTAGCTTTGGGAATTATCTGTAATGCATTGGTGTGCCTGGCTGTCTGGCTAACATTTTCAGCCCGCACCACCACCGATAAAATTCTGGCAATTATTTTCCCTATCACCGCATTCGTCGCTGCTGGGACGGAACACAGTGTGGCAAATATGTACTTTATCCCTATCGGGTTGCTGGTGAAATATTTCGGTGGCAGTGCTTTTTTTGAACAAATCGGAAAAACAGCCGCCGATTTCCCGCATCTGACGGTTAAGAATTTTTTGCTCGCTAATTTATTGCCCGTTACCATTGGAAACATGATTGGAGGCGCGGTATTGGTCGGGGCAGCTTACTGGTATATCTATTTGCACAAGAAAAATAAATAGCGTGAAATGCAGCAATGAATGATCTTCTACCCCTCATCCCATCTCCCCAACAGGTTGAAAACCTGAATGGAAGGTTTGAGTGGTCTTCAAGCATTAAAATTTGTTCCGGCTTTGCGAAAAGAGAAGTTGAGTTTTTTGCGGAAAAAGTTCCACTTCCAATTCAGCCAACAATTCTAAACTCAGCAGATGCAGCGACGGTAAAAATCCAGCATGACTCCCGGCTAAGCAAAGAAGCTTACGAACTAAGAATTAATCCCCACCAAACCATCGAGATTTATTCCAACGACGAAGCTGGAGCATTCTATGCGCTGCAAACCTTGCTGCAACTCATCCTGGCGAACGATCAACCAGGCATGCGATCGGTATCCATTCCCTGCGTCCGCATCAGCGATCAACCTCGTTTTTCTTGGCGCGGTTTTATGCTGGATGAGGCCCGCCATTTCCAGGGAATGCAAACCGTCAAAGATCTATTGGATTGGATGGCGTATTTCAAATTCAACGTCTTCCACTGGCACCTGACCGATGATCAGGGTTGGCGCATTGCGATCAATCGTTATCCGCGGCTGGTTGAAGTTGGTGCCCACAGAGAAAACAGCCAGATAGGCGGATTTTTAAGCAAAAAAGTGAACCAGACCCCGCATTCAGGTTTTTATACTCAGGCAGAGATTAAAGAAATCATTCAATATGCAAACGAGCGTCATATTCAGATCGTCCCGGAAATTGAAGTCCCCGGGCATGCCACCGCAGCGCTGGCAGCTTACCCAGAATTAGGCTGCACTGGTGGTCCCTATCAGGTCACCCCGTACTGGGGCATCCATGCAGAGATTCTTTGCCCCGGGAAGCCAGGAACGGTTACCTTTCTTAAAAATGTGCTGGGTGAAGTGCTAGACCTGTTCCCCGGCCCCTATATTCATACCGGTGGAGATGAAGCCCCCAAGAAACGTTGGCGTGCTTGCCCGGATTGCCAGACACTGGCAAAAAAACAACGGATTGCTCCCATTAATGGATTACAAACGCTGTTGACCAACACGCTCAGTCAATTTTTAAAAGAACACGGGCGCACGCTGATCGGTTGGAATGAGATGCTGGCAGATGACCTTGATCCTGATGCGGTTGTACAATACTGGCTCGGTAAGGAAAAAACGATTCTGCCACATATCCGCTCCGGACGTAAGGCGATCCTCTCTAATTTTTCCACCTATTATCTGGATCACAGTTACAACCATAGTCCATTGGACAGGGTGTACCAACTAGAACCGGTCTTTGCAGACCTGGAAAGCGAATATCACCCGAATATCCTCGGAATCGAAACACCACTGTGGACTGAATTTGTCCCCAGCCGTGCCCGCCTGAACTGGCAGGTTTTTCCCCGCTTATTAGCAGTGGCAGAAACAGCCTGGTTGGATCCGCAAAAAAAGAACCTGGTCAATTTTCACGAACGACTACCTGCCTTCTTAAGCCAATTAGAGCGCGATAAAATTGGCTATGGGCGTATAATTGAAGCCAATCCCCCGGCTTACAAACGGATTTTCGCCACATTCTCCCTGCTGCAAGCCGGTAAGGGAGAACATTCTTTTGATTAAAGGAGCCTTATGACCTTACATAGTGAAATTCTTGAACAACCACAACGCCTGGCTGATCTCATCTCCCAGGAAAGCGCACACATTCAAGCAGCAGCAGCCGCTATTTTAGAGCGCGATATTCACATGGTATTAATCGCTGCCCGGGGTACTTCTCATAATGCCGGGAAGTATGCAAATTATCTGTTGGGGAACCATAATCAATTGCCGGTTATGTTTGCAGCGCCTTCATTATACACACATTATCAGACACCTCCTCTTCTCAAAAATACCCTGGCAATCGGAATTTCACAATCCGGACAATCACCGGATATCGTCAGTGTCGTTAAGAACGCTCATGCCCAAAATTGTTACAGCCTGGCAATCACCAATGACCCAGATTCACCGCTGGCACAGGCCGCTGATACGGTCTTGAACTTACGCGCCGGCACTGAAAAAGCTGTGGCAGCTACCAAGACATACACCACACAATTATTAATCCTGGCACTCCTGTCCGCTGCCCTGAGCGCAGATCAGCAAGCCCGCGCAGAGATTGAAAAGCTACCCGGTTGGGTTGAACAAGTCCTGAAGCTGGATGAATTCATTGCCCAGGCAGCCAACCGCTACCGCTACATGCAGCAATGCGTGGTACTGGGGCGCGGTTACAACTTCTCCACCGCCAACGAATGGGCTTTGAAAATGAAAGAGTTAACCTATGTTGAAGCCGATGCATATTCATCCGCCGACTTTATGCACGGACCGATTGCCATGATCTACCCGGGCTTCCCGGTGATGGCGATCGCACCGCAGGGTAAGGTCTACCCGACCATGCTGGAAACGATCGCACACCTGAAACAAAATCTGAGCGCCGAGTTGGTGGTAATTTCTAACGGAAAAGAAGCGCTGGATCTGGCACAGGTCGCTCTGCCCTTACCGGCAGACATCCCGGAATGGCTCTCTCCCATCCCCGCCATCGTCGCCGGGCAGCTCTTCGCCTACCATCTTACCCGCAGCAAAGGCAACGATACCGAAACTCCGCGCAGCATCCACAAGGTCACGAAGACGGAGTAGGCAAAGGGAAGTTTTTAGAAAAAATAAATATTCTCCTCCCCTGGAGGGATGCCCGTCAGGGCGGGGTGGTTTTAGCCTATGCCCTCGCTCCGCGGGGGATGCCCTCGCTCCGCGGGGGTTCGCCCATGCCCTCGCCCTGCGAGGGTTCCCCCCTATTCCCTATTCACCCTCCCCACCGTCAATATCGGATGAATGGCCGCCAATGCCAGAATCAACACCAGCACCAGCCCTATTCCGGCTAACAGCAAGAGCGGAGGCACCACCATAGACAACAATCCGGCGCCGACCGTCAGGGCCAGCACCACCAATGCCGCGATCAATAGCGTGAGCGATTTTTGCTTGGCTGTTTTCATAGAAGCCCGGCGTGGGCCATTCGCTTGCCCGCTCTGCCCATTAACCAGCAGAACCTGGCGCACATTGTCATCGTCCAGGTAGAAGCTGCTCCAGACCGGCAGGAGGAAGAGCGTCCAATTTTGATCTGTAAAGGTTGGCTTCCAACGGAAATCACGGATCTGATCAGCAGCCGCTGCCTGGCGGGTTTCGCTGGTTGCTTCTTCCTGAAAACGTGGCAAAGTGTCCGGCCAGGCATCTTCTTTATCCCGCTCGGGGACCAGCACCACCGGTGCCGGCTGCGGCTTGTTAGAGATCAGAGCCTTCCAATCAGTGCGGACTGACTGAGAATAATTGTAACCACCCAGGCGTTCCATCAACTTGCGATGGTCATTTAATCCTGGAGCTGCCATGTTTTGATAGGTACGGGTTAGCTTTCCCAGCCGCGGTTCCCAACGCGTGCGCGTTTCGATTACATCCCGGGTGTTCCAGCGTCCGGAATTAAAACTCTCCTCATGCGATTTCGCTTGATAATGAAAACCACAATCCGCCTGCCAGGTGGCGCTGACCTGTCCATCGACCAACCACATCGGGATGTACACCATCCGCAGACGGTTGCGTAGATTTTCTGCTGTCAAATCCTCTGGTGCATAGGGCACTTCTTTGGCGAAGGTTTGCAATCCCTCAAACAGTTTTTCTATCGGGTAATTAAAGGGGATTTGCATCTCCGGCGGCCGGATATGACTTTGCAGGTTGCTGAAATCCTGACCTTCATAGAGATCCAGATTCCCATTGCGACAATACGGGCACTCTCTTGAGTTAAGATCGGAAGGTACCAGGAAGCTCCGGCCACATCGATTGCACATCACATAAAGGACTTGTTCTCCCCAGCCCAAATCTGATAATTTAATAACAGCAGCAACTGGTTGTGTATTAGATTCTGTCATTCGGCCCCCTCTTTATTGGCATTCACCAAAATGCTGATCACGGCAATTACACAGCCGATCATGATCCCAAACAAAACTACCCCCAGCAGTAAATTATCCCCTGAGGAAGATGCGATGGCCGCCAGCCCAGCAAAACCTGAAATTAATCCTAGAATCATAATCAGGGCGAGCACCAGCCAGACCTTCTTCCAATCCACCGGTCTCTGCCCGGAAATGGTTCCTGTTTGCCCATTCACCACCGCTTTATAGATTTTCTCATTGAAGCGGTAAGCTGCCAGAAAAACGGGCAGAAGAATGTAACGCCAACTTTCATTGGAAGAAGTCATATTCATACTAAAATTACGGATCATATCGGTGCTGGCCTGCTTCATACAGGCTTTTTTAGTGCTCTCCCGCATCACCTCACGAGCCAGTTCCCACGCTTGTTCCAGGGTGCGATCATAACCTTTCGCTTGTAGCCCTGCCAGAAAATCCGGTTGATAGTTTACCATGGCGGACAGATTAAAACCGCCCACATTTCCCAGGTGTCGGGCGCTGACCCGTTCGGTGCCAGTAATCAATAAATCATCGACATTGACCCCAGCAACACCGGATTCCCAACGCCATTCAATTTTGGTGCGTGTCTTCATACTCTTCGTGCTGGAATCATAATAGCTTACATTGACAGTGTGTCCTACTTCAGCCCGCCAGGATGCCTTTGTATCTGCATCAAAAGTCCAATAGGGTAAATAAATCGCAGTAAACGGATCAAACGAGTTATAGTTTTTCATGGTTTTCGGAACCATCCAGCTTTTTCCTACCCATTCACGGGCAATCTGCTGGCATTTTTCCTGATCAACTTTGAAAGGCACCAAATATTTCGGACGCAAATTATTCTGATTGGCAGACGCCTGGACTACTTTGTTTGAACCACAAAACGTACAGGTGGCCGCCATGCTGTCGGGTGGGATGTTAATTTCGGCTCCACAGCTCAAGCAACGTAAGTCTTTGCGCTCTTGCCCCCAGCCATGAGAGGCCCTTTCCAGGTTAGCCATGCTAAATTCATTTTCTTCGGCAGCTTTTCCGACTACAGTCGCCTGTACTTTCTCTTGATAACCACAATGCTCACAAATCAGGCCGCTTTGTTTAATGGAATACGCAGTAACTGCCCCACAATTTGGGCACTTAAATTCAGTAATGGTTTGCACCTTTTCTTTTTTCTCCGCGGGTGCATAAATTTCAAACCCGGGGAGTTTTGATGGAACCATAATGTAGTTCGGTGGAGGAAATTTATCCATTTTTACCTTTAAGGAATAAGTTTATGATTTGTTAACTATTCTATCACTGGATAATCAGATCGTTTCCGAGTTATAAAACCTTACACACCTGGGAGAAAATTTTTCATTTTTACGATGTATAATCAATAAAGAATTAGTTCTTTTGGAAAATTTAATGTTTTTGAGTTTACGATCTAAGTTAAATACCATTTTGATTGCCTTTACTTTGATGGTAATCATTTCAGTTGGAGTGACTTTTTGGGGTTTGGAGACTCAGCGCCAGAATGCCAGCATTATTGATTACGCCGGACGCCAGCGTATGTTGCTGCAATTAATGGCTCGAATGGTTAACCGTAACGATGGAGCCAACCTAACGACTATGGCAGCTAATCTAGATGAAGCAGAACAAATCTTCAACCAGACTTTGTCCGCTTTACGGACTGGCGGGATTATTACGTCTGAATTAGGAAACAAGATCAAAATCCCAGCAACCCGTAATCCTCAAACCCTGGCAGAAATCGATAACCTGGAAACATCCTGGAGTAATTTCCAGCAATTATTGCATTCCTTCGGTTCCATTCCAGCTACCGAAGAGAATAATGCTCTGCGCCTGGGGGAACTCGATACGCTGGTTCAATCCATGCTCAGCGAGATTGATCGGATTGTGTCTCTTTACAGCCTGGATGCTGCCCATCAATTAAATCTGGTGCGCAACACGCAGCTTGTTTTTCTGCTGGCAGCCATCAGTTTGCTGGGTGTGGGCGCTTACGTCATTCACCAGGATATTCTCAAACCACTGGATCAATTCAAACTAGCAACTGTTCAGTTACAAAATAATCGGATGGACCAGGCGCTCGCCACAACCACAACCGTTGAATTTAACCAACTGGTAGACGCTTTCGAAAAAATGCGGATTAACCTTAAATCTACCCAGCAGGAATTACTGCATCTGAATGAATCTCTGGAAAAACGGGTTGTCCAGCGCACAGCCGAACTGGAAACCTTATACGAAGTCAGTCGCGAAATCACAGCTCAGTTGGACATCCACAAAGTGCTTTCTTCCATCACGGATAAGGCCAAGATTCTCCTGGCAGCCGACGTAGCTTCTCTGTGTTTGCTGGAAAGCGATCTGCAATGGTTGCACCTGGAAGCCATCAGCGGCTCAGATCAGGCGCAAATTAACGCCGCCATGGATCTGGATAATCCGTTCGTGGTCAGTGTTCTGAATGAGAAAGTAGCGGTAAAGTGTGACCAGTGTAAATTCCATTCAGCTTGCCAAATCCTGGCGGAACCCTATCGCACCAGTCATATCGTAGCACCTCTAAAAATGGGAGAACGGATCATTGGCGCCCTTTGTGTTGGCAGCCAAAAAGAGAATTTTTTCACGGCCGAAGACCAAAATATCATGACCAAACTGGCTAACTCCGCCGCGGTAGCCCTCGAGAATGCACGCATCTATGCTCAGCTTGAAAAGGTATCGGTTCTGGAAGAACGTAATCGCATCGCTGCGGAGATTCACGACGGTCTGGGTCAAACCCTGGGTTATTTAGGATTGATGCTCGATCAATCTATGGATTTGTTGGGGGAGGACAAGAAAGAACAGGCACAGGAGCGATTATCAATCTCACGTTCGAAGATTAATGCTGCTTCTCTGGAAATGCGAGCAGCGTTAAACCAATTGAAAAATGAAAACCCGATCGACAATCAGGTCGGAAAAATCCTGGAAAAAGAAATGTTGGAAATGGTAGCGCAATATTCCATTCCCATCCAATTTCAGGATCAATGCTCCAATCCAACTTTCTGCTCTCAGGATGTGATTGAACAGATAACCAAGATTGTCCGAGAAGCAATTGTAAATGCCATCAAACATGCCCAGGCCTCACAAATTGAGGTCACCCTATCTTCAGAAGATGCTTGCTGTCAATTACTCATTGCTGATAATGGCATTGGAATGGCACAACCCGGAGCGAAAAAAGACGGACACTTTGGCCTTCAGATTATGCAAGCCAGAGCAGCCCACATGAATGGGACACTGGAGATTGAATCGATCCCACAGCAAGGCACCAAAATCATTTTAAAATGGAAGAAAGAGGAGGGCGGTAAATGAGTAAATTGCGGGTTCTATTGGCTGATGATCACGCTTTGTTCCGCGAGGGTTTATCGGTCATTATTAACTCCCAGCCGGACATGGAAATTATTGGTGAAGCAAATGACGGCCTGGAAGCATTGGTAAAAGCACAGGAATTGAAACCAGACCTCATTCTGATGGACGTACAAATGCCCGGGTTGGATGGGATCGAAGCCACCCATCGCATCAAACATGCTCTCCCTGATGTGAGGATCGTAATGCTGACCGTTCAGGACGACGATGACAAATTATTTCAGGCTCTAAAACAAGGTGCTCAGGGATATTTGCTTAAAGACATCCGCTCGAAAGACATGCTAACGTTAATCCGCGGCGCCGCTCAGGGAGAAGCTGCTCTCTCAGCCCACCTGACCGGTCGGGTTCTGCAGGAGTTTCAACGAATCAGCAAACAGGTTCCTCTGGTTAACGACAACGAGATTACCCCCCTCACCCTGCGGGAAGTCGAAGTCCTCGACCTGGCTGCCACCGGCGCAACCGACAAAGAAATTGCTGCCAAATTATCGATCAGCCTGCACACCGTTAAAAGCCACATGCGCAACGTGCTTAGCAAATTACATGCCAACAGCCGCAGTGAAGCAGCCATGTTGGGCCGCCATAAAGGTATTCTCTAGCCAACCTTTTTTGGTTTGTATGGTTTTTCACAAGAATTAGTCCCCGGGTAAAAACCCTTTTATTTTATCCCTCAAATTCCATGCTTAAGCACTTTTCAAGATGGATGTGATCCACTTGAAAATGCACTATTCTCTTACTAGGATTTTTCCTTCTGTATTTTTCCTATTAACTGTTAAAAGGCCCGCAACTTTATGGAAAAAAGAAACGTCTTGCTGGTTAGTACTCAAAAATTATTTGGTGAAAGTATGGAATCGCTATTAAAGCAGGCGGATGATGTTAATTTGCTGGGACCCTGGGAACCGAATGAGGAAATATTGGATAAATTAGCAGAGAATCTACCGGATGTAATCGTTATGGTGGAAGATCAGGAAAATAATGACAAGATCCACGATTTGACCACTCGAATCATGCATAAGTTTCCACAATTGCCATTGATCCTGGCAGGGATTGACATGGCAGTTTTTTATGTGATCAATACAAAAACCCACCCAGCCAGGGGTGAGGACCTGCTAAAAATAATCCGGGCAATGCAGGTCACTTAATTTCAACGGGAGAACTCAAACAAATTAAATGGAGGCGCAGGTTATGATAAATAAAGCATTTTCGAGAAAGATTTTTCCGCAATTACTCTTCTTTTTAACGCTATTTGGCTTTCTCTTTTTCGCCGGGATCACCCTAACCAATGCAAAAGATGTAGCTCAAAATGCGGATAACGGCCAACAAATTTTTGATTCGAAATGTAAATCTTGCCACTCGATTGGTGGCGGCGATTTGGTTGGGCCGGATTTGAAAGGTGTGACGGAACGAACAGACCCGAACTGGTTGAAACAATTCATTCAGGAACCGAATGTATTGTTTGCCAACAAAGATGCAACCGCATTAGATTTGTTAAACAAATACAACCAGGTTCAGATGCCCAATTTAGGCCTGAGCGACCAGGATGTTGCCGACGTGATCGCCTATTTAAGTGCTGCCTCCGGCGGGGCGCCAGCCACAGGCACCACTACAGGTACCACCCCCACCCCAGGTGTAAAACCGGTTGGAAACCCAAACCGTGGTGCCGAGTATTTTCAAGGTATTATCCATTTTGAGAAAGGTGGAACAAGCTGTATTTCCTGCCATTCCGTTGCCCAAATTCAAGCCCTGGGCGGCGGGGCGCTTGGCCCGGATCTGACTCATGTTGTCGCCCGTTACGGGGGAGAAACCGGTTTAGGAAACGTACTGACTACCCTTCCATTCCCTTCAATGCAACCCATTTTCAATACCCGCCCATTGACAGCCGGAGAACAGGCCGATCTGCTGGCATTTTTCGTGGCAGCCGATAAGTATGCACCGGCAACGATTCAAAACAAATTACCGTTCGTTGTGGGTCTGGGTGTTGTAATCGCCATTATTTTGTTTGCCGGAATGCTCTTCTTCTGGCCAAAACAAAAAATGAGCATCTCTCAAAAACTACGTAAATACAAAAAACTGTAATCTCGAACACGGAGGATTTAGATGGCTAAATGGACAGAAGAAAAAACTGCTCCCGCTGAACGAAAGTGGGAAGAATTTTATCGAAATCGTTTCTCGCACGATAAACGCGTACGCACTACCCACGGAGTAAACTGCACTGGCTCCTGCTCCTGGGAGGTGTTCGTCAAGGATGGGATTGTCACCTGGGAATTTCAGGCGACCGATTACCCTCTGCTGGAACCTGGGTTACCCCCCTACGAGCCCCGTGGGTGCCAGCGCGGAATCTCCTTTTCCTGGTATTTATACAGCCCGATTCGGGTTAAATACCCTTATATCCGCGGTGCATTGGTCGATTTATGGCGGGCAGCTAAGGAAAAACATCAGGACCCGGTGGCAGCCTGGCAGTCGATTGTGAATGATCCGCAAGCCCGCGAACGCTACCAGAAAGCACGTGGTAAAGGCGGCTTCCGCCGGATCCTGTGGGATGAAGCGCTGGAGATCGTCTCCGCATCCATGGTACATACCATTAAGACACACGGCCCGGATCGGATTGTCGGCTTCTCACCCATTCCGGCGATGTCGCAAATCTCGTATGCTTCTGGCAGCCGATTCTTGTCTCTGATGGGCGGCACCGTGCTATCATTCTACGACTGGTACTGTGACCTACCGCCTGCCAGCCCGGAAGTCTGGGGCGAACAGACGGATGTGAACGAATCAGCCGACTGGTACAACTCCCGCTTCATTGCTGTCATGGGTTCAAACCTGAACATGACCCGTACACCGGACGCGCACTTCATCGCTGAGGTACGCCATGCCGGCGCCAAGCTGACCGTCTTCTCGCCGGACTTCTCACAGGTCGCCAAATATTCGGATTGGTGGATCCCGGTTCACCCCGGTCAGGACACAGCTTTCTGGCTAGCGGTTGATCATGTCATCCTCAAAGAAAACTATGTCGATCGCAAAGTGCCCTATTTTGAAAACTATGTCAAACAATACACCGATCTCCCCTTCCTGGTGCAAATCGATAAAAATCGCGCCGGCAAGTATTTACGTGCTAATACGGTTTCTAAATACACCAACGAAGAAAATGGCGATTGGAAAATGTTGTGGTGGGACAAAACCTCCAGCCAGCCACGTATGCCTAAAGGCACCATCGGTTTCCGCTGGCAAACCGAAAAAGGCAAATGGAACCTGGAATTAAAAGACGGGCTGACCGATGAAGTATTGGATCCCGAGCTTAGCTTTATTGACGATTACGATGAGGTCGCAATCGTAGAATTCCAGGATTTCACCGGCACCGGCAATCTAAAAAGAGGTGTTCCGGTCAAATATATTGATACTGCTCAGGGAAAGGTAATGGTCGCCACGGTATTTGACCTGACCATGGCGCAGATGGGCGTTGGCCGCGGGTTGGAAGGCGATTACCCCCAATCTTACGAAGACGATTCCAGTTATACCCCCGCCTGGCAGGAAAAATACACCGGCATTCACCGTGATACCTGCATTCGCTTCGCCCGTGAATGGGCTGCCAATGGTGAAAAGACCAAAGGCAAGAACATGGTCATCATTGGGGCAGGTGTCAACCACTGGTATCACAATAATTTACTGTATCGCTCCGCCATTACGGCTCTGATGCTGACTGGTTCGGTCGGCGTCAACGGCGGCGGATTGGCGCACTACGTTGGGCAGGAAAAACTGGCCAATCAGGCATCCTGGTTTTCAATTGCTTTCGGCGGGGACTGGAAATACCCCAGCCGGCAGCAAAATACCCCCTCCTTCCATTATGTACACACCGACCAATGGCGTTACGAGCGCGGTTTCAGCGCTTACGATCCGCTTCCTAATTCGGAGGTGAAAGAACACACCATCGATTATCAGGTGCGGGCGGTGCGCAAAGGCTGGCTGCCCTTCTTCCCACAGTTCAACAAGAGTTCGCTGGAAATTGTCAAAGAAGCGGAAGCACAGGGTATCACGAAAGAGGCAGATATTATTAATTATGCTGTTAATCAATTGAAGGAAGGCAAACTGCAATACGCGGTAGAAGACCCGGATGCACCCAGCAACTGGCCACGCGTCTGGTTCATCTGGCGCGGAAACGCGATTGGCTCCAGCATGAAGGGGCACGAGTACATGATGCGCCATTACCTGGGCACGCACACCAATACGATCGCCTCCGAAATGGCTGAGGGATATGTCAACGAGGTCAACTTCCGCAAGGAAGCCCCAAAAGGCAAGCTCGATCTGGTGGTGGACCTGAATTTCCGTATGGATACCTCTGCCCTTTACTCGGATATCGTTCTGCCAGCGGCTACCTGGTATGAGAAAGCTGACCTGAACAGCACCGACATGCACACCTATGTCAACCCGATGCAGGCTGCTGTTCCGCCGGCCTGGGAGTCGAAGAACGATTGGGATATCTACAAAGTCGTGGCTCAAAAATTCAGTGAAATGGCGAAGGATCACCTGAGCCAGCCTGTCCGCGATCTGGTGATGATCCCATTGCAGCATGACACCGCTGATGAGATCGCCCAGACCGAATCGCTCGATTGGACGAAAGGTGAGGTTGACCCGATTCCCGGAAAAACAATGGCAAAATTCAGGGTGGTGGAACGCGATTACACCCAAATTTACGATAAATACACCTCATTGGGACCGAATGTCAAGGAAAATGGTGTCTCAATGCATGGCATGACCATCCCCTGTTCTGATTTTTACCAGCAACTTGCAGATAAAAACTCAAAAACCGTCAACGGAGAACAACTCGCCAGCCTGGAAGATTCACTGGATGTGGTAGAAGCTATTTTACGGCTCGACCCGGTCACCAATGGTGAGCTGGCCTACCGTGCCTTTGAGCAGGAGGAACACAAGACCGGATTGAACCTGACTCATCTGGCAGCCGGGACGAAATCGGTGGTGTACACCTTCAAAGACTTGATAGCCCAACCGCGCCGGGTATTAACCTCCCCGACCTGGTCAGGCAGCATCAACAACGGCCGCGGTTACTCGCCCTTTACGCTGAATGTAGAAGAGATGATCCCCTGGCGCACCCTCACCGGCCGGCAGCATTTCTACCTCGATCATGAGAATTATCTGATGTGGGGTGAGAGTTTGCCGGTCTTCAAACCGCGTCCGGATCACACCATGGTGGATGAAACCCAGAACTCTCAGCTTGAAGAGCAGGGCAAGCTCATGAACTACCTCACGCCGCACGGCAAATGGAGCATCCACTCCACTTATTCCGACAATCAGCACATGATGACCCTCTCGCGTGGTGGTTACCCGGTCTGGGTTAATGATAAAGATGCGGCTGATCTCAAAATTCAGGATAACGATTGGGTGGAATTGTTCAACGATAACGGTGTCTTTGTGCAGCGTTGTATCGTTTCCGCCCGCATCCCGCGGGGCACGGTGATCGTATACCACGCCACCGAAAGAACAATCGGCATTCCGAAATCACCGCTGCGTGGAAAACGAGCCGGCATGAACAACTCAATGACCCGTACCCGCCTGAAACCGGTGTTGATGGCGGGCGGTTATGGACAATTCACCTACGCCTTTAATTACTGGGGTCCGACCGGCGTCAATCGTGACACTTTTGTGTTCATTCGCAAAGTGGATTTTGTTGAATTCTAAGGTCGCACCTACTATCAGGATGGTGCTGTAACACAAAGAAATGGAGAAAAAAATGAACGTTCGCGCACACATGAGTATGCTTTTTCATCTGGATAAATGCATTGGCTGCCATACCTGTTCGATCGCCTGTAAAAACCTGTGGACTGACCGCAAAGGCGCTGAATATATGTGGTGGAACAATGTTGAAACCCGCCCTGGCAGCGGTTATCCCACCCAATGGGAGAACCAGGATCAATTTAATGGTGGTTGGAAGTATATTCCCGCCAACGGTAAACCCGGGCGAATCGACCTGCGTTTGCATGATCGCGTCAGCGGGTTAGCCAGGCTGTATTACAACCCCTCTCTGCCCAGCCTGGAAGATTATTACGAACCCTACACCTTCCGCTATCAGGATTTATTCAATTCCCCGGAAGGCAATGACCAACCCACTGCCATTCCAATTTCGATGGTCACCGGCGAGCCGATCAACATTGAAGCCGGTCCAAACTGGGATGACGATCTGGGTGGCTCCGGGATTTATGCTAAAAACGATCCCAACCACCTCGGCATCCCGGATCACGTCCAGCAACAGCTACATGAAATAGAGCGGGTAGTCTTTCAATACCTGCCGCGTATCTGCAACCACTGTCTGAACCCAGCCTGTGTGGCAGCCTGCCCTTCCGGCGCTATTTACAAACGCGCAGAGGATGGTATCGTCCTGGTTAATGAGGACAAATGCCGCGCCTGGAGAATGTGTGTAGCAGCCTGCCCATACAAAAAAGTTTATTACAACTGGAACACCGGCAAATCGGAAAAATGTATCCTCTGCTTCCCACGCATGGAAACCGGTCAGGCACCTGCCTGTGCGCATTCCTGTGTTGGTCGCATTCGCTACATGGGTGTGTTGCTGTATGACGCCGACCGTGTCCCATCTGCTGCGGCTGTCCCGGATGATCAACTGGTGGATGCCTTCCTGGATACGATCCTAGACCCCTTCGACCCGGAAGTAATTGCAGCGGCCAAAGCTAACGGCATTGATGACGGTTGGATCCAATCAGCTCAGAATTCCCCGGTTTACAAATTCGCCAAAGTGTGGAAGATCGCGCTGCCCCTGCACCTGGAATATCGCACCATGGCCATGATGTTCTACATCCCGCCGCTCTCCCCGGTGGTCAGTACTGTGGAAGAAGACCTGGTGCGCCTGGATATCTCGAATGAATTACGCGATTTCGAGATGTTCAACCGCCTGGAGACTGCCCGGTTGCCGATCCAATACCTGGCTAATATGTTCAGTGTGGGTGATCAATCCGTGATCGAAACGATTTTAAAACGGATGCTGGCTGTGCGCATGGTAATGCGTCGCAAAACGGTGGAAGGTGAAATCGATGCAGCCACCCTGGAAGCATTGGAAAACGTCGGGCTCACGGTAGAAACTGCCGAAGCAATTTATAAATTAACCACGCTGCCCACCATGCAGGAACGCTTTGTGCTGCCCCCCTATCACCGGGAAATGTCCGTCGAGACCCTCAAAGACCCACTGCGCCATAAGGGCGAAGCTGGATTAGGTTACAACCAACCCCCTAAGAGAGGTGACTGATGAGTATCTATCAACTTTTATCAACTGCTTTTCAATACCCGGCTGCCGGAATGCTGGAAAAACTGGAAGCCGGAATTCATACTGAAAATATCTCCAGGAATTCAGACTTTAACAAATTCGTCAAAGAGATTTCAAAACTAAGCCTGTCCGAATGGGAGGAGTTGTACACCTACACCCTCGATCTCAACCCGGCTGTGGCGCCGTATGTCGGTTTTCAGATGTGGGGCGAGAATTACAAACGTGGCAGCTTTCTTTCACACCTCAACCGCGAGTTCTTTGAAGCTGATGTGGAATTATTTGGTGAATTGCCCGATCATCTGGCCCCCATCCTGCTATATCTGGAAATTTCCGCCAATCCCCTTCCAGAATTAGTGGAAGTCTTACCGCAGGCATTAGACAAGATGATTACGATACTGAAGAAAGAGAACGAAGATAACCCCTATCTTCATCTCTTCAAAGCTACTTTATCCGTTGTAGATAAAAAACCCGTTAAGAGCTAAAAGGAGCAGTCATGGATTTTAACAATTTGCTTTTTGTCATTTTTCCATACGTAGCCTTATTCAGCGCGGTGGTGGTCACCATCTACCGCTCGATCACCCGACCATTCACTATTTCTAGTTTGTCATCGCAGCTATTGGAACGCCGGCAATTATATTGGGGTTCAATTCCCTTTCACTGGGGCGTTACCATCATTCTCACCTTCCATCTCGTGGCAATCTTCCTCCCACAAACCATCGTCCTCTGGAACGCCGTCCCCCTGCGCCTGTTTCTCATTGAGATTACCGGCATTGGTCTGGGAATTTGGGCATTGGCAGGGCTGGTTATTCTGACGTGGAGACGAGCATCTGTGGCCCGCATTCGTGTTGTCAGCACCCCCATGGATTACATCATTCTGGTGGCGCTACTAGCCTCACTGGTAACTGGCGTTTTAACCGCTATCCTGTATCGTTGGGGTTCTTCCTGGTTTGTCGGGCTCTTTACCCCTTACATCTGGTCCATCCTGACCTTCAAACCTAATGCCGCTGCCATTGCACCCTTGCCCTTTATCATCAAACTTCATGTTTTCAACGCCTGGCTGCTGACCCTTTTGTTCCCCTTCTCACGCCTGGTACACATCTTTACCTGGCCACTCGCCTACCTCTTACGCCCGTGGCAAATTGTCATCTGGCTGAGAAGACCTCAAAACCGCACTGCCCTGGGAAAATAACGCCTATGGCAACCACTCATCCCAACCCGGTCATCAACGCCGTCGAACATCTTCACCCGGCCTACTTCTCGCTCGTCATGGCAACCGGGATCGTTGCGATTGCCTGTAACCAACAGAAGATGCCCGGGTTGGCTCAAGTGCTGTTTTATATCAATATCGTCGCCTATCTGGTTTTATGGGTGATGACGATTGTTCGGCTGGTGAAGTTCTCGAAAAAGATGCTCAACGATTTAACCTCGCATGCGCTGGGACCTGGATTCTTCACCCTGGTAGCCGGAACGAACGTGCTGGGTGTCTGCTTCCTGCAATTGGGTAATAATGTTGCCGCTGCCAAAGCATTATTTGTACTCGGGGGAATTCTGTGGGTGATCATCATGTATTCTTTCTTCACAGCGGTTGTGACCCGCAAGGACAAACCTACCCTGCAAACCGGTATCAATGGCGCCTGGTTGATTGCCACGGTTGCCACTCAATCAATTGCAGTATTAGGCGCTCAGGTGGCTGATCAATACCCCACCCACACCGTCACGATCATGTTTGTTTGCCTGGCGCTGTATCTTTTAGGCTGCGGGCTTTATTTGACCATTATCGCCTTGATCTTCTACCGGCTGACCTTCATAGAACTGGACCCTAAAGACCTGACCCCGCCCTACTGGATCAACATGGGAGCGGTTGCCATTACCACGCTGGCTGGCTCCGTCCTCTTGCTTAACCAGCAAAAGTGGGAGTTTATTACTGAAATTAATGTGTTTATCAAAGGTTTCACTTTGTTCTTTTGGAGCACCGGTACCTGGTGGATCCCGTTATTAATCATTCTTGGTTTCTGGCGGCATGGTGCTAAACGGATTACCCTTAACTACAATGTGCTACAATGGGGCATGGTTTTCCCTCTGGGGATGTACACCGCCTGTACCTATCAGCTTGCCCGGGCGACCAAGCTTGATTTTCTTTTGGTTATTCCCAAATATTTTGTTTACATGGCGATTGCAGCCTGGGCAATTGTTTTCGCTGGTTTTTGTGTACAATTAATTAAGCCAGTTTTGCTGTCAAAACCTGTGCAAAGTCACCGGTAAGATGGTTTTAGAAAAGGAAGAGAACATGACTGATCTACAAGAAATCTTACGCCTGAGTGCCACCCGGCATTCTCATCTTTGCCCACGGCAAGTCTTAGGGGCACGGATCGGTTTGATTGGAGCAGATATTCTGGGCTTTGAATTACCCCGGCGCAACAAAAAAATGCTGGTGATCGTGGAGACCGACGGCTGTTTTGCCGATGGCGTGGAGGTTGCCACCGAGTGCACCATCGGGCATCGCACCCTGAGAATTGAAGATTATGGCAAGGTGGCTGCTACCTTTATCAATGTTGAAACCGAGCAGGCGGTGCGCATCGCTCCCCTCAACGATGTGCGCCAACTGGCGCTGCAATATGCGCCAAATGAAAGACGGCATTATTTTGCACAATTACAGGCCTACCAGACCATGCCGTTCGAGGATCTGGTTACTATTCAATGGGTGGTTTTATCCAACCCGGTTGAAAAAATCGTCAGCCGCCCGGGCGTGCGCGTTAACTGCCAGCAATGCGGTGAAGAGATCATCAACGAGCGGGAGATCGTCCTCAACGGTGTCATCCTTTGCCAGAGCTGTGCTCTGGGAGGATATTACCAGCCAGCACCCGTTTACGAGCCACAGCATACGGTCAAACAAAAAATTTCGATTTAGAAAAATCGCCCTTAATTGCGAGGCAAATCCACACAATTGCCGCTGCCTTGGATAACCGTGTGGTCTCCGTTAGCCACCAGCGCGCACATTTGTCTTGCATCGCGCGGGGTTTGGTAAGTCGTATAGCCTGTAAATGGGCTGGGGCCGCCATACAATACCCAGGGCCCCGAGCCTGGCATACCTGCATTCTCGGGCAAGACTGTGTTGAAGAAGAAATGAATGTGCATACCCGGCAATTGTTCTTTAAAGCCAACCGTCTCGTAATAAACCAGATATTGATTGGATGGTGACAACCCAATTTCAGTAATCCGAACACTGAAGGATTCACTGGTAGGTGTAACAGTGGAGGAAACATCAATGACATCCAGAGTCTCCAGCGGAACCGCAGCGATGATCGGCTGGTCAGCGGTGGGATAAAGCATGGGGGTGTCTGTCACGCTGATAGCAGAAACGTCTTTCGGTGGTGTCATCACTATTGCTGAACCATTCTGATTATTATTACTTCTGTTAGTACTACCTCCATTCAGATTCGAAAACAGATAATTTCCAACTACAGCCACTACAATAACCCCAATGACCGCGATGGCGCCTAAGCCACCGAGCCATAACCACAATTTCGATTTTTTCTTTGGTGGTTCCACTACCGGATAAGGGCCAGATACTGAACCCGCACCATAAGCTGGATGTGGCCCCGACCCAGGAGGTTGAACATACCCGCTCTGGTAAGAGCCAGAAGCTGATGGAACAGGATTTGGGCGGCTGGGCGGATTAAACTGCCCTGAAGGTGGTGGCGGGTAGCTACCCGGTGCCACCGACTGAGAGGATACGCGCTGTCCGGCAGACACACCTGCCGGGTAAACTCCGCTGGCAGACTGCCCCTGCGAAAGGGGTTGGTTGCGATAGTTCAGCAATGCAGCCGCAAACTCTTCCGTCGTTTGGAAACGGAAATTACGATCCTTAGCCAGAGAACGCATCACCACCTGGATCAAGCGTGGGTCGATATCCGCCCGCAATTGACGTAAATCCGGCACCGGGTCATTCAGGTGCATCATCATAACCGTCATGGCGGAATCCGCATCGAAGGGGGTTCTGCCACTCAACATCTCATATAGAGTCACGCCAAGCGCATATATATCCGTGCGTTGATCGGCTGGCTCCGAGCGCACCAGCTCTGGTGGCATATAGCGCGCCGTACCCATCACAGCGCCTGTAACCGTGTGCGATGAGCCACCCAGAATCTTCACGATCCCAAAATCCATCAAGATGGCCTGATTGTTGACATCCAGCATGATGTTGGCTGGCTTAATATCGCGATGCACCATGCCGCGTTTGTGAGCATATGAAAGAGCATTACAGATATCGACCGTGAAACGGATGGCATCCTCCACCGACATACGCTGGCGACTTGCGTTCAGGCGTTTCAGGCGTTCCTGCAGGGTCTCTCCGGGAATAAACTCCATTACCATATAGCTGACGCCATTGTCGCTGTTGAAATCAAACACCTGGACGATATTGGCATGGCGCAGGGAGGCAACCACCGCGGCTTCCTCCTCGAAGCGTTTGACAAACTCTGGGTCGTTGCTGAGGTGCGAATGCACCAGTTTGATGGCTACATCGCGCTTCAAATTAGGGTCATAGGCGCGATAAACCGCCGACATGCCCCCTTGACCCAGCAATTGATCAATTCGATAGCGCCCGCTTAATGTCTGCCCGATCCAGGTTGGTTGATTCATTCCGGGAATTCCCTTCCAGTTATATATGAGTGCGCCACATTAAAGTGGAAAATAATTTCGTATTATTGGTAAATTATAAAGGTTTTAGGGCGGATTTTCAATCGCTTGTCAAGGCGGGGTTGGAGGGTTGCCGGCAACGAATGGTAAACAAATAAACGAATTTCGATTACTGAGTAGACCTAGAAAATGTTGACTAAAAATCATAGCTTAACAGCTACATCGCCATACTTATTCGGGATCACTACAGCAGGTAGCATTATGCCGGGTTTGCAAGGATAATTTGCATTCGATGGTGGTGGGCATTCCAGGTATGATGACAGAGTTTACGAATGGGATCCTAGATTTTACATCAGATTGTGTGCCTTCTGCCGTCCACGAACCCCCAAAGGGGGCAAGATAGAGACACGAATACTCAAATGAGAACGCAGCGCATAATATGTAGATTGTAAATCCTCCCTCCAAACTTTCTCCCTGCGGAGATCGTCCCTGTATCGAGGACTATTCAATGGGATGACGTCACAAACATCAAATGATACATGCTCCCCCTCTCCAGAATCTGGAGAGGGGGCTGGGGGGTGAGGGCGTTTTCACAAGCTCATGGCTGATTGCTCATGGCTGATGGCAGAATGGGGTGACATCACAAATGGCAAATAATTCATGCTCCCCCTCTCCAGAACCTGGAGAGGGGGCCGGGGGGTGAGGGTGGACTCCGTCAACGCTCCACCCCCGGGGCAGGTCAGGGACCATGCCCCTACAATCATCAACATTCATGATCTTGCGCGCTTTTGGTAAAACCTGAAAATCCAGGCCATCAAAACCACCCCGCCATGCAGGCACTCCTCCAAAAGAGGGGAATTCATACTCCCCCTCTCCAGAACCTGGAGAGGGGGCCGGGGGGTGAGGGTGTTTTCACCCCGGGGCAGGTCACGGACCAGGGGCAGGTCAGGGACCATGCCCCTACGATTCACATTTCCTTAATAACTTAACAGCTTAACAGCTCACCAGTTTAACAGCTAACCCACCTTCGCTGGAAACTGCCGCAAATCCTTGCCGGTGGCATCGCACACCGCCGCGAACACCGCCGCCGCTACCGGCACGGTGGCACATTCGCCGATGCTTTTTGCACCGTGCGGACCACTGGGTTCGTTGCCTTCGATGAAGTCGGTGATCAGGTTTTTCGGCATTTGTGAGGCATGAACGTGTTTATAACGTTTCAGCGTGTTGTTGATCAGCTTGCCTTTTTCGTCGAAGTCCAGGCTCTCGTACAAGGCATAACCGATCCCCATTTCGATGCCCCCTTCCAATTGACCTTCGATCCCCATGCGATTGATGACCTTGCCAACATCGTGCACAGCCACGTAATCTATAACTTTAACCTGGTGTAATTCTTCGTTGACCCATAGTTCTACAAAGTGGGCACCGTAGGAGATCGGGTTCGCCTTGGAGGCGTAGGAGTAGAAGGAATGTAATTCTTCCTCATCCTCCCGCTGTGTACGGGTGATCAATTCACCCAGGGTCATGCTGCGATGTGGATGCGTCTCGACGCGGACCGATCCATCCACAAATTCAACTTCGCTGGCCATACAATCCAGAAAGTTGGCAGCTTTTTCAGCCAATTGTTTGCGCATTCCCTCGGCAGCTTTCTTGGCAGCGGCTCCTTCCACGAAAACGCCCCGACTGGCATAGTCCGCCAGGTTGTAGGGCACCAGATCGGTATCGGCTTCTACCGCTTCAACATCCTCGGGGCGAATACCCAGCACATCGGCTACCATTTGGGTTTGCATGGTGACCGGGCCATTACCCATATCATGCGCACCGGTATAGATCACAAAGGTGCCGTCTTCGTTGGGTTTGATCGAGATGGCTGTAATGTCGCGATGAGCACCGTACAAGCTGTTGCCGTGGCTGCCAACCGCCATCCCGATGCCACGTTTCCAGCCCGGTTCGAGTGGGGCGTTGCGATTTTTCATTCGCTCATCCCAGTGGAACAATTCGGCGCCACGCTGGATCATATCCACCACCCGCGGGTTGCCAATCGGTGATTTCCAGCGCTGGTCAATGCCATTCGGACGAACCGCGTTTTTCAATTGTAAATCCACCAAATCCATACCCAACTCACGGGCAATTTTTGCCAGTTGCACCTGCTGGGCGTTAAAAATCTGTGGGGAGCCAAATCCACGCATCGCGCAGGCAATCGGCCGGTTGGTATAAGCCGGGATGCCGCGGAAGCGCATGTTGGGAATTTGATAAACTTTGAAAGGTTTTTGCGCCATGGCACCAACCGTGTCCATTGCACTGGAGGCATAAGCGCCGGTATTGGTGATCACTTTGAAATCCTGCGCCAGGATAGTGCCATCATTCAACACGCCGGTTTTAACGTAGACGACCGTTTCATGGCGGGTACGCCCCAATACCATATTCTCGCGCCTGTTCAGGCGCAATTTTACCGGGCGTTTGGCTTTCATTGCCAGGGCAGCCACAATCGGTTCCAGATTGAGTTCGATCTTCGAACCGAACGCACCACCAATCGCGGGGCGAATAATGCGAATCTGGGTCATCGGTAAATCGAAGATACGCGCAAGCAGGATACGCTGATTAAAGGTGTTCTGTGATGGCGACCAGATGGTCAATTTTCCGCGCGAGTTATAGTCTGCAATAGCGACATGAGTCTCCATGGCCATATGGTGCAGGGCTGGCATGGCGAAGCGATCTTCAAAGATGCGATCGCACTGTGACCAGGCTTCATCTACATTGCCGGCTTCGGTGAACTCCTCTCCCACCTTGTTGCCGCCCGGATGAATTTCGGGTGCGCCTTCTTCCAGGGCTTTCTCCGGGTCAAACACTGCGGGCAAGATATCATACTCTACCTTAATTAACTTCAATGCAGCCAGCGCCGTTTTTTCATCTTCAGCAGCTACAGCCGCCACTGGCTCGCCGACAAAGCGCATAGTCTGGCTGAAAACCTGTTCCGTTTGGGGAATATCATCCTCAAAAATGCGCAGGTAGCTGTTATAGGTATAGCGCGGGGTGTTGTCATAGCAAGCCACCGCGTGGACACCCGGCAATTTTAATGCTTCGGAATAATCGATATGAGTGATGCGTGCATGGGCATGCGGGCTAGGAAGCAGCTTGGCGGTCAGCATGCGCGGTAATTTCATATCGCCCACGTATTTCATCTCGCCAGTGACCTTGAGGACAGCATCCCGAATAGGCAGTTGGCTGCCAATCACTTTCGCTTTACTCATCACGCACCTCCATTCATACGGTCAGCAGCCAATTGGACAGCTTCCACAATTTTGACATAGCCAGTGCAGCGGCAGATGTTACCATCAATCGCTTCCCGAATTTCGGACTCGCTGGGGTGCGGGTTATGATCCAACAGCGCCTTGGTGGACATGATCATGCCCGGGGTGCAGTAACCACATTGCACCGCGCCTTTCTCAATGAAGGCTTCCTGCAAGGGGTGCAGACTCTCCGGGGTAGAGAGATTCTCAATGGTTTCGATGCGTGCGCCATTTAATTTTTTAACGACTTTGGTGCAGGAATTTTCTGCTGCCCCATCGATAATAACTTTGCAGGCGCCACAGTCGCCGGTCTCACAACCGGGTTTTGCACCGGTGAGATCAAAACGCTCCCGCAGCACAGTTAATAAAGTCTCGTTTTCACTTACATCCAGGGTGTAATCCTGATTATTTATGTTGAGAACAACTTGCGGCATCATTTACTCCAGGAATAATAATCTTTCATACGATTTTTTATTCAGTTAATTGTGTTCAAATTATTTAAACCAGCGTTTTTTAAAGGTTTTTTGAAATTTTAAGTTCCCTTGATTAACCTATACTTAAAGAATAGTAAGTCAGGCTTACTTAAGTTTATCACCTTTTCGGCTTTTTGGGATTTTTAGTGATTATTTTCACGATTTGAGCATTACATTTTACCGTATTGGCAAGGTTGGTATTTCACCTGTAATAATTTTTGGGATTAATTCTTCCACCTCAAATTTCAAATTATTTGATATTTTTACAGTTTTTCTGGCAGAAATCAATTAATTTTTCGATTGTCATAAAAATTTAATTTTGCGTAACTCTTCTTTTTTAAAAGTGTTTTTGAGAATCAAACGGTCACCGATTGCGTTGTCTCAAGGATTACGGTCCAAAGACAACCACAAAACCCCACTCAAACTTGCAGCCGATTGGAGGGGAACGCAAGCAGGTAATTGTTTTGTTTTTTTAAATGGTGATCAACCTTTACTTTGGAGGTAAAAAAAATGTATGAACAAAAACCAATAGCAATCGTAGGGATTGGGGCTATCATGCCGGATGCCCCCAATACCAAACTTTTCTGGGAAAACATTCTCAAGGCACATTATTCAATCAAAGATGTCCCACCAGACCGATGGGACGCCAATCTGTATTACAACAGCGATGCCAGCGTCCCGGATAAATCCTATACGAAGATTGGTGCCTGGGTGACGGGTTTTCAATTTAATCCGTTGCAAATGCGTATTCCTATCCCCCCTACCGTTCAGGCGCAGATGGATATGACCCAGCAATGGGGCATTGTTACCAGCCATCAGGCAATGGCTGACTATGGCTATCCGCAGCGCACATTCGACCCGGATCGTATGGCGGTCATACTGGGAAACTCAAACGCTGGTGAACGGCATTACCGCACCACCATGCGCATCCTTCTGCCAGAATACGTACAAGCCCTCATGAATTCAGATGCGTTCAGAGGTTTACCGGAAGCAACAAAACAGCAGGTCATTGCCGGTATGGAAAATAACATTCGCAGCAACAGCCCGGAAATTACCGAGGACACCATGTCCGGTGAGCTCTCAAATATCATCGCTGGTCGCATTGCCAATGTATTCAATTTCAACGGACCCAATTTTGTGACCGATGCAGCCTGTGCTTCTTCCCTGGCAGCCATTCAAGCTGCTGTCAACGGGTTGAATGCTTATCAATATGATTCTGCCCTGGCAGGCGGGGTGGATCGCAATATGGGGCCGGAATCCTACGTGAAATTCTGTAAAATTGGTGCATTAAGCGTGGATGGGTCCCGCCCCTATGCCGATGGTGCCAATGGCTTTGTGATGGGTGAAGGCAGCGCCATTTTCCTGCTCAAACGCCTGGCTGATGCTGAACGTGATGGCGACAAAATCTACGCCGTCATTCGTGGCATCGGTTCCAGTTCAGACGGGAAAGGCAAAGGTATAACCGCCCCCAACCCAATCGGCCAGCAGAAAGCGATTGAACGCGCTTGGAAGAACGCGGGTGTAAACCCGGCCAGTGTCGGCTTGATTGAAGGTCACGGCACCTCCACCCGCGTTGGCGATGTGGTTGAGGTAGGTAGTTTGTACGAGATTTTCGGCAAATTCGGCATCCCGAATGGAACCGTAGCATTGGGATCGGTCAAATCGAACATCGGTCACCTCAAAAGTGCCGCCGGTGCTGCCGGGTTGGCCAAAGTAGCCATGGCGCTTGATCAAAAAGTGCTGCCGCCTTCTGCTAATTTCCACCAACCCAACCCCAATATCGACTTTGCCCACATGCCTTTCTACGTCAACACACAGGCGCGCCCCTGGGAAAAACCAGCCGGTGAAATTCGTCGCGCAGGGGTCAGTTCTTTCGGCTTCGGTGGCACCAACTTTCACATGGTAGTGGAGGAATACGTTCCCGGGCTGCACACCGAATCAGCCCCGGTTTTTGCGGTACCTACGACCGTCAGTCAACCTGCTCCGGTTCAGAGCACCCCTGTACCCGTCGCTGCTTCCCAAACCTCCTCTGTTCAAAGTGAGGAAGTAAAAGCTTTCGTGCTTTCCGTTGTCAGCGAGAAAACCGGCTACCCGCCCGAAATGCTGGACGTAGAACTCGATCTGGAAGCCGACCTGGGCGTGGATACCGTCAAACAGGCGGAATTGTTCCGCACCATTCGCGAGCATTACGGCATCCCACGCCGGGATGATTTGCGTTTGTCCGAATATAACACCCTGGAAAAGGTGATTGGCTTTGTGATGGCTAATTCAGGTTCTTTCGGAGCACCCGCTCCTGCTGCCACCAGCGTAGCGGCAGCGGCACCCCAACCCGCTTCCGTCGTATCTGCTCCAGTCGCCACTGCACCCGCTGCAGCATCTGGATCAGGCGCATCCGAAGAGGAAATCAAGCAATTTGTGATCAACCAGGTAGCCGAAAAAACCGGTTACCCGGCGGATATGCTTGATCTTGATCTCGATCTAGAAGCCGACTTGGGGGTTGATACGGTCAAGCAAGCTGAATTATTCGCTTCCATCCGCGAGCATTACCAAGTTGCCCGTCCAGACGACCTACGCCTTTCTAATTACAATACCCTCGCCAAGGTAATTCAGTTCTTTAAAGAAAGAGCCGCAGGATCTGGTACTGCCAACGCTCCGGCGCCAACAGCAACCCCAGCCGCCGCTCCCCAGCCAGCAACAGCCAGCCCGGCGCCGAAAACCCAGCATTTTCGCGGTTTGCACTTTTTAAGCGCCAATTCCAGTGCTGAATTGCGCCAGCAGCTTCAAACTGCTTTCAACCAGGCACAAACTGGCCAGATGCCTCCCTCACGCCTGCCCACCCCCGAACAACTGGCGCTCCCAGAACGTTTGGCAATCGATTACGGCAACCCGGAGGAATATCTCAAACGTGCTGAAAAAGCACTCAAAGTGTTTGAAAATGAAAGTCCGGCCATGTGGAATGCAATGACCGCTCAAGGCGTTTACCGCGGCAGCGGTATACCTGGGAAGGTCGCTTTCCTCTTTCCCGGGCAGGGTTCCCAATATGTCAACATGCTCAAGGAGTTTCGGGCGATTGAGCCAGTGGTGGATGCTGTCTTTGTCGAAGCCGATCAGGTTATGGAGCCTATTTTAGGCCAACCCCTGACTGCTTTCATTTATGCGGATGGAGACGAAGCTACCCTCAAAGCTGCTGAACAAAAATTAAAAGATACCACCATTACCCAACCAGCCATGTTAACCGCCAGCGTTGCGCTTTATCGCCTGATGGAAAAATATGGTTATCACCCAGATATGGTCATTGGTCATAGTCTGGGCGAATATTCCGCTCTGGTTGCTGCCGGGGTATTAACTTTTAAAGAAGCACTCGAAGTCGTCAGTGCCCGTGGACGTGAGATGGTCAAAGTATCGATGGAAGATAACGGCGCAATGGCTGCTGTCTCCGCACCTGTTGAAGCAATTGAAGGGATTCTCAAGACTGTCGACGAATATGTCGTGCTTGCCAATATCAACAGCCCGGCTCAATCGGTCATCGCCGGCTCGACCAAAGGGATCGACCTCGCCATTCAAGCTTTTCTGGCTGCCAACATTCAGGCAACCAAGATCCCGGTTTCGCATGCCTTCCACACCAAAATTGTAGCGCCTGCCAGCCAACCCTTGCGCAGTGTAATTGCTCGTATGGATGTTCAAACGCCTAAAGTGCAAACCGTAGCAAATGTGACCGGCGACTGGTACCCAACCACCCGGGAAGGCATCCTGGATATTCTGGCGGAACAGGTTTACTCCCCGGTACAATTTATCAAAGGCGTCACCAAACTCTATGAAGGCGGTGCCCGGGTCTTTGTGGAAGTCGGCCCCAAACGCGTGTTGAACGCGCTTACCACCGACATCTTCAAAGATTGCAACGATGTAACGCTGATCGCCACAAACCACCCGCGTAAAGGCGCTCTGCCCAGTTTCAACGAAGCACTGTGCGCTCTCTACGCCGCCGGGTTACCCGCCCAGGCAACCTCCGTTACATCAGCAACTGCCAGCACCCCCACCCTCGGTGCCATTCCTCAACCGGCGATCTCGGATGGGCGTTTACCCCTGACCGGCTCAGTCGTCATCAGTTGCGCTGGTTTAGGCTTACCTGGAAGAAATAACACCGTCTTCGCCGACGATAATGTACAACGCTTGCTAAAAGGTGAAGTATTAATCGAACCTTTCCCCACCTCAACCCGGGAAGATATGATGGAGAAACGCGTCACCCGTCTGGTAAAAGATGATGCCGGTGCGCTGATGGTCAATATCGAAGACCTTGAAGAAACGGTCAAATTAGCCGGACAACGCGGCGCCTTTGACCCGATCAATGATTTCGGGCTCCCCGAAGACCGGGTGGAAGCGACCGACATCAGCACTCAGTTAGCTATTGCGGCTGGCATTGAGGCGTTGCGTGATGCGGGTATCCCCCTGGTGATGAATTACCGCACAACCAGTCGCGGCACCTTGCTGCCTAATCGCTGGATGCTGCCAGAGGCTCTGCAGGATGAGACTGGCGTTATTTTCGCTTCTGCCTTTCCTGGTTTGAACCGCATGGCCGAAGAAGCCAATCAGTTCTATACCTACCAGGGTTTGGTGAACCAAAAACAACAACTGCTCGATATCCTCAATTCAATCAATGGCAGTGATGGCGCCATCACCCAGATGCTGCGTCAGAAACTGGAACAACTGGAAGCCGAAATTCAGGCGCATGATTATCATTTCCATCGCAATTTCATTTTCCGGGTACTGGCGATGGGGCATTCTCAATTTGCTGAGCACATCGGTGCCAAAGGCCCAAATACGCATGTGAACGCTGCCTGCGCCACCACCACTCACGCTGTCGCCATCGCCGAGGATTGGATCCGTGCCGGCCGTTGCCGCCGGGTGGTCGTGATCGCCGGAGATGATGTCACCAGTGGGAATCTGGTGGAATGGATCGGTACTGGCATGATGGCCAGTGGCGCCGCCACTACCGAAGGGAACGTGCGCATGGCTGCCTTGCCCTTCGACCGCCGTCGAAACGGCATGCTCATGGGAATGGGCGCTGCTGCTCTGGTCGTGGAAGCCGAAGACGCCATGCGTGAACGCGGTATGCGTCCTATCGCAGAGCTGCTTGCCAGCCAGATCGCCAATTCCGCATTCCATGGCACCCGTCTGGACGTCCCGCATGTCAGTTCCGTCATGGATCGCGTGCTGAGCCAGGCTGAACGACGTTTCGGGATTGACCGGCATGAGATTGCCGCTAGAACCGTGTTTGTCTCTCACGAGACCTACACCCCCGCCCGCGGTGGCAGCGCTTCTGCTGAAATCCACGCCCTGCGTAAAACTTTCGGAGATCAAGCCGACCATGTCATCATCGCCAACACCAAAGGCTTCACCGGCCATTCCATGGGCGTTGGTATTGAAGATGTGATGGCAGTAAAATCTTTAGAATACGGCATGGTGCCCCCGATCGCGCATTATGATAAAGACTTCGAACCCGACCCAGAACTGGGCAATCTGAACCTTTCTAAAGGTGGAAATTATCCAGTGCAATACGCGCTCAGACTGGGTGCCGGCTTCGGTTCGCAGATCGCCATGACGCTCACCCGCAAAGTTACCGGTGTAGGCGAACGGGTTGATCAGGCACAGTACCAGCGCTGGTTATCAGCCGTCTCTGGCTATCAGAATCCAGAATTAGAAATTGTACAGCATAATTTACGTGTTAAACATGCCGGCGCCCCTCAATTCAAACCGATGACCAGCAACTGGGATTTCGGTCAGGGGCCGCAAGGCTGGGCCAGTGATGCCCCTGTCGCGGTAACAACGGTGAAGGCCGCCACATCAACAATAGCTGCCCCGACTACCCAATCGGTTGCAACAGTGCAGACTTCAGCATCCGCTCCAGCCGCCGGGCACTCAGAGATTACCTCAGTTGTGCTGAGTATGGTCAGTGAGAAAACTGGTTACCCACCCGAAATGCTTGACCTTGAACTCGATCTGGAAGCTGACCTGGGCGTCGATACCGTCAAACAGGCCGAACTCTTCCGCACTATTCGTGAGCATTACGGCATTCCACGACGTGAAGACCTGCGTCTTTCTGACTACAATACCCTCGCGAAAGTCGTTCAATTCGTCGTGGATGCCCAGGGCGAATCCACGGGCGGAGCCACTCCCCAACCAGCCGCTGCAGCCAACAGTGAATCCGCTGCACCTGCAGCCGCCCCCACCCCTGCCACTGCTACCCAATCAACGACAACCGGTTCATCCCCCGAGATCACAGCAGTCGTTCTCAACATGGTCAGCGAAAAAACCGGTTATCCCGTTGAAATGCTGGATATTGAACTGGACCTGGAAGCAGACCTGGGAGTGGACACCGTCAAACAAGCCGAACTCTTCCGTTCGATACGTGAGCATTACGGCATCCCACGGCGTGAAGACCTGCGTCTTTCTGACTACAACACCCTCGCGAAAGTCGTTCAGTTTGTGGTAGATGCCCAGACTGAAGCCGCTCCCTCCCCAAAAGTTGAAGCCCAACCCGCTGAAACCCCAGTCGAAACAGAGCAACCCGCGTCAACGGCAGTTATTCATCGCCGTGTACCGGTTGCAGTTTTACGGCCACGGTTAGACCTGTGCACCCCGAGCGGTGTGTCCTTGGAAAAAGGCACCCGTGTGGTGGTTTTCAATGATCAAATGAAAGTAGCCCCTTCTTTGGAAAAGAATTTGAAAGAAAAAGGCGTTGACTTTCTAACCCTGAAAACAACCGATGCGCAGGCAAGTGCCCGGCAGGTAAAAGAATGGGCGCAAAATGGCACTGTCGACGGAATTTATTTCCTTACCAGTCTAAACAAAGAAAAACCATTGGCACAGATGACCCAGGCAGAATGGGAAAAAACCATGGAAGCCAAGCTGCATCAATTGGTCAGCGCTGTTCGGGAAGTTCCTGAGCTCAAATTCCTGGTCGTTGCTACCCGCATGGACGGCTTACACGGTTTATCCGCTGCGGGAGCCCAAAATCCTCTGGCTGGTGCTACAGCAGGCTTTGCCAAAGCATTGGCACGCGAAAGAAACGGCTTATTCGTCAAAGTGCTCGATTTTTCAGATAATGAAAAACCTGCCAGCCTAGCACAAAAACTGGTCGCTGAAACACTTTCCGACCCGGCGGTGATGGAAGTAGCCTGGGAAAATGAGCAGCGTTTCACCCTGGTGCTTCAACCAGAGGAAAGACAGTCCACAACCATAAAACCGCTACCTCAGGGCGCTGTATTTGTCGTCAGTGGCGGAACCGGCGGGGTTACCGCACCGGTAGTATCCGACCTGGCACAACATACCCAGGGCCATTTTTACCTGTTGGCGCGTTCCTCCATGCCAGATCAGGATAACCCAGAACTGGCTTTGTTAGCCAATGATCCCGATCAGCTTAAATTCGCCATTCTGCAGCGTTTATCCAAAGCTGGTAAGAAAGCTACCCCGGCGATTATCAATCTTGAGATTGAAGCCTTACAACGGGCGGCAGCAACCTTGAAAACGATGGATACCATCCGGTCAGCCGATGGGCAGGTACATTATCTGACCTGTGATGTCAGCAACCCGGAAAGTGTTCAGCAGGCTGTTGATCAGATCCTCCAACAGGAAGACCACGTGGATGTGCTCATCCATGCCGCCGGGATCGAGAAAAGCCGCAAACTGGATAGCAAAAGTGATGAGGAATTCCGCCAGATTGTCAACGTCAAAGCGGGCGGTTTCTTCAACCTCTTCAAAGCCTTCCAGGCAGCCGGCAAATCTCCCACGGCAGTAGTTAACTTCAGTTCTGTCGCCGGACGATTTGGCAACAGCGGTCAAACCGATTATAGCGCCGCCAATGATCTGCTTTGCCGGATGACCTCGCACTTGCAGCGCGATTTCCCGCAAATGCAGGTAATCACCATTGATTGGGGCGCCTGGGCTGAGGTTGGCATGGCCAGCCGTGGACATATCCCGCAATTGATGAAAATGGCCGGCATCGAGATGATCCCACCGCAGGAAGCGGCTGCCAGCGTCCGTCAGGAACTGGAAGCAGGCTCACACGGTGAAGTCGTTTTAGCAGGCTCTCTCGGAGTATTGGAAAACCAGACCGACCTAACCGGCGGTCTGGATGTTGAAAAAGCCAACCAGGCGCTCACCAGCGGACACCCCATCCATGTGATGCTCAGCCGCGCCAGCGGTCTCAGCCTGCAGGAAGGGATTCTCTTGGAAGCTGATCTCGACCCCAATCAGGAAGCGTTCCTCAAAGATCACAGCCTGAACCGCATCCCGCTGCTGCCGGGTGTCATGGGCATTGAAGGCTTTGCCGTGGCAGCCCAGCATGTCGCTTCTACACTTGGCTCAGCCGAAGGTGGCTTCCGGGTCGATCATTTGGAGGATATCCAGTTCCTGGCCCCTTTCAAATTCTACCGCGATGAAGCCCGCCGCATCACCTGGAAAGCACAGGTGGCCCATGCTGCTGAAGGTTTAGTGGCCAATGTAACCCTGGAATCAGATTTGGCGCGCGCTCACAATCGCACCGATCACCTGGTACATTTCGCTGGCAAAGTCTTCCTGGTACCGGCTAACCAACCCTTATCCCGTCCTACCGGGAAAGCCCCACGCTGGTCTAAATCACACACCCTTCCAGCTGAAGACATTTACAAATTGTATTTCCACGGCCCGGCGTTTCAGGTGTTAGAAGGCGTGCAGCGCAATGGCGAAACGGTCGTAGGAAAACTGAACAAACAGCTTCCTCCGCTCACAGAAAACGAGCAGACGCTGGTCAGTGTGCCCGTTTTGGTGGAGTTATGCTTACAAACTGCCGGTGTCTGGGATATTGGCACTTCAGATGCGCTCAGCCTGCCTAAATCGATCGGTTCTTTGCAACTGTATGAGAATAAGGTCAACGGGCTGTCGATGTATGCCGAAGTACAACCAGTTATCGCTGAAAATGGAGACCGATCATTCAACGCCCGGGTGATTGACAGTAAAGGTCAGGTGTATGTGGAGATCACCAATTACCGCACCGAACCGCTGCCCTATCAACTAGAAGAACATCTATTAACACCAATTAAAACCTTTGTGAATTAAGGTTTTACGACACAGGCATGGGTTTTCAAGACCCATGCCTGAACCTTTTTATGATAAATCGTATTTATTGGCTTGTTCTAAACTCCGCAGCTCTCCCGAGCGTTCTTGATTGGCTATCCGCAATCGAATCGGAAAAATACAACGTTTTTCGCTTTGCCAAACGCAAAAGGGAATGGTTATTGGGGCGCTGGGCTGCGAAAACATTGTTAACCAAAACCTATCTGCATACCCGAATTACTCATTTATCCGATTTATCTATTCTGAATGACCTCAAAAGTGCACCGTATGCCAGTTATGCCGGGCAGCGTTTGGATGGCTCCCTTTCGATCACCCATCGCGATCATCTGGCAGTGGCAGCTTTTTGCGCCGAACCGACTCTCAGCGTGGGAATTGATCTTGAGAAAATTGAACGAAAAACCCAGGGTTTTATGGAGGATTACTTTACAGAAAACGAAGTAAGCCAGGTGCTGGCTCTCCCCCAGGAAGAACAAGCGCTGGCTGCTTCCCTCTTATGGAGTGGCAGAGAAGCACTGCTTAAAGCGGAAGGGATTGGCTTACGGGTGGACACCCGGGATTTCCAACTACAAATTCCGGCTGTTGACGTCCCCCGAGACCGCTGGCAACCGCTTTTTATTCAGCAATCGCCGTTACAATCAGGCTGGTACCAGGTGTTTTGGCAGTTGATGGATCAATATGTTCTCAGCCTGGCAATCCGCCAAAAAAATCAGGAGAGTTTCGTTTCTCCTGATCTATTTGAACAAATTACTGACTGACTGAATTAATCAGGTTTTCTGGGAGGGTAATATTGCTGCAATTCTTCTGTCAGGTAAACTCCCTGGCTGGCTAATGAGCGCACCCGCGCCAGATAAGCTGCTCCGGTCATCATTTCCCGGGCTGCATCCACCACTCTGCGATTTTCAACCGCTTCGAGGACACTGCCTTTGACCCATTGGTTGAAAACCCCCATGGAAGGACCACACCAGATCTGATAATCCATCTCCCGGCCAGGTTCACCGATAGCTGACCAGCGTGAGGACAGCCCCAGATACCAGCGGAAGATTAACGCCATTTTATGGTGCGGGTCATTGGCTGCTTTTTCGAGATTTTTCGGATCGCGTTCTCTAAAAAAGTTTTGGGTATCCTCCCAGACTTCATCCAGGCTGCGTTTAAAGATGGTTTTTTCAATTTTTGCCCGGTCTGTTTCCGGAATTTCCTCTATAGACTGGTAGCGGCTGTAAAGCTCATATAAACGGGCTGCCCGCATGGCAAACATGGATCCGCGTTTCACCACCTGCACACGCACCCCCATTTCGAACATATCCGCGGCCGGCGCCATAATCACATCTGCCATATCAATCTCAGCCAGCAGGTTGCGGGTATGCTGCGATGCGCCAGCTTCGACACAGGCCTGGTTGACTGAACCGGAAACCACATAAGCCGCCCCCATGATAAAGGCTGCCAGCACGGATGCCGGTGTACAGATCCCACCGCCAGCACCGATACGCACCGGCTGAGGGTAATTCATTTCGCGCTGGACTTCATCGCGTACGGCCAGCATGGTCGGGATAAGCCCGACCAATGGCCGGTTATCCGTATGTCCGCCGGAATCGGCTTCCACGGTGATATCATCCGCCACTGGCACCTGACGCGCCATTTCTACCTGTGCAGGAGTGATTTTCCCGTCTTCCAGCAATTGTCTGAGTAAATCTTCGGGAGCAGGCAGCATAAACTTGCGAGCAATCTCTTTACGGGAAATTTTTGCGATCAACAGATTCCCAATTCTGATGCTGCCATCCGAGTTGCGGGAAAGACCGGCTGCCCGGAAATGCACCAGAGCATAGGTTAAATCCATAAAGGCAGAGGCTTCGATTACAGGTACCCCCATGCGCAAATACAGTTCCGCCAGTTGGCGTTCCAGCTCCGGCTCAAAAGGGCTGTGGATTAAATTCACCGCAAAAGGTCCCTTGGGTAAGGCCTGTTGAATAGCTGTGATGGCCGCTTCGACGCGTGCCACCCCTAACCCGGCTGAGCCAAAAGATCCCATATAGCCAGCTTTCCCCAGCGCGACGACCATCTCAACCGATGCGATGCCATTGGCCATTGCCCCGGCATAATAAGCGTAACGGGTACCATAAGTTTGTATAAAAGCCGGATCTCCGAAGGATTCCAGCGGCATAGCCGGAACAAATGCTACCCGTTGAGCCGGGTTAACAGCGGCAGAAGCAGAAAGCAGGAAGCCATTTTCTTCGGTCAATAGGGCCTGCTTACCAGAGCGCACAGCCCAGAAAGGGCGTTCGACTTGTTTCAGTAAGGTCGCAATTTCACCTGATTCTTGCAGGAGTTGTTTCGAATCTCCGTTCCAGGGAAGCTGATTGAAAGGTGTGAGTTGGTTTGATTTGGCTAAATAGGTAATTGTTTGAGTCATTTGGTTTCCTCTATGGTTTTTTAGTCACACGTGTATTAACACATGACTTTCGGGATGGTTACTTAATCCCATTGAGATTTTTATCCTGAAACAATTTATTTTACCCCTCAAAAAAAAAGCCTGGATCAGTCATAATACCACTTCTCCAGGCTTGATTGTATTGATTGGCGATTATTGATCAGTTACACTGATCAGTACCGCTTTCGAGAGCACGCGGTATTGATAGGAGTCTGAAGCTTCATCATAGCCACGGCAGGTCAACAGGGTCACCCAGGCTTGCTTTTCAGGTTTGAAAATGCTGGTATCGGTTGGCCAGATTTGTCTGGTTTCCCGCACAGAATAAGTATAGACCTTACCGAAGGCGTAAATTCGCACCACATCTCCCCATTTCAGGCTGCCCAGCGCTGCAAACGGTCCGGGTGTGCCATCCGCGTTGGAGACGTGCGCCGTGATCCCACTGTTACCGTCCCAGGTGGGATAGGTGGTGCCTTCCAGATAGCCCGCCTGTTTGCCCAACCAGGTCAAATCCCATTCGCCGTCTTTCAAGGGAACGCCGACAATGTTGATCTTTACACCCAATTTTGGAATTTCCAATACCATGCCGCCGGTTTCTGCATAGGCAAAGTCAGCCGGCATCTTGGGTAACTGGGTTACCCGACCAGGAGCAAAGCCAGTGGCGGGTAATTCAGGGGCGTTGATCGCTGCGCTGCTGCTGGATCCATACACATTGATGTTGGACCCGGGTACGTAGCTGCGTTCGGTGGATAGCGGCGGGTTGTATGGAGATTGTGGTACCGGCAATGTATCCGGCAGACTACTCCATTCCAGCGTAGCGGTGTTGGAGACAGTTTGGCCTGGCCCCACACCGGATAGTGTGGCACGGAAGGTTAAAATCGTTTCTTCTTCCGTCATTTCAAATACATCCCATTTTGCCACCAGTGTCGGGGCAGCCGCATCACTCAGCGATGTTGGTGTTTGACCGGAGACAAATGTCAAAGAGCCGGGTACATAAATCAGCCCACCAGGAACTTTATCTTCCAGAACAACATCATAAGCATAGCTATTGCTCTTCTGAGTGTGGCGAATCTTCAAAGTGAAGGTTACTTCCTGTCCATTCATGGCTGTTAAGGGATTAACCGATTTTTCAACGACCAAATCAGGTTCAACCACTTTAACATCTTCCGCTTTCATGGGGATATTGCCGCCATCCCAGGTCCACTCAGCATCGTTGCCCAACAAAAGGTCACGCACGTTTTCAGCCGAATTTAATACTTTCACCCGATAGCGTACCAGCAGATACAGATCACCTTGAGAGTAATTTGATACATCACCAAATGTCAGGGTCAGCTTCCTGCCCGGATCAGCCGGATTGGTTGAACCAGTCGGTTCTGTTTCCACCAGCATAGAACTGGAGCTACACAGCGTAGCAAACGGGTGCGCCGGATCTTCGGTCAGTCCAACACCTTCCACTTCACAGTCGACAAAGGCGAAGCCACTATCGAGGACGTCGGTCAACACCAGGTCTTCCAGGGTGCTACCAGCTCCAATCAGCAGACTGACCTCATAGGTGATCACGTCACCAATCCTTACCGTTAACGGTGAACCTGGTGCCGGCGCAGGGTTATCCTCGCCATACAGGTCACCCACAACAATTTGTTTGAAGCCGTTTCCAATGGCATCTTCATCAGTGTCTTCATTATTTTCAGGGGTCGGATCTTCTCCATTGCTGCCATCATCGTTAGCGGTGACCGTGTTAAGGATACTGACGATTTCAGGGTCAAGTGGTTTATCTACCAATACCTTCACCGTGAAGGTTCTGGAATCTCCGGCTGCCAGGTTAAAGACTGGCCAGCTAACTTCCCCAGTGCCGCTATTGAACGTGCCAGATTGATCGGCTTCGACGAAAGTGGTGCCAGCCGGGATTGTATCGACCACCAGCACACCGGTAGCATCCTGGTTGCCCACATTGCTGACCACGATTTCATAGGTCAGAGTAGCACCGGGTGCAACCTGGGTAACATGATCGGTCTTGGTGACGGTGATATCCGGAACAGCATCCAGGGGAGTGTCTTCATCATCTGATTTAGGATCAATACCACTAGATCCGTTATCGCTAATAAAGGCAATGTTGTAAATTTCTGTCACGCCTGCTGGAACCACATCATCAACTTTTACAGCAAAAGTAACGGATCCGGTAGCGCTCGCAGGTAGATCGCCAATTGTCAATACGCATTCGGTTGGATTTGGCGATCCATCCGCACAATTCCACGAATAAGTGTTTGAAGAAGTATCATAAGTGGTGTATTCAGGAACTGTTTCAGTTATTTTTACACCCAAAGCAGTACCGGTGCCATTATTTGAATAATCAATCGTGTATACAACAATTCCACCGGGTTCTGTTCTAATATCTCCGTCACTCTTTTCAATATCAAAATCAGGACCGATAGGAATCAAATCCACTTCGGTTTCCAGGTCATAATCCCGTTCCTGATCAGGGTCATCAGGTAAAGTGGAGTAACCACCGCTGACAGCATTGGTCAAAGTTTCACTTAAAGTATCACTGTCAACGGTTACCTGATAGGTCAGCGTACAGCTATTACCCAATGGTAATTGATTCAATTTCCAGGTTAGGGTCGGTTCAGCGCTATCAACCCAGGTCAGGCTACCACTGGTGCAGGTGCCGCCAATGGAGTCAGGCACATAGGTCAACCCGGTTGGAATGACATCATCCAGGAAGATGTCGTGCGCGGTCGCATGGCTGTTTGGGCTATGGGACAAAGTAATTGTGTAGGTCACCGTTTGACCAAGACCTGCCGGGTTGGGATTGAAGTTCTTACTCACCAGTAAATCTGGTTCGATGATGTCGAAGTCCGCGGTATCCTCGTCCTCCTGAGGATCAACATTTCCATCGGTGTAGCCCATCAACACGCTATTTTCACGATTGTCGCCATCCTGGTTGCCAGTAACGTTCGCCACCACTACGTCGAAACTGATCGACATGCTGTTATTGGTGATAACCGATGGGTTAGTCATTGTCCAAGTCAACGTGACAGCAGCCGAACCATCATTCGGCGTTGAAACCACTGGCGCCGGGAAAGTGAAGCCCGATTGAGTAATATTGCCGGCATAAATGAGGCCAGCCGGCAGAGTATCGGTGATCACCCAGTCTTCAATCGTGCCTTTGGGGCTGGTAATGTTCAGGGTAAAGCGGACTGTCTCACCGATGGTTGCTTCGATCTTATCTACCGATTTGGAAATTGCAGGCAATTCAACAGTGAAATCCTGATTATCCTCATCAATGTAGTCATTAACCGGGTCACTGGGGACACCGGTACGTTCGTTTTGATCAGTTCCATCCAGAGAAGTCCAGCGAACTGTAGCAGTATTCTCAACTGTTTCGCCTACCTGCAAAGTATCCGGCAGAACAACATCATAGGTAATCGTCAGGGTTGTGCCCGTTGGAAATTCTCCAACTGTGAAATGGACATGGTTGCCGCTGGTCAGATCCTGTAAATTAACCAGGTTGACAGGCGATTGTGTTGTTTGTACATTCGAGACGGTCGCATACGCATAGTCGCTGATGTCCACATCGAATGCATTTAATCCAGAAGTGTTGCTAATCACCAAGGTGTACGGAACCGTATCACCTGCTTCAAATGGAGCATTCGTCGCGTCAAAGGATTTCGTGATGGTTAACTCGGGTTCCACCACTGGCATGGTGACATTGTTAGAAGACACTGCTGGCTGGGTTCCGATCTGATAACTGGCGGAGTTTACCAGGTTATTACCAGCCTGGTTACCAATTACATTCAACACAACCGCATTGAACCGGATCACCAGGACGTTATTCACGGTTCCAGTTGTCGCCGGAACAATCACATTGTTAAGCACGATTTGCAGGTCCTGTCCATTGGTGCCATTGGTGTTAGCTGCCGGGGTTACTACCGGTGTGTCATAAGAACCACCAAAACCGGTGTGATCGAACACCAGGCTGTTAGCGACGTACGCCATGCCGGTTGGGATTTGATCGGTCACGTTCAGCGTCGGGATAGTCCCTTCCGGCAGTGTGATCGTCAGTGAGAAGGTGGCTACCTCTCCGATCGTCAAGTTGTTGCCAGTCGTATGATCGGCGCTGGTGGCTGTGAGACCTTTCATAAATTCAACAGCATTAACGGTAACAGTTGCTTGATCATCATCATGATAAGTGTTAGCGTCGCCTCCGCATTCTGATGATTTTCCGGTTCGCTCACAATCCAGGTCAGTGTGTGGGGAGGGATTATCCACCGTTCCCGGCATACTGGTCCAATACAGATCAACCGCATTATTGATAACCTGATTGGGCAAAACATCGCCATCCAGTGTTGCCTGGAAGGTGATCACAGAGGATGAACCTGGCGGGAATACACCCCACCCGGCAGAAAGAGTCTTTGTGCCGGTGTCATAAGTTGGCCCGCTGGTGAGTGTCTCGCCACTCACATAAGCTGCCGAACCAGTCACATAGGTAAACCCGGTCGGAATTACATCCTCCCAGACCACATCATAAGCATCGTTATAATTCGTGCCGGATTGGCTGTTCACCGTCACTGTAAAGGTGATGACATCTCCTGCATCTCCTACTGTTGGAGAAGCCTGTTTGTCGATCGTCAGATCAGGTTCATTAATGGTTACATCCGGTGCGTTCGTATTTAAAGTAGTAGAATCACCATTAACGGTAAAGTTAGCTGTGACGGCATTATTGCGCAAGCCATCACGCTGATTAGAACTTGTATTCAAAACGATGACGTCATACTCCACCACGATGCTTCGGGATTGATTTAGGTTTTCATTTTTGACATTTCCAAAACCAATCGCCAGATTCATTCCGTTATTTGTGATTGCAATCGTTCCGTTACTACACGAAAATGCATTTGTTAAATCGGATACTAAATCGCTTTCGGCATTAATTGCAGAACAGGTAACATATGCCAGGCCATCATCCAGTGTATCGGCGAAGGTTAAGTCATTCAGGTATACATCCCGTGGGATTTGGAATGTCACCCGGTAACGAATTATCTCACCAATACGAACATCCTGACCACTTAAGACATTTGGAGGATTGCCAAAATCGATCAGTTCCTTCGAGAAGACAATATTTTCAATACGAATATCCGCATCGCTATCGGTGGCATAATCATTGACCCCGCCAGAACCATCGCGCTCACGCGAATCAGTAGCGTACGTTGATACCTGCCCCGGATTACCTGGCAAGCTCGTCCAGGTCATATCGACAATATTTTTGATCAATTGATCCGCCGAAACCGCCGGTGGAACCACCTGCAGCAAAGTGCCCTTGATGACAATTGTGATGGTGTGGTTAACCGGAACAGTCAAGGGGTTGATATTTTCTAAAAGCCAGCCCCCTGCATTCGAGCCTACCAGTTGATAGTCTGCAACATTGCCACCGGTCACAGAGTCAATTTCCGGGTCGACAATGAGTGAGCGATTGTCCTGCGGGTCAGCCTCGGGATCGACTTTAGGTAAGAGGTCGTTAATCACCAGGTCGTAGGCATCGGTTGAACCGGTGGCCGGGTTATTAATGGTAATGGTGTAAACCACTTCCTGTCCTGGCAAACCAATACTGCCACCGCCAATCGTAGCTGCTTTGGCAACGGTTGGGGTTGGTTCAATAATCGTGACATTATTGGCAGAACTGTCAGGCGTCAGAGCCGTAGTCCCAGAATAGGGTCTGGCAGAGTTGTTTAATTCCGTTCCAGCCTGGTTGGCAGCCGTATTCAGCACCACCACCCGGTAATTGATCGTGATTGTTTCCGCAACCGCATTATTGGTGTTGTTATTGACAACGTTTCCAAGTTTGTAAATAATTGATCGTGCATTAGCTGACACAGTTGGGTTAACCGCCGGGCTCTGGGGAGGGACCGGGCAGGCCGCGGAAAAACCACCATACAGGTCAGTGCTCAAACCAGGTGAAGCTGCCAGGCTAATACAGCCAACAAAAGCCAAACCGCTGTCCAACATATCCCGAATTTCGAGATTTGGAGTAGTACCTTCAGGGATCGTTAAAACAACCTGATAATCAATGGTCTCGCCGATGACAGCCTGTAGAAGGGTATTGCTTGGATTTACCAGACCAGTGCTAACCAGTGTCTTGGTAAATGCCGCTGCTTTAATGGTGACATCCGCCGGGTCATTGGCGCGATAATCATTCGCAGTCGCACCGCAATCTGAAGTGTCGCCTGTGCGTTCACAGCTTAGATTATTGTGCCCGGAAAGATCGTCGTTATTGTCACCCGGTAAGCTGGTCCAATCCGCATAGGCGGTGTTGGTAATCACTTGTTGTGGGGTAACAGTAACATTAACGGTTGCAGTATAAGTCAAAGTCGCAGAACAACCTAAAGGTAGCTGATCAATCACCAGATCAATCAAATTTCCAGTCAAAATTGAGTTATCCGTTACCGATGGAGTACCGCAGGTATCGCCGGAAAAAGTAGGCGGTAAACTGAGGGATGTAAGGGTATATGGCAAAGCACTTAAATCATCTTTAATATGAACATCAAAAGCATTCACGCCACTTTGCCCGGTATGCGCAACAGTCACTGAGAAAGTTATCGTATCGGCTGCATCTACACCAGTTGCCGGGCTGGCTGTTTTATTCACCTGTAAGAAAGGTTCAACCACGGTGACATTATCGGCACTGTCAGAATCGCTGCCGCCATCCCAGGTCAGCACAGCATTATTATTCAGATTGGTGCCGGGGTTATTCCCCAGGCTATTCAGAACGACTGCCCGGTAAACGATGGTGATGGTATCGTCGACCGCATTATTTGTATTATTGTTAGTAATCGTTCCGAAATCGTAAGAAATGGAGCGTCCTTGATTAACGGATGTATTGTTGCCGGCATAGGTAACAGAAACCCCGCTGCAAATTCCTGAAAATCCACCAGCAACATTGGTACTCACCCCGGATGAAGCAGTGATTGAATCACAGCCAACGAAAGCCAAACCAGCATCCAGTTGGTCTGTCAGAACCACATTTTTTGTGACCCCTTCGGGCACTTTGACGGTGACTGTATAGGTAACAATTTCACCAATCGCTACTGAATTGCCGCTGGTGAAATCCCGATCTGTGGCTGTCAGGTTTTTGTCCACAGTGGGGGTAAAAACGGTTACCGTGGCATCGTCCTGCGGGTCGGTATAGGTATGATCTGGGCCGTTTTCAGCACCGGCATAATTGGTCAGTGTGCTAACGTTGGTGTAGGTACCACCAGCTTCGACATTCGCATCCAGGGTCGCCAGGTAAGTGATAATAGCGATGTTGGAGCCGTCTGCTGTGGCAACATCATTGCTATCTTTCCCACGAGCCAGAGCCCCGGTAGTAGCGCCATCAGTCAGTTCAAGTCCGACCCCGAACAAACCGCCATCCAAATCGGAATACGACAAGCTTGAACCAAAGCCATCGGACACACATAAAGAACCAGGCACATAGGATAATCCGGATGGCAAAGCATCCTTTACCTGCACATCAAAGGCTTGATAGCGTCCGGTGTTTTCAAGAACAACCGCCATTAACACGGTGTCACCAGCATCCAGGTTGCTGACGTTGCTGTTTATCGGATTGGCAGCCAACCCATCGGATGAAATTGTTCCAACAAAACGCGTGTTACAGGCTGATGTTCCATCAAACGTAACGCCGTTGGGTCCAACCTGGGCAGGAGAGAAAAGCGGGGATGGGTTTCCAACCCGATCCGTCCAGACCACACCCTTGGTGATCCCTACAACTGGCTCGGTCAGAATGATTTGAATAATGTTATTTTCATTATTAGCACCAGCATTGGTGGAAGCTTCAACGGTTTGCGCCTGGTTGGTCAGGAAAAGACCATCTGCAAACGGTTGATTATTGACGGTTACCGTAAACAAAAGATCAATCACGCTGGCTGGGCGGTTAACGTCATCATTATTTCCATATGTCCAGGAAATTGAATTCGATGCCAGCGGACCACTTGTCGCTAATGTTGGAGTGACTGCTCCAGCCAAATTGTGATAGGTGTCATTCTCTCCATAGCAGGCCATTCCAGCCGCAGGGGTGTCACAAACACTGGCTGTAAAGGTTGTTATCTCAGTGGCATTAAATATTGGTAATGGCAAATAATCGGTTATGACCAAATCTTCAAATCTACTGATTGGCAGGGTGTAGCTGACTCGATAAGTAACCGTATCTCCCGGCGCAATCCGTACCGGGCTGCTGAAGGAAGTATTCCCATTCAACGCGTAAATCCCTTTGGTGATCTGGCCGTAAGGAATCGCCACAGAAGCAGCACTAGTATCCTCTTCGCTTGCACCAGTAAGCTTATCGACATCATCGACGGATAACAGGTTTCCGGAAACGGTGACGTTATCATTTAACACATCGCCCTGATCCACGGATGGGTCGCCCGATGGATAATCATCAACAAAGTTTTCCAGAACTTTGGTGCGAAACACGATCGTGCCGGTGGTAGCACCATTGTTGTAAACGCTACAGGAAGGCTCAGACCCACCTGTACCAGTTAAGGGCACACAACCGCCAATCATCTTGCCTTCGAAAGAACGGGAAATTAACTCAGCGGAGACGTCAAAACGCAGGGTGGTCATGCCATTATCAGCCGCCGGATCAAGGCTGGTACAATCACTGCCATTAATGACCGCGCCGGTGTAATTACAGGCAACCTCAAAGTTAGCTGCCGCAATATCTGTTGGTCCGGTGGTAAAACCATTTCCATTAATTAATAGCGTGGGCGGGAAAGAAGGATCAAAATGCTGACCATCTGAAATCACATCGGTTACCAGCACATCTTTGAAAGCAAAATAATCAGACACCTGGAAATTTAAAGTATATTCCAGGTATTTCCCTGGAGCAGGGATACCTCCACCTACCACGCTGACACCTTTTTGAATAGCGATGGATTTGTCAGTCAATTGATGTTCGCAGGCCGCCGGGTTCTCATTGACATTGCCAACCGCTCCGTCATCCCGTGGATCCAGCGGATTCCAATCCCCAACGGCGCTTACATTATTACAGGAGAGCACATCATCACCGCTGACCGGGTCAATCACCGGAACACCATCCAAATCATTCAGCGGGATATAATATTCGAACACAATCACAACTGTGCCGGTTGCCGCAGCAAATGTACAGTTTACATCGCCACCTGGTTTTGAGGTGGAAGGCCAACTACAATTAGCAGCCGGGCTGATGCTGATGTATCGGGTAAATTGCATATTATCCGGCAGCGAATCGGTCACCTCCAGATTTGTTACCGTCTGTCCCTGAGCAATTTCAGCAGTGATGGTGTATTGCCGGGGATAGTTGGGACCGGTAGCGGTTTCATCCTCGGGACCATTGTAGGTCTTTTCAAGGGTGATCAGTTTGGGCGTAACGGTTGTTTGACCACGAGTTCCAACAATTGCCGGGTCAACACCCGGGTTATTCAACGGATCGGCTCCATACATAAAGCCACTTTCTGTGTAAATCGGCAATGGAACATTCAGATCAGCGAAATTACTTAAATTAACATCCACGCTGATAACTGCATCTGGTTGAGCTGCTACATAAGAGCCAAAAGGCAGCGTGAAGACCACCAGTTGCCATTCGAAAGGAGCGTATAAACCTGGAGGTTGTGGGGGGCACACAACCGTCTGATTGGTTAATGGATGGGTGATACTGCCCCCTGCCGGGCAGGTCAATACCTGGGAGGTAATTGAACCGCCCAGGAAGCTGGCACTCACAAAAGAAGCACCATCATTCGGACCAGGAGGTGTTAACCCATCGGCACCACTTAAAGGCAAAAAGAGATTCACATAAGGACCATAGCCTGTATCTCCGGGGTTACTAAAGGATACCTCAAGCGTGAAAACCTCCCCGATAAATGGGTCATCCGGGGAATTCACTCCAACCATTGGGTTCGGTGCAAACAGCGGCTTCGCGGAAGCAGGTATATAAGTAGAAATAAAAATAAATAATACAATTAAGCTCCAAATAGATATTTTGGTCCTTTGATGCTTCATAATTAAGTCCCTCTCTTTTTATGTATTATTAATTATTGCTTAAATATACATATTATACCTAAAAAAATTGTTTTTTGTGCCGGGTTTCACTAACTTTTTGTTATTGATTCTGATAAGTTTTTAAGTTTTATTTGAAATACTAATTGGTTGACTTATTGATAAAACCCAGCAGTTTGTTTTTCCTCAAAAGGGGTAACCCAACAACAACCATTGGACTTTTTTTCTCCATCAGCCATGAGCTATCAGCCATCAGCTTGTGAAAACACCTCACCCCCCGGCCCCCTCTCCAATGGCTTGGAGAGGGGGAGCATTGGTTTGGTGCGGCACACTTTATGATTATTCCCACTCCCAGACAGGTACTTTTTTTCGCCATCAGCCATG